>Ga0172365_10003741_pt1 | contig 11298 bp, 12 predicted proteins | sample LakKivSesite48cm_FD_114535 | JGI IMG/M metagenome (GOLD analysis project Ga0172365, IMG submission 114535) | Sediment microbial communities from Lake Kivu, Rwanda - Sediment site 48cm | ecosystem: Environmental > Aquatic > Freshwater > Lake > Sediment | place: Rwanda: Western Province, Lake... | reverse complement strand
GGATCACGGTTTCAGATTTATACTGAACCATGTTTTATTTGTGAAACTCAAATTTTAAGAACGTAGTGAATTAAAATTTGTAAGTTGAATCCCGCCTGTGGCGGGACCGGAGGCGGAGGGTATGATACCCCGCCCCTTGGGGCGGAAATTGGGTCCAGGGTACCGCTGAAGCGGCATTTCGCAGGCTCAACCTGCCCTGGGGTACATACCCGTGATTGATGTCTAGGATTATATAGGGGGGCTTATCGGGATTGTTTTTAACGATTTTTTTCGGCCCATGCATCATACTCCATGATGATCTTCACCAGGTCATCATGACGGTACCCCGGTTGCTTATCTGCAATCTCTCCTTGAATTTCTTTGGTGATCTGAACCGTGTGATTGAAGAAATAAAAAGAGTACTCAGGAACCGGGGTGCCTTCATCTGCAGCATTCCTGTTCCGGAGAGAAATCTGAAAGGAAGCACGATCCATGGAAAGCTGTTTTCGGAGAACCAATTGAAAGAACTCTTTGCGATGAATGGTTTCCGGTTTACCGCATATAATCTTAAAAATGGCGCGCTGCTTTATTTTAGGGCTGTTTTTAATGATTAATTTTACCCCGGCAACTTTCCTTATTTTATCGAAGCCAAATTTGAACGCAACATCCCCTTTGTTTCTGAGGGCTCCTCGATGACCATCCCGTTTTATCGGTGCTAGCTCAGATATGCCGGTCATGGATCTGGGAGAAAATAAAAAAGAAATATTATAAAATGGGTGACCTCCTCGAATTCAAAATGGATTACATGGGCGTCCTGCGCATCATCAATTCGAAGTACATTGAGAAAAGGGTGACGAGGTAGTTGCAGGTTGCAGGTAGAAGATGCCTGAATAGAGTTAACCCGAAGACCTGCAGACCCGCAGACCTGCAGACCTGCCAACTGAATATCCCATGCCATAATCAAAAAAAATTCCCCCATTTTGAACAAAATGGCCGTTTAAGACATTAATACCGAATAAGAATTTGGTATATTTATCATATTATTCCTGACACGTTCAACTGAAGGCGTTTTTTATCCGGTTATAAAATAAGAAACAACCATACACGGTGTATATGCTCACAAATCTGACCATTGTTTTCTGGCCTTTCCTTGTTTATGCCGGACTTGTGGTTATAGTTGCCGGAGGGATGATCGGATTATCGTATGTCATTGGTGAGCACCACAGCGGTAAATACACCGGTGAGCCTTATGAGTCGGGTATCCCGCCCACCGGCAACGCCCGTCTGCGCTTTTCCTCACATTTCTACCTTATCGCGATGTTTTTTGTCATTTTCGACCTGGATGCGGCGTTCATCATCGCCTGGGCCGTGTCGTTCCGCGAACTCGGCCTGCCCGGGTACCTCGGCGTCATGGTCTTCATAGGAATACTGGTGGTGGTGCTGGTGTATGAGATCAGCACCGGGGCACTCGACTTCGGCCCGCAGGGGAGAAAGATATTGAAATATTCAAAACGACACAGATGAAATGGACTGTACATAAAGCGGATGAATCGTACATGATGACGGATATACCCCTCATCGACATGGCGGTACAGCGTTCTGTCCTCCTCACCCGCCTCGATGACATGATCGCCTGGGGCCGTAAGAACTCCATCTGGCCTTTCGCCTTCGGCCTCTCCTGTTGTTTTGTCGAGATGGCCACCTCCATCACCAGCCGTTACGACATCGCACGCTTCGGTGGCGAGGTCATCAGGGGGACACCGCGTGAAGCCGACATGATGGTCATTGCCGGCACCGTCTTCATCAAGATGGCCCCGGTCATCAAGCGGCTGCATGATCAGATGATGGAGCCGCGGTGGGTCATCTCGATGGGATCATGCGCCAACTCCGGCGGCATGTACGATATCTACAGCGTGGTGCAGGGCGTCGACAAGTTTCTCCCCGTGGATGTCTATGTCTCGGGTTGCCCGCCACGTCCCGACGCCTTCCTCGAAGGCCTGATATTGCTGCGCGGCGTCGTGGGCAAACAAAAAAGACCCCTGAGCTGGATGATAGGCCCCCAGGGCATCACACAACCGGAGAAAGGCAGCATGAGAGACCTTAAGATGGCAGAACGCAGTAAGATGGGCAGGTTGAGGCCCATGGATGAAGTCTGAAACGATATTATAACCCGGTAAGGACAGAGAATAGCCGGTCAGACCGGGATTAAAAATATTTTAGGGATAACACCGACAGCCAATTGTCAGCAATGATTGAAGATACACCGGTCATCTCAGCTTTGAATGCCCGCTTTGGCACATCTGCCGGTCTGTGGCAGCAACCCACCGCCGACGGCATCTCCACCCTGTGGGCAGATAAAGACCGGGTCGCTGACCTGTTGCGTTATCTCAAGCATGACATATCCCGGCCCTTCACCCTGCTTTACGACCTCACCGCCATTGACGAACGGCGCCGTCAGCACCGTCATGATGAACCGGCCTCCGACTTCACCGTCGTTTACCATCTGACCTCCTTTGAGCGTAATGAAGATATACGCATCAAGGCCGCCCTCAGCGGCGAGTATCCCTCCACGCCCACCATCACCGATATCTGGCCCATGGCCAACTGGTACGAGAGGGAGGTGTACGACATGTTCGGCATCACCTTCACCGGCCATCCCGACCTGCGGCGTCTGCTGATGCCACGGACATGGAAGGGTCATCCCCTGCGTAAAGAGCATCCCACCCGCGCCACCGAGATGGGACCTTTCAGCATGGATGACAGGAGACGTGAGGAGGAGGAGTTCTACCTTCATTTCAGGCCTGAGGACTGGGGCCTGAAACGCAAAAGCGAGGACACCGATTTCATGTTCCTCAACCTGGGTCCGCAGCACCCCGGCACCCATGGTCTGCTGCGGCTGGTGCTGCAGCTCGACGGCGAAGACATCGTCGACATTGTTCCCGACATTGGCTTCCATCACCGTGGCGCCGAGAAAATGGGCGAGCGTCAGTCATGGCATACATACATACCTTATACCGACCGCATCGACTACCTGGGTGGGGTGCTGAACAACCTGGCATACCTCCTCTCCGTGGAGAAGCTGGCCGGCATTCAGGTTCCCGACCGCGCCAACGTCATACGCCTCATGCTCAGCGAGCTCTTCCGCATCGCGAGTCATCTCGTCTGGCTCGGCACTTATGCCCAGGATCTGGGACAGATGTCGCCGGTGTTCTTCACCTTTAACGACAGGGAACGTATCTTCGACATCACCTCGGCCATCACCGGCGGCCGCATGCATCCCTCCTGGTTCAGGATAGGCGGCGTGGCACACGACCTGCCCAAAGGATGGGATAAGATGGTTCAGGAATTCCTGGATTACATGCCACGGCGCCTCAGGGAGTTCGACAGAATGGTGATAAAAAACAGGATATTCAAAGAAAGAACGATCGGCATTGGCGTCTATACCACACAGGAAGCCATCGAGTGGGGTGTCACCGGCCCCGGCCTCCGTGCCACAGGCTTCAACTGGGACTACCGCAAGAAAAGACCCTATTCGGGCATCGAACAATTTGAGTTCGACATCCCCCTGGGTAAAAACGGCGATTGTTACGACCGGGCGCTGGTGCGCATGGAGGAGATGCGCCAGAGCCTGCGCATCATCAGCCAGTGCCTGCACAACATGCCTGCGGGACCTTATAAAAGCGATCATCCCCTGGCGACACCCCCACGCAAGGAGAGGACCATGCATGATATCGAAACGCTGATCACACACTTTCTGAGCGTCACCTGGGGACCCGTGATACCGCCGGGTGAAGCTATGATACCCATCGAAGCGGCCAAGGGAAGCAACGGCTATTACTTAGTCAGCGACGGCGGCTCGTCGGCCTATCGCTCGCGGATCAGGACGCCTTCTTTCCCGCACATACAGATGATACCATACATCAGCAGGGGTTACACCATCCCCGACCTGCTGTCGATACTGGGTGCACTCGATTTTGTGCTGGCTGACCTCGACAGGTGAGCAGGGGATAAAGATGAAAGAAAAAATGAACATAAACGACAGAATATAGCATGCTGACGGACGAAGAGAGACAGGAAATACTGGATGAGACCAGGCTCTATCCTTACCCTCAGGCTGCCTGCATCGACGCCCTGATGATCGTGCAGCGCCACCGCGGATGGGTCTCCGATGAGACCGTCCACGACGTGGCCGTCATTCTCGATATGCACGACAATGAGGTCGACAGCATCGCTTCTTTTTACACCAGGATATACCGGCGGCCCACAGGGAGAAATATCATCCTTGTCTGTGACAGTGTGAGCTGCATGATCATGGGTTATGAATCGGTTTATGATCATATCTCTGAGAAATTGGGCATACGCTTCGGTGAGACCACCCCTGACGGTAAATTCACCCTGCTGCCCGTCACCTGCCTGGGGGTATGCGATCACGCACCGGCCATCATGATCAACGATGACCTGTTTGCCGACATCACGCCCGCCGGCATCGATGAACTGTTACAAAACTATGACTGAAACAGCATGGAAACACCGCTCACGCAATACATCAAACCGGGGCAGCCGCCGATGACGTTCAGAGAATATGAACGCACCGGGGGCTATGCCGGTGTGCGCAAGGCGCTGAAGCGGATGACACCGGAGGAGGTCATTGCCGAGGTTAAGAAAGCCAGGCTTATGGGCAGGGGTGGCGCCGGTTTTCCTGCCGGCGTGAAGTGGGGTTTCATGCCCGGGAAAAGTGATGCCGCTCCGTTACATTACCTCATCTGCAATGCCGACGAGATGGAACCGGGGACCTTCAAGGACCGTTATCTTCTTGAAGGCAACCCTCATCAGATGCTCGCCGGCATTATCGTGGCGGCTTATGCCATCCAGGCCGAGATCGCCTATGTCTTCATACGCTGGGCATACAAGCAGTCAGCAAACACCGTGCGCAAGGCCATCGCTGAGGCCTACGATGCCGGCTTCCTGGGAAAGAACATACTGGGCTCGGGCTTCAGCCTGGATGTCCATGTCCACACCAGTGCCGGCCGTTATATCTGCGGTGAAGAAACAGCCCTGCTCAGCTCCCTGGAAGGTAGGAGGGGCCTGCCCCGTGCCAAGCCTCCTTTCCCGCCTGCCAGCGGTCTCTTCGGCAAGCCCAGCAATGTGAATAACGTTGAGACACTGTCATGGCCTGCCCATATCATTGAAAAGGGCGCCGACTGGTTCCTGGGTCTGAGCCTTAGCGACGAGGGCGGCACCAAACTGTACGGCGTAAGCGGCCATGTCAGGAAGCCCGGCCTCTGGGAGCTGCCCATGGGCACCACCGTCCGTGAGCTGCTCATGGAACATGCCGGCGGCATGGCCGAAGGCTATAGCTTCAGAGGAGCACTCCCCGGCGGCGCCTCAACCGATTTCATCACCGCCGACCACCTTGACACCAGGATGGACTTCAAATCCCTTACCACCGTGGGAAGCCGTCTGGGCACCGGCACCATGATCATCCTCGACGACAGGACATGCCCTGTCGCTTTCGTACACAACCTCGAGCGTTTCTTCGCCTCGGAGAGCTGCGGATGGTGCACACCCTGCCGCGAAGGACTACCCTGGGTTGAAAAGATATTACTTTCATTGGAACAGGGAAAAGGACAACCCGGTGACCTGGATATACTGCAGTTCCATACCTGGTATTGCGGCCCCGGAAACACCTTCTGTCCACTCGCCCCCGGCGCCATGGAACCGTTGCAAAGCGGACTCAAATATTTTCGTGAGGATTTTGAAAGGCACATTAACGAAAAACGATGCCCCTGGAGGAAACCATGATAAAGATTCAGATCGACGGCACATACTATGATGTCAAGCCCGGCACGAATGTGCTGGAAGCCTGCCAGGCCCTGGGCCTCGATGTGCCTTATTTCTGCTTTCATCCGGCCCTGGGATCCGTCGGTGCCTGCCGTCTGTGTGCCGTGAAAAAATATGCCAGTGCCGACGATAAGAAGGGTACGATCGTCATGGCGTGCATGGAGCCGTTGAAAGACGGTCTGATCATCTCGGTGGATGACCCCGAGGTGAAAGCCTTCCGCGCCGCCGTCATCGAGGGCCTGATGACCAACCACCCCCATGACTGCCCCGTATGCGACGAAGGCGGCGAATGCCATCTCCAGGATATGACGGTGATGTCAGGCCACAATTACAGGCGTTTTACGTTCAGGAAGAGGACTCATAACAACCAGTACCTGGGGCCCTTCATACAGCACGAGATGAACCGCTGCATACAGTGTTACCGTTGCGTTCGCTTTTACAGGGATTATGCCGGCGGAAAAGATTTCGACGTGTTCGGCGCCAACAACCGCGTTTACTTTGGCAGGTACGAAGATGGCATCCTGGAGAATGAATTCAGCGGCAATCTTGTGGAAGTCTGTCCTACCGGCGTGTTTACCGATAAAACCCTGAAGAGTCATTACTCACGGAAATGGGATCTCACTCATACCCCTTCGCTGTGTGTGCACTGCAGTGTGGGATGTAACATCATAGCCTCAGAACGCTATGATTACCTCCGGCGCATCATCAGCAGGTACCATGGCCGGGTGAACGGATATTTCATTTGCGACAGGGGCCGCTTCGGCTATGAGTTCGTCAATGATAAACAGCGCTTGAGAAAGATCATGGTCCGTGAGACGAAAACAGGCAAATTAAAGGAAACAGATCATGACACCCTGACCACCGTTCTTAAGCAAGCGCTTGTTCATGACAGGAAAATCATCGGCATCGGATCACCGCGGGCTTCACTCGAATCCAACTTTGCCCTGTCGGTACTCACCGGTATGGAGAATTTCTACCATGGCCTTGGTGCCAATGATTTTAACCTGGTGAAGACAGCCCTGCATATTTTAAACAATGGTCCGGCCCATACGCCTTCACTTAAAGAAATGGAACAGGCCGACGCGGTTTTCATTGTGGGTGAAGATGTCACCCATACGGCGCCGATGGTGGCGCTGGCGTTACGGCAGGCCGCCCTCAACAAGCCTTCGGAGAAGGTGACGGAAATGGGCATCCCGTTATGGCATGACAGGGCCCGTCGTGATGTCATACAGGATATGAAAAGCCCCTGTTTCATCGCCACACCTTATCCCACCAAACTCGACGACATTGCCTTGGAGACCTGCAGGGCTGCTCCTGATGACATCGCGGTGCTGGCTTTTGCCGTGGCCCACATCCTGGACGGGAAGGCACCCGCACCCGAACAAACTGACAAGGAAACGGCAGAATTGGCTCAGACCATAGCCACGGCGTTAAAAGAAGCCCGGCATCCTTTGATAGTCACAGGCATACACAGTGGTTGCGCAGCATTGCTGCAAGCATCGGCCAATGTGGCGTGGGCGCTGGCATCGCTGGGGAAGACGGTGAATCTGAGCATGCTGTTGCCTGAATGCAACAGCACCGGCCTCGGCATGATGGGCGGCGGCACCCTTGAGGATGCCGCGGAGGTCATTCAAAATAGTGAGGATGTCACGGTGATCATCCTCGAAAACGAACTCTTCAGGAGGGCAGGAGAGAAGACCGTCGGCAGGATTTTGCATAAGGCAGGGCGGGTCATCGTCCTGGATCATCTGTTGAATGCCACGGCACGGAAGGCAGATGTGCTGTTGCCTGCCGGCACCTTCGCCGAGGCGGAGGGCACCCTCGTCAGCAGTGAAGGCAGGGCACAGCGTTTCTACAGGGTCTTCCCCCTCACCGGGCCTGTGCAGGAGAGCTGGCGCTGGATAGGAGAGATGATAAAAGTGAGGGACGACAAAGAACAGGTGCCCTGGCCTGACTTCGATTCTGTGGTTAGCGCCATGACGTCCGCCCTGCCGGTTTTCACCGCCATCAGGGGACATTTTCCTGATGCCGCCTTCAGGGTCGTCAATGAGAAGATACCGCGGCAGACTTTGCGTTACAGTGGCCGCACGGCCATCCATGCTGCCGTTAACGTGAGCGAGCCCAAACCGCCCGGCGACACCGACTCGCCCCTGGCCTTCAGCATGGAAGGCAACAGTGACCACACACCGTCACCGCTCATCGCCTTTTACTGGACACCGGGATGGAACTCCATACAGGCTGTCAACAAATACCTTGAGGAACCGGCCGGAGCACTGAAAGAAGGCAATCCCGGCGTGCGGCTGATAGAGACGACCTCTGACCGTCGTTTTACCTATTATCCTGTGAAAAGCTCTTTATTTCGGCCACGGCAGGGTGAATGGCTCCTCGTCGCCGCACACCGCATCTTCGGGTCGGAAGAGCTGAGTGCACAAAGCCCGGCCATAGCGGAACGGATACCTGCGCGTTTTATCATGGTCAACAGCGAGGAGGCTTCACAGGCAGGATTTAAGGATGATGAAGAGGTCCATCTGATAGTAGATGATACTACATTGAAACTGAAACTGAAAACCAGTCCGGATGTAGCCTTAGGCGTCGCCGCTGTGGGGTTCAACCTCCCCGGCATGCCGTGGCTGCCGTTGCCCGGATGGGGTAAAATCATGAAAATAAAGACGGAAAGATAAATCTATGAAGTATGTCCTTATTGTCATCGGTGTTCTGGTCATTGTCCTGGCGATAGCGGCCGGCCTGATATGGGTGGAGCGGCGTCTGCTGGCCCTGTGGCAGGACCGCTATGGCCCTAACCGCGTCGGCCCTTTCGGGCTGCTGCAGGTCGCCGCCGATATGATAAAGATCTTCTTCAAGGAGGACTGGGTGCCTCCTTTCGCCGACAAAGTGGTATTCGTATTGGCTCCCGGCATACTCATCATGACCATGCTGCTCACCTTCGCCGTCATCCCCTTCACGGATCATTTCTTAGTGCTTGATTCGAACATTGGCGTTCTCTTTTTCCTTGGCAACTCCTCGTTAGGCGTTTACAGCATCGTCCTGGGAGGATGGGCCTCCAACAACAAATATTCGTTGCTGGGATCCATGAGAGGATCGGCACAGATGCTGACCTATGAGGTGTTCATGGGCTTGTCGCTGATGGGGGTGGTGATGATGGCGAACAGTTTTAACCTCAGGGAGATCGTCGAGGCACAGCGTCACATGTGGTTTGTCTTTCCCCAGTTCGTCGGCTTTGTGGTGTTCCTCATCGCCGGCCTGGCCGAGACACACCGTCTGCCCTTCGATATCCCTGAAGCCGAAGGGGAGCTGGTGGCAGGCTACCACTCCGAATATTCAGGGATGAAATTCGGGATGTTCTTCGTGGGTGAGTACCTCGGCATCACACTTATATCGGCACTCATAACAACTTTGTTCTTTGGAGGATGGCTGGGGCCTACTTTTCTGCCCCCTGCCTTCTGGTTTTTCTTTAAGACAGCCATCTTCATCTGTCTGTTCATCCTGTTCCGGGCTTCTTTGCCCCGGCCACGCTATGACCAGCTTATGGAGATCGGATGGAAGATATTGTTACCGTTAGTGTTACTGAATTTGTTGGTGACAGGGGCAGTGTTGATATTTATTAAATGACCTCACCCCCTGCCCCTCTCCTTGAAAGGAGAGGGGTTTGGGGTGAGGTTGTAAAAACGATAGCATGTTCAGCATCTTACGAACCGTCTGGCTCATTTTTCTCCACGCTTTCCGCAGGCGTGAGACAGTCATGTATCCTGAGAAAAAGCCGTACCTGCCGCCGCGATACCGTGGCCGGATCGTCCTCACGCGTGATGAAAGCGGCAAGGAGCGCTGTGTGGCCTGCAACCTGTGCGCCGCCGCCTGCCCCGTTGACTGTATCGCCTTGCAGGCTGCCGAAGATGAGGACGGCCGCCGTTACCCGGTGTTTTTCAGGATCAATTTCTCACGTTGTATCTTTTGCGGGTTGTGCGAGGAGGCCTGCCCGACATACGCCATACAGCTCATACCTGACTTTGAGCTGGGCGAGTACAACCGTCAGGATATGGTATACGAGAAAGAGCATTTGTTGATCAGCGGTGAAGGTAAATACCACGATTATAATTTTTACAAGGTCGCCGGCGTCGATATGGGCGTGAAGGGAACAGGCGAGGGAGACAACGAGGAACCGCCGGTGGATTTGAAAAGCCTCATACATTGAACAAGGACGACAACATGCATATAAACGGTCAGCGATGAATACCATTTTTTATATAGCGGCAGCTGTGGCTCTTCTCTCCACACTGTTGGCCATCACACGCCGCAACGCCATCCATGCGCTCATCTATCTCATCATGTCCCTGCTGTCGATCTCGGTGATCTTTTACATCCTGGGAGCACCGTTTATCGCTGCACTGGAGGTGATCATCTATGCCGGCGCTATTGTGGTCCTGTTCATCTTTGTGATCATGATGCTGAACATAGGTCTGGAAGAGGAGCTCGAGCACCGCTGGCTTAAGCCGCGGATGTGGATCGTGCCGTCAATATTGGCGACCATCCTGCTCGTAGAGTTTATCTATGCCATGAAAACGCTTCATTACGAGAAGATAGAAAGCCAGGTGGTCCTGCCCAGGCAGGTGGGCCTGTCTCTGTTCTCGACGTACCTGCTGGGAGTGGAGATAGCCGGCATGCTCCTGCTGGCAGCCATCATCGGGACATATCATCTTGGGAAACAGAAGAAAAAGGTGTTGCACCGTTTTCTTCCTAAACGTTAAAGTAACACCATATGGTCACCGTATCACTGGACATACAGATCCTGCTGGCCTCCCTTCTCTTCCTGATGGGGTTGGTAGGGTTGCTGGTGCGCCGGAACATCATCTTCATGCTCATGTCGATCGAGATCATGCTCAACAGCGCCGGTCTGGTCTTTGTCATCGCCGGGGCTCACTGGATCCAGACCGACGGACAGGTGATGTTCATCTTCATCCTGGCCATAGCTGCCTCCGAGGTGTCGGTGGGACTCGCTTTGATATTACAGATGTACCATCATTATAAAACGCTCGATGCGGATGCCATGAACAAGCTTAAGGATAAAACAACGGAATCATGACGGCACTGATAGCGCTTATACCGGGCATACCTCTGCTGGGCTTTCTGGTCATCGCCCTCTTCGGCAAGCTGCTGGGACGCCGTGCCGTGTCGTTCCTCGGGGCAGGCTCTGTAACCCTTTCGGCTGTGCTTATGATCATCGTGGGCATCGCCTTCATAACATCACCTCCGGCGGACGGGGCTTACACGGCGACATTGTGGCAATGGCTCAGCTCAGGAGGATTCCGGGCCGCCATCACCCTGCGGCTCGATACCCTGGCGTTGATTTTCGTCTTTGTGATCACTTTCGTGGGCGCTCTCATTCATATCTATTCCGTCGAGCACATGGCCGACGACGAGGGCATCATACGTTTCTTCGCTTACATGAACCTGTTCGTGGGC
>Ga0172365_10003740_pt1 | contig 11301 bp, 13 predicted proteins | sample LakKivSesite48cm_FD_114535 | JGI IMG/M metagenome (GOLD analysis project Ga0172365, IMG submission 114535) | Sediment microbial communities from Lake Kivu, Rwanda - Sediment site 48cm | ecosystem: Environmental > Aquatic > Freshwater > Lake > Sediment | place: Rwanda: Western Province, Lake... | reverse complement strand
CACCTAATTGTTTATTTATAGGATGATAAAAAAACTGACATATCTCTTTGGGGTGTGCCTTGCATTCCTGACCAGTCTGTCTGTTTATTCGCAGGAGGAAGAGTATGACAGTTTACTGATGAAAAAGATAGTTGTTGAAAATCCTGTCTATAAGCCGGTCATAGGTTTTGGTGCTGGCATAACCAACTTTGACGGGGATGTGATGAACAGTAATTTCAATCCCATGGTGGGGACATATGCCTTTAAATTGACGGTGAGTACTTTTCTCGGCAAAGCACACAATTTTGTTGGTAATTTTCACCTGATTTATGGTGCGCTGTCAGGTAACCAGACGGACCTTAAGGATCTTAATAATAATCTCAATTTCCAGTCCGACATAAAGGTATTCGGGTTGAATGCAGAATACAACTTCGGTCATTTTTTCAGCAAACCGGAAGGAATAATAAGACCCTTTATATCTGTAGGGCTGGAAAACATAACATTCAGCTCGAAAGGGGATCTTTTCTTCAGGGATACCATTCCCTATTCATACAGGGCAGACGGAACTATCAGGGATCCTGACGGAAAAAGCATTAGCCGTGACTGGATATACGAAACTGATCTGAGGGAAATGGAACGGGAACGCGGGAATGATTACAGGGATAATACCTTTGCTGTTCCTGTTGACCTGGGTGTGGATTTCCGTGTAAGCGACCGGGTAAAGATGCGGCTGGGGTATTCCCTTCATATGACATTTACCGATGCGATCGATAATGTAAGTATGAAAAGCGGACAAACCCTGGCCGAAGATAACAACGCACAGAATGATCGTTTCAGTTTTGCTTACCTGACCATGCACCTTGACCTGTTCTCGCAACCGAAGGTGATCACCGAAGAGCTTAAGTTTGCAGAGCTGGATGATTTTGACTATTCCCTTCTGGAAGATGAAGACGGGGATGGTGTCTTTGACCTGGCTGATGAATGCCTGGGCACACCACCCGGAGTGGAGGTTGATACCCTTGGCTGCCCTTACGATGATGACAATGACGGCGTACCAAATTACATGGATAAACAAAAGGACACTCCTTCTGGTGCTTTTGTCAATGATGACGGAGTGGAAATGAGTGACGAGGAGCTGATGGCCATGGTCAATTTCCCGGATGCTGTTCCCCGGTCACAACTGGCTTTATATCTTGAGGAAACAATGGCTGCAGGCAAAAGGATGAAACTGGCAGACATGCCTGAGAAATTTCATAAGCTTGATCTCGATGGGGACAGCTACCTGAGCTTTGATGAGATGCTCAAAGCAATAGATGATTTCTTTGATTACCGTTCAGACCTGGTCACCGGAGAGATCTACCGCCTGATCTCGTTCTTCTTTGCCCAGTAGATTATCTGTTCTTGCGGAGCCTGTCGAGATCCCTCTGAAGATCCTTCCTTCTTATTGTTTCTCTCTTATCATATTCGCGCTTACCGCGTCCCAGGGCAATCTCAAGCTTGGCAAGACCGTTCTCTTCCATGTAGAGACGCAATGGTATGAGGGTGAATCCTTTTTCCCTGATCCGTTTCTCAAGCTTGTTCAGCTCTTTCCTGTGAAGCAGCAGCTTCCTGTCCCTGTAAGGCTCATGGTTGTTAAAACTTCCCTGTTTGTATTCAGAGATTCTCATTCCTTTGATCCATAACTCGTTACTACTAAAAAAACAATAGCTGTCCGCCAGGCTGGCCTTTCCCAACCTGACAGACTTGATCTCTGTTCCTGTCAGCTGTATCCCGGCTATGAATTTCTCAAGGATCTCATAATCAAACCAGGCCTTCTTGTTCCTTATGTTGATGTTGTTGGTCATGATTTTTTCGATCTGCGAAAATACAAAAAAACGAGAGTCGTGAGTCGTGAGTAAAAAATATTGTTGGCATTTTGCGGATCTATATGCAATGGATCTTAGATTTCTTTAACCCGCAACCCGTAAACCCTCCAACACTGTACAATTGTCTTTGAACCAGGAACCAGGAAGATAAAGACCAAAAACTGCTGATTAATGATTATTTTCGTAATACAGATGCATGCCATGTATAACAAGTACGACATGATCACGATCCTCGGTCCCACTGCTGTCGGCAAGACACGTTTCGCAGCGAGGCTGGCGTCAGAGACAGGAGGGGAGATCATCAGCGCTGATTCACGCCAGGTATACAGGGGAATGGATATCGGGACAGGTAAAGATTCTGATGATTACCTTGTCGAAGGCAGGATGATACCGGTACACCTGGTGGATATCGTGGATCCGGGATATGAATACAATGTATATGAATACCAGAAGGATTTTTTACGGGTTTATCATGAAGTGACAGGAAGGAACAAGATGCCCATCCTGTGCGGGGGGAGTGGTTTATATCTTGAAGCGGTGCTGAAAGGTTACCGCCTTATAAGGGTTCCTGAAAATACGGGCAGAAGGCAACATTTCGAAAAGATGAGTGACACCGAGCTCTGTCAGATGCTTGCCACCCATAAAATCCTTCATAATGTTTCAGATACAAGCAGCAGGAAGAGGCTTATACGTGCCCTCGAGATAAGTGAATATTATAAAAGCCATCCGGAGGAATCGACCGCTTATCCTGACATTAATTCACTCCTCATCGGTCTGAACGCTCCCAGGGACGTTATCAGGCAAAATATAACAAAACGGTTAAAGCTGAGGCTTGAGCAGGGTATGGTTGACGAAGCCAGGAGGTTGTCAGAAACGGGAATGGACCATGAGCAGATGACCTGGTATGGGCTTGAATATAAATACCTTTCGATGTTTTTACAGGGGTATCTGAGTTATGACGAGATGTTCTCCCGACTGAATACCGTTATATACAGGTTTGCAAAACGGCAAATGACCTGGTTCAGGAAAATGGAAAGGGAAGGATTCATGATTCACTGGCTGGATGCAACCGTTCCTGTCAGTGAGAACCTTGCAAAGGTCAGGGAATGGATGGAAGAATGATCCGGGATCAGCGGGTATCCGCCTGCAGATACTGCATAAAATGAACATTTTTCGTCAGGGGAAAGATACTCAGGACAGGTATCAGCAAAGACACAGGGTGATCTGGTCAGAGCTTCCACTCCATAATATTCATCAGGTAAATCAGTGCCCCTATAGTCAGTAAATTGATAAAGGTCATTATGTAATTATAGGTAATCCTGTTCTCACTGAATCTTCGCCTGATCATAATACCGACATTTGGGAGGAAGAATGCAAGGAGCACGATTATATAATAAAATGCAGAAACATTAAATTCAAACGATTCATCTTCCATAATCGGATTATCAGCAAAGAAAAGTACGAGGTAAACAAATCCAAGGAAGACAGCCAGGTAGATAAGGTAACTTAGCTTAATAGCAATGGTTGAAACCTTCCTTTTATGGTGTATCCTGAAAGGTTTCAGAATGATGAAGGCAATGATAAAGATGAACAGGAAAGTAGCAATGAAAATCAGATACAGTAAAAACTGGAAAAAGTTATTCATGATTATTTAAGATATTTATCCAGCCATCCGAAAAATTCCCTTTGCCACAAAATGCTGTTCTGCGGTTTGAGAACGAAATGTGTTTCACCGGGGAAGAAGAGCAACTTGCTTGGTACTCCGCGCATCTGTGCTGCATTAAAAGCCTGAAGGCTCTCGGTGTATGGAATACGGAAATCATTTCCCCCGGTAATGATCAGTATAGGGGTGTCCCAGTTCTGAACAGCCAGGTGCGGGGAAAAATCATAGCTCTTCGGCCTGGGTTTTTGCCAGTATGGTCCTTCATAGTCATGATTCACGAAAAACATTTCTTCAGTGGCGCCATACAGGCTTTCGAAATTGAAAATACCACAGTGGGCTATGAATGCCTTAAAACGTTTTTCATGATGCCCGGCCAGCCAGAAGACCGCATAACCCCCGTAGCTGGCACCGACCGCTCCCAGGCGGTTCTCATCAATGAATGGCTCTTTCTTGAGCTCATCGATGGCGGTCAGGCAATCTTTCATGTTCTGTCCTCCGTAATCACCGGCTATCTCATCATTCCATGCTGATCCAAAGGTTGGCAATCCGCGCCTGTTGGGTGCAACCACGATATAATCATTGGCTGCCATTATCTGGAAGTTCCAGCGGAAACTGAAAAACTGGCTCACGGCACTCTGTGGTCCACCCTGGAGGTATAACAGGGCAGGATATTGTTTCTGAGGATCGAAATGAGGGGGGTAGATAACCCATACCAGCATATCCTTTTTATCGGTCGTTTTGATCCATCTCTCTTCCACATTCCCAAAGGTGATCGCATCATAGATATTTTTGTTTGTTGTTGTCAGCTGTTTCTCCTGTCCGCTGCCGGGATCAACAGCAAACACCTCGGTTGCCATCGACATCGACATTCTTTCGCCGACAAGCTTGTCGCCGGCAGGACAGACAGAGGTGTAATCATGAGGGCCTGAAGTTACCTGCCTGAACTGGTTTGATGTAACATCCAGTGCATAGATCTGGTATGTGGCATGTATACCTGAGATGAAATAGATGGTACGGCTGTCCTTGCTCCAGCTGATATGCTCGGCATCCTGGTCGAAGGCTGTACTCATATCTTTCTTTTCACCGGAGGCAAGATCCATGAGGAACAAACGGTTTTTGTCAGCCTCATAACCGGGAGTCTTCATGCTCTGCCATGCTACCGTCCTGCCATCAGGTGAGAACACAGGATATTTATCATAACCGGGCATTCCCTTGGTGATATTCGATGTTTCACCGGTAGCCGGATCGTACAGGTAAATGTCGGAATTGGTGCTGACAGCATATTCCTTCCCTTTCATCTTTTTACAGGTATAAGCGATGATTTTCCCGTCAGGGCTCCAGCTTATCTCGCTCTCGTCAAAGTAAGGTGACAGGGGCGCATCCCAGGGTTCATCTTTCATAATATCTGTTGCCGTTCCCATGACACCTTTATCGAAAGACGCAAAGAATATATGGCTGTATTTATAATCACTCCAGTCGTTCCAGTGGCGGTACATAAGGTCTTCGATTATTTTAACATCTGCAAGTGGCAGATCAGGGTAAATATCTGCAGGTGTTTTATCCAGCTTTACATCCATGGTGAAAAGGATGTGTTTCCCGTCGGGGCTGTATGCAAAACTGTTAAGCCCACCATTCACCGACGAAACCTGCTTGTTCCCTGATCCGTCATAGTTCATCTCCCATATCTGCATGGTACCGGAAGCATCTGACAGGTAACCGATCTTTTCTTCCACCGGGTTCCAACGGGGACTGTTGTACCTGGCTTTCCCGTCGGTAATTCTCTTTGTGTTTCCCGTGGACAGGTCAATAAGCCAGATATCCACGATGCTCTTGTTGGTGCCTGCATCATAACGGGTTACATTATAGGCTGCCTGGTTCCCGTCAGGGGATACGACAGTACCGGATACTCTTCCGAATTTCCAGAGAATCTCAGGGCTAAGGATGCCTTTTTCTGTTTCCTGGGAGGTGAGCTTACCGGAAAAATCCGGCCCGGGGACAGCTTCCTTTTTGCTGCAGGAAGACAATACAAGGCTCAGTATTATCAATCCGGAAAACAATGATTTGGTCACAGGGATGTATTTTTTATTAGACAGATTATTACGAACCGTTATCTTTTTTTTCTTTAATCCATGGTGCCAGAAGTATCATACCTATAAACATAAAAACAATTCCCAGCCACTGCCAGAATTTTTTTTCTTTCAGCAAAATAGTTAGTATTGCTCCCAGCAGCATACAGAATCCACTGATTAGCCTGAGATGTTTCTGAGTAAGCTTCATTTGCCTGGATATTAGTTATTATAATAGAGGGATTTAATACTATTGAGATGCTCCATCAACTTGGCATATAATTGATCCTTGATGGTAAGGTTGGATAGGTAAGCCGGTGCTGTCAGGTAGCTGGTTTCTTATTATAAGCATCTTTGATCAGTTCTTCAAGTTCCTCAGCCAGTTCGGGATTATCTTTCAGCAGCAGTTTCACTGCATCCCGGCCCTGGCCCAGCTTGGTATCCTTGTAGGAAAACCATGATCCGCTTTTCTGGATTATTCCCTGCTCGACACCCAGGTCAACGATCTCACCGGTCTTAGAGATGCCTTCGCCGTAAACAATATCAAACTCGGCTTTACGGAAAGGAGGAGCGAGCTTATTCTTCACGATCCTCACTTTTGTACGGTTACCGAAAACCTTTTCTCCTTCCTTAATCTGTCCTGTACGGCGTATGTCCACCCTTACGGAGGCGTAAAACTTAAGTGCATTGCCTCCGGTGGTCGTTTCCGGACTGCCAAACATGACCCCGATCTTTTCCCTGAGCTGATTGATGAACATACAGGTGGTGTTGGTCTTGCTGATGTTAGCCGTCAGCTTCCTGAGGGCTTGTGACATGAGCCTTGCCTGCAGTCCCAGCTTGGCATCACCCATCTCACCTTCTATCTCAGCTTTTGGCGTGAGGGCAGCCACGCTGTCGATGACTATAATATCTATTGCCCCTGAACGGATAAGGTGGTCGGTGATCTCCAGTGCCTGTTCACCGTTATCGGGCTGTGAGATGAACAGGTTCTCCACGTCCACACCCAGCTTTTCTGCGTAAAACCGGTCGAACGCATGCTCGGCATCAATAAAAGCGGCAATACCTCCGTTGCGTTGCGCCTCAGCAATAGCATGTATGGCAAGGGTGGTCTTTCCTGATGATTCCGGTCCGAAGATTTCTATAACCCTACCCCGGGGATATCCACCGACACCCAGAGCTATATCAAGAGAGATCGAACCTGAATGGATAAAATCAACATTCTCGACCGCACGGTCACCCATCTTCATGATCGTTCCTTTGCCATATCCCTTTTCAATCTTGTCAAGGGTCAGCTGCAGGGCTTTCATCTTCTCCTGCCTGATCTTATTTTCATTCTTTTCTTCAGCCATACGTTGTTTCTTAGTTGTTTAATGAATCCAGGATCTGTTTCGTGTGATCCCCGGTATTGACTTTTTCAATGACAGCCAGGATAATACCCTTCTCATCAATGATATAGGTCTTCCGGAGTACACCATTAAAAGCCTTTCCATACAGGATCTTCTTACCCCAGGCATTATACGCCTTCAGGATAACCTTTTCAGGATCCGATACAAGGATGAATGGCAGTTTATATTTGGAAATGAACTTGTTGTGTGAGTTCTCGCTGTCGGGACTCACACCGATAACGACGAATCCCTTCCCGGTAAGCCCGGAAAAATTATCCCTCAGGTTACAGGCTTCTGCGGTACAACCCGGGGTGTTATCTTTGGGATAAAAATAAAGTACCACCTTTCTGCCTGCAAAGCTGCTCAGTGTCACCTTTTCCCCGTCCTGCCCGGTACCGGTGAAGGCAGGGGCTTTGTCTCCTTTTTTCAGTTCTCCCATATCAGCATCTCCGTTTTGATTAACTGTAAATTTACAATAATTGGCAAATAATAATACAATATTTTTTTTTCTACCTTTCCCTGTCCATTTATGACATATTACAGCAAATATCATTCTTCCCGGATATCTTTTTTTTTTAGAATGTCACGATTTTTTTATACCATCCTGTTGGGTTCAGCCATGATCGCCGTGTTCAACGTAAAGGGGAGCTGCGATGTTCTGATGCCTGTGGTGATTCCTGAAGCGGCAGACACAGGAAAATGCCAGGACACCCTTTTGCCTGGATTCACTTACGATCCTGAATACAGGGAACTTATCAGGGAAGGATTAACCCTTCAGCAACGGATAGAATCATTGACTGTGCTTTCTGCCTCCTGCAGGATGAAAGCACAGAAAATGGAGACCGGCAACGGTAAGTACGCGCTGCAAAAACAGGTGGTCATACTCGGGGACAGCATAAAGCGTCTGACGATACTGGCGGATAGTATCTTCAGCCGGTTATCATCTTTGGAAAAAGGTCCGCTGACGAATAACACCCCATACCTGTTGCTATATAAGGTGGTGGATGGTATTAAGGTATATGCTTACAACACCGGGAAACCGGGGGAGCCTGTTCCCGCAGACAGACCTGCAGGTATTTTATCCGCCGCTGAAGTCAGCCCCGGGATGACGGTGGATGCGGATCAGTTCATGATTCTCCCGGCATCTCCTTATTCGGCAGAACACCCACCTGACAGCCTATTCGGGATCCCCGGAGGTGTATTTTACTGGATTCAGCTGGCCGTTTTTACCAAACCGGTCAGCAGCGATTACTTTGGTGGTTTGTGGCCCGTGACCATGGTCAGGATGCCGGGCATGAACCTGGTGAAGTATTATGCAGGACGGTTCCAGAAACTGAAAGATGCCAGGTATGCTCTTGGCCTGATCAGGGAATATGGGTTCTCCGATGCATTTATTATAGGATATTTTAACGGACAGATAACATCGCTGACAAGAGCTGAACAGTATGAGATGATGAAGGACAGGTAAAATTAATACTACCTGGTATTCATTACGATCGTTTTATATCAAACATTTTTAATCCGCCAGTGGGCGCGCAAGCAGATATACAGGTATGGTCAGATTCCCCACAGATTGCCGCGGAAAAAAGAGTTTAGAGCTTTCTCTGGAGTTTAATATCATTTTTATTAAATTTGTTGTGTGATATTTAACCGGAACGAAATGGCAGCAAAGGAAAAAACCAAAGGCTCTCCTTATGTTGAGGAAATTCATAACACGGGAGAAGATCTTTACAGGGCACTGATACTTCACAATGATGAGGTAAATAATTTTGATTTTGTTATCAAATGCCTGGTTGAGATATGCAACCATAGTAATATCCAGGCTGAACAATGCACATTCCTGGTTCATTATAAAGGAAAGTGCGACGTGAAAACAGGACCTTTCGAGATACTTGACCCGATGAGACTGGCCCTGCTTGACAAGGGTCTTCAGGCAACTATTGAATAATCTGTTTTTAACACATTCACAGACATGTCAATACTCGCAATTATATTAATGATCCTGCTTGGTGTGTTCCTTTTCATTATTGAAGGCCTGCTGATACCCGGTATAACTATTGCAGGTATAGGCGGTATCATTCTGATGGGCGCGGCTGTCTTCTTCTCTTACAAGTACCATGATAACCTTACCGGGAATATTGTCCTGTTAAGCACCCTGGTGATTTCAGTGCTGACCCTGATCCTTGCATTGAGGGCAAAAACATGGAATCGCCTGATGCTGCATAGTAATATTGACAGCAAGGTTGAGACCGGACTGGAGGAGGAAACCGTTAAACCCGGGGATGTGGGGATATCTATGACCAGGATGAATCCAATCGGGAAGGTAATGGTAAACGATCTTACTGTTGAGGGAAAATCTATTTCCGGGATCATTGACCCGCAAACAAAGATAAAAGTCATCAAAGTTTCAGGTAATCAAGTTATTGTTAAACCTTTAAACGAAGAATAATTATGGAAGGAGCATTATTGTATATCGTTGTGATCATAGCAGCCCTTATCGGCCTGTGGATCATTTTTTATTTTATCCCGGTAGGTCTTTGGTTTTCCGCCCTGATATCAGGTGTGAGGATATCCTTGCTGCAGCTGATACTTATGCGCTGGAGGAAGGTGCCTCCGGCAGTCATTGTCCGTGCCCTTATTGAAGGCACCAAGGCCGGTGTAACTCTTAACAGGAATGAGCTTGAAGCTCATTACCTTGCAGGGGGACATGTGGAAAAGGTCGTTCATGCCCTGGTTTCTGCAAACAAGGCTAATATAGACCTGTCCTTTAAGATGGCTACAGCAATTGACCTGGCAGGAAGGGATGTGTTCGAGGCAGTGCAGCTGTCAGTCAATCCCAAAGTCATCAATACTCCTCCTGTGGCAGGGGTGGCGAAAGACGGGATTCAGCTGCTCGCTAAAGCACGTGTGACACTAAGGGCCAACATCAGGCAACTGGTAGGTGGCGCAGGTGAAGAAACAGTACTGGCCAGGGTCGGTGAAGGGATCGTTGCATCCATAGGCTCAGCAGACTCACATAAGGCTGTGCTCGAGCATCCTGATTCAATATCCAAGGTGGTGCTTGGCAAAGGACTGGATGCAGGAACAGCATTTGAAATACTATCCATTGATATTGCTGACGTCGATATCGGTAAGAACATCGGTGCACAGCTGCAGATGGACCAGGCCCAGGCAGATAAGAATATCGCACAGGCAAGGGCAGAGGAGAGGCGTGCCATGGCAGTTGCCCTCGAACAGGAGATGAAGGCCAAAGCACAGGAAGCCAGGGCAAAGGTTATTGAAGCGGAAACAGAGATCCCCCTGGCGATGGCCGACGCTTTCAGGCAGGGTAACCTGGGGATCATGGATTATTATAAGCTGAAGAATATACAGGCTGATACAGATATGAGAGAGTCGATATCAAAAACAACCGGTAGCGACGAGAAGAAAAAAATGTAAAAATGAGGCTGACTCCATAATCACTTTCCGACATCCTTCAGTCAGATATTTTTTTAGCAGTTAACATGAAATATGATAGAAAAAGGGCTGAGCAAAAGCGAAGCCCTTTTTCTATCTTGTCCTAACACACTATAAAAGATTCATCCACCCGGGTGTCTACCGGGGTGGATGAATCTTAACGAAAAGATCATTCAAATTCCTTTGGTACCCCACAGATCATTTTAAAATCCCTGTCAGGGGATGCGTTTCGGTACTGGTGCTTCTCACCGGGCAGTACCAGTGCAAAATCACCCGCTTTAAGCGGTTTTTGCTCACCTGCCTCATTGACGAGCACACCTTCTCCTTCGATGATGAAATTCATATGTTCATACGGATGCTGGTGGAAAGGTGTATAACCACTAGGTTCGACGGTGAAAACCCTGTATGCATAAACTGGTGCCCCGTCTATTCTTGACAATGGAACCTGTTTCCATGCTTTATGGGCTCCGTCCATATGAACCTCTTTTTTATCGACCTGTAAGAGTGAAATGATTTTCATGATGATGATATTTTCAGGGTTTATTAAGTACCTGCAAATTTCAGCATAATTTTTCAGAAAGATTTTATTTTTATACTTTTGTCGTGCCTGAAAACAGGCAGCTAAGTCATCATCCGGAGAGGTGGGAGAGTGGCTTAATCCACCGGTTTGCTAAACCGGGGTACTCTCAACGGGGTACCGGGGGTTCGAATCCCCCTCTCTCCGCAAAACTTTTACCAGTAGCGAATGAAATTCGCTGATGGTTATTCTGGTTGAACCGACGCAAGTTTACTTGCAGGAGGTTCAGGCAGAATAATCAGGAAATTCCGCAGGAATGGTAAAAGTTTTGCTGGGAACCTCAATTGGGGATCGCGAAGCAATCCCCGAT
>Ga0172365_10003734_pt1 | contig 11304 bp, 9 predicted proteins | sample LakKivSesite48cm_FD_114535 | JGI IMG/M metagenome (GOLD analysis project Ga0172365, IMG submission 114535) | Sediment microbial communities from Lake Kivu, Rwanda - Sediment site 48cm | ecosystem: Environmental > Aquatic > Freshwater > Lake > Sediment | place: Rwanda: Western Province, Lake Kivu... | reverse complement strand
TGGACAATTCCTAATTCATGTAGATATGCTAAACATTCAGCAATTGTTTTTACTAATTTTTTTAATTCAATGTCTTACGTATTAGTGGTATGGGGGGGCTTGCCTACTCAAATTAAGCAATGTATATACTTTTCAATATATTTTATACATTATACTTATACCAAAAAATGTTATTTTAATATAATTATTTATGTTTTATAAATGATTATATATATTGCATTAGTTTTTGCTTTTCAAAAGCAAAAATAAAATACCTTAAAATTATAATTATTTATATAATTATAGAATATGGAAACATTCAATATAGTTAAAGTAATTGAATCTAATCCTAACACAAAATTATCAAGTACATATAATAATAAATTAATTGAAAAAATAAAAAATAATTTTACTTTAGAAGAACAAAAATTATATATTGTGTCATTTTATTCTTATCTTAATTATGATGAATTTAATGATTTTGTAATAGATTTAGATGATGTTTGGAAATGGTTAGAATTTACAAATAAAGCAAATGCTAAAATTTTATTGGAAAAACATTTTACTAATAATATAGATTATAAATCTTTGCTTGACCCTAGCATTAAGCAAAAAAAAGAAGGTAGAGGTGGACACAATAAAGAAGTATATTTATTAAATATAAATTCTTTCAAAAGATTATGTTTAAAAGCAAATACTAAAAAATCAGATGAAATTCATAAATATTATGTAAAATTAGAAAATATTTTACACAAAACTCTTCAAGAAGAAAGTGATGAATTTAAAAATCAGATAATAAAATTAGAAAATGATAAAACAAAATTAATAATTGATAAAGAATTAGAAAAACACAAAATATTATTAAGAGAATTTGGTTCTTCAGGTTCATTAGTTTATATTATTAAAGTTAAATCATTTGATGATAAAACTTATGTTGTAAAAATTGGTGAAAGTAGAAAAGGATTAAATGATAGATTTGATGAACATAAATCATCTTATAATGAATGTATTGTATTGGATTGTTTTATAGTCAAAAGGTCAAAAGATTTTGAATCATTTATTCATAATCATGAATCAATTAAATTACATAGAAAAACAGATTTGAAGGGACATGAAAATGAAAGAGAATTATTTTTAATTGGAGATGGGTTATCATATAATTTTATAGTAAATTTAATTAAAACTAATATCAAACAATTTGACTATTATAATCAAGAAATTGAAATCGATAAATTAAAATTAGAAAAAGAAAATTTAAAAATACAATCAGACAATATCAAAGCATTAACAGAATTAAATTTAAAGAATTCAAATTTTATTACAGAACTATTAAATTCAAATAAAATATTAATGAATAAAATTGAAAGTCTTGAGAAAAAAATAGATTTACAATCAGAAAAAATAAATTCATTACAAATAAAAAATACAACTAATTTTAATGAACCTTTAAAAACTATTGGACCAAGGTTACAACAAATTAATCCAGAAACATTAAAATTAGTAAAAGTGTTTGATTCTGTTAGTGAATGTATTAAAGCAAATTCAACACTAAAACGCTCTTCAATAGCAAAAGCAGTTAAAGAAAATACAATTTATCATGAATTTAGATGGTGTTTGATTGATAGAGAATTAGATGCAAATATATTACATAATATTCAACCAACAAAACCAACCAAAATTCAAAATAATGGTTATATAGCAAAATTAAATAAAGAAAAAACAGAAATATTAAATGTTTATTTGGATAGAAAAGTTGCATCATTATCAAATAGTTTTCAATCACATAGTGCTTTAGATAATCCAGTTAAAAAATTTTCTATTACAAATGGTTTTTATTATTGTTTATATGATACTTGTTCTGAAGAACTTAAAAAAAAATTTGTTGAAAAAAATAAAGGAGAACCTATATTATATAAAAATGGTATAGGTCAATATGATATAAATAATAAACTTATTAAAGAATTTGTTAGTAAATTTGATTGCGAGAGAAAATTGGGTATTAGTGATAAAAGTATGAATAAAGCATTAGAAAAAAATATTGCTTATAACAATAATAATTTTAAACGATTACCTGAAAAAATAAAATGTTTTGATTAAAATTTTATTAAATAATTATTTTTGTAAGTATTTAATTTTTATAAAATAATACATATTTATATATTATAATGTATTAAAAAAAATGAAATAATATAAATATAACATAATTATAAATACATTATAATTATGGAAAAAGAAGAAGAAAAAGAAAAAAAAATAAAAAGAACAAGAAAGAAAGATGATAATATTCATTCCTGTTATTGGTTAAATCAAAAAGGAGAACCATGTCCTTGGAATTCAATTAGTCCAGATAAAAATTATTGTAAACGTCATAGCATATATGAAGAAGAATTTACACCAGAAGATATTAAATTGTTATTAAAATGTTCCGGATGTAAAAATTACTTTAAACAAGAATCAGAGTCCACAAATAAAACTTGTTCCAAATGTATTGAAAGAGCAAAAACAAATAGAACAAAAGAAAAAGAAGAAGAAAAACAAAATCCTTTAAAGAAATGTTTAAGATGTATTGAAATGAATAAAACCAATCCATTTGATGCTTTAGATAATGATGATTATTGTGGAAAACATCAAACATATAAACAATGGAAAGAACTAACCAATTCAGGTTCAAAAGTATGTATAAATTGGATAAGAGGATGTTTTAATGTTATTTTGGATGAACATAAAGTGTGTGAAAATTGTAGAAATAAAAGCCAAGAATGTGAAAAAAAAAATAATAAAATTAAAAAAGATAAGGCAAATGAATATAACCAACAAGAAAATAATAATAAATTAATGTGTTTAATATGCAACAAAGTTGATGAAGAAAAAAATTTTATAAATAATAAGTGTTTAAAATGTTATGAAAATTACAGAAAAGCAGAACAAAATAGAAATAAATCTGAACCAATTAACAAGGTTATATCATATATTAAAAAATCTGCATCAAATAGAAATATAAATTGGAATATAACAGATGATGAATGTATAAAATTGTGTAATAATAATTGTTATTATTGTAATAGATTAATTGGTTTTAATGGAATTGACAGAATTGATTCATCAAAAGATTATAATATTAATAATTGTGTGAGTTGTTGTAAAATATGTAATTATATGAAAGGTGATAAAACTGTAAAAGAATTCATTGATACTATAACATATATATTATCAAAAAATTTTATTATAGAAAAAAAATGGATTAAAGATGATGAGAAAAACTTTAAATGTGGTCAAAATGCTTCATTTTCACGTTTTATTAATGAATCAAAAAATAGATTAATAAATAATGATATAATAAAAGAAACATATGACATAATTATAACATTACCTTGCAATTATTGTAAAAATAGTTTTATAAATGGTTCAAGAGGAATTGACAGAATTGATTCAACTATTGGATATATTTATGGAAATATAACGCCTTGTTGTTATACTTGTAATTTGATGAAAGGAATATTATCACAAGAAGAATTTTTTAAACATTTAAAAAGAATATATGATTTCATTGTATTAAAAAAAATAAATAGTGAAGAAAAAACAATTAAAGAACAAATATTAACAATGTGTAAAAATATTAAACCATTTGAACACGAAAAATTCTATTATTCAAATGATTATTATGAAAATTTAATGCTAAATCCACAATCAATAAATGACATTAAAAAAATTAAAATTTCATTAGAATTTGTTGAAAATAAAAAACAACAAGATATATGGAATTATTATAGAAGACATGTATCAAGTTTAAAAAAAATAAAAGATGCTAAATTAATTGGAAGACAAATATATATATTAGTAAAAGATTTAACAACATCAAAATATTTGGGTATTATTAGTTTAAGTTCCGATGTTTTTAGTTTTGAAGACAGAGATAAATACATTGGTTGGAATTTGGAAGATAAGAAAACAAAATTAAGTACATTAATGAATATGAGTACGTGTGTTCCTCTTCAACCATTTGGATTTAATTTTAATGGTGGTAAATTATTAGCAAGTTTAGCATTTAGTAAAGAAGTTCAAGAATATTTTCAACAAAAATATAATGAACCTTTGTTAGGAATAACAACTACATCCCTATATGGAAAATCAATTCAATATGATAGATTAGAATGTTTAAAATTTGTTGGTTATACAAAAGGTAATTCAGTTCAAAATATTCCACCTGAAGTCACTAAATTATGTAATCAGTATTTAAAATCAGAATTTGGATATAATTATAGATTAGCAAAAAAATTTATTATTTTACAAAAAACATTTGATAAATTAAATATTCCAAAAGAAGATATTTTGACATCAAATCCAAAAGGTATTTATTTTGGTTTTACATTTTCTGAATCAAAAGATTATTTAAGGGGGAAAATATCAAATTTAAATAAAATTTTTAAACTAAATCAAAATGATTTAAAATCTTCCAATCAAATTTTCAATTGGTGGTTAAATAGATGGGCAGAAAAAAGATTTAATAATTTATTAAAAACAAATAATTTTAAAAATAATTTAGATATTGAATAAATCCCACTAATCAAAAACATTATACACTGTAGTTTCAAATGGATATATTTATACATATAATTAATATATTTACATCAATTAGTTTGTAAAATGAAATCAGTTGATAAAAGTGAAACTAAATTGATTGAATATTTAAATATAAATAATATGACAGACATAACATTAGTAATGTGCATTTACAAAAACATAAATTAAGTGATTATTAAATTAAAATCAAAATGTATTTGATTATCAATAACTTTTGGATTATTAATTTTATTATTATTAATTTTTTTAATGTAATTAATAATACTATTTAAATTTATTTTATGTGAACCAATTACTAATTTATTTATTTTTGAAGGTAATTTAGTTAATTGGTCTAATGAATTAATATTTATATTTAATTCTTCTATTTGATTTGGTAAATTATCAAAAGAATAAGTATATTTTTTATTACATAGAAATACAAATTTTATTAAACTATCGGGTAAATAATTTAATGGTTGAGAATAATTTGAATTAAGATATAATGTTTTTAATCCAGATGGTAAATTATTTAGTTGATGATTAAAAATTTCACACGATTCCAAATATAATAATTCTAACCCAGAAGGCAAATTATTTAATTGATAATTAAAATTTTTATCACAACAAAAATAAATATTTTTTAAATTTTCTGGTAAAAAGATATGTTTATAAATTATCTCATTAAGATAAATAGTTTTTAATTTAGTAAAATCACTTATGTCTATATGATTTTTAATTATAAAATTATTGTTACATAAATATATTCTAATTTCAGTAACAAATCTATATTGATTAATCTCACTTAAATTTTCAAATTCAAAAAATTCTACACAATAATCAACCCCATCTGTACTTTGTATAAAATCTAAAAATTTCTGTTTAGCAATTGGATTTGATAAATGAATTGTTAAATCATTATTTTGATTTACCAAAGTAATTTGTTGCATTAATATATTTTAGGTAATTTATGAATTATTATTTGAAATTATCAATTTTTTAATATTATATGATAATTTATACAATTAAATGTAATATATTAAAAAAAATTGAATTATAATTTTATTGAACCTAATTAATCGTCATAATTATATATATATTTAATCAAGTCTATTTATATTAAAAATGTCTGATTTTGTTCAAAATAACGATATAAACGTGTCTAATTTAGATACAGATAATTTACCAAAGGAACCACAACAAATGAATATGTGTGTTGTGGGAATCAGGAGTTCCCATCCATATGATACATCCAAATTCACAAATAATGAAACCACATTTTATACTGAAATAAATTATTTTCAATTAACCAAATTGATTGAAATTATAAAGTTAAAATCTGAAGGAAATTCCAATGAGGAATCAAAAACCTTAGATATGAATTTAATGTTTTTGTCTGATTTTTTCACAAATCCTTCGGTAAAAATGATTTTTAGATTTTTGTGTTCACCTGATTGTAATGATGGACATCTATTTATTGATACCAATATTACCCAAACAGTTTATGAATTTGTGAAATTTGTATTACAAAGAGATTGTATAGTAGAATTTTCTGACCATTCGATGGGTTCATTTTTCAATAATTGGGATGAATCTATTATGCAAATGCCGAAACCGATTGAAATTTTACCAATTACTCATTCTGGACCTTTCAAAATGATTGCTGACAAAAATTCTCTTATCAATTCGGTTCATCCAACATTGGTACAAATTGGAAATCTTTCATCAACCGAACAAGTTGAGATAACATTTAATAATTTGGGAGGAACAAAGGTTTATAAAATTATTAATCCAGATATAAAACAACTTAGTAACGGTCGTCAAATTATTCAATCTAATAGATTCAGATCAAGACCACTTGGAATATTTAGAATTGAACAAGATGATATGACAGAAGAAGTTTTAGTTCCTGTTCATTGTGAATTTAATTATTCAAATGGAAAAATTGTTATTTCTTCAACCCATTGGTGTAACTTAGATTCAGTTGAAACACCAGTTGACTTGCCAACATTGAGAAGATATTGTACAGAAACAATGGGTGCTGAAGCAACTGAATTTTTTGAATATTCATTATCATCAGCTCAAGATGATAACGAATATAAAAGAGTAATTTCTGCAACAGTAAGACAAATTTCTTCAGGAACTACTCAACCATTTAAAAAAAATAAAGTTAATCCTAATAATTCTAATGGTGTTAATTCAACTGATGTTAATTTTGATGATTAAGTTAAATTTCAAATAAGTAAAAATGATTATATTTTTATGGATAATTTTTTTAATTAAATAATATTTTATTTATAGTTGTATTTACACAAAATAATCTATGAAAAATTATTCCACAAATAAATAATACCAATAATATTAGTAAAAAATTATTTCCTTCAAACCATAACAAATTTATCAAATATGCAATTAAGATTGTAAAAATTACATCAATAATAGCAATATCAAATAATCTAATTGAATGGATGCCTTTACCTGGTTTTCCAAAAATATTTGAATATTCACAAAACATTTATATAATTAATTATATAAAAATAATAATTTTAAATTAATCCATCAATAAAATTTGCTAAATCATTAGATAGAAATTGAGATTTAACAACAGGATTTGAAATAAAAGGATTTTGTCTAATATATTCAATTCTATAATCCATTGGTACAAAAACAAAATATTTAAGAAAATCTCTATTATTCCCTTCAATCCAAACAGTTCTATTATTTGGATCATTATAAACATGTCTAAAAGTATTTGTAGAATAATAAAAATTTCCATCTAAGTAAACTAATCTTTTCCATCGGCTAGTCCAATGGCTAATATTATGACCAATATTTCTTTGGGTAATTGTCCAATATAAATGTAAAGTACTATCATCTACTTCTGAACCAAAAGCAATATTATCTAATGTTTCATATATTCTAACTAATAAATATATTTCAATTATTGATGAAGTTATACAACAACCATAATAACGATTTTTATTATATCTTGGATCATTTATATTGTTAATATTACTACCTAATAAATAATTATACATAAATAAACCATCTGAATCAGCAAAATATTGTTCATTTAATCTGTTTGCGCCATTTTGTGAATTAATATTATTGATAGTATTTAAAATATTTCTATTTATAATTACAATAAAATAATTTTGTAGATTAGCTAAATTAATTCCAACAGGTAAATTAGGTGGTAAATTATTTTGACCCAATCCATTAAATTTATTAAACATCCAAATTGCTAACATATTTTTCCAACAATGAAACATATAATCATAAACAGATGTTTCATCATATTTATTTATGCTATGATGATTAGTAGCAAACATAACTTGTTTTAATTCATCAATTGTAATTGTTGTTAAATTATTTGGAGAACCAGGAGGTAAATTAATAGGTAAATAAACAGATAAACTATTTTTTAAATTTATTAACAATAAATTAATAAATCTGTAAAATCTTGTATTAATATTTTGACAAAAATCTTGTAATAATTTATCGGGACTTTTACCAATTAATTCATGTCTATAAATTTCTTGTCGTCTAGCTTGACCAGTCCAAAACAATGTCATAAAATTATGTGTTCCGGGTGCAGTTTGAGTTCTGTATCTTTCATTTTCAAATGTCATTAAAAAAGAATGATAACTAAGTAAGAAATTTAAAAACATAAAAGAAGTTATTTTTACAGCGGGGACACTTTTAAATGACACGATTTATAAAAATTCAGTTTTTATAAATTTTAGGTTTTTTAATATATCTTGATTTTGATAATTCTATATCTTTTTTATTTTTTTCTAATGATGACTTAAAGTAATTAACATATGATTCTTTTGATATTTTGTTTATTGAATTTTTAATTGAAGTTTTTATTAAATCATAACTCATTGGTTCATCTTTCTTTATATAATGTTTTAATTGATTGAAATAACGTTCAATTGGATTCATACTATGATTGTAAGGAAAAATATATACATAATCATTCTTTGTTTCTAATATAAATTTTTTAACTAATTCATTTCTATGACAACTCGCATTATCCATTAATATTAATTTACAAGTATTCTTTTTAAGTATTTGATTTATAAACTTAATTAATCGTATATGGTCTGAACCTCCTTTTTCATATAATATCCAATCTAATACTCCTTTTGTTGTAATAGCCATTATTAAAGTGTATTTAACAAATACTTTATTATTAGTTGTTGTTTTATCTAATCTTTTACCAATATATTCTCTTCCTTTTGATATATGAATACCAATAGACACACTCGTTTCATCAATTGCTATAATATTATCCATTTTATATTTTTTTATTTTATCATAAAATTTTTTATATTCCTCTTCATAATCAATTGGTTTATTATATCTTACATCAGGTTTATGTTTTATTTGTACTTGTTTGTATGTAATGTTATTTTGTCTTATTATATTTGATAAATGTGTTTTTGATAAAGTTATATCTTTAAATTTTTTATGAAAATTACCCAAAATATCATCTAATGTTATTGTTGGTTTAGTTTTGATTAATGATAATATATGATTTACATGTGTTTTTGTTATTTTATAAGAGCCTTCTTTTCTACTTTTATTTTTTACTGTATTTTCTTCCAAATATCTATTAAGCCATCTGACTAAACTATATTTAGAACATTCATAAATATCACAAGTATCTTTTAGACTAATACCATTATCTTTATTTTTAAGATAATATTTAACCGCACTTAATTTATAATCTGTTGATTTATGAGTACCCATTTTATATTATTAATTCATAAAAAAATAATAAATATACATAAAAAATATAATATATATCATTAATTATGAATATATTAGACACACATACTTATAATTTAAGTTTTAAATTAGATTATAATACTCCAGATAAATACATTGAAGAATGGAATAAAATAAAAAAAGAAAGTGAAACAACTAACAATAAATATTGGTAAATGGTTTATTGAAACATACAGTTTCCAATCCAGAAGGAGAACTAAACCAAATACCTTTATGTACAATTATTCATAATAGAGATAAAAATGCCGTTCAAAATATGTTATACATAGTAGAACATATAAAAAAAACTGGTATAAGACCAGAAGCCTATACTCGCAAAGAGTTAGACACAAAAACAAATTCATCCCCATGTAAAACATTAATTAACAATAACTAAATCTTGATGGGTGAATCCAAATTTTTACAGTGATGATTGGGACATTTTATATTAATAAGGCGGTGAGTATTATTATACATAAAAATCGTGTCATTTAAAAGTGTCCCGCTGTAAAATCAAGACTATTAGTATCAAATTTTGTACCTGGAATTCTACATAAAGCATTATTAACATAAATTGCACAAATGAGTTGACGTAATATATAACCATGTTCACAATTATTTAATTTATATAATGAATATTGTTCAGTATTCCAATTATCATCTCTATCGGGATTTTTATCTTTTTTTGATATTTCAAATTTATTTATAATATTGATTCTATGAGCATTGTCAAATGGACAATCATTTTTTTTTAGACTTATTTGAGTAGTTAAATTATTATTTTGAAGAATGTCTAAATATATTATTTGAGGTAATGTTTTTTGACAATTTTTTTCAGCTGCCCAAAAATAAAAATCCCATTTTGGTAAATTATTTCCATTTCCATTAGTGGCATCTTTACATCCTTCAAAATTATCTTCAGGTTTAATTCCATTATTAAATATATTTAATAATTCAACTGATTTTGCTTTTAATTTTTCTAAACTTACATTGTCATAAAAATCACTTGATGATAATAAAGGCTTAACTAATATTTCTAAGGCTAATTTATTAGCTTGTTCTTGTACTCTATTATAAACTTTATTTTCAAAAAGAGGAATTTCACCACCAACTAAAATATTTTCACTATAAAAAGATAATTTGTTAGCATAAATTTTACTATTTTTAAATTCGTTTTTATTAATTGAATCAATTAATTTGCTTTGGTATTTTTTAATTTTGTTAATATTGTATGTACTCTTTTATTTTAAATAATTATAATCTTTAATTTCATTTGTATCTCTTGATTTAAATTTATTTTCACAATCTGTTCTAAATCCTATTGGATTTATTCCTCCTTGTTTCCATAATTCACATCTAGTTAGGTATTCTTGATATGATTTAGTATAATAATGATTTATAACTAGAGGTATTTCATTTAGGGTGTCGGGTTTACAAGAATTAGGAAATCCAGTTTCATGATATCCAAAATAATTATTAAAAATTTTTCCTATTTTTTTAGGTAAGTAATTATAATCATGTACACCAAAAAAATCTAATTCTTTGTTAATAAAATCTGTATTAGCCAAAGTTTTATAACTAGAACAAATTTTTTCATGTAATGTATAATTGGATATTACTGAACCCACAGGTTTAGAAATATGACCATTTGACCCAAAATCATAGCGTTGAATTTTAAATGCTTTAATTTGGTTCCATTGTGGTTTTAATTCATTGATGTAATCTGATACTTTAGAATATGATTGGATTGGAATAACGAATTCGTCTAAATCTAACATTAATAAAAATTGACAGTCATTAGAATAATTTTTAACACAATGTGTATAAGCTTGTCTTTGAATAGTTTGGGAACCAATATTTTTTTTATTAACCCAATCAATTAATTTGATAAATGGAATATATTTTGGATTGGATAAATAAGGATATAAATGAATATTAGAATCATTACAATATAAATATATTTGTTCAAATCCTTGTGATATATGATGT
>Ga0172365_10003730_pt1 | contig 11310 bp, 10 predicted proteins | sample LakKivSesite48cm_FD_114535 | JGI IMG/M metagenome (GOLD analysis project Ga0172365, IMG submission 114535) | Sediment microbial communities from Lake Kivu, Rwanda - Sediment site 48cm | ecosystem: Environmental > Aquatic > Freshwater > Lake > Sediment | place: Rwanda: Western Province, Lake... | reverse complement strand
TTTTCTGCTTCTTTTTCTGCTTTGGATTCGGCAATGACTCTTGCCTCAAAATCCTTCGGGAGAGGCTCATAATGGGAAAAACTCCTGGAATGGATTCCCCTCCCCGAAGTCAGAGAACGCAAGGTCGTGGCGTAGCGATCCAATTCGGCCAACGGAACCTTGGCCTTGATGATCTGAAACTTCCCTTGCGAATCCATGCCCATGATTTTCCCCCTGCGGCTTGAAAGGTCTCCCATGACGTCCCCCATACACTCTTCAGGAATTTTTACCTCCACGTCGAATATGGGTTCAAGCAAGATCGGTTTGGCATTGAGAATACAGGCCTTGAAAACTTCACGACCCGCCACCTGAAAAGCAATGTCTTTCGAATCCACAGGATGTTCTTTTCCGTCATAAACAATGGCTTTCACGTCCACAACTTTGTAGCCGGCCAGCGGTCCGGATGCCAAAACCTGTTTTACCCCTTTCTCCACAGAAGGAATGTAAACAGAGGAGATTGCCCCCCCTGTCACCTCGTTTGCAAAGACAAATCCTTCCCCCTGGGGCAAGGGTTCGATCCGCATCCAAACTTCGGCAAACTGGCCTGCACCTCCCGTCTGTTTTTTATGACGGTACTTCTCGTCCGCTTTGGCCGTAATGGTCTCCCGGTAAGGAATTTTGGGCCGCTTCTCTTCCACTTCGACACCAAATCGCTCTTTCAACCGCTTGATGATCACCTGAAGATGAAGTTCGCCCTGGCCGGAAATGATGGTCTGGTGAAGTTCGGGATCGTTCACCACGGTAAAACTGGGATCTTCGTCGTGCAGCATGTGGAGCCCATTGGATATCTTTTCTTCATCGCCGCGACTCTTCGGATTGATGGCCACGCTGAGGACCGGGTTTGGAAACTGAATGGTTTTGAGACAAATGGGATTCCTCTTATCGCAGAGGGTGTTGCCCGTGGAAGTCTTTTTAAGTTTCACCAGTGCACCGATGTCCCCTGCTTTCAGGTTTCCAATCTCTTTGCGTATTTTGCCATTGAGCCAATAGATTTGCCCAATCTTTTCTCCACTTCCCTGACTCGAGTTGAGAACTTCATCGCCCGAATTCAATACACCAGAAAACACCTTTACAAGGGAAAGTTCTCCAACGTGGGCTTCTGAGAGGGTTTTAAAAACAAAGGCACTGAGAGGTTCGCTAACAGACAGTTTTCGCTCCAAGGATTCTTTGGTATCCGGATGTATCCCCACCACCTTTTCAAAATCATCCGGCGACGGCGCAAACCTTCCAATACAATCCAAAAGCTGCTGCGTTCCGTAATTTCGTTCGGCCGATCCACAAAGAACAGGAAACAGAGTCCTCTGAAGAATTCCTTTATGAAGCCCCATCTGAATCTCTTCATCGGTGAGGGATCCCTCATTAAAATAGGACTCCAAAAGACTGTCGTCGCTTTCTGCAGCCGATTCGATTATTTTGTTTCGAAGTTCCTCGGCCTTGGCTTTGAATTCTTCCGGAATATTCGAAACGGAAAACTTGCCGCTTCGATCGGACTCAAACGTGATCAATTTCATATCAATCAAATCCACTATCTTATTAAAACCTTCGCCCTGATTTACAGGAAATTGAAAAGCAACAACGTTGTTTCCGTAACGTTCTTGCGTGGATTGCAGCGTTTTATCAAAATCCGCATGTTCGTTGTCTATCCGATTAACAAAAAAGAGACGGGGAGTGCTGTATTCATCCGCAAATTCTATGACCTGTTCTGTTCCCACCTCAACTCCTTCTGTGCCGCTGAGGACCACAGCAGCCAGATCCGTCACTTGGAGCGTCCCTTTTGTATCTCCTATAAAATCGGAATACCCCGGTGTATCAAGAATGTTCATTTTCCAATCCTTCCATTCCCCATGCAGCAGAGATGTTCCAATCGAAATTTTTCTCTCAATTTCATCCGGCTGGTAATCGGATATTGTACTGCCTTCATCTACTTTTCCAATCCGATTTATCTCACCCATACAATAGAGCAACGCTTCAGCAAGTGACGTCTTCCCCACACCGCCATGCCCGACCAAAGTAACATTCCGAATCTTATCCATAGTGAAATCTTTCACGAAACGCCTCCTTATGTTATCGTGCAACCGTGCTTATTTTTCTTTATTTTCAACGATAGACTGTCTGACCTTGTCTCGCAGAACACGTCCTGTCACGCCCTTGGGAAGAAAATCAACAAAGTGAACAACACTGGGGCATTTGTACGTTGCCAACTGTGTTTTGCTATAATTTATGATCTCCTCTGGAGTCGTTTTCTCCCCGTCTTTCAGCACAACGCAGGCGTGAACCTCCTCCCCAAGAACTGGATCGGGTACCCCCAAAACAACGGCTTCTTTCACCGTGGGATGGCCCTTAAGAAATGTCTCTACCTCTTTCGGGTAGACGTTAAAACCACTTTTGACAATCATGTCTTTCTTCCGTACGACAATAAATCCGAATCCGTCCTCTTGGAGCAGTGCAAGATCGCCTGTCCAAAGCCAGCCGTCTTTCAATACTTCTTTGGAAGCCTCCGGCTGACGATAGTATCCCTTCATCACATTGGGACCTTGAATGACGATTTCTCCAACCCGACCGGGTTTGACCTCATGCCCGTTTTCATCAACGATTTTCATCTCAATGCCAGGCAGCGGCAAACCAATAGAACCGGCCTTCCGTTCCTGGGTTGGACTGTTAAAAGAAACCATGGGGGAGGCTTCTTTTAACTCGTATCCTTCAAGGATGGGCACCTTGTATGTACTTTCAAACGCATCCATGGTCTCCTGAGTTAACGCATCGCCGCCGGTAAGGCAGTACTTGAGAGACCGGATATCGTAGGCCTCCTTCTTGTCCACTTTTAAAATTTCTGAAATCATGGACGGCACGCCGATAAAATAGGTTGGCTTTTCGTTTTCAATGGTTTTTAAAATATTCTCCGCATCGAATTTCGGAAGCAGCACTATACGCGCACCCACACGAAAAAAAGAACCCATGATCAGAGTGTGGCCCATGGGATGATAAAGAGGAAAAACTCCCAACGCACCGTCTTCTGAATGCAGTTTAAGAAATTCACAGCACGCATCCATATCGGACAGAATGTTGTGATGGGTAAGTTCTGCGCCTCTGGGACGATCTGTCGTTTTTCCCGTATACACGATAAGCGCCGTATCGTCCGGAGGAACCTCGACCGTCCTCTCCAAGGGATCGTATCTCTCCATTAAATAGGAAAGTCGAACCTCCCCCGGTTCCGCCTTTTCGCTCAACACAATCCGTTTATCGCATGCATCCAGCCCAGAAACGGCCTGCCGAACCTCGGAACGAAATCCTTCCCAATAGATGATGCCTTTGGCTTCCGAATCTTCCAACTGCTGATGGATCTCCCTGCTTTTGCAAAAAATGGATACGGGAACAACAGCAGCACCGATTTTTAAAATCGCAAAGTAGCTCATAATAAATTGCGGAATGTTGGGGAGCATCAGAGCGATGTGATCGCCGGCTCCCAGACCCAGTTCGCTCAAACCACGGGCCAGCCGATCGGTTGCCTCTTTTGTCTCACCATAGGTAATCCGGGTTTGTCCAAAAATCAAGGCTTCCTTTTTGGAATATTCTGCCGATGTATTTTCTAAAATTTGATACAAATTATCCACCGTGGGTCTCCTTTACATTTTTCATCAACGCGTCGGCATTGTAGGAACTTCGCACATACGGACCGGCATAAACCCAACGGATTCCAATACGCACAGCTTCTTCTTCGTACTCTTCAAATTGTTCAGGCCTTACATATTCTTGAACAGGGTAACTGCTTCCACTGGGAGAAAGGTACTGGCCTATCGTCAGTGCATCACACTCAACTTCGTACAATTTCTTAAAAACATCCAACACTTCCTGACGCTTTTCTCCCAAACCAACCATGATGCCTGATTTTGTAATGATCGTTCTGGAAAATGCTTTTGCTTTCCTCAACACTTCCAACGATCTCTCAAAATCGGCCTCAGGTCGAATGTCTCTGTAAAGCCTGGGGACAGTTTCCACATTGTGATTTAAAATATCAAGTCCGCTTTCCAATACAATCTGCAGGCTGGTTTCATTTCCCTGAAAATCAGGAATTAACACTTCTACCGATGCACTTGGGAGGAAATGATGAATTTGTTTGACTGTACTGGCAAATTGCTCTGCGCCTCCGTATTGCAGATCATCTCGAGTGACCGACGTGATCACCACATGTTTCAATCCAAGGAGTTTCACCGTTTCACCGATGTGTTTGGGTTCATCCGTATCCACAGTCTTGGGCTTGCCTTTCGCAACACCGCAAAAACGGCAATGCCTTGTACAAACATTACCCAAGATCATAAACGTGGCCGTGGGTTTCTGAAAACACGTAGAAATATTCGGACACCCTGCGGATTGGCAAACGGTATGAAGATGCTTTTCGCGAAGGATTTTTTTTAGTGAGAGTACCTGCTCACTCTCCCTCACGCTCCGCCTCATCCAAGAAGGCAGTCTCGGTTGAGAAGTGCCGGTTCGTTTATCTGTTTTTAATGCCATAAGTTAATAATTGTAATAAAAGTTTTTTTTAGAATCAAGGAATTTTTCAAGTAAAAAAATGGCACGCAGAAAGTGTTTTCTTTTGTCTGGGGAAAAAGTATGCTGTATTATATTCTTTAAGCAAAATGGAACGCTTCCGAATTTTTCCAGATTCTTCTTTTCGAAATCTGGAAGGTCATTTCTCCTTGCACATGCAACTTCTTCTACTCCATGATTTTCATCTTGATTTCATCCGCAGGAGTTTGTATTTTGATTTCAAGAAAAGAAAATTTTAAAATGATAACCCGTATGATCCGTAAATTTAAAAATCGCTTCCTCCCCCTGTATGCATTCTTTCAAACTATTTTGTTTTTCTCCTGTACCGGTTATTCGATCCGTACGCCATCCTCTCCCCGTTTCACCAACGAAAATCAAAGGCGACTCTGGCACCATGCGCAATCATTTCTGGGCATACCCTACAAGCCAGGAGGATCCGACCAATCCGGTATGGACTGTTCCGGACTTGTTGTACGTATCTATCGTGACATCTATGCGATCCAGCTTCCTCACAATAGTTCCGAACTGTACAAAATGAGCCGATTGGTCTCGGTACGATCGCTGGCCATTGGCGATCTTGTTTTCTTTCGAGAAGCAAAAGGAACACAACCTTCTCACGTGGGCATTTATCTCGGAAACGGAACATTCATCCATGCTTCAGAATCGAAAGGCGTGATACGCTCAAACTTAAAGGAAAAATACTATCAAAAACGGTTTGTCAGTGCGCGTCGGATTGACTAAAATGGAAGGTTTCACGGGTAAAAAACCGATCCGTGGCGGGTAGTATGTACCTGTAAAATGATCCTTCGCAAAGAATGTAAGAATAAACAAAAAATGGTGGTTTTGCTTTCCTCCTGAGCCCAAAGGGTAGGATTCCCAAAAATCAAACCGGTTCCGATCACCCCTCCAATCTTCATGAAATCCTGCTGGTTGACCTCAAAACCGCTTTTCATGGATGTGTACCCCCGTTCCACAGTAAAAATCCCCCCAATCCTGTTCAGAATGTATGACAATCCCAGACCGGCCTCAAGCAGAATTTAAAAGCGTCCGATAGAAGCTATGGGCTCCCCTTGACTCATGGGAGGCGTCGCGATAATATAGAGCACCATGCCATCGTATGGGGCTTCTACTTTCTGGATGGTATTTCCGAAGAAATCGGTAAGATAACCTACCAATTCATTTTTCTGGACATGTTGCCCCCGATGTACCAAAGGATAAAAAAGACCGTTTTTTTCCGCTTGAATAATGGTGTACTGTGTCACCCAAACAGGATCAAAAATAAGCGCCGGTTCCCCCTCGATCATGCGAAGGTGTTTTAAAATATTGGTTGTTCCGTTGACGATTCGAATCACGTCCTCTGCATCGGTTCTGCCGAGTTTTCCAGACTCAATCGTCAGGGACGGTTTTCCACGCAAAAGCGCTGTATTGGCGCAGTACACAGACAGTCTTTTATCCTTCGGACGCGTTGCATCACGGACAATGACTTTAAGACCGTAATGCAGAGCAAGCTGCTGCGTTTTCTGATCAACGACAGGATCTCCGATTTCTGTGCAGTACAAATAGGGCAGGAGATCTTCGTTTCCGTCTCCGCAGTGATTGTCAATCAAATAATCGCACCGATCTATGACCTCTTTGGTGATCGCGTAGGCAATGCGTTCACACATGCTGCCGTCACTTTTCCCAGGAAAGGCACGGTTCAAATTCATACCGTCGCAGGGATTGTAATAAACGGTTCGTTTAAAAAAAGAAGGCACATTGGCCACATGAACGATAATCACTTTTCCAGACAGCGTTTCTGGCTTCAGCGTTTTCACAAGCTGCTGCATTGCCAGAACCGGCGGATATTCGTACCCATGAATGCCGGCAACCAGGGCCAGCACAGGACCCGCCTTCACGCCATTCACAATGGTTATGGGAATGTAAACTTCCGGACCGTCCTTCCCCGGCGGAACAAGAATAAAACCCGATTGACTCTCACCGGGTTTGGCTGTAACCTGGCCAACGGTCAGAGTATTTTGGGCCAAAAGGCAAGCACTGTACGCAATCAAAAAAACAAAAATCATCCCAATGAAAAATATTTTTCTGGGATACATGTTTCATCCTCCCTGTACAATTTCACCATTCGGAAACTGTGGATTCCCCTGCAATTATTGATGAAGCTTGATTTTTTTGCTATCTTTTTGTGCTACCCTTTCCTTTCGATTGACTTACCGAATGGTAAAGAGAAGCAAAGGCAAGTTTAATCCAAATGATTGAGACGATAATCCCTACGCCAAAGCATATCAATCCGACGATGGCAACAAAAATCGCTATGAAGCCAATTAAAAAAATCGTAAACGCATGGCCTGTCGTCATACGCCAGCTCGTCTTGACTGCCTCGATCGCATCCATCTTTCGATCAACGATCAAATAAGGGACAAACGCCAATTTGCATGCAAATACGATTCCCGGTACAATCAATAACACGAAGCCAATTCCGATAATCAGTCCCGAAAGCAAATGCGCTAAGATGGCATTGCCATAATTTTTAAATACGTCGAACATATCCTTGACTTCAAGGCGATCTCCCCGAGCCGCTTTCAAAAATACAAAGGATGCACCGTATTCCATAGGCCGTTCCACCAAAACGACATAAGCCAAAGAAAAAAGAAAAATAAAAAATAATCCGGGGTGGGCTTCTATCTTTTCAGCAATGGAGAATCCCCAAGAAGGAATTGACACCAAAAACAAAACAATCAAAACGAGCAAAAGTTCGAAAAAATATTTCCACATCTGCCGCCATCCATGTCCATAACAAGAACCCGAATAGGGCGGCGATTCTTCTGCAGTTGCTTTCCTTTTTTGTGCCATTTTATCCTCCCATTTTTACAATGAAACGTTCCGCGTGTTTTTCGTCCCGTTTGCTGACAGATTTGGCGTCGAACCGCAAACGCATGGCTGACGAATTCTTATCTTAAAATGGATAACCGTCCGGCCACATGGACCCAATTTTCGCACAGAGGTTATGTTCTGCATCCGCCCTGTTCTTACGTAATTAGGGATAGATTGCTTAATTTGGCGTTGCAAACAGCCTCTTTTCCATATTTCTTAGAATAACCCGATGGCGCGTCGCTCGGTTCACTGTTTACTGGTCAGTATGCGCCTTGATGAAATCTTCCTGTATTTTTTCTGCAATGCGGTCTGCTGTATATTCCGCCAGGTGGCTAAATCCTGTAACCATCCCTTCTTCCGTGAGGTTGGAAAGTGCCGATGCGGTCATCACATTGCCGACAGCATCCCCCAAGCCGAATATCGAACCGGAGATCGGCATCCTCTCATGGATAGACTTTTTCCACACTTCCCTATTTTTTATATTGTCAATCAATCGTATTTTCACATCTATTTTGAATCGGACACTGGCATTCCAGGAGTCGGCTTCAATCCCATACTTGGTGATTTTCATCATAAAGAGAAAATCCGCGTCTTTCGAACTCCCAATCGTGCGAAAATCAAAATAGTCCCCAAATCTTTCGAGCGAACGCCTCCGTATCTGTTCCGGAATATCCACTTGCTGCATGGCAGAGTCCAAACGTTTCTGGGCCTCGTACGTCTCTACCTCTTTGGCGATTCGCGTGCCGATATGGATAACCGTGCTGATGGGATCGCCACCGGTATCAAAAAAGGATTCGGTAAAAATCTGCGCCCTCGGAGGAGCTGCCATGATTGCCGATGCGGATTTTCTTTTGAATTGGTATTCATGCAATCGGTTTGAACTGCAGTGGACAATCATACTACTGGCGACAAGAGCCAAAATCCACATTCCATTGAATTGCATCCGATCTTTCATTGTTCCCTCCCTGCTTTATCGCACATTGTAAAATGTAGGGGCCTTCGACATTGTATTAATAAAAATTGTCTTTTCTATACTTGCCATACAGAAGTCCGAACGACCATGCCGGCAAGAGGCAGACAAGCGAGGATTCAGGAGGACTCCCTCTTTCTTCAGTCAAACTTAGACTCGTGCACTCTTGAAAAATGGGAATAGGACTTTTCATATTTCAGAGAATCATCACAAAAATCCTCCTGAGGCCTCCATTCACAAATGGGAAATCTCAGGGGGATTTTTAAACCCCTTGAAATCTTCCCTCCGGAAAATGATAGGATTGATTGCCACCCATCCTCCCCAAGTTTAATCTACTGCTACGTGGGATCATTCCCCTTACAATGGCAGAATTCTCTGTGGAAAAATAAATCCCGACCTGGTATCCAGATCGGGATCATCTCTTTACTGTTTCAATCAGATTTTTCTGACATCAGCAGCCTGAAGACCCTTGGGTCCTTGTTCAACAGTGAACTCGACTTTGTCTCCTTCTTCCAGCGACTTGAAACCTTCGCCCGTGATGGCTTTATAGTGGACGAAAACATCCTCACCATCGCTCCGTTCGATAAATCCAAAGCCCTTTGTTCTGTTGAACCATTTGACTGTTCCTTGTTCCATGAAACAAATTCCTTTAAATAAGTTCCTTCTGCACAATGCAGACCCCTATACACCGGCTGCTTTTAATTGTGTCTTTAAACGAAAAAATCGCTCCTCACGTTTTACACCCGAGTCGCGATTTTTAAATGCTGCTCTAAATCTTACTTCTAAAGTAAAAGATGATACACAACACTTCCAGTGACCTGGAATTTAAAAACATAACCACGGTGTACACTATTTGCAAAATCAATATAACATAGTAAGACATAAAAAACAAGACAATTATGACGAGTTTCAAAAATCTTTTTGCAGAAAATCATCTGCATGACACGGCGAAAAACGACATTTGAGAACGTTACAAGAAATTTTCACTCCACATGAACTTCGTTTTTCTGTTTTATAACTCTCCGCAAAAGAGAAGTTCGCCGTGCCCTTCGCGAGAGCACATAGAGAAACCCTCCCCCTATCCTATTTTCGGGCGGTCCTTATCGCAATGCTTTTCTCTATTTTTATCTTGGGCGCCTCTTGATGCCTTTCTTTGGTGCGGGCTTGACGACGACTCTCTTCTTCACCAGCACGGATTTGCGTGGTTTGTAGTGAACTTTATGAATCGTTGTCACCCTACCCTTCTTGGTCACCACAAACGTGGATCGTGCCCTGTACTTTGCGATGTGCGTGTGATACACAGGAACCGTGACCGGACGGTACAACCGCCACCAGCGCGGATAAAACTTCCAATAATACAGCGATCGGTACGGACGGTACGCGGGCCCGTAGATCCGGACAATGATAGGCCAGGTATGGATGTGGACCACATTGGGCGCCATATAATAATCGGGGCCGTAGAGATCCTCATTTCCATGGACCTGCATGTTGTACGATTCATCACTGGTCTTCTCGATTTCAATGGTCGCCACATCCTGAAACTCATCTTCCCCCAAAGGAACCTGAAGGATGATGAGATGCGTTCCGTCGGCCACTTCCTCAACCACTCGGATGAAATCAACCTCACCGTTTTCATCGAGGTCGAGATTGTTGATGCCGGTCTCAGGATCGTTGAGCGCTTTTTCGAAGGATTCAAGATCTTCGGAATCCTTGAATAACTCACTGACTGCATGCAAATCCAGGCCCTCTGCAGCCTCTGATGTCGGCGAGACAATTGTGATATCGTCCTGGGCAAATGCGAGACAACAACTCCACAGCACAAGGAGCAGAGTGACAGGTTGAATGATACGAAATCTCATTTCTTCACCTTTTAATCGGTTGATTCTTTTTACATTTTCCATTCAAAACTTGAATTGTTTTCCGACAACTCCCCCACTATTGGTGAGTCATCCATGATTGTTGAATCGAAGCATGCGCAATCCCAAACCGCGAAGATAAATATCCCCCTATTCCATATTCTGCCCTTGTTGCCTGAAGGGGACCACAGCCTTCTGCCGCAGGAAGGAGGGATTCTCCTCCTCTTTCGTTGAACCGCACAACTCGTAGGTCAATCTGTTTATCCGTAGTGGCGATGTGGCGCTGGAGCAATATTTAAGATTATTAGGATGATTTCGGTCCATTTCCCATTTTAATGGATTATTGACGATGTATTCACGAATTCGGTTCAATTCGTCATCACTCCGGATAATGTGTTTTCCGATTTAAAATCGGGACAGGCTCCATAATTGCGTTGCCACACCCGTTCACCGGGTGTGTTGCGGATTTGATTGATCTGTTTGGTAGACACAGTTTTAAACACACCGACCAATCGGCCCAACGGTTTACGTTTTCTTGTAGTAGTGGCGATTCGCGAATCGCCACTACGTTTATCAGATAAAATGATGATCCCATGTAAATGGTTCGGCATTACAATATGTATGTCCAATTCAACATGATCATGATGTTCGTCCAACCAATGCCATACAGAATGTGCAATCCGCCCTAGATCGTTCAACACTATCACATCGTCATGGATATCACCGAATAAACATTTCCGTTGTTGAGAACATATGGTCACAAAATAATAACCCTGCGATGTATAATCATAATCCGGCAATCGTATGGATCGCCGATGATGCTTTTGTATGTCGTATTTCACTGTTCACCCAAACAGATTCTTCAACGGTTTTGATCTCCTCCATCTCTGTAAATTATACACCCTCTACATCCACCACTCAACCTGTTGGACAATCTATCATTCATGGATGAAGCGAACGCACAATAAGAAGCACAGCAGAACATGCAGAAACAAAAAAAACAGCGATCCGAATGTATCTTCCGTCAAA
>Ga0172365_10003729_pt1 | contig 11312 bp, 7 predicted proteins | sample LakKivSesite48cm_FD_114535 | JGI IMG/M metagenome (GOLD analysis project Ga0172365, IMG submission 114535) | Sediment microbial communities from Lake Kivu, Rwanda - Sediment site 48cm | ecosystem: Environmental > Aquatic > Freshwater > Lake > Sediment | place: Rwanda: Western Province, Lake Kivu... | reverse complement strand
TTCTTTTGTTCAGCTATTTTGGTGAAACGTCCGTCCTTGTTGCTGTCTGCAGTCACGATGAGATAGTCGGCAAAGGGAGCTATGGCATCGATCATCCTCTCGTTGTCCGAGCCGGGCGCGCCCCTTTTTGACTCGCCGCCGGCATGAACAGCGATGATGAAGATTCCCTTTTTCTTGCAAAGGTCAATAAGGGATTTCAGCCGACCTTCTTCTGAGTCAACGGTGAGGCCCGATGCGCCCATGCCCTTCAGGCTGGCGCCGATGGCGAAGATGACTGTCTGATAAGGTGTTCCTTTTGGAAACTTGCTCAAGTCAGTGTGAACCTCGACATGAAAGCCTTCAGCGGATTCTTCGCCAGCAAGGCCGACTCCGGCAGACAGAAGCTCGATTGATGGCACATCGCAGTAGTCATACGGGATTCCTGCCTCTTCCATGATAATATTCAGGGTCTCAACGTCAGTACTCTGGCCGGCAGAAGTGGTCAGCACCGGAAGCTTTGCCTTGGGAGTTTCTCCGCAAAGTCCAGACAGAGCGAATGAAAGATAGAATCCAAAAATTAAAGCCAGAAAAACGCTTAATTTTTTTAAGTCTTTCATTTAAAACTATCTCCTTTTCGTGAAGATTTATTGTCCTTTTCTGTTTTTATCGAGCCCAGGTCAATTATCGCTTTTTCATTTAATTAATACAAGCATAAGTGCGGGCAGATGGCTTTCCTTAAGCTAAAGACTAAAAATCATTCTCCTTTTTATATAACCTATAGCCTAAGCGAAGGCTGGATGCTAAGAAAACCGTTTGAAGGCTGAGCGGGCATGGTTCCTCGACCGAAGGTTGAGGAGAGCAAAGCCTGCGTGTTTTCGAAGCATCCAGCCTGAGCGTTCTATCTTTGGCCCGGCTCAGTCAGAACATCAAGCATCCTTATAGCCTTTATCCACAAATCAGGATAAACCGGCATCCGGCGTTCTGTTGCCCTTTTTTCAGTATTGTAAAAGCCAAAATGGTTGTATTTGACTAATAATTGGTCGCCAAGGTTCCACCAGGCTTTGATGACATTATCCGCATTGCTCAGACAGTAGTCGGTTAAGAGCTTGATTGCCTTGGCTTTGTCCTTTTGGTAGAGCTCTTGGGCTTTCTTATCGATATCAGCCGTTCTGGCCACTGCTCCTCCTTCCCATTCAGCCTGAGCTTTTTTGACATCTTCAATGGCGTAAGAATAAACAACCTGGGTGTGGAAATCGACATAGTCAAAGGACCATCTGGCAGATTTTTTGTCAAAGACCCAGTGGTCGCCGATGCTGAAGGAGTCTGGAATTTTTGTGATGCCGGCGTAAAGAGGTATATAGCAAGATGTATCCTGGGCGCCAAAAGCCAACCAGACAATCCCGCCGATCGGGTTCGGCAGCCAACCTCTGCATTGAACAAGGCTGGTGTATTCCGCGCGGTTGGTTCCGATACATCTTGTGCCCCTGTAATAATTCGGGTTGTTGAAAGGGCCGCCTCTGATTCCTCTGACCGGGTCAAGATGAGTGCCTTGACATTTGTCACGGGTGAAGTTCATCACATCCTGCACTGAAATTTTGTTATCTGGCTTGACCGAGAAAGGATAATCCAGATTTTGCATATCAGGGCTGAACTTTTTCGAAGGGGCAACCAAATCGTAGTAACGCCACATCCGCGCTCTCCCTGGATTGCTGTTGGCGCTTCCCTCGCGAGATGAGTAGGCCTTTTTCCAGCTGAAAGGCTTTCCGCTTGCCGGGTCGTAGAATCCGCTCTCGACAGCATAGGAAACTGCATTTGATGAGGCCATGAAGTAATCAGCATTATTGAGGTCGATCTCGCCAATCCTGGATTCATTGGGGCAGAGGCTGACCTCATCATCAGGAACTCTTTGCGCGCACCAGACAGCTCCTGGCTTTCCGCTCTGCGGCGTCCACAGCGGCCCAACCGGCATGATTTCGAAAACCCAGACCTCATTCGGGTCGGAGACGGCCAGCATCTCTCCGTCGTCGTTAAAGCCATAGCCGTACTGCTCAGCCAAAGAGCCCATGACCTTGATCGCCTCTCTTGCTGTCTTTGCCCTCTCCATTGCAACCAAAGTGAGCATGGTGAGGTCAAAGGCAGGAGCCGGGGTCGGGTTTCTCATATTTCTCTGGCAGCCGATGGTCGACTCGCTGATGGCTACCTGATTTTCATTCATATACCCGAACATTCCGTGATGGTAGGCATAGGTGTGGGACACTTGGGGAATATCGACCTTGGTGTAATCATTCAAGTACAGGTCCCATTTTAAGCCTTCTTGCGGCGGCCAAGTCTTATACTGGCTGACGTGATAGATTTTTCGCACCGAGCCAGGCTTGTAATCCGCGGCAGGCACGTGCCGCCATGTCCAGTCACACATTCCGCAATCGCAGGTGTGGGTGGTCATGGTCGAGCCGTCAGTCGAAGCGCCTTTGCCGACCATGATCACTGTGCAGTTTTGCTCCTCCAGCCCGGAGAGAAGAGATTGATCCTGATGCTCCCTTGGCAAGAAAAGCGCTGCGGCGCCCGCAAGCGCCAGAACCACACACAGGATGCCGAATAATAGGAACAGCTTTTTCAAATTCATTCTTTTCCTCCTTGTTTGATTTTTTATTTTTTTTATTTCTTTTTTATTCCTATTATTTTAATTTAATCAGACCTCTTCCAAGTTATGTGGGCAAAGAATAAGTAGCGAACAATTAAGAACACCAATTCGGAACGGCCAGAGCGGCAAACAGAAAAGGGGACAGTCCCCTTTTTTCTGATGAAAAAAGGGGACTGTCCCCTTATTTGGAGCGAGGCCATTCCGAATTGGATATTCATATCAATCTATCTCTCTCTTGGCGGCAGAGGCTCAATCTTGTCCTGCTCGACGATCATTCTCAGCCACCATTCAGGGAAGTTCAGCCTGTCGGCTTTTCTCTTTTCTGAATCATAGATGCGCAGGTGGTTGTATTTAACCAAGAGGCGGTCTCCAAGCTCCCACCAGGCATCGATGGCTTTATGGGCATTATTCAGGCAGTAATCGGTTAAGAATTCGACGGCCATGGACGGATCCTGGCGGTAAAGCTCAAGGGCTGTTTTATCAATCGCCGGCACTCTGGCTATTGCTGCGGCTTCCCAATCAGCCCGGGCCTTCTTGACATCCTCGATGGCGTAAGAATAGACCAATTGGGTATGGAAGTCGACATAATCAAAAGCCCACCTTGCCGATTCTCTGTTGAAGTCCCAGTGGTCGCCGATGCTGAAAGAGCTCGGTATTTCTTTTATCCCGGCATAAAGGGGAAGATAGCAGGACGTATCCTGAGTGCCAAAGGCCAGCCAGACAATTCCTCCGATGGGATCGGGCAGCCATTTCCTGCACTGGGTTATTGTTGTGTATTCGGCGTTGCTGACGCTGATGCAGCGGGCGTTGGTGTAGCTTTTGTCGTTGAGTCTGAAGCCCTGGAAGTAGCTTGGATTGGCGAAAGGCCCGGCTTTAAGTCCGCTTGCCGGGTCAAAACGGCTGCCTTTGTATTTGTCGCGGGTGAAGTCAATCACATCCTGGAGAGAGAGCTTCCTATCGGGCTTGACCGAAAAGGGAAGGTTCATGTTAGGAGTTTCTGGAGAGAGCTTTCGGGAAGGGGCTGCAAGGTCGAAGAAGCGCCACAGCCGGCCTCTCCTTCCTTGAGTGCTGGCCGCGCTGCCCTCTGCCGGAGAGTAGGCTTTCTTCCAGCTGAACGGCTCTCCACTCTTAGGATCATAGAAGCCATTGTCCACGGCAAAGGAAATGGCATTTGGGGATGCCATAAAATAATCAGGATTTTTCAGGTCGATCTCGCCTATCCTGGATTCGTTGGGGCAGACGCTGACTTCGTCATCAGGGACTCTTTGCGCGCACCAAACAGCTCCCGGCTTTCCGCTCTGCGGCGTCCAGAGGGGCCCGGCAGGCATGATCTCGAAGACCCAGACTTCATCCGGGTCGGCCACTGCCAGCATCTCACCGCCGTCGTGATGGCCATAACCATATTTTTCAGCCAGCGAGCCCATGAGCTTGATTGCCTCTCTTGCCGTTTTGCATCTCTCCATAGCAATCATGGTCAAAGTCGTTATGTCGAAAATAGCCGCAGGAGTTGGATTCATCATCTTCCGCTGGCAGCCTATTGTCGATTCACCCATCGCCAGCTGGTGTTCATTCATATAGCCAAAGACTCCATGAAAATAAGCGAAGGTGTGCGGGACCTCAGGAATCTCAACGCCTGAGAAGTCATTCTTGATTAAATCCCATTTCAAGCCTTGCTCCGGCGGCCAGGTTCTAATCTGTGAGATGCGGTAGATCTTGCGCGTCGAGCCGGGCTCGTGGTCTGCGGCCGCGATATGGCGCCATGTCCAATCGCAGATGCCGCAGTCTGCGGTATGGGTGGCCATCGTCGAGCCGTCGACTGAAGCTTTTTTCCCGACCATAATCACCGTGCAGCCTCTTTCCTGGAGTTCCGAAGGAGTCTCAATTTTTTGATTCCTTGCTGCCAGAAATGCCAGGATGCCAAGAACTGCCAGAAAAGAAATAAAGATTGCTGAAAATATCTTTTTATAATTCAATTTTCCATCTCCTTAATCATTCTTTTTCAATTTGAGAAGAAGATAAAAATTTTCTTTCGTAATCATAAGCTCAGGGCAGGCAAATACGCGATTAATGCTTCCCTCATTATGAATGACAAATAGAGGTGAGACAATTTCGGTTTGAATTATGGGATTACCTTTCCATTCAATCGTAATAGACGCTCGCTTCGGGCGCCTTAGCCGGGTCGTGGTAATAGTGTCCGACCCCGTTCTTCACGAGTTCAGCATAGCGAGGCACGTTCTGGATTTCTATGGCTCTCTCTGGAATTTTTTTTGAAAACTGGCGAATGATCTCCAACATAACCGAACAATGCTGGCCCACGCGTTTTTCCATCGGCCAGCCGCTTTCATCATAAGGGACAAACAGCTTCTTCTTTTTGGAAAGGCTGAGCAAGAATGGGTCCTTTCCATCCAGAAGTAATTTCACTGTCTTGGGCCCGGTTGGCTGGTCGAGGAAGGGGAGGGGTGCTTCAAGGAGAAAGGGCATCGTGTCTGAATAATCGCCGATTTCCCTGTGGGAAAGCCCGCGGAATCCTTTGGGAGATGGCTCGACATGATTCTCGAAGCCTTCTTTGGCCTTCACCGTGAGCGAGGTCATGGTGGCAATTCTCATCGATTTATCAGGAGCGACTATACAGTTCGTCACCGGAAACATCGTCTCGGCTCCGTGAAGGTCTACGGCGATATCCACCCTCTCCCTCCTCATCAGCTCCATCGCTGCAAAACAAACCTTCTCCATGAGAGGGCCATTGGCCCGGCCTGGCCATGTCCTGTTTGTGTTCCTGACGTCGAGGAAGGAGAGGAGCTGCTTATCTGGATAATGGACATAGGCATCAGGGTCTGGCCACTGGTCGAGCGGTGAGGCTTCGCGGTTTCCCATCCTGAATATCTTGCTTCCCCATTCTGTCTTTATCTCGAAGTAAAGAGGATAGCCATCTCCAGGCCGGGTGTACCGCCCGGCGCTGTTGTCGTAAAAGGGAATGATAATCAGCGTTCCTTTCTCGACTACAGCATTTTCGAAAAAGACAAGAGCTGCCAGCAGTCCGGCGGGCTCATTGGCATGGGTGTTAGCCATAATCAGCACCTTTCCGCCCGGCTCTTTCCCTTCAAGGAAAAACACGTTTGTATCAGCCATCGTTCCCTTCAAGCCTTCTCCAAAATCGCTGAGCTTCATGACTTTTGTCACGCCGGGCCCGGCGACGATGGGCACCATATAATGGCGATGTCTATAAAGCTGCACTCCGGCAACGGCACTGATTGCGCCAATAAAAATAAGAAGGATGACTTTAATTTTCCAGTGGCTGGACATCCTGCCTTTCTCCTATTTTAGCGTATTATTTTCCCCAAAATGGTAAGGCTTGGTGCTTAAGAAAACCGTTCGAAGCACCAAGCCTGACCATCTTCTCATTTTATTCTCAGAATCCTGAGCACAAGCGGAATCATGACCAGCAGATAGAGCAGCATGTCGTCCCAGCTCTTTTTTTCTTTGATGAAGTTCCAGATCAACATGGCCAGAATATAAGCGCTGATTAAATAATAGATAATGGTAATAAGCATTCCCAACCTCCGCTAAATGCTCCAGCGCATAAGAAAGCTTAGGCTGGCACTGCAAGCAATCATCAGAACTCCGACAATAGTAATGACCAACCAGGGGAGCCAGGTGCTCTTCAAAAATTCCCAGTAGGAGCCTTTGTATTCTGAAACCATGACACTCAGCCGCCCGATAAGGGCTGTCGGCGGCAGTCCATCCCCCAAAGCCCAGAGCAAACTCAGGGCGGCAATGCATATCGTTTCCTCCAGGCCGACGGATTGAAGAAACCAGATAAGAGGAATGCCAAGGATCGCTGCTGCGCCGTAGGTAAGAACGCCTTCAGAAATAGGAATGATTATTGCCAGAAGGACATAGAAAAGAAGGGTAAGGTTTAGGCTGATAACGGAAAAAGAAAGCAAGCCCCGGACTCCGGTTGCAGTCATGATCTGCTGGAGCATGCCAACAACGACTATGGTTGCCAGCAGGGGCAGCAGCCTCTTCACAGTGTCCCTCGACAGAGTCAGGATATTGATTCTCTTTGGGCTTAACAAAAATGCAACCAAGGCCGCAACAACAAACTCAAGAGGCAGGCCGAAGATAGGCAGGGCAAAAGGCCAAATCCTGGAAATTGCGACCAGGCCGAAAAATGCAAGAAAAGGAAGAATAACTCTCCACCAGCTCATCCCTGCCGGCACTTCAGGCATGTCTCTGAGGGCCTTCTCCAGCTCGACTTTTCCCTCTTTTTTCCATCCTAGGACAAGCACGGTAAAGACGCCGAGGATGAGAACAGGAACGCCGAGGGGAAGCATAAAGCCGACATAGGGGATGGCTGTTCCTGCGCAGAGAATCATGGCCCAGATGTTGATCGGCGGCGCGGTTGCGCTTAAGCCGGCGACGATAAAGAGGATGGCAGCCACTCTCTTCTTCGGCACCCCTAGATAACTGAGCGCCAGCGCAACCGGAGCGCCAACAACCAGTAACGAGACGCTCCCTGCACCGGTGAAGGCACCCGGGATGAGGACGATGACCATTAAAAGAATCAGGGCAATAATCCGCTTATTATGAAAGTATTTGATGATGCCTCTGACAACATAATTTACGCCGCCTGAGGCGCTGATAATGGCCATGAAAATTGTGGCAGTAGTGAAGACGAGGATGATATCCAGGTAGGGGAAAGCTCCCTCGATGAGATGCCGGGGAAGCTGTGTTATGGGCGGAGTGGCGGTAAATGCTCCGGCTATGCCGCCGGCGACAGCGGCAAAGAACATGCTGACTTCGACTGAGAGTTTCTTCCACTTGGCCAAGGCATAGGCGATGATCATGACAGCCAGGATGATGATGATCCTCAGTTCCATCTCAATATGCCTTCGGCAATTTTACTTTTGCTTTTGATGATAGTCAAGGAAAATGAATTTCCAAAAACATTTCAAAAAAGAGGCAAATAAAGTATAATCTTCACTAAATTAAAAATCGAGGAGTCATAAATGTTAGGTGACATCATCGCCAAAGAAATCCAGGACACAATCATGAGCCCCAGGTTCATCTTTACCTTTTTGCTCTGCACCATCCTGATTTTGCTCTCTGTTTACACCGGGATTAACAGCTATCTTGCCGAGCAGAAGGAATTCAGCGCGGCCATAGCCCTGAACAAGAAGAACCTCGAGAGCCAGCCCAACTATGTTACTCTTGCCGGAACCGGGACGAAGATTAACAAGAGACCTCAGGTTTTAAGCACAGTCGTCAGCGGCGTCCAGGAAGCCGTAGGCCGGGTTGCTACTGTCAACATCGCTTATGACCCGAGCCTGGTCGATTCCAAATACAGCAGCAATCCTGTCTTCGCCGTATTCGGCGCTCTTGACCTGAGCTTCATCGTCAAGATAGTCCTCAGCCTGTTTGCCATTCTTTTCACTTATGACGCCATCGTCGGGGAGAAAGAGAGAGGGACATTAAAGCTTGCCCTCTCCAACCGCGTTCCAAGAGACAGGCTGATTTTGGGAAAAGCCATTGGCGGCTTTATCAGCCTCCTGATTCCTCTGGTCATTCCCTTGGTGCTCAGCCTTTTAATCTTATTGATTTATCCCAATGTCTCTCTTTCCGGCGACGACTGGGGCAGGATTGGCTTGATTTGCGTCATGTTTCTTTTTTATCTATCCGTGTTCTTCACACTCGGGCTCTTTGTCTCCACCAGAACATCAAGGTCTTCGACGAGTTTCTTAATCTTGCTTTTTGTCTGGGTGACTTTTGTGACCATCATCCCCAAAGCAGCAGTTATCACTGCTGCCCGAATCAACCCCATTCCCTCTGTTCACGAGATCACGGCTCAAAAGGACGCCTATCTCCAGGAGATTCAAAAGGAATCGTTCTCAGAACAACAAAAATTTTTTAGAGAACATCCCAGGCCAGAGAAAAAAGAGGAAATCGCCAAGTGGAACGAGGATGTAAAAAAATGGGCAGAAGATATTCAGCAAAGTTTGACGGCTAAAATCGATGAGAAAAACGCCGCCATCGAGCGCGATTATCAGCTCAAGATGCAAGGGCAGCAAAATCTTGCCGTGAACTTCTCACGAATCTCTCCTGCCTCGGCCTTGATGTTCAGCTGCATGAGCCTTGCCCGCACCGGAATAAATGAGCATGAGCGCTTCCTCAATGCGATAAAAACATACAAGCCGATATTCACCAAATGGGTCAATGCTAAGATGATGAGGACTTATAATATAGGAGGGGAGCAGCCAAAGCCTGAATTGAATGATATGCCTCAGTTCGAGTTTAAGCCTGAAAGGCTCAGTGAATCTGTAATCAGAATGCTTCCTGATTTGGCCCTGATGGTTTTCTTGATCATTCTCTTTTTTGTCGGCTCCTACGTCTCCTTTATCAGGTATGATGTGCGCTGAAGGAGAATGGATTCGAATGACCGAGAATATGAAATGAAATGAATGAGAGGTTAAGATGTTAGAAACAAAAGACCTTACAAAAAGATATGAAGACGGGCTTTTGGCCGTCGACCATCTGAATTTTAAAGTCGAGCCCGGAGAGATATTCTGCATGTTCGGGGCAAACGGCGCGGGAAAGACAACAACCATCAATATTTTCCTGGGATTCATTCCTCCCACTGAAGGAACTGCCTTGATTGAAGGAGTGGACGTGGTCAAGGAGCCCTTGAAATCAAAGGACTATGTTTCTTTTGTCTCTGAAAATGTGATGCTCTATGATAATTTTACAGCCTTTCAGAATATGAATTATTTTGCCAGGCTGGCCGGGAAGAGGAATCTGACCAAAACCGATTATGCCCAAGTGCTCAAGCGGGTTGGATTACAGGAAGAAGCGTTCAATATGCGGACAAAAAAGTATTCCAAAGGAATGCGCCAGAAACTGGGCATTGCCATTGCCATGGTCAAGGATGCGCCGAATATTATTCTCGACGAGCCGACGGCCGGTCTTGACCCAAAGTCTGGCCAGGAGTTCCTGAAGCTGCTTCTGGAACTTCGCGACAAAGGAAAATCGATATTCATGTCCAGCCACGACATCTTCCGCGCAAAGCTCATCGCCGACAGAGTCGCCTTCATGCTGAAAGGCAAGCTGGTCATGCTGAAGACCAAAAAAGAGCTCGAAGGCGAAGACCTCAATCAATTGTATGTAGACTACATGGAAGAGCGAGCCGAATAAGAAACTAAAAAAGGGGATATTAAAAAAGGGGACTGTCCCTTTTTCTAAATTTGACTTTGCTTTTTTCCAGTGGTAATAGGGAGAGGAAAGGAGAAAAAAATGAAAAATCCGAAATTTCGCAACTCTGAATTTAGGTTCCTGAGAACCTTATTTTGTTTTGCCATAATTCTTTCCATATCCTTATTTTTCTGGAGCTGTTCAAAGGCTCAAAAAGCACCAGAGGGAATAAAGCCCCCGGTGGCAGAGGTCATGCCAAAAGAGCTGACCATTCACGGCCAGACCCGCATCGACAATTACTACTGGCTTAACCAGAGGGACAACCCTAAGGTTCTCGAATATCTAAAAGCAGAAAACGAATATTTAAACAAAATCATGAAGCCTACCGAGGCCCTTCAGGAGAAGCTCTATAACGAGATTTTGGGCAGAATTAAGCAGACAGATATGTCTGTGCCCTATCGAGACCAAGGCTATTATTATTACGCTCGCTTCGAGACGGGCAATGAATATCCCATTTATTGCCGCAAGCAGCGAAGCTTGGACGCGCCAGAAGAAATCTTGCTGAACGTCAACGATATGGCTAAAGGCTATGCTTATTATAGCGTCACCGGCTTAACCGTCAGCTCCGACAACAGCCTCATCGCCTTTGGCGTTGACACGGTCAGCCGAAGAAAATACACCATCCATTTCAAAAACCTGAAGACAGGGGAGATCCTCAACGACGAGATTCCAAACACGACCGGTCAAGCTGCCTGGGCAAACGATAACAAGACTGTCTTTTATGCCCTCAAAGATGAAACCCTGCGCCCCTTTAAAATATTCAAGCATGTGCTTGGATCAGATGTCTCGCGCGACAAGGAAATTTTCCACGAAAAAGACGTAACGTTTGAGGCCTTCGCTTATAAAACGAAATCAAAAAAATACATATTCATCATCTCCAATAGCACGCTTTCCAGCGAATTCCGCTATCTTGATGCTGATAAGCCTGAAGGCGAGTTCAAAATTTTCCAGCCCAGGGAAAAAGACCTTGAATATTCCGTAGACCATTACCAGGACAAGTTTTATATCCAGACAAACTATCAGGCAAAGAACTTCAGGCTGATGGAAACCCCTGTCGATAAAACAACCAAAGAAAATTGGATTGAAGTCATCCCTCACCGCAGCGATGTTCTTCTGGAGGGGTTTGAAATCTTTAAAAACTTTCTTGTCGTCAGCGAGCGAAAAAACGGGCTGACACAACTTCGAGTCATCAAGTGGGAGCCCAAGGAGGAGCATTATCTCGATTTCGGAGAGGAGACCTACACAGCCTATATCAGCCAAAACCGCGAATTCGATACTGACTTACTGCGCTATGCTTACACCTCGCTGACCACTCCCAACTCTATCTATGATTATAATATGAACACAAAAGAGAAGAAGCTCTTGAAGCAAGAAGAAGTCCTGGGCGATTTCAAGCCTGACAATTACCATACTGAAAGACTCTATGCCACAGCCAAAGATAACGTAA
>Ga0172365_10003727_pt1 | contig 11314 bp, 11 predicted proteins | sample LakKivSesite48cm_FD_114535 | JGI IMG/M metagenome (GOLD analysis project Ga0172365, IMG submission 114535) | Sediment microbial communities from Lake Kivu, Rwanda - Sediment site 48cm | ecosystem: Environmental > Aquatic > Freshwater > Lake > Sediment | place: Rwanda: Western Province, Lake... | reverse complement strand
CGCCGTGGAAGAACTCGACTGGAGCGTGGGCGAGGTCGTCGCCGCGCTCAAGCGGCATGGCATCTACGAGAACACGCTCTTCGTGTTCACCAGCGATAACGGTCCCTGGCACGAGGGGAACCCCGGTTACCAGCGTGGCAGGAAGTACTTGCCGTTCGAGGGAGGCTCCCGGATCCCGATGATCGCGTGCTGGCCCGCCCGGATCCCCCAGGGCACGATGTCAGATGCACAATGCAGCCACCTTGACCTGTTCCCAACGATCCTATCGCTTCTAGGGATTCCACTGCCGGCAGACCGCGTGATCGACGGCCGCGACATCGCCGGGCTGTTGGCAAACCCGAGTCATCGAACCGGCGAACATCCCTTCCATTATCTCGTACTGAGACGCATGCAAGCCATCCGGAGGGGGAAATGGAAGTACCACGTGCGCCACGCGTCCGACAACGCCGCGTACTTCATGCTGCACCCCGGGCCGTTCTTGTTCGACCTGGAGACAGACCCGCAAGAGTCCTACAACCAGCTCAAGAACCACCCGGGCGTCGCCGATGAGCTGGCAGGCGAGCTGGCGCGGTTCAACGCCTCCTTGAAGAAAAACCCCCGGGGGTGGATCCGTGAAAAATGATCCGCACCTTCGACATGTTCCGAGCCGATGCATGAAAGGGCGCTTTTTTCAGAAATTCAAGGCTCCTTTTACTTCTTGAATCCTTGTCACCTAAATCTTTAACATTGTTCGTGCACGTGATTACATGGCCTTCGACTATTTGTTCAAACGCATCATGCGAGAGATGCTCCCCTCTTGCGATTCCAAGCCCGAGGAGGTGGGGGATCTTCCGTTGAAGATCGACGCGGTCGCGCGGTGCAAAGCTGGCCCGCCGAAGGCCATGATGATCCCGCTGCTGGAACGCTCGTTTTCAAAAGAGAACATTCTTGAATACAAGAGCAGCGTCGATAAACGTCGCAAAGAAAACTTGTCTAAGTTGCTCGGGTATGTCGGGTTGTATTGCGACCAACACGATATCGGGATTGACGAGATACGTGCCCGGCTCACCGCGTGGTATATCACCGCCAAGCGTCCCAGGTTTATCGACACGCTGGTTCAAGCCAACATGATCATGCCGGCAGGCGAGCCTGGGATTTACGAGGTGAAGGACGTGTTCCCTTGCCCGTGCCGCGTGGTGGTGTGCGACGAGATGGCCGTGAACGATGCGAATATCCCCCTGCTCTTGCTTGGCTCGGGGGAAGCCATTAAAGCCGCGATCCGCCACCTTGCTCGTGCGGGTCCCGAACTGCGCCATGCCATGGAAACGATTATAAGCTTGATTTATCTTTTCTACTACGACGAGGTGAAAGACATGACCGAGATGGACGATTTGCTGCCGCCAAAGGTACGAGAAAGCATGAAGCACGCGATAGAGGCCGTCGGACTCGAGGAGATGATCGAGGAGATCGGCATCGACAGGGTGATCGAAGCCGCCGGCATCGACAAGGTAGAGGCAGCCCTCGCCAAGGCCAGAGCAAAGCAGAAGTCGAAAAAATCGAAATAACTTGCACCTTCCTTCTATTTCCATCGCTAATCAAGGGGCATCTGCTTGAAGAACCATGGAACAAGATGATTCATGGTAAAAGGACGCGAAGATCGAGATCGTACCGAAGATAATGCGAGGCCCCCGACTTGCCCGCACGACCCAAGCCGCCGCGAGAGAACCCGATCATCGACATCTGGTCGCGCAAGGAATTGCTCGACGTGTACCTCCGCGGCGACCCTGTCTGCATCAACGTCGAGATCAACCAGCGCTGCGCCGGCGGGTGCAAGTACTGCTATGTTTCGCCCGTGGGTGCCGGCCAGGCCGAACGATCGCTTCCCGTCGAGAAGTTCGAGGAGATCCTTCGCTTGAAGAAGGCCGGGGTGAGGGTGGTCTACCTCTACGGCGGCGACCAGCTGCTGCACCCTGGCTTCGAGGCCATGGTGTCCCGGGCGATCGACGAGGGCATCCACGTGGTCATGCCGCTCTCGGGGCGGATCCCGAGGAGCGACGCCGCGTGGCTCGCGGCCGCGCACGCGCGGGCGAGGTCGGCGGGCGTGGAGCTGTTCGCCGGCATCCACGTCGACACGCTGGACCAGGCCGTGCACGACCGGGTCAACGCCTCGCCCGTGGCGCTCAAGGAGCGGCTGGACGGCTTCCAGGCGCTGCTGGACGCGGGGTTCCCGGCCGACCACGTGTTCGGCTGCCCGACCCTCACGCGCCAGACGGCCGGTACCATGATACCGCTCATGGACTGGTTCTACGGGAAGGGCGTGAAGCACGTCGCCCCGGTCGTGTTCAAGCCGCTGGGGCTCTCCAGGGGCGATGCCGCGACGTGGGAGCCAGCACTGTCCCAGGTGAAGCGCGTTTTCTACCACCGGGCTCGGGTCGAGGGGAAACACGTGCTGGCCGTGGGAAGCTGCGACGGGAAGTACGCGTGCCAGGGGCACGTGGCGATCACGGCAAGCGGGGACGTCGTGCCTTGCTTGTTCTTGAGGGACTTCCCCGCGGGCAACATCTACGAGGAAGACGTCGGGAAGATCATCAAGCGGTCGAAGAAGGACTTGTTGCTGAAGCGCGCGGTCAAGGGGCCCTGCGCTGCGTGCCGGTTCAATGTCTACTGCATCGGGTGCCGGGCGAACGCGTACCTCTACGCCGGGGACATAAACGCATCCGACCCGAAGTGCTTCTTCAACAAGGACGCGCCGGAACGCTGCTCTTCCAAAAAGCCAGGTGAGTCCGTGGATTAAATAGACAACATCGAACGCGCATTATGTTGTCCCTTTGAAGGTCCTCAACCATTCTTTCACGGTATCTTCCTTCTTTTTTGAAATGTTTTTCAGTTCTCGCAGTTTCTTGTTGACCTGGTACAAGCTGTTCTTCGATATCGCGTTCAATACAGTTAACACTTGCATGAAGTCAACCAGCTGAACGATCTTGATCCCAAAGATCTTCCCATACGTTAGTAACGGCCGATCTTCTGATATTATATACGTGTCGTCATCATCAAAGCCATGGCTCAACATGCTCGCGTCAGCATCATCGAACTGGAGCGCTAAAGCCGCCTCATATATCTTGTTGGATCGAGGGGGCAAGATCTCTGTTTTTTCCACTTGGCAAGACTTCAATTGAAAATGCTTTATTTCACCAAGCACGGCGTGGGTGATGCAAATTTTAACCCTTGCATATACAGAATCGATGTCAACGAGGCCCGATTCTTGCAAAATGTCGATTTTTTTCCACGAAAACGTGTCTACGAAGAACTTCATGGTATACCCGATACTAATATTACCAATCCATTTAAATATATTTTACTACTTTGACTACTCGATCATGACGAGCCAGATAAACATCCGAGTTGAGAAGGAACTCGACGAACTGTTCAAGTACATGTCCGAACGGATGGCCATACCGAAGGCCGTTTACGTTAAAAAACTTCTCCTGGAAAATCTCAGGGAAAAAATACTTCCTATTTTGCTGAAAGATTACGAGCAAGGGAAAATAGGAATTAAAAAAATTCTCTTGTTAACCGGCATCCAGCCAGACGAGTTGCTCGAGATCATCAGCAAGAGTGGCATAGAATGTCCCATCACGCCTGAAATCGACGAGTACACGGGGAAAATTGCCGGGGATCTCATCAACAAGTTAAGACTCTAGCTTTTATCCGCGGGCGCAAGCGCCGCGACAATGATGCGGCGGCCGGTAATGCCCCGGCCGGCTCGTCCACGCGAGCAGAAAGGAAAATGTAACGAAAGAAATGGAAAAACTCGCAAAGATGGCTTGATTTAGTTGATCTTGCGCTCGAACGCGATGGTCAAGAGGTCATGCTTCTTCGGGCGATATTGCATGGTCACCTCGAACGCGTGCGTCTCGCCCTTCTTGAAGCCTTTCACGTTCGGGATGGCGACGATCATGGACTCGCCGGGCGGGAGCTCGCCGATCTCGACGCCGTTGATCTTGTCGAACTGGAAGGTCTTGCCCTTGATGGTAAGCTTGGTCCGGGATATGAGGTCTGGCTTGTCGGCACTCGCGACGACCTCGTTGTCGACTTTGACGACGATGGACTTGATGAAATTCTCGGGCATGCGATCGAACGGGATCGTGGCGAGCACGTTCACGATGGTGACCTGGATCTCGTCGCCCACGAGCTTGACCGCGTCCTCGGGGACAAGGCGCTTGACCATGTACTTGGGAAACGTTGTCACCATGTTCACCCGTTCAATCGAGGAAATCCTTCCAGTACTTGGGCACCCAGACCGACGTGCCCTGGAACGAGCTTTCCTTGCACGCGACGCTGACGACGAAGGACTTGAAGGCCTCCTTGAAGTTCGTGCCTGGCTGCTTCTGGCCGCCGCTGTCGATGCCGCGGCTCATCATCTCGAGGATCATGCTGTCGCCGTGGAAGTCGCCGATGCCTTCCATGGGACCGGCGTCGGCGAGGAGGAACCCGTCCTCCTCGAAATCGCTGCTCTGGACATCCAATTGCTTGTATTTGAACGTCTCGACGCCCCATTGGCTGAGCTTGGCGAATCCTTTTTCGCAATAGAACTCCTGGCGGCTGGATTGGTCGCTACGAATCGGTCCTCTCTGCCAGTCGCCAGCGAAGCGCGTCCATGTCCACTCGTGCCGGTCGCCCCAGTGTTCAGGTTTGGCCAGCGCGAGGTTCGCGAACACGGTCGAACTGCCGAACCAGCCGCTGTAGTTTGGCATGAAATTATCAGCCTTGACTTGTACTATGTCCATCCCGGTTATATACCGGAGCGTGTCGAACCAATGGACGGCCATATCTTCAAGATAAATATCGGGCAAGAATCGGCGCCAGGACCAACGCTTCTCCCCCCGCCACCCCCAATCTTCCCAGAGGATCATCCCGAGCTTGCCTAGTGGATTTGGATTCAACTCGAAAAACTTTTTGGCAGCCCAGTTCTGGGGACTATAGCGATACTGCGTGCCGACCGCGGTGCACAGCTCCGGGTGATCCTTCGCTTTCTGGACCATCTGCTTGGCTTGCTGCAAATCGGACGCCATGTTCTTCTCGCAAATCACGTTCACCCCGAGGTCCATCGCCTCCCGCACGAGGCCCGAGTGCGTGGGGATCGGCGTCGCGATGACCACGACATCTGGTTTCTCGCCGAACCGCACCATGTCCTCGAGACTAATGTAGCCCTGGTCTTCATCGAGCCCCAGTTTCATCTTCGGTATGTTCTCGAGCAATTCCGTGTCCGTGTCGATGATCCCGCGCAGTTCGTAGTCCGGGTGGTTCTTGATGTCCCTGCCCCACCCGTGGCCCATCCCGCCATAGCCACAGATGGCGATCGTCTTCTTCTTTTTTGGCATGATTTGGGCATGTCGCGGGGGTGTAAAAAAATAATAGTGGATTTCGTGAGCATGGAAAAACGACGACGCGGTGAACTGGCGTGGTGTTGGCAGCGGGGGACGAACCTACCGCTCTTTTTCCTCGCCATTTTCCCGGTAAATCACCTTGCCGTCGGCATAGAATTGGATGTACTCGTGGGCCGGGAACTCTTTACCCTTGATGGTGGTTGCCTCGCCCAGCTGTGCTTGCATGAACATGATGACGTTCACGCCCTCATCTCCGATGGATCCCGCCGCCGACGCTGGCTCGAAGCAGGTTTCGGCCGGAAAATCGATTCCCCACAAGGTCATGGGCTCGTGGATCGTGATCTTGCTCGGGACCCGGGGCGCCTTGAAGATGATTCCCTGGTACTGCAGCGTGGTGCCTTTTTTAAAGACCCATGGCATGGAGGCGGCGAAATTCACGTCAGCCACCTTTTGATCGGCACCCAATTCCACACGCTCCAAATTGCCCTCGTCATCAAACCGGATCGAGGTGCCAGGTTGAAAGGTCGTGCCCTGGATCGCCTCGGCTTTTTTCAGAACGCGTTCTTTTGGTTTTTTCAACATGTTCACCCGTATCGAGAAAGAGGCATTTTGGAGAGCGATTTATCCACGTGTATTAAGTTGCTGAATGTCCCGGGAAACGAAAAAGAGCATAATGATTTTATTAGCAAACAACGCGTGATGGTTTCCATGCCCAAAGGATTGTGGCTGCGGCTCGACGTGCCGTACAGCAAGGATGCAAACAAGATGCGGGCAGTCCTTGCCTACTGCGAGCCGGGGAAGGAAGACCGTGCCGGGTTACTCAAGGCGGAGGGCTGCAAGAACATCCCCGAGGCCGTGAAAAGCGTGCTCGAACAAGCAAAGTCGTCAAATATCGAAATAGATTCCGATCTCACGCTCGTGTATCCCCTAGACGATCGCCACGGCCTCGCGGGTCATGCGAGGGACGAGGCCGATAGAAGGCAATTCAAGTTCAGTCGCCATGTCCCCGGCGCGATGAAACTGCCCGTCGCGTTTGAAACCGGTTACGAGAACTTCGACACGGGGAGCCCGGAGGACAACTATGATTTTGACCAAGCACGGGACGCGATCTTGCAGTTGAACCAGGAAGCAAACGATTCGTTCAATTCGAACGACTTGTTGGAAGCCATGGGGCCTTTGCGGCATGCCCTCTGGCTGGCCTTGAGGCATCTCGGGTGGCGGCATCCAGGGACGGCATACACGTTGCGAAATCTCGGGTATACGTTGATCTCCACCGGCAATAGCGATAATTCGATAGAAGTCGAGGCATTAATTTTAAAAATGGTATTCTCGTGGGAATGCAAGGCCCCGAGCAAGGAAGCATGGAAAAGATCGGAAAATCTATTGGACGAACTAGCAAGTCTTTGCGTCGCGTTAAAAGCAGAAGAGATGGGGATTGCGTTGCTAAATTATAAAAGGGAACTTCTAACAGGATAGCGTGCATAGAACAACCCGCCGAACTCGCCATGCCTTTTTTAACCTTCTCGTCATCTCTTTCTTCTGGTGCCCGGCCCTCACGCCATCAATGGGAAACCTCATGTATAGCGTGGACTCCATCATCGAAAAACTCGTCGAGAAGTTCGCCGAGCTCAAGGACAAGGTGCAGATCACCAAGGAACCTGATGGCGTGGCCGTGCGGTTCATGGACACCGCGATGGTCCAGGATCAAGACATGGCCAATCCGTTCAGCCCGCAACGGCTCGCCGGGCTGAGGATGTTGATGCCCGGCACTGCCGGCTTGGATTTCCAAGCCGAGCCGATGGATGGCGGCATCAAGCTCAAGACCCAGGACCCCGACAGCGTGCGCGAATTCATCTCCAAGCTCCTCGACCCGGAAGCCGTCGTGCGCATCTTGCGGCAGGCCATACCGGGATCCTCCGTCAAGAGTACAAAAGAAAGACGTGCCATCGAGGAACTGAGGCGTGTTACCGACGAACAGCCCAACAATTTCGACGCGTGGTACGAGCTCGGGGATCTCTATCTCCAGGTCAACGAGCTCGATGACGCGGAAGATTGCTTGCACAAGATCGGGGGCTTGATGCCCATGGATCCGAGCGATTCCAAGTTTTCCAGGGTGCTCGCGATCACGGGCAGGTATGTCTTGTTGCGCAGGCCCGACGATCCCGATGAATGCGTCACGTATAACCTCGTGGCGGTCGCGTTCAACACGCAAGAGCCATCCGCGTGGAACGACCTCGGCGCCGCGTTCATGCTCGGCAACGAGCCCGGCCTCGCGCTGCGCGCCTTCGAAATGGCAGGGGCACTAGGCTTCAAAGACGTCGATGAGCTGGCAAAGGCCAAGAAAAAGGCAAGGGAAAAACTTGGCATCGCCAGCTATGGTCACGATCCGAAGAAAGCGAAAGCCGACATCGACCGGCGGGTCGAGGAAATGCGCAAGCAGACCCTCGCGGACATAGACAGTGCCATCGCATACGAGAAAGCGCATCGGACGCGGGCGACTCGCGTGTCGACGACCGTGGTGAAGCCGGCCGACAAGTAGAACTTCATTATAGGGAAAAAACGCTCGCGTGGTAACATCCCATAAGTAGACGTGGTGCCCGGAAGCTCGGGGTCGGCCTGTTCCTGGTCTTGTTCAACCTCGTGTATCTCGTCCCGGCCATCGAGCTAGCCTGTCAAACCCCGGCAGGCCAAGACGTGCCCGACATCGGCATCTGGTACAGCACCTGGTACGCGAAGATCCCGCCTGTCCCGCGGACGTGGATCGCCGGCTTCGGCGCTGGCTCGACAAAGCAATTCGTTGCCGACGTGAACCTGGACGGCGTCGACGATGCCGCGGTGTTCTATGCGGGGAACGGGTCGCTCCTCGTCGCTATATCGAACAAGGCGGGCTTCGATCCAGCAATATCATGGGGACGTGGGCTAGGCGTGAATTCAACCACCCAGTTCCTCGCCGACGTCAACGCGGATAGCCGCCCGGACGCGGTCTTCTATTTCCCCAACGGGACGTGGCGCGTTGGCATCAACAACGGCACGGGCTTCGATCCGGACACCCCGTGGATCGCCACGTTCGGCCTCGGATCGACCTGCCAGCTGGTCGGCGACGCGGACGGCGACGGGCGGGGGGACGCCATCGCGATATACAACGCAGTCGGCGCGTGGTGGGTAGCCACGTCGGACGGCACCTCGTTCCTCAACACGACGGGATCCGCCTGGATCCATGGCTTCGGGAACGATTCCGATAACCAGATAGTCAAAGACATCGACAAAGACGGCCAGGACGACGCGATCGCCTTCTTTAAGCCTAGCGGGCAGTGGCGCGTGAGCAAGTCCAACGGCACGGCGTTCGTGAACCCATATACTTGGTTCAACGGTCATGGCGTGGGATCGGCGAGCCAATTGGTCGCCACCCGGCCCGACTTGTTCATGACCACGGTCTTCCCGGAAGCCTTCGTCTTCTTCCACGGCGACGTGAACGGCGACGGCCTGCCCGGGGATTGGTACGCCGGTGGCCGGGGGTGCATGAACACGGGGCTCGGTTCAGGCTCGGACCAGCAGTTTCTCGGGAACGTGACGGGCGACGCGAGGGGGTGGAGCGCATCGGTCGCCTTCTACAGCGCCAACGGCACGTGGCATGTCCAGCCCTATTTATACATCAAGCGCATCATCTACGACACGTGGGACGCGTGGGGCATAAAGTATCGCCCGTGGACGCTTGGCGCCTTCCAGACATACGACAGCAGCAATGCATCGGTCATCGACGAGCACCTGGCCACCATCGCCGCGGCCGGTATCGACTTCTTGCTGCTCGACGAGACGAACAACCTCTACGTCGAGGAGGGATACATCTACCTCCGCGCCAAGGCCCTGGCCTCGCGCATCGACGCGTGGAATGGCAACGCTTCGCACCGGCCGATCCGGTATGCCCTCGCCATCGGCTCGAACCAGTTTTCCCACGACCCGGCCAGCTTGGAATGGGAGGCGGGCGAGGTCTGGTGACAATTCGTCAACACGACAGATGGTGGCGAGGAAAACTATTACCACGTGAACGGGAAGCCATTGCTCGTCAACTATTGCTCGTTTTCCGACCAGGACTCGTGGCAGGCGTATACCGGATCGAAGACGAACGTGGACAAGTTCAACTTGCGGTGGGCTCACAGTCCCGCGGCGGCAAACAATTACGGGTGGGAGATCCGCGAATACACCATCCCGGACGAGGCGGTCATGATCGTGATGCCTGGCTGGAACAATAACAAGGGCGCCAAGCCGGTGTCCCGCCAGCACGGGTCTTTCTACGCGGTGCAGTCCTGGAACATCGTTTTGGCCACGCCGCGGCTGCCACGCGTTTTGATCATCAACTCGTTCAACGAGTATGCCGAGGAGACTGCGGTCGCGCCGGCCGACACCAGCCTCGTCTCGGGAGCGACCGAGCCGTGGATCGACGCGGCCGGGAACATGGATCCCTTCATGTATTGGAAGATGACCACGTCGTACATCCAGCTGCTGCGGGACGGGGGGCATGCCGCGTACCAAAGGTGGATCCAGCTGCTGCGGGCCATTCCCTTCGCGATCGCGTCGCTGGTGGTGGTCGTCGCCGCGCGGTGGAAACGTTGAATTCCCCCCTGTTTACCCGAAATGATGGGTAATTGATGAAAAACAAGAAGTTACATCGCTTTCGCTGCTTGATCCCTGGTAATCTTCTCCCGAAGCTTTTCCCGGTTGGCGCGCTTGATGACCAGGAGTTCCTGGGCGTCCTTGATGACCCTTGTTTGAGACCAGCAGTCAACGTTCGATTAATCAACAGATGGACCGCCGGAGAACAATCATCCCCAGATCGATTTCATTTCCCAGCACTCGATCTCCTCGAACTCGACGGCGGCACCTTCGGCGGCCTTCGCAACGATCGCGAGCCTGGTCGTTGGCTCGACCGGGATCTCATTGGTGAGTGCCCACCGGCCGTTGATGAACAGCTCCACTATCCCCTGGTCGATGAACAGCCTCGCTTCGAGGACATTCTCGCCCTCTCCCGCGTGGAACACGCCGCTCTTGTTCCCGATGAAGATCAGCGACTCCTCCGGCTCGAACCCGATACAGCCGATGAACGATTGCTTGCCCGCGATGGGCTCGTAGAGCGCCAGCTCGAACGGGGGCGGGACGAGCTCGCCACTGGCCGACCCGGCAAGGGGCATCGTGAAGCGCAGCTCGATGGCCCGGCCCCCCGAGACCGCCGCGAACGGCTTGCTCGAGATCATGGGCCGTGCCGAGCCCGCCTGGATCGCGACGCCGTCCACGTGGACGTGCTTGCCATGTAACACGTCGAGCTCGGGCACCGGCACGATGCCGAGCGTTTCATCGCCACGATCGGTCACGACGCGAGGCAAGCTGAAGCAGCCACTCCAGTGGGGGTGCTTTTCCGTCCGGATCCAGCCAATGACGATGCGACGGCCTTTCGCATCCGCGAACGCGTGCGGGGCGTAGAACATGTCACTGTAATCCAGCGGGTACCAGTTCCCTTGTGCCGCGAACTTCTCGTCCTTGAACGTGCCGATCGTGTATGCCGTGCCGTTGACCGAGACCGCGAGCACGTGCTTGTCGCCGAGCGGGAAGAACAGCGGGCATTCCCAGTTCGTGCCGAGGTTCACGCCCGGCCCGACGCGCGCATCGACCCCTCCCTTGAAGCGCGAGTACATCGGCCCAAGGAATGTCCAGTGCACCATGTCGGGCGACTTGTAAAGAAACGCGGCGGGGTTGTGCTTTGGCTTCCCGTCCTGGACGAGATGTCCGCCTATGACGCAGTAATATATTCCTTCTCCAGCATGCCAAACGAACGGGTCTCGCCAGTCTTCGATGCGCACTTTTCCGTGCAGCACGTGGGTCATGACCGGGTTGGCGGGGGATTTCTCCCACCGCGCCATGTCCTTCGAGCCCACGACGAGCCATTGCTCGGACTT
>Ga0172365_10003726_pt1 | contig 11316 bp, 10 predicted proteins | sample LakKivSesite48cm_FD_114535 | JGI IMG/M metagenome (GOLD analysis project Ga0172365, IMG submission 114535) | Sediment microbial communities from Lake Kivu, Rwanda - Sediment site 48cm | ecosystem: Environmental > Aquatic > Freshwater > Lake > Sediment | place: Rwanda: Western Province, Lake... | reverse complement strand
TTTGAGCGTTTGCGGCTCATTGCACGCCGCAGCGAGTCAGCCTCCCCGGGGCTGAAGCCAGCTATAGCGATGGCACACCTCAACACCTGCTCCTGGAATAGAATAACTCCAAGCGTCTCCTCGAGTATAGGCTTTAGCTTCGAGTGTAGATAGGTGACCTTTTCTTTGCCCTGCCGACGGCGGATATAGGGGTGCACCATGTTCCCCTGTAATGGTCCGGGGCGGATGATAGCAACCTCAACGGTGAGGTCTTCAATGGAGCGCGGACGTGTCCGGGGAAGGGTCTGCATCTGGGCACGGCTTTCCACTTGAAAGACCCCCATGGTGTCCGCTCGGCAAATCATGTCGTAGACCTTATCATCGTCAAGAGAAATCTTCTCCAAGTCAATGTTGATAGCCCGGCTTTCCCTAATGAGCTCAACGACTTCCTGGATGAGGGAAAGCATGCGAAGGCCAAGGATGTCCACCTTCACCAGCCCGGCTTCCTCAACACCATCCTTGTCCCACTGGCAGACGACGCGACCTGGCATAGTCGCTCGCTCCAGAGGCACGATGTCGGTCAGAAGGCAAGACGAGATTATCATGCCGCCGACATGGATTGAGAGATGGCGGGGGAAATCGCCGATTTCCCGGCAGAGGGACACAAAGTGCTGCCAGGGCATAGCAGTAACATAGGAGCGGAACTGCTCAAGTTTGCCCAAGTCTTCATCTATGTCTCTGGCGCTGTAGCTCCCTACCGCTTTCGCCATCTGGTCCAGAACTCCCGCCGGCATCCCCAGTGCTTTGCCGATCTCCCTGATAGCGTTGCGAGCTTGGAACGTGACATAGGTACAGACCATGGCCACATGCTCCTCGCCGTACTTCTGGTAGACGTACTGAATCAGCTGCTCACGGTGGTTGGTGGACACGTCAATATCGATGTCCGGGATAGAAGACATCTCTTCATTGATAAACCGGCCTACAAACAGATTATGGCGGATGGGGTCGACCCTGGTGATGCCGAGGACATAAGCGACGATAGAGTTGGCAGCAGAGCCTCTACCCTGTGCCGGAATGCCATTTCTCCTAGCGTAGTCCATGATGTCCCAGACGATGAGGAAATAGCCGGAGAGCCCCAGCTTCTTTATCAGGTCAAGCTCGTAACTTATCTGCTCCTTTACGCGCTGGGAAGACTCGCCGTAACGCTCCTTTGCCTTTTCCCAGGAGAGCTTCGCCAGGTAACTATCGCTGGTTTCTCCATCGGGCACTGGAAAATCAGGGAACCGGTATGAGGTGAAATCGAGGTCGACATTGCACTGGTCGGCAATGTGAAAGCTATTTGTAACGGCTTCCGGATAATCATTAAAAAGCTCTCCCATCTCGGTCGCCGGCTTGAGATAGAACTCGGCATTGGGATGCCGGAGATGCCCCGACTTGTCCAGCGTCACACCGTTCTTGATGCATACCAGTACATCATGGAGTCGATGTCTCTCCTTCACAGCATAGTGGACATTATTCGTTGCGACACACGGAATGCCGAGTTTCTGCGCCAGTCCGACCAGGCGGTTGCGGAGATGGTTGTCACTAGGGCAGAGGTTATTCTGGAGCTCAATAAAGAAGCTATCACCGAAGATTTCACGCAGTTGCTGGGCTACTGCTTCTGCTTGCTTCTCCTTATTTTCACTAAGGAGACTGGCGATTTCACCTTTTCGACAGCCAGACAAGCAGATTAGCCCACTGCCGTGGATAGCCAGGTCCGCCTTCTCTAGTGACGGCTCACCCTTTCTGTGGCGAAGCTGGGCTCGGGTTAGCAGGCGGCATAAATTGGAGTAGCCATCATTATCCCTAGCTAACAGGGTTAGATGGTACTTCCGGTCAATGGTAAGCTCAGCGCCGATTATCGGCTTGATGCCTGCCCTCTTGGCTTCTCTGTAAAAGCGTACGGCACCGTACAGCCCGTCGTGGTCGGTAAGAGCCAGGGCTGGCATACCTAGCTCTCTTGCCCTCGCCACCAGCTCCTCCGGATGGGAAGCCCCATCCAGAAGCGAAAAGTTGGAATGGCAGTGGAGTTCCACGTACGACATGGCTGTTCCTAGTCATGGATTTTGTCGATATACCAGTGGTTAGACTTGCTGTCACGGTAAATATCAAGGACGATGCCAACGCTCGTCCTGACCCTGAAATAGTCTCGCTCGACCTCCTTACCCCACCACTCATCGGCCAGCCGCCAGTGCTCGTAAATGGCAGCAACCTTCTCCCGGCGGCCTTTCCGGGTCAGGTTTACCGGCACACCGGCGATATTTGTCTTTACTTCTATTTCTTCCGTCTTCTCTAACTGCCTGGACACTCTTCTCACCTATTCCAGCACATCGGTCAGGGTAAACCGCCGTTCAGGCAATATTGGCTGCGGATTTACTGCCCGGGATTTCTTAATCGGCTGATAGCCAAACCGCAGCTTTAGCTCCTCTGCCGTCCTCACGAGCTCCCGGCTGGTCCTACGTTTCTCAGGCCAGAGTGGGAGTTTTTTACCCTGCTCCTTGGTCAGAAAGAGGGAAAGCCCGACCTCTACGACTTGAGACGACAGCGTGACAGTCTCAAGCCAGGTCTCTAGCCGGGATAGGATTAACCTGCTTGAGGTGGTTGGCTCTTTTAGAACCAGCCGCCGCTCCTCGGACTTACCCGAGGTAAAACCAAGCCCCAAGGATACTTCACGGCACAACTTGCCCTGCCCGCCTACCCTGCTGAGCAACCTCACCAGCATGACCTCACAGATTTGCAGAATCTCGGTGAAGCTCGCTACTGGAGAATCGAGTCTTATAGACTCCGCAACAGCTTCAGGTTTTATTCTTGGGGTGAGGGGAGACCTGTCGATGCCTTGAGCGAGGTCATGCATCAGAGACCCATCGCCGCCGAACTGAGCAACCAGGGCTTCTTTAGAAAACCTGGTTAGCTCGCCGATGAAGCAGATGCCCAGAAGATGGAGTCTCTCTTTCCTCTCCTCAGAACAGGGAAGGAAGTCAACAGAAAAGGGGGCAACGAAGTTCTTCTCTTGTCCCAGGCTTACGATAACCGGCATCCCGGCTTTTGAAGTGAAGGCAGCGATATGAGAGAAGAATTTTCCACTGCTTACCCCCAAGCACGCGCCCAAGCGGGTCTCAACAGATATATTTCTTAAGATGTCTTGGCAGAGATTCAATTCATCCGGGACCCCTGTGATGTCAATGTAAGCACAGCCAGACTCCTCAATATCAACTACCGGGCTGAACCTATCAAGAATATTGACTACCCGTTCAAAAATCTGTTCGTACTGTGATTCTTCCAGGGGCAGAAACCTTGCCTCGGGACACAGGGCATATGCCTTACGTAGCGGCATTCCGGCCATAACTCCGTAGGTTACCGCCTCAGGTGAGGCATCGTAGACAGGCTTTGCCTCAAACGGCAAACCCCCTATGACGAGCGGCAGGCCTTGTAGAGACCCGTCATCCGCCAGGGCTACCTGAACCGCCAGATTGTGGACTATGACACAGGCAATTCTCATCTTGTCTCACAGCTTTCTTATTACCCCGACGACTTTACCCTGAACGACGGCTTTGTCCGAGTCAGCATATATGGGGGCCATGCTCTGGTTTGCCGGCTGTAGACGTATGCGTCCTGACTCACAGTACAGCCTTTTTAACGTCGCCTCCTCTCTATCAGTCAGCCACGCCGCCACCATGTCTCCCTCGTCAGCAGTGTTAACCGCTTGCAGGACTACTATGTCGCCGTCATCCACCAGGGCATCAATCATGGATGTTCCTTTAACCCTGAGGGCAAAAACCTGTTCTGGGGAACGGACAAGGTCCGCTGGCACATCAATGACATCCTGGGGAGTAGTATGCCAGGTATCCTCCGTCGGCACGGGTATTGGCTCACCGGCAGAGATGGTGCCCAGCAGCGGGATGGTCCACGCTCTTCTCCCCATGCCCGCTAGTTCAATAGCGCGGGCGACTTCAGCATCTCTTCTGATATTACCTTTTCGTTCCAACGCCCTGAGATGGTATTCCACCACCGATTTGGAACTCAAGTCGCAAGCCTTCTGTATCTCACCTACGGTCGGTGCGTAGCCCCTGTCATCAATGAAGTCTCTAATGAACTTCAGTATTCGTGCCTGCTTTTCGGATGCACTCATTTATTCCTCCAACTGACAAGGTAAGAACGGTCGTTCTACTACTCGGACTAAAATTCTATAGCACATCTGTTCTGTTTGTCAAGGGGTTTTAGCAGAATTTTTGAAGTTTTTCCTTAAATCAGACTTTTCGTTAAACGACTTGACGACTGCTTCTTTATTAGAATCACGAACCCGGTCGTTGCTTCAAGCCCTGACGACCTGCTAGAATTACATCAATATGGTGCTTGCGTTTGAATCCAAATTAAATATTCTTCTTTCCGAACTACTCAATCAGATGGGGGTGACGTCACACAGCGAGTACATAGGACAGGGGCGGAAGGACGTTATTACCTACCATCAGGGATTAGCAATAGTCCTGGAAGGTTCTTACGAAAAGCAGGATGCTGAGAAGGATGCTAAGAAACGCATCGAACAATTGGCCGCTGACGTCGCCCTAGCTATCCACTACCCCAGCGTATTCCCGCAAGACCTGACTGAAGGCGAAATCAAACAAAAGCTGCAACAGATTGCTCTGCCGGTGCGGGTAATCGTTCCTGAGGACATTTCTGCGACGTTATTTCAGTTGCTATACAAGAAAAATGCGATAGCGAAGCCAGTGGCAGATTGGTACGAAGTGGACCTGAATTCCCTGGCTACGCTCATCAAAGAAATTGCCCAGTTTATTATCAGCGAGGAAGCAATAAAGGAGACGGAAGGCGATGTCGGTGACCTCATTGACAGCTTTGTCGCTTTCCTCTCCTCTCATCAACAGTCGCAGGCGATTGCGAACAATCTGTACGATGTTCTTTATAAGCTTTATGGCTTCTCAATCGGTGACCCGGCCAAGATAAAGGAAGCTATCTTTGCCCAGGCAACACTGGCCATTCTCCTTAGCTCTGTTTACTACGAGTCAATAAGGTATGTCTACAAGCTCGATTCTCTGGATAATCTTACCAAAGCAACGAACCCGCAACAGGCGTTGGAGAACGCGACAGACACCATTCTCAAGATAGACTACGAGCCGATCTTTGAAGCCATGCGCGATATGCTGAAGGCGTTCCCACCAATGACGCTGGCGTTTAACAATCTGATACGGCTGGCTATACGGATTGCCTCAAAAAAGACGTTGCTGAGAAGAGACCTTGCGGGAAAAGTCTATCACAAAGTGGTCGGTGACTGGAGTCTCAGAAAAGGGCTTGCCACATTCTTTACCGAAATCCCGTCGGCCTATCTTCTCCTCTATCTGGCGAAACCCAAACTCTCCCGGATAGCAGATTTAGCTTGTGGCAGCGGGACATTGTTGGTTGCTGCCTATAGCGCCGCTAACGCCGAATACCGTCTTTCACTGTTGAAGTCAGGCGTTGATAAACACCCCAGCGAAATCGAGAAGGACTTCCACACCAGATTCGTCAATTCGTGCTATGCCTTTGATGTCCTCGGCTATGCCACTCAGGTCACCGCTCTCAACGTGTCTTTGCATAGCCCTGAGACGCCCATACAGGATTTTTCCTCCATATACACCATGCCTCTGGGCTACCGCAAGGAAGATGAAAGTATTTCGCTGGGTTCTCTGGAGCTCGCTCGGACCAAGGGTAAGTTCGAGCAGATTTTCGGCGAGGTCACGCAGACCGGACTTAAGAAGACGCAGAAGGAGCTACTTGGCAAGCTTCTCGAACTGGAACCTTTTGACCTTATCGCCATGAATCCACCGTTCAGCCGCACCACTGGCAGGGGTGGCAAGGCTGGTGGCGGTCTCTTCGGTTTTATGACCGATAGCACGGTGAGGCAGAATGTCGTTGATGATTACAATAAACTGAGAGACGAAGCCAGAGATAATCTGGAAGCATTGGCACGGAAGCTACTTAAGGATTCTAACCTTGAAGTGGTGCTTAAAGACGATGAATTCCGCCCTTATCGGCAAATATGGCAAGCAGGCGAGGGACTTCTCTTTCTATACCTTGCAGATATGAGGCTGAAGAAGGACGGTAAGCTCTGTTTTGTCCTGCCCAAAGGGGTGCTTAGCGGTACATCTTGGTTCCTAGCTCGGGTCTTGCTAGCCGAAAGATATCACGTTCAGTATGTTGTCGTCAGCTATGAACCCGGTAACTATAATTTCTCTCATTCCACCAGCTTGAGCGAGTGCCTTATTGTTGCCCAGAAGACCGAAGAACACTTTGAAAATGAAGAGACTACCTTTGTACTCTTGCTGAAAAAGCCTAGCACCAGTATCGAAGCGATTGCCCTGGCGAACAGGATTGAGGCAAAACAGGATAACTATGTGGAAGCCGGGGACTCAAGGGCGTTTCTGGTCACTGTGAAAAGGCATGAGCTCCGCGAGAATTTGGACAACTGGGGGCGGTTTGTCTCGCTGCCCAGCCTCGAGACGCTCAGAGAAGTGGCTCACCTTCTGGATGGTCAGCTGAGAATCGCCAAGCAACATTTCAAGATTCCCCTGACAAGACTTAACAATATCGTTGCTTCTATAGGGGTCGATGCACACAGGTTCATCGACACTTTTAAGATGGTGGACGGTAAGGTGCCAGGCGCTGTAAGAATCCTTCGCGGCGGAGAGGAGGAACAGCGCCAGAAAATGGCGACTTCGCCCAACGCTTATGCCCTTCCGATAATAGACGCGGGGAAAAGCATGTTTGAGGATAAGGCCAGCCGACTGCTCGTGCCTGACAGGATTCGTGTTAATACTGCACACGTGGTCTCGCTCTTCTCCGATGTGCCGGTCATCTCCAACATCTTCTACGCTGTGAGGCTGAAGAGCGAAAGTGTGGAGAGACTCAAAGCCCTCTGCCTATGGCTAAACACCACTTGGGGAATCCTTACCATTCTTGGCAGCAGAGAGGAAACACACGGCGGATTCGTAAGGATAAAGATGTCCCAGTGGCGGCTGCTTCCCGTCCTAGACATTGATAGCCTATCTCAAGATAAGATTAAAGCGCTTGTTGGCGTCTTTGATGAATTCAAGGACAAAGAGCCTGCCAGAATTCCTGACCAATATGGCTTACATGCTGAGTTCGACAAAATCAGGATCAACCTTGACCTTGCCTTCCTTAAGGCTCTTGGTATAGAAGCTAAAGCTGAGAACCTAACATCACTTTACCATGAAATCGGGGCGGCGCTGGGGCAGTGGATGGGAGCATAGTCATGATAGCGCTTGCTACCTTAAAGCCGGTTATCGTTGAACACAAGATAGGAGTTAGTTACCTCATTATTACCTGACTGGAGGGGACTTGCTAGGACAGTTCCCGAACTCTCATTTGAGAAGAAGGAGCTAATACCGGCGGTGCAGCAGTTGATGGTCTCGCATCCATATCTTCAACGCTTGATTGATGTTACATGAAATATTTGCTATAATTCAACCCGTGATCTCGATACTGTATCTCAGGAGAATGCAGCCACGCGCCTGAATCCGGAGCGATAAGGCGGCGGAGCCGTCTACCAGCCGGTTAATCAGGTCGGTCTGCGAACGCTATGATACATGCGTTGCTGCATTCACGCTACCTCATCTTGACTCAACGGGTTACTTACCCGCTGGTCGGCGTTTCAGTTCTTCGTAGACTAGCTGCCTATTTCTCCGCATACATCGGGCCATGGATTTGCTTCCGGGCCCGATTTCTTTTTGCCTTCGTTACAGATTACGCACACCTGGCAGATCGTGGTAGCTGCTGACATCAGTGTGCTTTACTTTCCTTGCTTTCTTCTATCAATAGACATCCCTTGTTGTCCCATGCCTTCTTATAGCTTTTACGCCCGGCAAATATCCGCCCGACTTTCCAATTGAAACAGCCGGAGCAACAGTCTAGAATAGAGTCTGGGGTGGAAAGCATGACGCATTGTTACCAGGAGGTAGCTCGGCAAAGCTCAGGTACTCTCAGTAAGGAGGCGACAGATATGCTAGAGGTCAAGCAATTGGCGGTAGCCATAGGCGGCAAAGAAATCTTGCATGACGTGAATCTGGCAATAAGAACCGGGGAGACAAATGTTCTGTTTGGCCCTAATGGCAGTGGCAAGACTACTCTTCTTATGGCAATCATGGGTTTCCCCAAGTACCGGGTAACTAGGGGTAGCATTATCTTCATGGGCAAGGATATAACCAGGCTACCTCTTGATGAAAGAGCCAGAATGGGAATTGGCATGTCTTTTCAGCGGCCACCGGTAGTCAGGGGAGTAAAAACACGCGATATGGTTCTTGCTTGTCTTAGAGGACATGGTGATGATGAAACAATTTGTCAGCTGGCAAGTCGAGCTGACTTGTCAGATTTTTTAGAACGGGACATAAACTTGGGTTTTTCCGGCGGGGAGATAAAGCGTTCCGAAATCCTGCAGCTAATGGCCCAGAAACCCCAACTGGCTCTGCTGGATGAGCCAGAGTCCGGTGTTGACCTGGTGAATATCACTCTCATTGGTGAGCTGATAAATGACCTGCTGGAGAAAGAGTGTCCAGTGCGTGACCGGAAATGCACAGGGCTTATCATCACCCATACTGGCCATATCCTGAACTATGTGGGCGCTCACACTGGCTATGTTATGTGCGATGGCATAATCTACTGTGAGGGCAACCCCAGTGAGATTCTGAAAACTATCAAAGAAAAGGGATATAAGGCATGTGTCAGTTGCTCAGCGAGGAGTATGACAAATGAATGACGTAAAACCATCGGAGGCATTGAAAGAGAAAGCGAAGGCTGCGGCCAGTAAACCGGCGGCACTAGGCGAAGACATAGATTTAAGTGCTTTTGCCACGGAGGCTGAGCCCTCGCCTTACCGTGCTGATGCTTCACAGTTGCCAGCTCGAGCCAAAGAGCAAATGCTAGGGGTTGGCGTTATGCTAGATGACATACGCCAGAGAGCTGGCACATATATTCAGACAAACAATAGTCCCGTGCATGCTTCAGCCACGCAAGAGGGCATAGAGGTAATGGCCGTCAGCCAGGCAATGAAGAAATATGACTGGCTACCAGACTACTTCTGGAAAGCGGTATCCGTAGATACCGACAAGTACACCGCCAGTGTCGAGCTGGGCCAGTATGATGGCTACTTCTTTAGGGCACTGCCTGGCGCCAAGGCTGAGTATCCAGTCCAGGCCTGTCTCTATCTAGCCAAGGCACAACTGGCTCAGAAGGTGCATAACATCATTATTGCTGAAGAGGGTTCGGAACTCCATATTATCACCGGCTGTACCACTGCCCTGAGAGAAGAACCCGGCTTACATATTGGCATTTCTGAGTTCTTCATAAAAAAGGGGGCCAAGGTTACCTTTACCATGATACATAGCTGGAACCCGGCCACAGCGGTCCGTCCTCGTACTGTCGCTATTGTGGAAGAGAATGGACTCTTCCTTAGTAACTATGTAACGATGAGGCCAGTCCGTTCACTACAAATGTATCCCGCGGCCAAGTGTATTGGTGAAAACGCCGTGGTCCGCTTTAATAGTATTCTGGTGACCGGCGAAGGATCATCAATAGACGTAGGTTCGCGGGTATTCCTTGACGCTAGAGGGTCACGGACAGAAATTCTGGCCCGGGCCATCACCACCGGGGGTAACATTATTAGCCGGGGTTATATAGAAGGTAATGCCCGCGATGTTAAAGGACATCTTGAATGTCGTGGTCTTATCCTGTCCAAGAAAGGTATGATTCACGCTATACCCGAGCTTAAGGGCAACCTGGCTGGCGTTGACCTATCTCACGAAGCTGCGGTGGGTAAGATTGCCGAAGAGGAAGTGGAATATCTGATGGCTCGGGGGCTAACCAGGGCCGAGGCTACTGCCACCATCGTCAGAGGTTTTCTCAGAGTGGATATTGAAGGATTGCCGCCAATGCTTTCCGCCGAAATGCGGCGGGCGGTAGAGACCAGTGAAAAGGAACTGATGTAAGCATGTAACCGGTTGTGAACTTTATGGTTCTTCTAGCTTTGGCTCACGAATTAGTCAGACACTCCTAGTGTTTCCTTGACTAGCCGACGCTCACGCTCACTCCTAAAGCTGCCTGGCTTCTTTGAAAGATTGCCAATGCTCTCTGGGGATAATTAGGAGAACGTGATTGTCTGCTAATGTATGTACGTATTTCTCCAACCAACCCACGTCTTCCCCGTGTTGAGCTCGGGCTATAGCTTCGTAAATTTCGTGCGCTCGCAATATAGCTCCAGGTCGTTTTTGATGAGCATCCTTGATAGCCTGTTGAACCTTCTCTGGTGTCAGCAACATTATCTAGTCCTAGCAATTTACTACTTAAAATCTGGTAGCGTCTCCTAACTCGCCCTCCGTCCCGCTGTGCTTCTGCCTCAAGTGGTTTTCACAGGCTTGCCTGATGTTAGCTTTCGTAACTACAGACTGACCAAAAATGGCAAACCTATTTCCCTCATGTTTCAGTACCAAGACATGGTAATTAGGCCCACATAATGCGAAACCCTTGCAAGAATAAAAGCCAAGACAGCGCTTTAACTCGTCTCGACCTAGCTCTTTAGTCTCTTTGTCTTCACCCATAGCTTGCCTCTACGAAAATCAATCCTTTAGCCTCTCTAGTATTCTCTTATCTCGTTTTAGTCTTTCATGCTTGCGTGTTCTCCATTGCGGTATCGACAATGCCATTGTGCATTAATCCGCTCAGGTATCACGCCGAGCCGACAACCGTATACTGTTTCGCCATTTTTGTCCTTGTACCATGGAATCCACTCTTCACAACCTTGCTTGCAGAGTTTTCTATCCCAGTCTAAGTGACTACCACTCAGGGCTTCTTTAGGCATCGGCTTTTTATCTCCTTACCGTTTCCTTCAATAGAGTGGTGTGATAGCGTGTTGGAGTATTGGGCCAGAGGGCATCTCCAACTTTAACGACGAGCTCTATCTAGTTCTATGGAGTAGGCCATAATTTACCCCTGACCCTCACGCAGCACATCCCGCAACTGTCCAAGCCTAATCTCGAAATCATCCCAATCCCGTTTATGTATTGGCCCCAGCTCCGCTCGTTGCCACGCGGCGGTGAGCTTATCAAGCGCATCTAAGAATTCAAATGCCTCACTGGCACAACCTCTAGCCTTCAGAAGCTTCATATCCTCGGAAGTGAAGGCACCAACCACCTTAAGCCAAGCATCGACCAGCACGTTCATACCCGCCTATGAAAGGTAGTAATGCCACGAGGGCGGGCCTTGTTAACAAGAATTTGCTGCCCCTTCAACTCCTTG
>Ga0172365_10003722_pt1 | contig 11322 bp, 9 predicted proteins | sample LakKivSesite48cm_FD_114535 | JGI IMG/M metagenome (GOLD analysis project Ga0172365, IMG submission 114535) | Sediment microbial communities from Lake Kivu, Rwanda - Sediment site 48cm | ecosystem: Environmental > Aquatic > Freshwater > Lake > Sediment | place: Rwanda: Western Province, Lake Kivu... | reverse complement strand
GGAGAGATACCCGCCCGTGAAGAAGGATACGGAGTCACCGTAGCATACGGACCTCACCCCAAGGGTCTTTGAGACCAGCGGCCATGACCCGTTCACTATCACGTCGGACGGGGAGAAGGCCATGTTCACTTCAGCCAACCCTCGAGCGCTCCAGATGGACGCTGTAAACAGCGAGGTGAGCATGATAACCCCCAGCACTATGGCGTTGCTCCCCAGGGCCCAGGCGAGGAGGACAGGAGGCAACAGGAAGGCAACAGCCAAGAGGACCCTGGAAATCTCCTTCCTAGGGGGCCGCGGCAAACGTTCCCTCTCCAAGAACACGCCGACCGCCGAGGAGACGAATAGCCCAGTCCCCATCCAAACAGAGGTGACCCCGACGCTGCCGCTTGCAGAGAGTAGCGACGTGTAACTCTGAGTGTACTGCTCCGGGATGACACCCAGTTGGACCTCCAAAGGCATCAACAGAAGGTAGAAGACCGCGCCCGCTATGGAGACGCATGCGCTCACTGAAGAGGGCACGAAGAGCAGGAACCATATGTAGGGGATGTTGGAGGCGATGTCCAGCCCCAGCAACGAGCCGGGCAGGAGTTGCTTGAACACGGAGTACAGCGACGCGGTGTAACCGGCGGGGATGAGGTAGAGACCGCCCAACAAGGCGCTCGACAGGTACCCCTCGGTGAATGAGACCAGAAGAAAACCGAGGGAGAAGCCCGTCAGCAGGTTGATCCCCGTTGTCGGTTTCCTCTCTCCAGAAGCCGATTCCTTGACGAGAGAGTACGTCGCCGAGGGGACAGGGTAGGAGACCGTGCGGAGCGAGTAGACGTTGTCCCTGAGCAGGAACATCTGAAATGAGAGCGATGCCCAGATCAGGGAGTTGAGGACTATGGCGAACAATAGGGAGGGCATGATGGTCGCGAAGGGGATTGGAGCACCTCCGAGGGTGGCGAGGATTGCGACGTCCTTGTTGGGCCTGAGCAGAAACGGGACGCTCACGAACATGTCGCCCCAGTTCGTGTTCGAAGGAATGCCCAACAGGATCGGAAGGCCGACGAGCGCAGGCAGCAATACCGAACTCGCGCTTGCCCCCTCAACCATCGCGAACAGGGCAGCGAAGTCGATCGGAGCGAGCTTCAACGCGAACGGGAGGCAGAGGAACACCAGAAACGACGTGCTAACAAACGCTCCCTCTCCAGTGACGTAGCTCCCCGTGGTCTCAGCCATGTATATCTGGGAGAAGGTCCATACTGAGGCGAGGACCGCACCCAAGGCGACTATCAGGGGCTTGGGCGACGCAACCTGCTTGCTCAAGCGGGCACTCTCGCCATCCGCGTGGATATAGCACTAATGTTGCACTCGGCATGCCAGGACGGAAAGGCACTTGTACAATCTTTATACTGGCCGCGGACGGTGAGGAACAAAGGGCCCGTGGCCAAGCACGGATCAAGGCACCGGCCTGCGGAGTCGGAGATCCTGGGTTCGAATCCCAGCGGGCCCGCCACTGCTGTCCCTGTGGGTCTTCACTCGGAGCGCAATGAACGCTCGGCCTAGCCGGACAAGAACCCGCACTTGCGTACGCTTGAGCCTACTTCCGCGACTCGACCTTCAGAATCGTGATGAGTTCCGCCTCGGTTTCTTCCAGCATCGAATAGAACCCTCCGATGCTCATGATCTTGCCGTTGGGGAGCCTCAGGGAGAAGTTCTTGTGTAATTCATTGTCGGTGATCCCGACGACGGCACCCTTCTTCTCAAAAGGCTCGCTCGTCTTGATGTAACGCCCTTTGACTTTCACGCTGACCCTTCCCCTCTTGAGGAGGTTGTTGATCTCAACTAGCGCCATCCTCTGGGATCTGAAGGACTTGGGAAGGTCCAAATCCTCCTCCGGAAAGAGCGGCCTTGCCCTCTTCCATAGCTCATAGAAGTTCTCACCTAGGAATATCGGGTTGACGGGCTCGTCGAAGATGACTCCGTACTGCCTCTCCGGTGGAGCAGCTTGTAACAACCCGTGAGCCATCAGGGCCCTCTCACAGTCTGCCACTACCAAGATGGCGAGTGGGCAAGTCTCAAACACTCGGGCTCTCCGTATCTTTCTGAGCTTCTTCACTAGATCCAGCACTGGAGGTTTGGGATAGGTGACGAGATAGGTCTGTACACCCTCGCCACTTCTCTTGATCAAGGCACCCGCGACATCGGGGACGAAGGCGTTCTCCACGACCATAGTGACTTCGAACCGGGCGTTCTTGATGATCTCGCGCACGTTGTACATGATATTCTGAATTCCTCTGGTGATCCAGACGGATGGCCTTCGCAACAGTTCGGTCTTCTCGCGAGCTTCCTCGACCGATGCTGTCAGGACAGCAACACCATTTTCCATCTCCTTTATCCTCGTCTCCGCGATTCCCCTCGGATCTATTGCGCGGTACCTCTTTGGGCGCCCCTGCTGCACCTCGATGAACCCCTTTCTCTCCAGACTGTTCACTATGCCGTAGAACTGTGGGAAATATATGTTAAACGTCTGAACGATCTCCTTGGCCTCGGCCTCTCCTCTTACGAGCAGATGGAGGTAGACCTGCGCCTCAAGTTTCGTCAGGTCGAAGCTTCCCAAAAGGGATAGGATGCGCTCACGATTCTCTGCTCTCATTACCCACCACCTAGCCCAGACATGAGGTCATAATTGTTTCCTATCAGGGTACTGTCTTGACTCGCTTGGCATGCATCAGATGCGAAGCTGCTTAAGGAGTCCTTGTCGTGACAGCAGCTGACGACGATCAAGCAGCGTCCAATCTCATAGGCACCTCTTGTTGTTGGCATGCCCTTGGCCTCTTGGTAGCGGGACGCCCCCTTGTTCGCATGGTGAGGATCGCAATCAGATTTCTGAGCAACGCTTGCAACGGAATCGGAGCGCGATTGGATTCCCTTGTTGTCAAGTGAAGAGAACTTGACAATTACCATGCTCCAATACTTTAACGAGGGGAGCTTGAAGCCAACCACAGAGTCGGCCGAATCCACCTCGTATAGGAGAGGAACAGGATCCGACGATCCCTTGTCCGGGTCCACGACGAATATGCCCTCTATTCTGCCGATGAGATCCGCTGGAATCTTGACTCTCACCTGCACATTCGAGGCCTCATTTGGCTGAACTTGAGTGGCTTTCCACGCCATGTTCTCAATCCCTAGGAAGTTCACCAAATGTATTGTCAAGGCCTCTTCATCGGCCCCCCTTTGCTTGCAGTACGGGATGACAAGTATCTCCCCGGATCTTGGGGTACTGGACCACCTGTAGTTGAGCACTTCGACAGTGTCCGCGGGGAGTCGCTCGACATCCGGGTCATAGATGTAGCTCTCATACCGGGTTATCGTCTCATAGTATGTCCTCAGGGCGCTTGCGGCCTCTTCTGACAGCGTCTGATAGAGCGGGAAGTAGGGGTCGACGAGTATCCCGCTTCCCTCCCCGAGCTCAATGTGAAAGCCTTGGTTGGAGAAAATCAGGGCATCCAACAGCAGTATCGTCGGGAGTTGGTTCGGGGTATACGCAGCAAGGATCACCGCCTTCTTCGCATTGTACGTCTTGCCCAAGCGTATGAGCGCTTGGATGTCAGCATAGGAATCCCAAGGGGGCCAGACCTCCACGTATGTGGCGTCGGACATGGAGCGCTTGGCAATGGTCTCATAGGGCCATGCGTTCACCAAGTTGAAGATCAACCTTGACTCCGGATAGGCCTCTCTCATCGAGGACGCTGCGTCGTTCACGAAGGCTAGAAAGGCACCCTCCATGTTGACTGGAGACGAGTTCCATCGGGCGCCTTTGGTCCAATCCTGCCCATATTGATCTAGGTGTATCCCGTCCCAACCGAACATGCCGATTGAGTCTAGGAACTGCCCAATCAGGTAGTCGTGCCATCCTGAGGCTCGATCAGGGTTGACCAAGTAGAGCCAATCGACGAACCTTAGGGGTTTGCCTGATGCGTCTGTGAGGGCCCATTCGGGGTGGATCCTGTAGATTTGTTCCGCTGCCGCATAAATCGCGGTATAGGCCATTGCCTTCATGCCGCGCTCCTGTGCTGCTAGAATCTTCTCGACGACCTTGTCCCTGCTGATCTGCTTGTTCAGAATCGCGTAGTCAGGACTTGTCGGGGTGTAAATCCCGTGCAGCTCGAACCAGTCGTAGAACTGGATGCAGTTGATGTGGAAGCTTGCCATCTGTTCCACTTTGCCCTCGACATCTTCGGACCACGGGGGGAATATCGCGAAGAAACCGTACCGGGGCACCAACGTCCAGTTCTTTGCGACATCGAATACGCAGTAGTCACTCGCCATGGCATCTCCCTTGGCGTCAACCAAAGTGGCTATGGAGACGAAGGCAGAGAGGTTCACCGTTGGGGTCCTCCAATCGACCTGAATGCGCCTGCTTCCGCCTTTCTCTATTGCGGCGATCCCCACGTTCTCAGAGTGGATGGGCGACCCGAGAGGGTCAGTGATTTCGAACTCCAAGGATAGATTAGACAGTGCATCGCCCAAGTTCCTCACGTCCACTGTGATTCGTGCGTTTTCGGCTGGTCGGTAGGTCACCTTGTCACTCGTCACCTCGATCTCCACGCGCCGAGCAGGGGGAGACATCCAGGTGAGCGCAAGGGCGCCGACACTCACAACTGCGAGACCCAACCCTATCACCATTGCCAAGCGAACTATCCTCCTGTCTCTCAACCCTTCTATCTCTCAGTCTCTACCCTTGATTGATGAAGAATAAAAAAAGAGTCGACGGGCTCATCCGAGCCCTTTTCCTAGCTGTGCTGTGTCTGCCTCGCTCTCCAGAGGAAGTAGCCCAGTGCCACTACTGCCACAAAGAGGACTGCTATCGTCCCGGTTTCTAGCGTCAGGAGCGGTGGGGAGGGGGGCACTGCGAAAGTCACGTCCTCGTAGGCCGATATGGTCGAGACGGTTCCGGATGTCTTGTACTGCGCGAGCATGGTCTGCTGTTGTACAGTACTGCTTGTGAAGGCCACGTCTATCACGTTCGGGTCGACACCGGCGTTCGGGGGATCCCTCCCGTCCCCGCCCATGAACCTGAAGTACGGCGGCCACCCGTCTGCCTCGGCTAGAGTGGTGTTCCATACTTGCCGGTAGTGACCCTCGTCGTATCCTCCTATGACCACGGTGAACCTCCAAGTCTTGCCCGTCGGATCTCCGATTGTCGACAACGGTACGGCTACTTCTATTGTGTCCTTCGAGGCATCACCCATCATCTGTCCTCCAGTTAGTTCTAGGTCGAATTGCTGCGTCGTTGAGAATATCATGGGGGTGTATCCGTCTATGCATATGAGCCATTCCCAGGCTGAGCTGTCCGAAAGAGCGACGTTCGCGTGATAGGTGTCTTCTACTAGGTCTGTCCGGCCCGATCCTGATACCCTGTCCGTATCGATTGCCACCTGGATGGTCTGTCTGCCGAACCCGTACTTGTCTGCTCCCCACTGAGTTGCGACTATCGGTAGGCCCATGTTCCGTATCCTGAGCAAGATGTACAGGTTCTCGTCGTCAGCACATACCCTGAACTCGGTCAGGTCCACGCACCCTTCGGTGTAGATCTTTGGAGCATACCCGAGGTCCGGTTTGAGACCATCGTGAGTGCCTGTCGGATAGATGTATGTCCCTGGGCCTCTGTCGTCGCCGCGGCCGTCTTCCCAAATGCCTTCGCCTCCGCTGATGGCCCACGTGTTCTCACTTGGAGCCGCCCCGATCCAGTCGCTGGGGTTCCCGTCGACGGTCTTCGTCAACCTAGTGCTGACCGTGGTCTCTGTAGTAGCAGCTAGCAACACCGGAACAACAAGGGAGAGAGAAAGCGCCAGCACGAGCACAGCATCGTAAATTGGCGGTCTGCGCATCTCGTTTCACCTCGTGGAAAAGCATATTAATACAAGAATATATAAAACTTTAGATGTACCCCAAGAAGCTGATCGCGGGCGTTGTCGCGGTCTTGATCGTCGCTGGCGTTGGGTTGTTGTTCGTCAGATGGTCACCTCAGGAGAACCAGCAAGGGGAAGAGGTGGAGTTGCTGTTCTGGCACACGTACAGCGTGCACGAGGCCAATAGGGCGCGGGAGCTGTTTGACGAGTTTGAGGCCCAGAATCCGGGCATGAAGATCAAGATGGAATACGTGCCCTATCACGCGTTGCGGACGAAGCTGTTGACCTACCTCGCGGTCGGGGAGGCCCCTGCTGACCTGATACGCCTTGACATAATCTACGTGCCAGAGCTGGCGAACATGAGCGTGCTTCTGCCTTTGGATGACTATCTTCCGGAGATCGGCGTGACCCCCGAGGACTTCTACACGGGTCCGTGGGCAACTGTCGTGTGGGGGGACCACATCTGGGGCCTGCCGCTGAACACCAACACCCAGGTGCTCTTCTACAGGAAGGATTACTTCGAGGCGGAAGGGATCAGCCCGCCCACGACTTGGGATGAGTTCATCGACGTGGCGAAGAAGTTGACCAAGGACGTGGACAACGACAACACGACAGACATCTGGGGAGGAACCGTCGGCGGGGACTGGTCGTGGCATTTCGACATCTGGCTCTGGCAGAACGGAGGCGCCGAACTCAGTCCTGACATGAGAAGGGCAGTCATCAATGACACGCCAGGCGTGGAGGCTTTGACCTTCTTGGTGAACATGATTTACAAGGACAAGGTGGTCCCGATCCCACAGGAGTGGATGATGCCCTACCAAGGGTTTGCTCTCGGGCAATACTCCATGATAATAGAGGGGCCCTGGGCCAAGGAACTCATGATGACGGTCAACGCGAGCGTTGACGAGTACGTCGGCGCCGCGCCACTCCCGGCGGGCCCAGCAGGGGAGGCTTCCATTGTGGGTGGGGAGGACCTAGTGATACCTAAATTCGTCAAGAACAGGGAGGCTGTACTGAAGGTGGCGAAGTTCATGATGAGCGAGCACTTCCAGCTTGAGATGGGTAAGGTCGGCGTACTGCCGACTGTGAAGGTTGCCGGGGAGAACCCCTATTTCACGGAAGACCCATATCTTTCAGTGTTCATACAACAGATGAGCACTGCGTTGCCTCGGGCCGTGCACCCTGCCTATGGTCAGATGAACGACATCATACACAACTACCTCGTTGCCGCATTCCGCCAGGAAATGTCACCCAAGGAGGCATTGGACGCGATGGCAGAAGAGATAGACAAGTTGCTTGGCGGGTGACCGTATGGTTAAGGTTCAGAGACTCCTCCGAGAAGCGACGCCATACCTGTACCTGTTGCCCGCCCTGATATTCTTCGGTGTCTTTGTCCTGTTCCCCATCCTGTGGTCATTTCGACTGAGCTTCTTCGACTGGAGGGTGGTTAGCGAGCGATTCGTGGGATTGCAGAAGTACGCGGAGGTTCTTCAAGACAGCATCTTCTACGTGGCCCTTGGGAACACGCTGCTGTATGCAGCCACATCGGTGGCCGGTCAGGTGTTCCTCGGGCTCTTCTTCGCGTTTCTGCTGAATCAGAATATCAGAGGCCGGGCCCTCTTTAGGCTCACGTACTACATTCCGGTGATAACCTCTTGGGCCATAGTCACGGTGTTGTGGACTATGCTTCTGAACCCGACCAGATACGGCATAGTGAACTACGGCCTCATGAGCCTCGGCGTCATAGACGCCCCGATACACTGGTTGACCGAGGCTTGGCTAGCCAGGCTCTCGGTGATTCTGCTGTCAATATGGAAGGGCGTGGGTTGGGCGACCGTGATGTTCCTTGGTGCGTTGCAGGCGATACCACAGAGAGTGTATGAGGCAGCGGACCTCGACAACGCGAGCACGTGGAGGAAGTTCCGCTTCATCACGCTCCCGCTCATGAGCCCGGTGGTTGCCATAGTGACAGCCCAGTTGATCGTCGGTGGCTTCAATATCTTCCCCCAGGTGTACATTCTGACCGGCGGAGGGCCAGTTCATTCCACTGAGTCCTTGATCACGTGGCAGTTCCTGAACGCGTTCACCAAGCTGGACTTCGGCTATGCGACCGCGATGGGATTCCTGTTGCTGCCGTTCATATTGGCCATAACTCTCCTTCAGATTAGACTGGTGAGAAGGGAGTTTGAATACTAAGGCTACAGGTCAGGATTTGTGGAAGAAGATCGCTGGGGCAGTGAAATCAATCCTCACGTATGGCATCCTGATCATAGGTGCACTGCTGTTGATAGGCCCCTTCCTGTGGATGGTGTCCACATCCCTCAAGCAGAAGACGGAAGTGTTCAGGTTCCCTCCCACCCTTTGGCCTGACAGTCCGACGCTGGCGAACTACGTCACGGTGTTGACTGAGGCGCCGATCGGCAGGTACTTCCTGAACAGCCTGCTGATTGCGGGGGTGACGACTTTTGTCACCATGTTCTTCGTCTCATTGGCGGCATACTCGTTCGCGCGGCTTGAGTTCAAGGGGAAGAACTTCCTGTTCTACCTGCTCATGGCGTCGCTCATCGCTCCGGGGATAGCGACTCTCGTGCCTAATTTTATGATAGTGAGTGCAGCGGGCCTTTTGGACACCTACGCGGGAATCCTCTTGCCGTATATCGGATGGAACATAGCTGGCAACCTGTTGACAATGAGGGGGTTCTTCCGCGCCATCCCGTCCTCGATCGAGGATGCGGCGAAGCTGGACAATTGCTCCTCATTTGACATATACTACAAGGTAGCTCTTCCTCTGGTCAAGAACGGGCTCGCAACGCTAGCGGTCTTCGTCTGGCTGTCCGCCTGGGACGAATTCATGTGGGTCCTCACGATAACGTCGGGAGACGCGGTCAGGACCATGCCCGTTGGCCTGTACTTGTTCCAAGGGCCGTACATCACGGACTGGCAGCTCCTCACTGCTGCCGTCACCTTGGGCGTACTGCCGTCCATAATCTTCTTCCTCTTCATGCAGAGGTACTTCGTCCCGACGGCTGCCTTTGAGGCCTACAAGGGATAGCCCCCGTGCGGGTCGGCTTCAAACTATCGTCTCTTCTGTTTCCGCGTCGAAGACGTGCATCTGGTTCAGGTCAAACGAAAGGTGAACGGCATCCCCGATCTCAGTGTGCAAGCCTTCTGGGGAAGTGGCAATAGCTGAGTTTCGCCCGAGATCCAAGTGCAGGAATGTGAGCGGACCAACCCGTTCGACAAAGACAACCTTGCCCATCGCTGAACCCGGACTTTCCCCCTGGCCCTTGCCCTGGACCACAATCCCCTCGGGCCTGAACCCGAGGAACACCTTCCCTCCAGAAGCCTTCTCAGAGATCAAGTGGGCCCTATCGGTCGGGATTGAAAGCAGAAAGTCTCCGGCATCTACCTTGGATTCGCCGTTTGTCTGCACTATTCTCCCCTCGAAGAAGTTCATTGGAGGGGTCCCTATGAACCAAGCCACGAACTTATTGGCTGGCCGATAGTACAACTCATCTGGCGTGCCCACTTGGACTATCTTCCCTTCCTTGATCACTACGACCCTATCCGCAAGTGACATAGCATCCGTCTGATCGTGCGTGACGAACACTATGGTGGCACCCAACTCCTTGTGAAGCTCCTTCAATTCGTTTCTCATCTCGACTTTCAGCTTCGCATCTAGATTCGCGAACGGCTCGTCCATCAGGAAGATTCTGGGCCTTTTCACCATCGCCCTCCCGAGTGCGACGCGCTGCTTCTGTCCAGCTGACAGGGTCTTGGGCCTTCTGGGGAGCAGATCGGTTATCCTCAGGACTCTGGATGCCTCCGTCACTCTCTTCTTGATGTCCGCCTCTGGTACCTTGATGTTCCTCAGCCCGAAGGCTATGTTATCGTAAGCAGTCATGTGGGGGTACAGTCCGAAGTCCTCAAAGACCATCGCGACCCCTCTTTCCCCAGGAGACAGATCGCTGATCTCCTGACCATCTAGGCATATCCTGCCCTTGTCCAACTTGTCCAGACCAGCAACAAGTCTCAGGAGAACAGTCTTGCCAGCTCCGGATGGGCCGAGGATGACCAAGAACTCGTGGTCTTTCACTTCCAAGTTGAGGTCATTCACAGCTATGACTTGATTGTAGCCCTCGCCTCCCACGAAGACCTTTGAGATCCCCTCCATCCTCAAGCGGGCCAACGACGAGATTGGACAGTTTAATAGTAATGGGTATTTAAGTGATTCAAACCCGCGAACGTCCAGACGGACGCGATTCAGCTCTCGCCTCACTTGAAAATCCGCATTCGACTCAATGAACTTGAGGGTCCGCCCGCGACGCCAAGGCAGATTGAGATTGACCCCCTGATTGCTGGCGAAGTTGTACGGAACCTCCACAGGATGCGGGTAGATTCGATGGATTGTCTGCAGAGAGATCTACACCCGCTTGACCGCGCTGGTGAACAGAATGACTTGTCAAACATTTAAGCCGACTAGCACTGGTGAATGCCGATGACTGTACTGGGAAGAAGTGAAATACTGAAGCTAATCAAGGAGTACAGGTCGATCCATCCGTTTGACGAGCGACTGCTCGACGGGGACTCGTACATCCTCACAGTCAAGGAGCCCGTCGTCCTGAACTACTTGGAGCACCAGAACCTGATCACAAGGGAGATAGTCTTTCTCCCGGGCGACCTGGTCGCTCATCTGACCGCGAAGAGCAAGTTCGGCAGGGATGGGCTTTCTTTCCTCAACGCAGCGAAGGTGCACAGCGGATTCATGGGCAGGCTCGCCCTCGAGGTCGTCAACCTGAACAACGAGAGGAAGCCGATCGAGATCAAGGCGGGCGAACCGTTCATGCACATGGAGTTCGTAAAGAGGGTAGGCGATCCCTCGCCCTACGCGGGGGGGTACCAGTTCCAGTACATGACGAGAGAGGAGATGGAGATGTACCTCCCCGCGCTTGAGAAGGCCTTCTCCAACTTGCAGGAGCTCAGGAAGGTCTGGAAGCTTGACGAGAAGCTCGGGAGGAGGTAACCGCGCCGGCAAGCTTTAAGAAAGGGGAGGAAGTGACGCAGACAAGTTGGAGAACGCGACGAATCAGACACCTAGCGAGACGCCGAAGGCCCCTCAAGAGGAGGAGAAGAGGACGACCAGAAGAATCGAACCATCCGTGAGGGTGTTTCCCAGCAGTTCCATCAGGAAGGTCTTGGAGTTTGAGATGAAGGAATCCAGGTCGGTCGAAAGGGTATCGGCGGAAGCACTGTTGGTGCTTCACGACGTGCTGCTGAAAGAGGGAAGGAAGCTGGCCAAGAGGGCCATAGAGTATGCGCAGAAGGACAAGAGGAAGACGATAAGCTCGGATGACGTGAGGAGAGCGATAGCCGACATCCTCTATTAGGAAGGCGCGCGCTTCCTTCGAAACAGCTTTAACTCATC
>Ga0172365_10003720_pt1 | contig 11327 bp, 7 predicted proteins | sample LakKivSesite48cm_FD_114535 | JGI IMG/M metagenome (GOLD analysis project Ga0172365, IMG submission 114535) | Sediment microbial communities from Lake Kivu, Rwanda - Sediment site 48cm | ecosystem: Environmental > Aquatic > Freshwater > Lake > Sediment | place: Rwanda: Western Province, Lake Kivu... | reverse complement strand
TTTCTGGGCGGGCAGGAATGCCCGCCCCACCGAAACGAATTATCTGGGTGGGGCAGACATTCCTGTCTGCCCAAGCCTCATTGTGGGCATTTCATCAGAAAACTTGCACATCGCGTGATCCGTCGTTACATGGTGGCGGGCGCGTGCACTTCCGAAAGCGGTTGCCGCTTGAGTTGACGGCGCTCGCGCCAGGCATGGAAGCGCAACGAAAGCGATTCGAACACCGTGTACGTCACCGGGACCACGACAAGCGTGAGGACGGTGGCGACCGTGAGGCCGCCCATCACCGCACGAGCAAGGGGCGCCCACGTCTCGCCGGATTCGCCGATGCCGAGCGCAAGTGGCAACATGCCGAACACGGTCGTGAACGCCGTCATGAGCACGGGCCGCATCCGCACCCGACCGGCCTCAAGCGCGGCTTCAAAGAGTTCCTTGTGTTCGTTCCGCATGAGCTGGTTCGTGAAATCCACGAGCACGATGCCGTTGTTCACGACGATGCCCACGAGCAGAAGCATCCCGATGAGCGCCATGAGGCTGAGCGAGGTGTGCGTGATGAACAGCGCAAGGGCCACGCCGATGAACGAGAGCGGGACCGTCACCATGATGATGAATGGATCGAGCAGCGACTCGAACTGGCTCGCCATGACCATGAACACAAGCACAATGCCCGCGAGGATCGCAAGGCCGAGGTATCCGAAGGATTCGCGCTGATCCTCAGCCGAGCCGCCGATCTCCACGATCACGTCGCTGGGGATGTTGATCGTCTTGAGCTTCTCATTGATGTCTCCCACGACGCCGCCGAGGTCGCGCCCGGAGACGGTGACGGAGACGGTGACGATGCGGGACTGATCCTCACGACCGATGGCGACCGGCGCGACCTCGCGCCGCACGTCGGCGACCTGACGGAGAGGGACCTGGTTGCCGGAGGGCGTGGCGATCATGAGTTCTTCAAGCTGCTCCGGGGACTGGCGATACTGATCCGCCAGACGCACGAACACGTCGTATTCGTCGCCCCGTTCGCGGTAGGTCGTCGCCGTGAGGCCCTGGATCGCGTTGGAGATGGTGCTGGTCACCTGCCCGGCGGTCATGCCGATGGCCTGCAATCGCGCTCTGTCGAGGGCAATTTGCAGCTCTGGCGCGCTCTTCTCAAGGCTCGACTTGACGTCCGCCGCGCCCGGCACGTTCTTGACCTCGGCGACGATCCTGTCGCCCAGCCGACCGAGGAGGTCAAGGTCGTCGCTGAAAAGCTTGATCTCGATGTCGGCCCCGCCCATGTGCATGCCGCTGGTCTCTTGGAACGAAACCGTGATGCCCGGAATCTCTCCAAGCCGCCGCCGCAGCACGTCCTCGATCTCGAACTTGCTTCGGTTGCGGTCCACAATTGGCACGAGCTTGACCTGGACAGAGCCGGAGTTGGTACCCAGCCCCTGGAACACGTTACTCAGGGATCCGCCCGATCCGGCGTTGATGTAGATATTCTTGGCTTCGGGTACTTCATCCCGGACAATCCCCTGGATGCGTTCGAGCGTCCGCATGGTCACCGGCAGATCGGTCCCGATGGCGTGCTCTACGGTGAAGACGATGCGCGAGTCATCGGTCTTCGGCAGGAAGTCCACCCCGACGATGGCAATCAGACCGAGCGAACCGAAGAACAGGGCCGCAGAGCCGAAGACGACCCACTTGCGATGCCCCAGCGACCAGCGCAACGCCCGCGTATACACCCGGTCGAGCCACGCAAGAGCCGCACCAGCGCCGTCGCTGAGCGCCCGAATCGCCCGCGTGCGCGGCGGGCGGGGCTTCGAGAGGATGCGCGAGGAGAGGAGCGGGATGAGCGTGAGCGCGACGAACAGCGAGGCAAGGAGCGCAAAACAGATCGCCACCACCATGTCGTTGAACATCACGCCCGCGATGCCGGGCACGAACAGCACGGGAACGAAGACGGCGAGCGTCGTCAGGGTGGAGGCGGTGATCGCCATCGCCACCTGGCTGGTCCCCAGAGCGGCGGATTCCTTCCGGTCGTAGCCAAGCTCGCGGTGTCGGAAGATGTTCTCCAGCACGACGATGCTGTTGTCCACGAGCATCCCGACGGCGAGGGCAAGGCCGGCCATGCTGATGACGTTGAGCGTCGTGCCGCCAAAATCCATGACCAGGAAGGTCATGATCACGGAGGTGGGTATTGACACCGCCACGACGAGCGTGCTGCGGATATGCCGCAGGAAAAGGAGCAGTACGAGGACGGTGAGCACGAGGGCGGAAAGCGCGTTCGACGAGAGGTTGCTCAACGACTTTTGGATGAAGTCCGCCTGATCGAAGATCGGGGACAACTCCAATTCGCCGGGCACGCTCGCTTCCACCTTCGGAATGGTCTCGTACACGCGCCGCACCACCTGCACCGTGTTCGCGTCGGATTGCTTGCGGACGAGGAGCATGAGGCCGGGGTCGCCATTCACGCGCACCTGGCCCTCAAGCTCCTTGAAGCCATCGCTGACGGACGCGACATCCTTCACGTGGACGACCTCTCCGCCGCGCACGGTGACGACCGCATTCTGGATTTCCTCCAGCGACCGGAACTCGCCGAACGTCCGGACGTTGAACGAGGTGCGCCCGTCGCGGATAAGCCCGCCCGGAACCTGCACGTTGCCGCCGCGCAGCGCGTTAACCACCGCATCAATGGGCAAGTTATACGAGGCGAGCGCACGAGGGTCAACGTCCACGCGAATCTGCCGCTCAAGGCCGCCGATCACGTCAACCGCCGCCACGCCCGCGACGCGTTCGAGCCGGGGCGAGACCTGATCAAGGCACAGTTGGCGCAGTTCGGCCTCGTCGAGCGAGCGCGACCCCACGGCCATGAACATGATCGGCATCTGGCTGGGGTCGAACGCGAAGACGAGCGGCTTCGTCGCGTCGTCGGGCAGGATGCCCTCCACCCACTCAAGCGCGCGGCGCACGTCCGTTTCGGCCTGGTCCATGTCCTTGCCCCAATCGAACTCCATGAGGACGAACGAGATGCCGTTCCGCGAGCTGGACGTGACGCGTTTCACGCCGTCCACCGAGAGCACGCCGCTTTCGATGGGGCGGGTGACCACCGTCTCCATGTCGAACGGACCGGCCCCGGTGTAGCGGGTGATGACGGCGATCACCGGGAAGGTGATGTCGGGAAACAGGTCGAGCTTCAGCCGGGCAAGCGAAAACAGGCCGAAGCCAAGCGCCATGAGAAAGAGCATCCCGAAGGTGACGCCGCGATTGATGGCAAGTCTCGGTAGGTTCATCGCACTCCTCCCGCCGTCGGCGCGGACGACAGCACCACCAACTGTCCATCCTGCACCAGGTGCTGACCCTGAACCACGACGCTATCCCCCGCGCTCACTCCTGAGCGGATTTCGACCCTGTCTCCGGTGGTATAGCCCAGGTCAACCGCCCTGCGGACGGCCTTGTTTCCCTGCTTGACGAATACGTAGTAGGTGCGCTCTACGTTGCCGCTCACGTCCCCGGCACGGAGCCGGGATTCCTGAAGCACCGCGTCCGACGGGAGCATGAGCGCGTGCGGGCGTCGGTCCACCTCGATGTTCACCCTGGCGAACATGCCGGGCTTGAGCCGTCGGTCTTCGTTCGGCAGGAGCACCTCGACTTCCGCCATGCGGGTGACCGGATCAATGATCGGGCTGATGCGCCTCACCGCACCGCGAAAGACTGCGCCGGGGTACGCCGCCACCGTGAGCGTCGCCGGTTGCTTCGAGTAGATCAGCCCCAGGTCGCGCTCCGGGATTTGCACCTTGCCGATGAGCGGCGTGAGGTCAACCACGACCGCGATCGGCACGCCGGGGCCGACCATGTCGCCGACTTCGACGAAGAGCCTTCCGATCACCCCGTCGAACGGGGCGCGGATGTCGGCCTCATTCCGCCGCACGACGGCCTGCTGGAACGCGGCACGAGCCTGCTTCACCCCCTCGTCGGCGGAGGTCTTCTGCGTCCGTATCGCATCGTATTGCTGCTGGCTGCTTCCGCCCTCATTGTAGAGGCGCTGCACTCTCGCCAGTTCGGTCGCCAGGTTGGCCGCCTGCTGTTCCGCCGCAGCGAGCGCGGCTCGTGTCTGCGCGACGGTAAGGTCGAGCGCGGAATGATCCACCGTAATGATGATCTGGCTATCTCGCACGGAGGAAGCAAGGTCCACGTTTCGCTCGACCACCCGCCCGGCGACTGAGGAGTAAATGGTCACCTGACGGTCGGCCACAATGCTTCCGTTCGCGGTCAGGACGCGGACGGCGTCCTCAATGTACGGCTGGTGCACGGCGACGGGCACAGCTTTTGTGGCTTCCGCTTCCGCTTCGGTGGAGGTGCTGCTGGCACTGTCGCAGGACGAGACAAGGCTCATCACCGCAAGCGCGCTGACGGCAACTCCGATTCTTGCCAGCGTTCTTCCCATGCTGGGACGGCGCGAATAGTTCACGAGTTGATCTCCTTATCCTTCATGGTGAATCAGGCCGAGGGCCTTTTCCATTCGTGTATGGGCAATGTGGTATTCGTACAGGGCTCCGGCATACTGTGTCCGTGCCTGCGTCAGCGACACCTGGGCGTTGATCACATCCAGTTGCGTGCTGCTGCCCTGAGCATACATCACGCGGGAGAGGCGCAGCGCTTCGGCGGCCTGGGCGACCGTCTCTTCGCCTGATGCCAGATTGACCGCCGCCTCATGCAGCCGGTGATAGGCCGATTCGACCTCAACGGATATGCCGTCGCGCAGAAGCTGTCTGAAATAGGAGACCTGCCGCACGCCCACTTTTGCCGCCTGCACGCTCGCCGGTGTCTTCCACGAGTCCCAGAGCGTCCAGTTCAGTTGCACGCCGACGCTCGTGCTGCGGACGAAGTCGCTCGTGTTCACTGAGACAGTGGGCGTCTGTGCCTGCCATTGTGTCCGCCCGACGAGGAAGAGCATCGGGTAGTAGGCGCTTCTTGAGAGTCGCACCGCGTCACGGGCTATGCGCTCCACATACGCTATTTGCCGCACGTCAGGCCGACGGGCATACGCGATCTCAACGAGCGAGTCGAGTGGCACGTCCGCCCACATGCTCACAAAGGCTCTGAGAGTATCCGCCGGTTCGGCGGATTCGGACGGGTCCAGGCCGATTGCCAGGCGAAGCTGCGCGTCGGCAAGGTCGCGGTTGCTCCGGGCGGTCACGAGATTCGGCTTGACGGTGGCCAGTTGCACCCGTGCGCGCAAGAGATCGAACCCGGACGCCGTGCCCACGTCATAGCGGCGCTGCACGAGCGCAAGGCTGGATTCGGCCTGCGCCACCGCCTCCTCCTGCACCTTCACGAGCGACCGCGCGAGCACTGCGCCGAGATACGCCTCACGGACGCCGGTCAACACAGTCTGCGTGGTCTGTTCGAGTTCCAGCGCAACGCTCGATTCGTTCGTTTTTGCGAGGTCCAAGCCGGTCACCCCGGCAAATCCGAGGAAGAGCGGCTGCTGAGCATTCAGCGCAAGCTGGTAATTGTGCGTCTCGCCTATGCTCCGGGAGCCGATGGGGGGCGGCAAGACGAAAACAGGCAATTCGACGTTGTTCGTGTACCCTCCGCTCAACGAGGCGCTGGGGAGGATCGTCGCCCGTGCCTTTCTCACCCCGGCCCGAGCGCTATCCACGCTCGCCTTCGCAATCGCAAGCTGTGGCTGACGATCAAGCGCGAGTTGCTCGGCTTCGCGCAGCGTCAGGGGTCGGCCAGCAGCCGTCGCGGACGCGGCACCGACCGCGACAACCGCCGCCAGGAAAAGAGGAAACACGCGACGCTCCACACACAGGGGCATGAGTCTCTCCTTCATCAGATATATCACGTATCCTTCGGCAAAAAGCGTTCCACGCGTCGTCACGACTTCCGTGAGGCTTTCATCCCGTTGACGAACAACTCCATCACCGCCTCCGCAAGGGAATCGTCGAGCGTCGGCGTGCCGAGGCCGAGATGGATGTTCTGCGCGATGTGGACGTTGACTGAGCCGGTGAAGATGTTCGCGGCGGTGGCGGGGTTGATGTCCGTCCGGAATTCTCCCTTCGCCTGGCCCTCTGCGATGAGGTCCACCATGATGCGCAAGGCGTAATGCAGGCGCGCTCGATATTCCCGCACGAGATCCGATTCATCGGTTCTCCAGAGGAAGTTCATGTAGAACTTCGTGACGTTGGGGTTCTCTCTGATATGCTGAAAACGCGCGCGCACCATCCGACGCATCTTCTCCGTGGCGCTGAGAGGCTGGGACGCGATCTCCGACATGGCGTTCAGCATGCAGTTGATGCCCTCGTCGAGCAACGCCCTGCACAGGTCGAGCTTGCTCTTGAAGTAGTAATACGGCATCGGCTTGCTGACACCCGCACGCTCGGCGATCTCGCGCATGGAGACGCTTCCGTAGCCGCGTTCGGCGAAAAGCGCGGCTGCCGCGCTGAAGATGCGTTCCCGCGTTTCCTTGCACTGTGTCTGTGCTTCGATCACCCGGTCGCCTCCTTGTATGCCTACCTTGAGGTAGATATAATGGGCAATTTCTCGTCTACCGCTAGGTAGAAGCAGATCATGAGGCGGCCCCGCATCAGCCCGGCGCATACGCACCCCGTAATTCGGCTCTCAGGACCTTTCATGAGGGCTTTTGTCTCTGTACGGTGCGGCAACGATCGCACCTCCAGCGAATGGTCGCCTCCGTGCATACCTACCGTTCGGTAGAGATGATACGGCAATTTTCCTCTACCGTCAAGTAGGTACTTCCGCATACCGGAACCTCGGAGGCGAAGCGCGCCACAGGCAACCCCCGCGCATTCCTTCCCTTTGACTCCAGCACGTGCCGAAATGTTACATTCTATTGGTACCACTGCCGGATATGTGTGCAGCAGCCTCCACCTCTCCCGGTGGGAAACCTGCGCCGCACGAAGCGTGTTACAGAAAGACAACAGCCCAAGACGACCGAGAATTTCCATGGACGGACCAGGGAAAACCCAGGTGACGCGGGAGGAAGAGCTGCGGCAGAAGGTTGCGCTCCTGCCGCGAATCCCCGGCGTGTATCTCTTCCGGAACGCCGACGGCGAGATCATCTACGTGGGCAAGGCGAAGGTGCTCGCCAACCGCGTGCGGAGCTATTTCGTCGAGAACTACGACGACGGGCGGCTCCAGATTCACGCCCTCGTGCGGAGCATCGCCGACCTCGAATACATCGCCACGCGCACCGAGACGGAAGCGCTTGTCCTTGAGGCCACGCTCGTCAGGAAGCACGCCCCGAAGTACAACGTTCGCCTCAAAGACGATAAGAAATACCCCTACCTGCTCATCACCAACGAAGGGTTCCCCCGGCTGGTGTATACGCGCACGGTGCGGAAAGGCGAAGGCCGATACTTCGGCCCATACACCGACGCACGCGCGCTCCGGCGAATGGAGGAATTGCTCCACCGGGTGTTCCCGATCCGCACGTGCGCGCCTCCGCTGCCCAGTTCCTCGATCACTCGCGTCTGCCTGCAATACGAGATCAAACGCTGCAAAGGGCCGTGCGTCGGGCTGCAATCGAAGGAGGACTACGCGCAGATCATCAGCCAGGCCGAGCGGTTCCTCAGGGGGCAGATCACGAGCGTCGTCAGGGAGATCGAAGAGCAGATGAACGACGCAGCCGCGAACCTTCAGTTCGAACGGGCGGCGGAACTGCGCGACCGGCTGCGGGACATTCAGACCATCGCGGAGGGGCAGTCGCTCATGGACCCGAAGGGCGACGACCGCGATGTGATCGCCCTTGCCAGGGACGACACCGAAGCGGTCGCGGTCGTGCTGGAGATTCGGGAAGGCAAACTCATCGCCCGCAAAGACCATTCGCTCACCGTCGGCCTGAACGAGTCGCTTGAGGCGATCCTCAGCGCGTTCCTGCGGCAGTACTACCTCGATGCGCTCGCAATCCCCCGCGAGATCGCCCTCATGCTCTCTCCGGAGGACGCAGAATCGCTGGAGACCTGGCTTTCGGAACAGCGCGGGAGCGGCATCGCCCTGCACGTCCCCCAGCGCGGCGACAAACTCAGGCTCGTGCAGATGGCGCAGCAGAACGCGGAAATGCTCCTCACGGAACGCCGCCTCCGCCGCGAGAAGCTGCGCGACCGCATCCCTCACTCCGTGAAGGCGTTGGAGCGCGACCTCCGTCTGCGCTCCGCGCCCCGGCGAATCGCCTGCTTCGACGTTTCCCACCTCCAGGGGACCGACGCGGTGGCGTCGCTGGTGGTGTTTCAGGACGCAAGGCCGCTCAAGAGCGCGTATCGGATGTTCCGAATTCGCGGACTCAGCGGCGCGGTCGGCGAGTCGGACGACTTCGCTTCGATGCGCGAGGTGGTCGAGCGATACTTCCGCCATGTGCTCGACGACCCCGACGAGGAACGCCCTGATCTGGTGGTGGTTGACGGTGGCAAGGGGCAGCTTTCGAGCGCGAAAGCCGTGCTCGACGAGATGGGGCTTGCGGATCAGCCGATCATCGGGCTTGCCAAGCGGCTTGAAGAGGTGTTCCTGCCGGGCCTGAGCGAGGCGCAGAACATCCCTCGCACCTCAAGCGGCCTCAAGCTACTTCAGCAGATACGCGACGAGGCCCACCGCTTCGCCATCGCTTACCACCGGCGGCGACGCGGCAAATCCGTGACCGCGAGCGCGCTCGACGAAGTGCCCGGCGTTGGCCCCGCACGGAAGCGGGAATTGCTGAAGCGGTTCAAGTCGGTGGCGGGGATCATCGCGGCGTCGGACGAGGAGATTGCGGCGGTCCCGGGCATCGGTCCCGCGCTGGCGCGGACGATCACCGAGATACTTCGGGGTGGCCTGCGGAACAACGGGTCAAGGGAAGCGGGAATGGGGTCTGATACGCACTCCATTTAATAACACTACACAACGACACGTAGGGGCGCGATTTATCACGCCCTATTCACATATTATGTTTGCACATGGTTATTGGGCGCAATAAATTGCGCCCCTACGCGCCAACTGTGCAAAAATTAAGATAAAAGCGGGCGAGAGCGAGAAGTGACCGTGCGCGTCATGCCCCTGCAATGAGCTTCTTGAGCATTACGGCGATTTGGATCGGCAGTGCAGCGTAGTTTCGCTCCTTGAGCGAGCGAATTATCTGGCTTTGGCACTGTAGATAGGGAGCGGTGAGGCCCACCTCCGTGGTGAACGCGCCGGTTATGAGTGCGGTGCGGACATCCTCCCCAGTGGTGTGAACTCGGCACGCACCAATTTCCCTGGCGAGGTGCGCATCGCTCCCCGCAATGCCAGGCTTCCCCCACTGCCGCGCAAGGTCGCGTGCCTGAGCGTTCCTCTCTAGGCTCGTCCGAGCATTGAACAACTCGATCACGTCTACGCGGCTTATAAGCTCATCGGAGAGATGATGCCCCTTGAAGGGATGGGGCAGTATGGCGAGACCGCCCTGCTCGTGAATCTCATCAATTACCTCGTCCCACTTCTGCGCGGTGATCTCTCGCTCGAGGAATAACCCAGTAATGTCGCCCACATCAGTGCACACCTCAGAGCCAACAATGACGAGAAAGCCGGAATCCGTGTTCGCCGCGCGCGTATCCACGCCGCCGCAGATCGTGTTGTGGTCCGTCACAGCGACGCCGTCAAGGCCGCGCTTCTTCGCCGTGCGGATGATATGCTCAGGTTTCAACCACGAATCGGGTGAGTAGAAGGTGTGCACGTGGAGGTCAAGGGTCATCGGCCCATCCTTGGGACACCGTGTGGGTAGCGCAACCTGCCTTGAAGCGCCCGCGTGACGAGCTTAATGGCCGTCTCGCCGATCTGGAAGAGCGTCGGCACAGGGTCTGTTAGGTCAATATTCACGTGCATCTGCCGGTCGAGGAAATCCCGGCAGAATGCGCCAAACGCACGTGGGTTGGCAGCCAGGTGGAGTATCTCATCGGGAAAGAGCCATCGAAACCGGACGCCCACCTGATACCCCGGTACCGTGTCAATATCCCCATCGAGGGCCATTTTTGCCGCAAGGTAAGGGAAGTCAACCCCCGCGGCGACCGAGAGATCGAGCGACCCCCAGAACTTCGGGTTGATCTCTATGAGTTTGAATCGTCCGTCTCGCTCATCTTTCTTGAACTCAACCATCGCCACACCGTGCCACCCCAGCGTGTCAAGAAGCGCTCTACCGGCTTCATTGAGCGCCGGATCATGGACGCTTTCTGCGGCGGTGCTCGCGCCCCCAGTGATCGGGTACTCCCGGAGCCGACGGTGCATGAAGTACGCCCGCATCTCGCCGTGCCGGTAAAGCGCATAGAAGCCGTACCCAGCACCAGGGATGTACTCCTGTATGATCCCCTCGCGCGCGTCAACGCGTGCCAGTTCCTCCCGAGAGTTGACGTAGCGGAGCGACTTCGACTCCTGCGTCCCCTTTACGACGACGGGAAACCGGTCTACCTCCCCGGCAGACCCGAACACGCGAGGTCTGCCGATACCGAGGCGTTCCGCCAGAGCGAACGTCTTGTCCTTGTGGCTGGCGATCTCCATCGCCTCATACGGCGCGATGGGGATTTTCGCGTGTCGGGAGAGCCGGTCGCAATGCTTTGAGCAGACCACTGACGACTGATAGCCGATAGGCAGAAGAACGTCAATACCGCTACGTTCGAGGAAGCGTTCCATGAACCCGACAAACCGTTCCTCATCTTTCGGGGAGGGATAGACGACGCGCGCCTTCGCGTAGCGCGACAACATCCCTTGTGCGATGCGCGACGGTGCACCGGCGGTGACTCTCGCCCCGTGCCCAGCGAGGCTGCGTATCGCGCCCAGCGCATGTCTGTAGTTCGCGTCGGTGACGAAGACATTCATGCGTCAGCCCCATCGCGCCACCATGGCGTGCGCTTCCACCAACGGTAGACCTCCGCGCCGCTCGTCATCCACGCCTTCCGGGCACTGCACTCGGTGAGAATCCGCTCGTAGAACTCAAGCTGAGCGCCGGTGAAGCTGGTGTTGTGCCAGAGGATCGTGATCACCCCACAGTGCCGCTCGACCTCCTTGATGAGTCGTTCCGTGATCTCCCACGACTTCTCGGCATCAATGCGCATGTACGTGTCGAGCGAGCGGTCCATAATCGTGAGGGGAATCTCCATGATGCTGATCAATTCACCCGTTGTCCGGTTCACAGGGCAGAACGGGTGACACATCCGGTTTCGGAAGCCCACGCAGTCCGCGTAGCCGAACGTCGTGTCGTAGTGGAAACCTGCCCGTGCGAGCAGTTCCCACGTCCTCGGCACAGTGAAGCGCAGGTAATGATTCCGGTAGCCGATCACCTCACCACCGAGCGCACGCTCGATCCGGTCCTTCTCTTGGCGGAG
>Ga0172365_10003719_pt1 | contig 11329 bp, 14 predicted proteins | sample LakKivSesite48cm_FD_114535 | JGI IMG/M metagenome (GOLD analysis project Ga0172365, IMG submission 114535) | Sediment microbial communities from Lake Kivu, Rwanda - Sediment site 48cm | ecosystem: Environmental > Aquatic > Freshwater > Lake > Sediment | place: Rwanda: Western Province, Lake... | reverse complement strand
GCGACATCCTGAGGCTCACCCAATCCGTCTGACTCCTCGAGCGTAATCCTGAGCGCTTCCCTTATCAGATCCCGAACTTCCTCTTGAATCATGTTAGCTCCCTTGGCTTGGGGTCAAGGCACGCGGCTTCTGCTTCTTTTCTTCCATCCTCTCGGTGGTCGGCGTAGCATAGAACGAAGAAAACCTCAGCGTCTCCTCCAAGTCTTTCAACTGGTACTTCTTAGACAAAGCTTCAATTCTCTCGGCCATTTCATCAGAAAGCCTAACAGTAACCTTCCTCATTCAATACACCTCGGCTTGGTCATCCTCCTCAACCTCGGGGCCAATTTCCGGTTCCAGTTCGGCCCCTAGCTCCGAGGACTCCAGCTTGGTCTCCTCTAGCGATGCACGAACCAAATCCTCGATCTCAGCCTCATCGATTTGCAGTGCCTGTTCAGCAAGAGCATCAGCTTTCTCGATCTCACTTAGTTCAACTTCCGGCTCGGTGAAAAGCTCGCCCTCCAGCTGGTCCATGATATGGTTGGCCTCAGCTTGGCTTAGCTCTTTGACTTGACCTTGATCTTGTACTGCTGATTCTCGCTCCGTTTCAGGTGCTCCGTCCTGAGGACCCGATTCGCTTCTTGGTTCTGTTCCTCGATTCGAGAATTGAGGGCTATCTGAGGACCCAGCTTCTGGTTCGTCCTTTTCCTTCCAATATTCATCCTCAAGCCCGTTTATCTCCCTTAGCTGAATTCCAAGCAATTCTTCGTAGGTAGCCTTGCCGTCTGGGCTATCGATTCCCTTTTCTCCTATCACCTCAAGAAGCTTGTCCTGAGGATCCTGCTCGAAATCCTTATCGTTCCCAACTTCTGGTTTCTCCGGCTCCTCTTTTTTCGCCGCTTCTTCCTTCTCAGCTTCGATTCTCTCACCAAGTGCTTTGCCTATTGCGAACTCAACGTATCGACCATACATCCTGTCCATGACATCCTTCCTGAAATCATTGTTCCAGTGCTCAGGAAAGTTCGGAGGATGGCGCTGGAAGAACTCTCCCCTGCTAAGTAGCCTTCCCTCTGGCTCAGCTTCGCCTGTCCTTTTCTCCTGCCTTGGCTCGTATCTTGTCTCTGGAGGCAAGGAATACTGCTGTTCGCTGACCTCACTCTCCTGAGCTCGACGATACGGGCTGTTTCTGTTTGGATTGTACAACTTGCTACGATACGGGCTGTATCTCCTGGCGTAGGGGCTACCGCGACCACGGTAGCTTCTTGGCCTGTACCTCATTCCCTTGCCCCTATATCTCGCCAACCCCCTCTTCACCTGACTTTTCTCCGGCTTTTCTCCAAGAGATGCCAGAATCTCGTTTTCTGCGCGCTAATGGGTTATCTCCGAAGGAATCGGCCTCATTGTATAGCATCTTTGCGTACTGTCCTAGCGTGTAGATCCTGAGCTTGAGTCTCAGCTCTGAATCGAGTTCAGCTACCTCTCTTTTCATTATCCCGAGCGAGTTCAAGTCCCTGACTACAAGAACGAGCTCATCCAGCTCTTCAATTCCATCAGCCTTATCCTCAATCCTATTGCCCTTCAGCTGAATCTCGACCCCAATTCTCTTCTCTCCCCTATGCAGGAGAAGGTCAACCCTTTTGCCGTTCGACAGCGCTTTTTCGATCTGGACTTTGTAGCCTGCTCCTAGCGCCAAGTTTCTGATGAATACGATGTGGAGCCTGTGCTCGAAGCCGCCACCAGAATGAAGGATGTGGCTCCAGAATCTAGTATCGTGCCCAAGCTCTTCTAGGGTCGACAAGGCAAATGAAGTAGGGATCAGATACTTGACCGGCCTGTAGCTTCCCAGTACTACATCGACTTCTTTGACGAGTTCTTTTTCCAAGAGGTCTGTCTTTGCTTCTCCGATTCTTCTCCATGAGAGCCCCAGCTCCTTGCAACGGGTCGACATCTGCCTGAATGGATGCTTGTTAATGTCAAACAGAAGCCCCCACGCATCTTTCGAGAGTTCGGGGGCGATAACCTTAGGGACCTGCGTTTGCGAAGCGGGCTCTTGACTCGGAAGGTATTGTCCGAGGACTGAATTGAACCTTCCCTCAACTTCTTCGTCGCTCACGTTTCTATCAACAGCATAGTCAGGAGTCTCTATCAAGAAGGGCTCGGTGTAGCGGTCTGACATTCGGACAACCCATTGACCTCTCTTCAGCTTGTGTATGCATTCCCTGTTTTCCTCGTCGAGCCCCACTGCATTTGAGACAGCTTCTATGTCGTTTCCGCTTGAGAGGTTTCCGACAATCTTGACGAGTGTATTCGCATGAACCGTCTCCATCATGAAACTCGGGGTCTGGGATGCGAGCAACAGAGCTGTTCCAAAGTCCCGGAATTGGGCCGGAAACATCGAGATGATTGGAGTTCCCATTTCTTGGGCAGTTTCACGGTATTCCTTGTTTCTGTCAAATATCCTGTGAGCCTCATCAACCACTATGACATGCCTCAGTTGCTCTCCCCTCTGGCCATTGTAAAGCCGGTAGAAGTAGATCCAAGACAGCATGACTTCAACTAACCAATTTGCCTCAGCAGGCCTCAAGCCAGAAAGCTCCATCACAACGGGTAATTCCAACAATCTTTCGATCGGTACGCCTTCCTCGACTTCCAAGTTCTGTCCGAAGACTGAGACGATGGCCCTTAACCTGTTCTCGACCACATCGTGATATTCGGATTTGCGCCTCGTTGTCTCCTCTGTATTCGCTATTGAACTGAAAAGGCCTTGTATGGTCGGGCTTTTGCTTTCGCTCAGCCTAGCCATATGTTCGAGCATATAATTTGAGGAGGCGACGAACCAGCCGAACGAATAGCCGCATATCTGAGAGAAATTGGACCACCAGTCAGATTGCTCCATTCCCGGCGGTGCTCTAAGGGGGTTCCAGGCGAGCTTCTTCCACGGTATCACGAGCAACTGTCTGTGCTGTCTGAGCAATGCTCTCCCGTCGTTCTTTGAGTCGAAGAAGAGGAACGGAATCTGCTTTTCTATGAACTGTGAGATCAAACCGTAGAGCAAGGTTGACTTGCCGTGACCCGTTTGTGCGTAGAGCGCGACGTGTCTGACTAGGTCTGATTCATCTAGCTTGAACTCTCCAACTGACCTATCGCCCTGCATTACCGTTCCGATTGTTATGCTTCCGCCGATGTCCTCTTGCGAAGGAGCAACAAGGACCGGCCTCTCCGAATAGAGAAGCTTTGGAAGACCAACTCCGACCAGAGATTCAATGTCTTCTCTAATGCCCTGCTTTTCTCCAATGTCGTCCGAAATGAGATAGAGGTTGAGCAAACCTCGCAGGGCATTTTCGCTGAGCGAGTCAGTTCTACTGGCGAGCTGTTTGATCTCGTCTGCCCATTCGAGTTCCTCACTCATTTTCAATCCCTCGATAACAACCTAGCAGCTAAGGCTCCAAACACGAGAAGCAAAATACCCAGAACTGCGAGCTGAATCTCCCATGGTATGTTATATCGAGCGAGCAGTCCGAAGGCCCAGATCGAAAGCCCTAGACCAAGTAACAGCAGGCCAGAAAGTATGACAGCTGTCAGTATTCCGCTCAACAATTGCTGGCTCACGTCTATCTCACCTTCTCAGAAATGTAGTCCCTCAGCTCAAAATCGAACTGGACCACATCTCGTTCTCTCCCGTAAATTTGGCTGTAGGCTGCTATTGCCTCAAGCCCCTTGTCAGTTGTGTAAGTTCTAGTGAAAATCGCCAAGCCCTTCTGTCTGGTCAGTCCTAGGTCCTGAAGTTGTTGTAGCGCGCGCTCGGCTTCTTCCCTCTTTATCTGAATCAGCTCCGATAATGCCGACAGGCTTTCCAGACCGTTGGCAACGGCAGCCAAGACTTTGAAATTTCTCTTATTCAACGGTAGTTCTTCCTTCAAGCAACTCAGGCATAGTGTTGCTCCTGAGAAATCGATAACACACCTACCACAAAGCTTGCCTCCGCAGTTATGGCAGACGAAGAACTTGTCCGAAAGCGCACGCCCGCAGACATCGCAAACCGGGATGCGAATCTCCTTCTCTATTCCACCTGTCCCATTCGTGGAGAAAGTCCTGCCGCCCAGTCTCCCCACTCTCTCAGGTACCCTATTCTCCTCAATTATGATGTCCCTTCCTTGGCCCTGACTCAGGATGCGCTCCAGCTCAGTCAGTCTTTGATCGAGAACTCTGAGCGCTCTCTCTATTCTTTCGTCATTCCGCCCTTGGCTCATAGTTCACCGCGCCCTCATCTTGACCAGCCACTGTTTGGCCTTTGAGAAAACGGATTGTTTCGACTGAGGACTCTCCACCTGCTCGGTCTGCTTCCTCGCCCACTCCTCGAAGTTGCAGACGCTACAGTCCTCCCGCCTCTCTATTTTCATGGCTCTGACTGGGATGAGCTGGCCTCCTTGGAGCTTTGGATGCGAATCATAGAGTAACAGGTTGAACTCCGGAATCTCGTCCTGAATCATGGTCAGAGCGGTCTTGGCCGTGAACAGGGCTGGGATGGAGATGTCCATCCAGAGGCCTTGCTGTGCGTGAAGTTCTTCATCGGGGATGCCGTACCTTGAGGCCTCCTCCCTTTCGATACGGTCAGCTTGAGAGGTGATGCTGAACATGCAGTTGAAGCAGGCCGTCCTTTTTGGATAGACTGCGAGCACATAGCCGCCGGATGCCTTTTCATGGATCCCGCAGTAGATCGCTGGTATGTTGTTATCCACTGAGAACCTGTTCAGAAGGCGGTTGATCTTTGGGCTTCCGCTTGAGCCGATGATCAAGTTCGACTGTCTTGCAAGTTCCTGAATCTTGCTCAGGTGCTGTGTCACGTCGAAGCTGTGGGCCTCAACCACTGTGAAGGGGTTGTGGCATTCAATTGCTCTCTTACAGATCTCCGCCTTGGGCTTGCCTATGTCATATATCGTACCCTCGTGTCTCACCACGTTGATGCTCTCAAGCTCCTCAAAATCCACCAGAATAAGCCGACCAATCCCTGTATTGCCCATGTACTTCGCGACAACGGACCCGACACTTCCGAGGCCGACCAGGAGAGCCGTCTTTTCCATGAGCAGACCCTGCTGTGTTGCCAGCCTGATCCTGTCGACAATCTGTTCCTGCTCTATGGCCGACGGTATGACTTGGTGAGGAATTTCAACGAAGCCGTCTCCCTCTCCATTGAGGTCAAAGAACTTGAACCCGTCCTTTGTTGACAGCATGATGGAGTACCATGGCCTGTCAGTGCTGGCGTCCTTGAGAGCATTGAGGTCTGTTTCGCTTGGATGGGGTTCTCCATTCCACGGATGCAGATGTTGAGTTGCAAGGAGTCTCAGGTCAGAGTCCTTTGCTCTGAGCTCCTCCTTCTTATGGGTGGCGTATTCCTCATCGATGACAAAGCTGGCAGGTCCTCTCTCAGCCTTTGGCCCCGCGTCGATCCGGTGGGTCACGTCGTAGACCAGATTGCGGTAGACTTTTCCAAACAGATACGAGCCTGTCTCCAAGCCTTTCTCTGAGTAGCGCTTGTCATCATCAGTTATGCTCTCCAGGACATCGCTCCTGAGCAGGACCTTCCTTGGATGTATTTTCATCATTGGCTCACCCTGAATCGAGCTTGGTCATTCCATCAGCCCCCTGTAGAATTCGTCCAGAAACCTCTGAGTTGTAAGCAGTACTGCTAGAGCGGTCCAGTCCGGGCTCCAGTCGCTTGAGTAAATGTAGCAGATAGTCCCGTCGTCGTGAATATGGATTTTTACTTGGGGCAACCTTGGATTGAGCACATAGACTGTCATGGGCAGGTCTGGATGAGCCGGGGAGTAGACTAACCGCACATCTCTGTGCAGATGGCCATTGGACCAAATGGAACCACACCAGGCTAGGTTGCCGGTTCCGTCCTCCTCATAGAGCCGGAAGTCGGGCCTATGCCCCTGCAACAGAGCTGTCTCCACTCTCAGCCTTGTCTGGCCTCTCGGACTCTGATACCACTGCTCCACCCTTCTCACCTTTTCCGCTTGTTTCGATGAAGAGCCGCATTGTGATTATGACGGCTGCTACTGGCGTGATATCCCCAGCTTGAGAAATCAGGATGTTTGCCTTGACGCTGAGATCTTCTTTTCCGAGAATGTTGACGAAGGGATGTCTAGCAGGATAGTCTTCCGGATAGACTATCTCAAGCTCGCCTATTCCCTCGATCTTTCCCGTCCACGCCATTTGCCCGTTCGCCTCGTCCCTGCATAGTCCGAAGTCAGGAAAGTATGCCTGCATTAGCTGGGTCTCTCTCCTCAACCGCTCCAGTCCTTGCTGGCTCTCGTACCACTTAGAAAAAAGGGGGGAAGGCCTCTCGCCTCCCCTCCCCCATAGCCTGAGCCCGAATCCCTGCTTTCTGACTTCTACTGCATCTGCCGGAAGGCTTGCAAGAGTGTCACCGCGGTCGCCGTCGTAGCTACGCCCAGTGGTCGGGCTCACATAGACTCTTCCACCGGGCAACTTGGCTTCTGGACTTCCCTCCACCTGAACCCTGCCCTCGTTGAGCAGGGCGGATGGCAGCACCCTTCTCCATGCCCTTTGTGACATATCTTGTCGGGTATCCTTGCCTGCAGTCCCTTAGATAAACGTTACCGATGATACTGTTGAGCATTACCGGTCAACTCTTAGAATCAACAGTTTGAGGAAATGCTTATTAAGTCGCCGAATTCTCACTACATGTGCCTTGTCAGAGGAAGGAGTAAGGTCTCTGCTCTCTAGGGAACCTAGTCTCACAACGCTGGAGGTTTCGAGTAAACTGAAGATTAGCAGGAATACTGCGATTAAGCTTCTTGAGATCATGAGAACGAAGGGTTTGGTTGATTACAGGAGAGTTGGCCCGGCCAAGCTTTGGTTCTTGAAGCCCAGTGCTGATGAAGAGAGGATCAAAGCACAGGAAAAGGCATACAAGACCGTTGAAGCCACGCGTGATGAGGTCAGAGAAAGGCTAGCTTTCTCGGGTCCCACCGTTGAACTTATCGAAAAGACCCTGCGCGAAATGGAGAAAGAGATCAAGAGGAAAAAGAAATGATACACTCGCTAAGTGAGTTGTTTCCTTCCTCTCCGATATCAAACGTAGAGTTTCCAGCTCATCTCCTGAGAGGCACTGAAGACCAAGGGGGAAATAGGCTAGGGAAGATACCATTGGCTCAATTCTTTCCCGGGTTAGATGTCACTTTCTATCCTCCTTTGAGTAGAACACTGAACGAGGAGGCCTTACGGGTTCTGAATAGAGCAGGTCTAGATAGAAAGGACATTGAGATGTATCGCACGGCGCATGATGGGTCCCATTCATTTCTAGAGAATACGGGCGTCGGCGTGCAACAACTTATGTTGGAAGACAGGCAGGTGGAGATATTCGCCTATGCAATGAAGCCCGCTTCCGAGTCTCTGACGGATGAATCCATAGGAATACTGAGGATGGCAAGGGAAGACATTCGGACACTCAAGAAGATCGCGGAATTAATTTTCTCCCGCTCAGAGGAGCTAAACGAGGCATTTGCAGGTTTTTGTTCTATCATAAGCACTGACGAGAGAAAAAAGGAGGTCGTTGAAAACATCGTAGAGGCCGATCTCAAAAAACGCGATTCGGATCTTGCTAAACGAGGTGGACAAGGGAGATTTCTCCAATTATGGAAAGAAATATCTTGGATTTATCGGCAATTTGGAATAGATACCGTCGTCGACTGCGTCGAGTTTGCGTTAAACATTCCGGTTTTCGCTAGCGAGTACATAAACAGGTATGGCAATTTCTTTGCTGGGATAAATCCGAAGGCTCGCTTCGATATAGTTCGCCGAGTTCTAGAAAAAGGGGGGATAAAAGAGAAGGAGGAAATAGCCGAAGAAGCAAACAAGTCAAGTTCCGAGATCAGAGGTCGGGTCTCTAGATTAGAAGGGGAAAGGATACTAAGGATCTTAGTCGGCGATCAAGAAGTAGTACTGGTTGGACCCTCATATCTAGCCGTGCGCAATTTCAAGGGAGAACTATTGTTCAAGCTCCCTTTGAGTTATACTAGGCCCAGCTCTATAATCATAGAGGAAGCTCTCCCCGGCTATTGGAAGGAAGCTATGAAGGGAGAAACGAAGAGAGCGATCCGTCACCCATTAGAGGGCGACCTGACACTCATAATGAGGGAAGATGTGGGTTATACACGTCGCATATCCGGCTCGTTAGAAACCGCTTTTCTGTTTTCCGTTCTTAAGGACCAAGCACTTGATGGTGAAGTACCTTGCCTCAAGAGAGGATTCAGGCGGTGTCAAACCAAACATCTTGGGCGAAGAGAAAAAGGCTGGGACAAATTTGGTGAATTGAAATGTCCAGAATGCCCGGATTATGAGGCAGTCAAGATCGCTAGGAAAATAGGCCAAGTCTGGTCTGCCTCCTAATCTCATCGTGATGTCTCGTCATAGCTTTGTGTGGCGTGATCCCTCGTGTGAGCAATGCGTATTCATATTCCTTCTCGGAAGCTTTGTCCAAGAAGGATATGATAGCCTGGTCCTCTTCAGGCAAAGCTCTTCGCGCAAACGGATTATTCACAGTATAATCGTCCTTCATCCTGATGAGGAGCTTCATTTCCAGTAATGATGCGACATACCAGTCTGCGTCCCGGAAAGTCGTCCTAGCCAAACTATATTCGCAGGGCAATTCTCTCACCATGTCAACGTTAAGATTTTCGTCAATAGCAGCTACAAAATACCTTGGCTTCTTTGCTTGTTGTATGTTTGAAATACGCCGTCCTCATCCTTCCGCTCTCACTCATCGCGGACTACTAGGTTGTTGGAGATTCAAGCTTAAATAGATTCCGAACTCACTGGAGTAGTTGCTCGCTTTTCGATAGGTCATCATGCCCCCTATACTTTGGCTTGAACAGCCTCACGTGGCCGTTGTTGTTCTCTCTGATTATCGGGCTTAGCGTTGCTACTATTCCCTCAAGCTCGACCTCTGCCTCTATTATCCTCTCAATCTGTTCTCTCCTGCGCTCAACCATTCTGCAAGCCAGCTCTTTGATTGGAATGGCTCTGACATGCTTCGGTCTGCTTCCCTCTATCTCAACCAAGCCTTTGTCTTCCAGCCTCTCCAGCACGTGATAGATTCTGGACTGCGGAACAGAGCTGTACCTCGCCAACTCCCAAGCCTTCGGTCTGCCGAGCACCAAACAGCTGAAGTATGCCTTCCCCTCATACCTCGTAAGACCGAGTTCCTCCAGATGCCTCAAAACCCTCTCTTCCTTTGCGTTCAACACGAACATTCCAACCGCCTCCTTTTTCTTTGGGGTTAATTACGTGAGGCGAGTCCTCTGCTCTTAGCGGAGCGACCTCGAAGAGGGAAGAGGAGAATGAGCGAGCCGAGAAATGGAAACATGGGTGAGAAACAAAGGTTGACAATACGACCGTCAGGTCTTAAATACTATGGATGTCTATTCATATGACATGAATAAGAGAATAGAACTGGCAGCTCCAAGCCCAGAGCACCAGAAGCTTGTAGGTGCCTTGGCGAAAGCGCTCAGAGAGCAGAGGGGGCTACAGTTACGAGGAGTGGCCCATGACGACTATGAAGACAAGCCATATGAAATCGGAGGCTTTGTCCCTGATGTCATAGCCTATGATGAGGCTAAGGAGCTCTTGGTCATAGGGGAAGCCGAAACTTGTGATCACATTGATACGGAGCATACAAGAGACCAGATCAAGGCTTGGACAAACCGAGTGATGTCCGAGGGCAAATCAAAAGGTGTTAGTGTTCCTGTGCACGTGATAGTCCCATCTAATTGCAAGAATGACCTTGAAACTTTCCTAGTTAATCTGAGCGTAAGAGATAGGGTAACAGTATGGTCGCTGTGATTAGATGCAAAAGCCAGCTGGTACCTCCTAACCCCCGAGTTCGAGCCAGTCGTTCATTCCACAATCTTGAGGAAAGGTCTGAGCGACGGACCCCCGAGCAACCTGTCTATCAACCTACTTGCCTGCCTGTTGCTCAAGCCGTCCATGTCCCCTCGTCAGTCCTCTCATTATTGAGAACACAACTGTTAACAATACCGCAAAAACTTATATGTTTGAAATCCCATCTCTAATGGAATGGGAATGGAACATGGTAGCTTGACCCCTAGGATTATTAGGCTGTTGGAAAAAGATCCAGGGCAACCTGTACAGAAGTTGGCGAGAGAGCTAGGGGTCAACAGGACTTTTCTCGCGGGATACTTGAAGGCTCTGGAAAATCATGGAGAGCTGACATCGAAGAGAATAGGACCCGCCAAGGTGTATTTCAACAAGAGAAAGAGGGGACGATGAGATGGCTCAATCAAGGATATTTCCGGAAAAACTGAGCGTTCAAGAACTTGAACAGTGGCTTTGGGATGCGGCGTGCAGCATCAGAGGACCAGTTGACGCCCCGAAGTTCAAGGACTACATTCTGCCATTGCTCTTCTTCAAGAGACTTTCCGATGTGTTTGAGGATGAGGAGGAAAGGCTGAAGGCGGAATTCGGCGACGAAACGATAGCAAGGGAGATCATCGAACAGGACAGGAAGCTCGTGAGGTTCTATCTTCCAGATGGCTGTGCTTGGAAAGACATCAGAAAGGTTACGAAGAACTTGGGGGAAGAACTAACTAAGGCGCTGAGGCGGACAGCCAAGGAGAACCCGAAACTTCAGGGAGTCATAGACATAGTTGATTTCAACGCAACGGTGAGCGGAGAGAGGATCATAGACGACGGAAGGCTCAGCAACCTTGTCGAGATCATAAGCAGGTACAGGCTTGGATTGGACGATGTTGAGCCAGACATCTTGGGCAGAGCCTATGAGTATCTGTTGAGAAAGTTTGCCGAGGGTTCTGGGCAAAGCGCAGGGGAATTCTACACGCCAAAGGAAGTAGCTTGGCTGATGGCCAATCTCATCCGCCCAGAGCAGGGAGAGGAGATCTATGACCCGGCGTGCGGTTCTGGTGGCTTACTGGTTAAGTGCCAACTCGTTCTGAAGCAGAAGCCTGAGTCAGCGGAGATACCCCTGCAACTTTACGGTCAGGAGATCAATCCTGTGACCTACGCAATGGCCAAGATGAACATGATCATTCACGATATGGAAGGAGAGATAAGAATAGGAGACACTCTGAAGAACCCCAAATTCGTGGAGGACAACACGATAAAGAGGTTCGACAAGGTGACTGCGAACCCCATGTGGAATCAGAAGGAGTACAACGCTCAATTCAAGCTGTTCAAGCAGGTTGAGGAGATCTACGAGATATTATCGCCGGATGTCTTCCTGCGCGATTACCTCGAGGCGTACAAGTCTCTGGGGCAACTCTACAAGGTCGTGCAGAACATGTTC
>Ga0172365_10003715_pt1 | contig 11335 bp, 12 predicted proteins | sample LakKivSesite48cm_FD_114535 | JGI IMG/M metagenome (GOLD analysis project Ga0172365, IMG submission 114535) | Sediment microbial communities from Lake Kivu, Rwanda - Sediment site 48cm | ecosystem: Environmental > Aquatic > Freshwater > Lake > Sediment | place: Rwanda: Western Province, Lake... | reverse complement strand
TTTGCGGAACTCAGCCCACAAAAGCCAGATATCGCATTAAAGGACATCGCCAGAAAATTTTTTGAGCTTAAAAGAGAGAAGCCTAATTCAGACCAGATGGATGACGCGCTCTCCATCATCACCGGCTTGTTAGAAGATGGCTTCACGAGAAGGCAGGTGCTTTTCGCAGTGGAATGGTTCGCCGAGAATTTCCCTAAAGAAAAAGACCTTTCCCGGGTTCCTTATTACATTGCCAAAAGTCTGGAAGAATATAAAGGAGATTAAAACCGAGCTTGGCTCAGTATTTTTTATGGCTTCTGGCTCAAGTCCCCAAATCGGGATTGAATTAAAGCCAATGCGGTTAAGGGCGCAGTGCCTGCCCTGAGGATTCTGCGTCCCAGCCCGAGCGGAACAAATCCAGCCCGGATTGCTCTCTCCGCCTCCTGGTCCTCAAAACCTCCTTCCGGTCCAGAAACCAGGATAATCCCATTCTGCTTGATAAGCTCGGAATTTTCTTCTAAAGAGAAAAACTCTCCCCCAGGCGCTTTTTCCCAGAGAATCACTTTCCCGCCCGCAAAATTTTGCTCTACCAATTTATTTAGCTCAATCGGGTAATCAATTTTTGGGACTTTAACTCTTCCAGAAAGCGCTGAGGATTCTTGAAGAATTTTCTCCCAGCGAAATAATTTTTTATCCATCTCCCGAGCCACAATCCTCACCACCACCCTTTGAGTGAGCAGGGGAATAATTTTTTTCACGCCTAACTCGGTCGCAGAACTAAGCACCGAATCAAACGCCTGCTCCTTAAGAATTGCCTGCGCCAAGATAAGCTCAAGCCTGGACTCGGTCTGGGGATGATTGACTTGAAAAATTTTGGCTTTCACCCTATCCGGCTTGCTCAAGACCATCTCTGCCAGATACTCTTTCCCAGAGCCATCAAAAAGAGAGATTTTCGCGCCTTCTCCCAAGCGGAGCACTGAGCGGATATGATGCGCGGTGTATTTGTCAAGCTCCGCAACCAGCCCCTGATTTTCTTCTTTGATTCTGCTCGGAGAGATAAAAAATCTCCGATGAACCCTTCTCAGCTTTTTCTCATCAAACCCGCGCTCCATCCCTGTCTTTCCTTTTTTTCTATTAAACTAAAGCCCGCTTTTTTATAATACCTATAAATTTCCTCCCATTGTTCAGGTAAAATTCCACTGAGCACAAGATAATAATCGGGCTTGAGATGTTTAGCTAAATAATCCCGGAGTCTTTTCAATTCGCTATTAAAGAGATTTGCCAGCACCAGCTCAAAATTTTCTTTACTGAGTCTTCGGTTAATTTTAGCTCCGGCTCTTGCCAGCTTGATTCTCCCCTTGAGCTGATTGCGAGTGATATTCTCTTTTGCCACCTCCAAAGCAAGCGGGTCAATATCCACTGCAACCACTCGCTTGGCGCCTAACATCGCGCTGGCAATGGCTAAAATTCCAGTGCCAGCGCCAAAATCCAGCACGCTTTCCGCCTTATCTGGCACTAATTGTTCAATAAATTCTAAACAAAGCTGGGTGCTGGTGTGATAGCCAGTGCCAAAGGCAAGTCCCGGCTCCATCTTTATCACCAGATATTCCGACGCTTGAGCCTGTTTGGGAATTTCTTCCCATTCCGGCACCACCCAGAACCTCTTGCTCACCTGCGCAGGCGCCACTGATTCCCGCCACTGGTTTATCCAGTCCTGGTCAATAATAGAGGTGGTTTTCAGCTCTGAAAATTCTTCTTCAGGAAAGAGCTCCTTTAATTGTTTGAGATATTTTTTCAGCCGAGCCAATTTGAACTCAAGCCCAGGGGCGTTCGGTAAAAAGCCAGTAAGAAGCTCATACCCCGGCCTGGGCTTGGCGCATTCTGAAAAAATTGCGCCCCCAGCGCCCAATGAAACCAAAAAATCCGACACTGCCTCCAAGATATAAACCGGCGCCTCTAAGCTTATCTCTAACCATCCAGCACGAGCAGTTTTTATCATCCCTGCTCCAGAAAGTATTCTTCAATCGCCTTTGCAGAAGAGCAACCATCTGAAACCGCACTGGCAATCTGGCGGATAGGCTTTTTCCTTATATCCCCTGCGCAAAAAATCCCTGGCTGGCTCGTGCTCGTGTCCTCGCCAGCTTTAACAAAACCATCTTCACTAAGCTCCACCATTCCGGAAATCAATTCTGAGCTTGGAGTCATCCCCACATAAATAAACACTCCGCTCAGCTTTATCAAGTTTTCTTTTCCGCTATTTTTATCTTGAACCAATATCGCCTCCACCCCTTTCTCTCCTTTGATTTCTTTGGGAATGGAATTTAAGACCAATTGGATATTTGGTTTAGAGCTCACCCGGTCTTGGAGTATTTTTTTTGCCCGGAACTGGTCTCTACGGTGAATCAGATGAACCTTTGAACAAAGATTGGAAAGATAAAGCGCCTCCTGAAGCGCGCTGTCTCCACCGCCTATCACTGCGACCTGTTCTCCCTTGAAAAAAGCGCCATCGCAGGTCGCACAATAGCTCACCCCTCTTCCATAAAATTCCTTCTCCCCGGGAAGGTTAAGCAATTTAGGCTTTGAGCCAGTCGCAAGCACAATCGCCCTTGCTAAAATCTCTGCTCCAGAGCCTAATTCCAGCTTGAATTCTTTGGGCTGGCGAGAATGAATAGAAATTTTATTTACCCGAACTTGAGCTATCTCTGCGCCTAATCTTTTCGCCTGCGCCTCCATCCTTTGGGCAAGTTCAGGTCCGCTCACCCCTTCTGGGAAACCGGGATAATTCTCTATCTGATGAATCATAAACACATTTCCGCCCGGAACCCCGGGGTCAAAAACTTTGCAATCAATCCCAGCCCGAGCTAAATAAATCGCGCTGGCTAATCCCGCAGGTCCTGCTCCAATAATCGCTACTGAAATCCTCTCACTCATTTTATCTCTCCTGAAATTTTTTCTAAATAATCTTTTATTGCTAATTGATGATGACGAATGGTAAGCTTGAGCGCGGTTTCAATTTTTTCTGTGCAAAGCGCAGAATTCTTCGGTCTTTTAGCAATAGCTCCATATTGCTCCGCTGAAATAGGAATTATCCTCGGCTTTTCTCCGATTATCTCAAACACCTCTTTTGCCAGCTGATACCGACTAATTTTTCCTTGATTGCAAAAATGATAAATCCCGGTAAGATTCTGTTCAACCGCTAATCTGATGACTCTTGCCAAATCCAGGCTATAAGTGGGCTTGCCTTGCTGGTCGCTAACGATTTTAAATTCAGTCTCCCCCTTTTTCCATCTCTTCACAATTTTACTGATGAAATTATCCCTGGCTGGACCAAATAGCCAGCTGGTTCGGAGGATGCAAAATTTATCTGCAAACTTTTGCGCCAATTTTTCTCCCAAGAGCTTACTCTCTCCATAAACACTTAAAGGCTTTGGCTCATCCTGCTCTAAATACTCATCATCTTTTTCCCCGGAAAAAATATAATCTGAAGAAATATGAAAAAATAAAGCCTTAATAGAATTTGTTATCCTTGCCAAATTCCCCACCGCTTCTCCATTTACTTTAAAGGCGAGCTCGGGTTTGCTCTCACACTCATCCACATAATTAAATCCCGCGCAATTGATGGCCACCTCGGGCTTGATTCCCGCAAGGTATGAAGAAAGTTTTTTCTCATCGGTTATATCCATTTCTGCGTGAGATGGCGACAAAACCTCATAGCCAGCTGAATTCAGCTCTGCCAAAACCGCGCAGCCTAATAATCCGCTTGCTCCAAAAAGAACAGCTTTCATCTGAAAATTATCTGGCTAATAAGAACAGTCATCTTTTCTTCAACCGCTTTCCATAAAGTTTTTCATAATACTTCAAATACTCTTTGCTCTTAACCCTCTGCCACCAGCTTTTATTATCCAGATACCACTTAATCGTGGCTCTTAAGGCTTTTTCAAAATCCAATTTTGGCTCAAAGCCTAACTCCCGCTTGATTTTGCTATTATCCAGCGCGTATCTTCTATCGTGTCCGGGACGGTCTTCTACAAATTTAATCAAGCGCTTGGGCTTTTTCAATTCCTTTAAAATCCGCTCAGTAATCTCCAGATTGGTCTTTAAATTCCCTCCACCAACATTATAAATCTCTCCAATCTTTCCCTCTTCCAGAATCAATAGCAAAGCCTGACAGGAGCTTTCTACAAAAATCCAGTCCCGAACATAAAGACCATCTCCATAAACCGGAAGCGGTTTATCTTCCAGCGCATTGGTGATAAAAAGCGGTATCAATTTTTCGGGAAATTGATAGGCGCCAAAATTATTGGAGAGCCGAGCAATCATCACTGGCGCTTGAAAAGTCCGATGATAGGAAAGACAGAGCAGGTCCGCGCCAGCCTTGCTCGCTGAATAAGGGGAGCTGGGATTAAGCGGACTATTCTCATCTGCCAGCCCCTTTAAAATCGGTCCATAAACCTCATCCGTGCTTACCTGCAGAAAAACCTTGACCGGGAACTTCCGAACCGCTTCTAAAAGAACCGCGGTGCCAAAATAATTGGTCTGGATAAAGCTCTCCGGGTCAAGAATAGAGCGGTCAACATGGCTCTCTGCGGAAAAATTGACCAGCGCATCTATTTTATGCTCTATTAAAATTTTTTCTACAAGCGCCTGGTCCCGAATGTCTCCTTTAATAAATTGATAGCGCTTATGGTTTTCAATATCCTTCAGGTTCTCAAGATTGCCCGCATAAGTCAGCGCATCTAAATTAATGATAGAATGCGAGCTTTCCCGAATCAGCAGATGAATAAAATTAGAGCCGATAAACCCTGCCCCGCCAGTGATAAGAATTTTCAATTTCCCGGTTCCCTTTTTACATTTTTATGCTTCATTGAATAATCCGCTTATAATAATCCCTGAAGTTGAGACCTGAGCTGGTCATTGGATTTTCAATATCCATATCCCAGTTTAAGCTATTATATTCAATGTATTGCCGAATTTGGTTTAAGGAGTTTTCATTACGGATGATATGTTCATAATAGTTCCGTTGCCAGATAGATTTGCCGGGAGTTTTGCGCAATATGTTTATTTGTTTTGAAACCGCGGATTTAAATGAACCGATTATGACTGGCAATGAACCCGCAATCGTCTTACCCGGCTTGCTCGGGGTAGGGGCAAGGCATGCCTTGCCCCTACATCCTAAATCAGATTTCACGATACCGTGAATATGATTGGGCATAATTGCAAACGCATCCAAAATGACATTAGGAAAATGCTCCGGAATTTCCCGCCAGCAGATATTTACTATTTCCCCGTATTTATTCAACCTGATTTGTCCATTCTCAATTTTTCCTAAAATGCATTTATGCGCTTTGGCGCAAATCGTGATGAAATATGCGCCTGCTTGTGAATAATCATAATTCACCACCCTCAAATTTTTCCTTCTAATTACTCCTTCTGCCCCGCCAGTGATAAGAATTTTCATTATCTATCTTTTCTTGCCCAGTCATAAGGGATTTTACTTTTGGCTGGGTCAAGGCGTTCTTCATCTGGTTTATCGTGGTTATAAATCTCGGTTGGAACATTCAGGCAGATGCATTCACTCTCAGAGATACACTTATATCCGTGCCAGACCATTTTGGGAATCCGCACCAGAATCGGATTATGCTCGCCAATGAAAAACTCATTCAGCTCTCCTTTGGTCTTTGAGCCTTCCCGCTCATCATAGAGAGCGAGCTTTGCCATCCCCTTGACGCAGGTGAAATGGTCGGTCTGTTTTTTATGGCGATGCCAGGCTTTGACCGCTCCGGGATAAGCGGTAGTGATATAAACCTGCCCAAACTTTTCAAATAATTCATCATCTGAGCGGAGAATCTCCATCACTCTGCCCCTTTCATCCGGCGCCACCCTTAACTTCTTCACCACTACCCCATCAATCATCTTTCCCTCCTATAAATGCACCAGCCATTTTATATAATCAAAAAAATTCTGTCTTGCTTTTGAATCAGTTAAAATTTTGGTGAGGTCAAATTCCTTCCGAACCAGTCGGTCAGATTTTATGCGTTTCTTAACCTCATCAGTTATGCAACTCGCCAAGTAAATAGTTGTCGCGGACTTATTTTGAGCCAATGCTTTGTCAAAAGATTTCTTAGCGGCTCCATATCTTTCCAGCGCGCCAGCCGGGTCAAGTCCGGCTTTAATCTCAATAGCTCCCTCCAGTATTCCATCAGGATTAACAATAGAAATATCTGGCTCGCTCGCAAAAATCAATTGATAGCCATTTTTTAATTTTATTTTCCTGATTTCCTCAATAGCTATTCCGGAAAAGTCTTTAGGCTGGAGCTTTTTGCCATTAGAAAGCCCAATTTCTTTAACCAGCTTTTTTTGAGAGAAAAAGCTAAGTAAAAGCTCCTTTACTTTCCGGCTTCCTTCTTTACCAATCTCATTACGCCAGGAACCATTGACCTGCGCGCCAAAGTTCATTGCGGAAAGAGAAAGGAAATCTTCAAGGGTAAGATGAGGGTTCTGTTCTACCAAACTGCATATCTGCTGATTGAACAGCACCGTTAATTTGAGCGAATCTTCTTCTGTAATTTTATTTGCTCTTTTTTCTTCCAGCGCTTGAATTCCGAGGGCAAGTCTTTGCACGCCCTTTTGGGGAAAGACCGCAAGAAGCCGATAATAAGCTATAAGTTCTGGTTTAGAGAGGATAATTTTGGGATGACAAAAAATCAGATGGGGTTTAATTTCTTTATTTTTAATTATTTCCCAGGCGGATTTAGAGATTCCGATTCGCTCAGAGTTATCCCATTTTAGATTGCTCAATAAGGCTTTAGAGAATCCGTTTTTTAGCTGGATAAATTCTTTCAGTTTCCTTAAAAAAAACGAAGCCCGTAATTGATATTGTAGACGCTCAGCTTCAAGATTGTTTCGCCTTTTCTTCACTTTTTACTCCAAACCACAATGCTCTCCCGAACTGGCTCTCTGCCATACTTTTTCATTTGTTGAGAGCTATTTCCTTTATACCGGGCAATAAATATCTTTTGGATTTTAAATCCGGATTGCTCACCCAGCTCTGATAAAATCAAATCCACTGGCACCATCTCCCCTTCAAATCTCACATTATCAACCACCATCGCCACCTTTGCACCTTTTGCGAGAACCCGGCTCCATTCCTTAATAGCAGAAGCCATATCGCAGAAATACCCGACCAGCAAATCCGGGATTTTGGGATTATTGAGCTCTTTTTCGGATAGGGCAAGTATAATTTCTTCAAGCGCAGGATGGACGGGAATATCTTTGTCCGTGATTTTAGACTCAATATGAGAACGAAGGATCCGATGACGGATAGACTTCAGTTCTTCAAAATTTTTGACGAAATGAAAACATAGCTCCAGAGCATAGCTCCGAGTATAGTCATAACGATTAGCATAAGGGGGGGAGGTAATAATTATATCTGGCTCCCTTTTGAACGGAATTTTGGAAAGACTTTTGCTATCCGCCTCATAGACCCGGGGAAAATATCTTTTTAGGTCTTTTGCGCTTAAACGGAAAAAGTTCTTTGCCCGGATTAAATCCTGCTGGGCTTCTCTTGCTTTGCCAACAAGCGCCTGTGCAGGGGAGAGGATTTTTTTATCTAATTCAAGCCTTAAAAATTGCCCATCCTTGGAGGTATAACTGACTTCCTCCAGAATAGAGAAAAAAATAAGGGTGAGAATCTGTTTTAGAGGCTCGGAAAGCTCCTCAATAGCTGATTTGATTTTGCGCAGTTGAATTAAAGTATCCGAGTCAAAAGCTAATTTAATAATTTTCACCTGCTCGGCAATTTCCGCGGGCTTGGATTTTTTGGCTCTCACTATAATAGCATCGGCGATTTTCTCCAGATTTTCTTTTTCGGACAACTGCAAAAAAATAGGAATGGTCTTTGCTATAAAAACTGCCATTGGCAAAAGGTCAATGCCGAGAGATGGAATTTTTTGACTCATTGACGCGAGCAAAGTGGTTCCCATTCCGCAAAACGGGTCAAATACATAACTGGAAGAAACCGCGGAAAATTCCTTGAGAAACTTTTTCACCAGCTCAAAGCTGAAGGCTTCTTTATAGCGATAAAGCCGAAGCAATGGGACATTTTTATTCCCCTGAAAAGAAACCAATCTGGAAAGCTCTGGCTTCTCCTCTATTAAAGCCTCATATTTATTCTCCAGCTGGATTCTTTCTCGGTGCAAAGGGTGTGTATGGTTTAAAGCTTTTGGCGATGTTGTTTTGCCCATCGACTCAAAAAGCTCTATCTGAGTAATTTTCTTTGCTTTACTTTCCGCCATCCTTTAATTACCTCTATTTTACCCCAAATCCACCTCTGAGCTGTCGCCAATGATGAGCTTGAAGTTTTCTGGCTTGGTCTTACACCCCCGAGCAATAACATTCCTGCCAATCAGGCTATCTGAGATTCTTCTGGAAAGGTTTTCAATTCTACTTTCTGCCATCACAATGCTATGCTCAACCTCTGCCTTCTGGACAATGCAGTTCTCCCCAATAGAGGTCCAGGGACCAATATAAGCATCCTCAATTAAGCTGTTTGCGCCAATAATCGCAGGACCCCGGATTTTGCTCCTTCTAATAATTGCGCCTTTTTCTATCTTCACCTTGAACTCTACCCGGGTTTTCTTGTCCACCTTTCCTAAAATTTCGGTCTCAAGCTCATTTAAAATCATCTGATTGGCTTCCAACAAATCCTCCACCTTGCCAGTATCCTTCCACCAGCCATCCACCACTTGATAATCAACCTTCTTTCCATTATCAATCAGCCATTGAATCGCATCTGTAATCTCTAACTCATTTCTAAGGCTGGGCTTAATTTTTCTCACCGCCTGATGAATGTTTTTGTCAAAAATATACACCCCGACCAATGCCAAATCACTCTTTGGCTTTTTTGGTTTTTCCACCAATCTTATGACCCGCTCGGCTTTAAGCTCCGCCACTCCAAACTGATTAGGATTCTTTACCCTTGCTAAAAGAATCCGGGCATTAGCTCTCTCATCCTGAAACCGCTCCACGAATTTTTTAATCCCGCTCTTTAAAAGATTATCCCCTAAATACATCACAAATGGCTCATCCTCTAAAAAATCTTTGCTGATTAAAACCGCATGAGCAAGGCCAAGCGGTTCCGATTGATAAATATATTCCGCCTGAAACCCAAACCTCTTGCCATTCCCCACCGCGGACCTAATCTCCTCCTGAGTCTCACCCACCACTATCCCAACCTGTTTAATCCCAGCTTCAGTTATTGCATTTAACCCATAAAACAACACTGGCTGATTCGCTACCGGGATTAACTGCTTGGCTCGGGTATGAGTAATGGGCCTTAACCGAGTTCCCCTTCCTCCACTCAAAACTAACGCCTTCATCTGCTCACTTGGGCTTGGTCACATAAGCATCCTGAAATTTAGTCTCCCGGGACTTAAAAATCAAAAGCGCCTTATCCGCCTGCTCCTTGCTGGAATATCTGCCCACATAAACCCGATAATAAGTGCCTTTGCCAGCTATCTCCACCTCGCCCATATATGTCTCCCATTTATTGGCTTTAAGCTGTTTAATCAGCTCCTCGGCGCTGGATTTTTCTGGAAAACTCGCAACCTGAATCGCATACCATTCTTCTGGCGCAACAGGTTTGGGGGGCTGGGCTTGAGTCTCTGGAGTCGGCTTTTGGGCTGGGGCTTGGGTTTCTGCGCTGGGCTTAACCGTGGCTCCGCTGAGAGCAGTTGGAGGCTTTTGCTCTTGTATTTTTTGGGCGATTTCTGAGGTTGTGCCTGGGACCGGCTTTGGCTCAGCAGGCTCCGGAAAAATAGCTTTTTTAGCTAACTCGGTTTTTTCTTTAGCCAATTTCCGATTGGCTAAATTTTTCCCGAACAAGACCCCCAAGGCGAAAACTAAAATCATCACCAACACCCCGGCGCTGAAAAGCATAATCGCCTGTTTCCGCTCAATAATTACCTCCTGATTGGGTTTGGAATAATCTTTCATTGTTTGCCTCCTTTATTTTATTTTATCTGGTGATGGCAATATAAGTCAAAGCCAGAAAGACCAAAAACCAAATTTAGAACGCAGGTCCAATGGTATGGATGGCGAGCAGGTCTTGATGATTTATCTCTGCCCTGGTCAGTTTTCCACTTGCGACCTCTTTCAATAACAGAACCAGCTCCCTACCTGCCTCAGGGATGGTTAATCCGTTAATCACCCTGCCTGCGTCCAGGTCAATGTCATCATTCATTTTTTCAAACAGCTCGGTATTAGAACTTACCTTGATTACCGGCATAATCGGAAATCCAGCGGGAGAGCCTCTGCCAGTGGTAAATACCGTGAGCTGGGCACCGCTGGCGCACATTCCAGTCAGAGAAAAAATATCTGAGCCCGGGGAATCCATAATCACCAAGCCGTTCTTGCTCACTGGCATCGCATAATCCACCAGCGCAGTGATTGGATAGGTCCCGGCTTTAATGATACATCCTAAGGCCTTTTCCTGAATAGCGCTCAACCCGCCTTCTATGTTGCCCGGAGAAATCACCAAGCCAGCCAGAGGACCCAGAAGCTCCCTGGTCAGCTTCTCCTGATTTTTAATCAGCGCCCGAACCTTTTCTCCGGTCTCTGGCTCCAAGCACCTTCTTGCCATAATCTCCTCGGTGCCAATCATCTCAGTGGTCTCAGATAAAATCACGGTTCCGCCCTGCTCCACCAGCCAATCCGCGCAAACCCCAAGCACGGGATTGGCAGTGATTCCAGAAAGCGCGTCTGAGCCCCCACATTCCAGACCCAAAATCAGCTTATCAAATTCTATTTCTTCTCTTTTCAGTTTTTTTGATTGCTCCAGAAACTCTTTAGCTATCTCAACCCCTTTTTTCAGGGTTTTCTGGGTTCCGCCCTCTGCTTGAACCTCTAAAAATTCGCTGGGCTTGCCAATTGCTTTTGCCTGCTCCGCTAAGCCCTTTGCCTTGATAAACTCACAGCCCAAGCCTATCACCAGAACCGCAAACACATTCGGATTTTTCGCCAATCCCGCTAAAGTCCGACTGGAAATCGCTACATCCTGAATCCCTCTCCCGCATCCCTCGGTATGGGTGATGGGCTTGAGCTCTGGCAATTCCCGGGCTATCGCGTTCACCACCCCGTTAACGCAACTCACTGAGCTCATCACCAGAACATAATTCCTCACCCCCGCGCTACCATTGGCTCTTAAATATCCCATAAAGCCCATTTAATTCTCCTTAAGCCTTTAGATTATGGGTATGCACCCATTCCCCTGGCTCTATCTCCTTAGTGGCAATGCCGATTGGCTCTCCATATTTTATCACTGCCTTGCCTAAAGCTATCTTGCTGACCGCAACCTTAT
>Ga0172365_10003709_pt1 | contig 11343 bp, 8 predicted proteins | sample LakKivSesite48cm_FD_114535 | JGI IMG/M metagenome (GOLD analysis project Ga0172365, IMG submission 114535) | Sediment microbial communities from Lake Kivu, Rwanda - Sediment site 48cm | ecosystem: Environmental > Aquatic > Freshwater > Lake > Sediment | place: Rwanda: Western Province, Lake Kivu... | reverse complement strand
TCTATGCTAACGTTGGTAGTAGTGGAAACAGGATCTTTAATAATACTTTTCATATTAAAACTGGCGTGTGTCATGCCAAGGAAGATGGAGTTAATCAGTGGGATGATGGAAGGGATCTTGGTAATTATTGGGATGATTATTACGGTCCAGATAATGATAATGATAGTATAGGAGATATACCATATATCACGGGCGGAGTTTGCGATAATTATCCGAAAGGAGTTTTTCAAAAACCACCGCAAATAACAAATCCTAGTCCTGCTCATCTTGCAGCAGGTGTTTCAAAACAGCCTACTCTTCGAGTGAAGGTTGTCGATCCTGAAGGTAAAAGGATGGATGTATATTTTTATTATTTTCTCGATAATGCTTCTCATCTTATTGAGGTTGTTCATAATGTGGAGAGCGGTGGGACGGCATCGGTACCTTTTTTTTCCACTGAAAGTGAGAATAGAGGTTATACATACAAGGGTCTTGGTTATGATTACATATGTTTATGGTATGTGGTAGCGAAGGACCAGTATTCAGAAAACAAATCATCAGAATGGATTTTTACAGCACGCCATGTACCAATTGATAACGAAAAACCAACTGCCGATGCAGATGGACCATATTCCGGCAAGATAGGACATAAGATTCAATTTGATGGTTCTGGTTGTAATGACATTGATGGAACTATCGATTTCATTCGTTGGAGTTTTGGTGATGGAACAAGCGTAATTAATGTTGAATCTCCATATAATATATATAAAAACATTCCAGCTGAACCATATGAGGTTTCTCTTGTGGTTATAGATAATCACGGAGCAAGTGATACAGATTTAACATATGTTACAATTGTAGCTTCGGAAAATCAAGCACCAAAAGCCGATGTTAATGGTCCATATGCAGGAATTTTGGGTGAGTCGCAGTTGATACAGTTTAGTAGCAGTGGAAGCTATGATCCTGATGATGATAGTATTACTTATTATTGGGATTTCGGAGATGAAACCAACAGTACAAATCCAAACCCAGGTCATGATTATTCTAAAGTTGGCAACTACACTGTCAGACTAACAGTGACGGATGGCAAATTAACGGATACTGATTCAACCTATGTTCTTATAACATTACCCCAATCTAATACGACGCCGGGTTATGAGTTAATACTTTTAATAGCCGCGATACTCTTTATCTTCATCTTGAAACGAAAAAGATAAAATCTACATTGGGCACTATGGTACCTATTTGTGAATGTTCTTTTTAATCAATCTTAAAACAATGATCATAGAAAAAGAGAAGCCGCTGGAGGGATTTGAACCCTCGACCTGCTGATTACAAGTCAGCCGCTCAACCGGGCTGAGCTACAGCGGCATTTTTCTTAGCCGTAATATCGATTCCAATATAAAATTCTCGTGGTGCATATGTTTTAATTTTTCTTATGTGTAAATTTGTTAGAGTGGTCTTGTTTTTCTCAGCTATTTTTTTCAAATTTTCAAGTCTTATGCATATTTTTTCTTCTTTGAGTATATCATAATAATGAATTACACAATTATCTGCCATAATCTTCAATGCATGAGCAAAAAACAAATACGCGGAAAAAGGTAGATTCATAATAACACGATCCGCTTTTACATCCTTTTGATCTAGAATCTTACAAATCTTTTTCGCATCAGCATGTATGACTTCTATTTTATCTAGCACGTTGTTTCTTTTAATGTTTTGCTGTGCATATTTTACAGCTTTTATGTTTTTATCTATCGCATATATTATCTTTGGATTGGCGTGTTTTGCTATCATTATGGGAAAAGGTGCAACTCCTGCAAACATATCAACGATGGTTTCTCCAGGTTTTACTAGAGATGCAATCCGCTTTCTCTCTGTAGCAAGTCTCGGAGAGAAATAGGTATTTTTTACATCGACATCAAATGTTAAACCATATTCTGCATGGGTTGTTGTCGTACGTTTTTCTCCTGCTATTATCATAATATTTCGGGTTCTAAATTCTCCACTAACTGGTTCGATTAAACAGATTGTTCTTATGTTCTTATTGGATTTGAGAAGAGATTCTCCTATTTCTTTTTGATATTTTAAAAGATTTTTTGGTAGTTTTATGAGGAGGATATCCCCTAGAACATCATAAGATGTTGGTAATTCATGTTTTAATTTCTCCGGAATCGATATGATCTCTTTATATGATGTAAGCTTTGCTTCCTTTTTTTCAAATACCTTTTTTATAGTTATATATGAAGTAAGTTCTTTTGGTATTGCTTTTAATGGAAAGTATATATATTCTTCATCTCTTAGTATTTTAAGATCATCTCTTAGTATTTTTTTTCCGGAGAGATAATTACGTATTTTTTCAGCATGTTTTAATGGGACACACATCCCTATGGTTTCTTCGTTTTTCATCTTCATATCATATATATAATACATAAATAAAGAGTTATTCTGTTATAGATAAAATAAGTAGTAGTCCCGCCTCTCAGATTTGAACCGAGGACCTGCCGGTAACGGCCGTATAGGGTCTACAGCCGGCCGCTCTAAACCAGACTGAGCTAAGGCGGGAATGCAAAGCCCAAATAAGTATAGTTATATTTATTAATTAAGGTTTTATTTGATAGTGTTTTATGAGATTTGGAATAATTGTTTGCCCTAAATGCAAAAAAGCAAAATCTATAGATTTATCTTTTAAAACTACAAGATGTCTCAGGTGCGGCAAGCTTCTCAGAATAGAGAAATTAAAGATATTATATGTGACTGATTCGGAGCAGAAATTACGGCAGGCTATAGGTTTAATTAATGCTGAGATGGATGGTAAACTTGAGGATTTTAAAGAAATAATAAAAAATCAAATGTGTTAAAAATTATATGCTCTGTAGGCTTTTAAAAACAATGGCTATTATATTAGTAAAACCCGGAGATATGTCCATGAGGAACCTTTTCATAGTATAAATCATACATAATTTTAGATGATTTTAATCACATATAGCTCTTACTAACATAAAGTTGTTTAGATAGAATATCCTGATTTGGATTGGTTTTTCCTTACGAATAGTCATATGCAAAAGAATATACGGCACCCCAGTAATTCAGAGTTGGTGAAACGTCACAATCTCATATAACGAAACAGGGGCAGCAATCATGCCACAGGCCATAGCTGGTGTAACCATTTCTTCAAGCCAGTTTTTACTGGAGCGTTTACTGAGACTCCAATGAGGTCTTACAAAGTTCCGGAAGAAAAAGTACCCAGCTAACGTCTGGATAACCCAATCCAGACTCAATGCAAGTCTTTTCGTTCTTCGTACCAGATACTGGACATTGTCACGGATGAACGAGTTTAGATTCTCAATGAGCGCAGTTGTGATCTCATTTCCAATACCCAATTCTTGGATGACCTCATCAATGGTTTTACCGCTGACACCAAACAATCCGTAGGTGTAGAACTTCCCGGTTTTCTTGTTAAATCTGCTTTTGTTAATGACACCAGTCAGAGGTTTCATGCGTTTGATCCCCAGGTAACTGCTGATGAATTTCTCATACCCTTGATACCCATCAATCAGCACCAGCTCGATTCTCCCTCTAAATCGCTTCAACTTCTTGAATAATTCCTCAAGGGTTTCATCATCTCGATTGCCGATGACGAAATCAATCACATACTTCTTTTGTGGGTCATAGGCAAGCCATCCGAAAAACTTCCTCTTCCCCTGAAGCTTGATATAAATTTCATCAATCTCAATAACCCGTGGGATATAATCCGCAGGCAACGCTATGAACTGTTTGAACTTCTGAAACTGGAGCAGAACCTGTTTCAGAAGATCCCGGATCGTATTTTCTGTGATATCAAACATCGGGGGCATATTACTTATCGGATACCCTGTGAGAAACAGGTAAACAACCCTGAGGATCTCATCGTCTGAGAGACGTTTCTTGTACAGTAACGTCCCATACCGATGATTGAAAATCTTCTGACAAGTGTTGCATTGAAATCGTTGTACCTTATTCTTTTGCTTCCCAAATTTTATGACATCCGCAGAGTGACAGTAGGGGCAATTTGGAATCTGCGTTTTTGTTTTATCTTTGAAAAGAATCCCATCTCTTTGCATCCCAATCCACAAGAGGGAATCTATTTGTTCTTTATAAACCAACTCTCAGCTGCTGGGGTGCCCCTGTAGCCCGCTATGATACGAATAGCGGAGAGACTTCCTAATAAATTGGGGAAAGTGAAAAACTTATATTTAATGGTAAAACATACGGGGTTCGAAATGTTGCTTTGAATATGAACGGTGACAAGTTATGAAATTCTGTCCGAGATGTGGATCAACAGATGTCGGCTGGGTTTTGCCTTATGACCGGCAAAAATATGAATGCAAAGACTGTGGATATATAGGAGCGTTAATTGTTGAAGATGGAAAAATGGCGGATGTCATACGAAAAGAATACATTAAAAAACATAAAACTGAAAAATGAATGATGATACATAGTGCGTGGTGAGTAGTAGGTTATCGTTTAAAAATTATCATAAATAAATGTTGCAGGAGGAAAATTATTATGATTGCTGTTGATGTGAAAAACCTCGTAAAAAATTATGGATCGATCGAGGCTGTAAAAGGTATATCATTTAGTGTGAATGAAGGAGAGATATTTGGTCTTATAGGACCAAACGGGGCTGGAAAGACTACGGTGTTAAGGATTGTTTCAACTTTACTTAAAATAACTTCTGGATCAATCAAAATTATGAATCTTGATTTGGAAAAAGATGCGGATAAAATCCGTAAAATCATCAGCTATCTCCCTGAAGATGCGGGAGCGTACAAAAATCTAACGGGTAGAGCATATCTTCAATTTATTGCAAATTTCTTTGACATGAGTCAAAACCAGCAAATGGTTCAAAAGGGAGTAGAAATAGCAGAGCTAGAAGAAAGAATCGACGATAGGGTTGATACATACAGTAAGGGCATGATGCGACGTTTACTGGTAGGGCGAGCGTTGATGATAAACCCAAAACTTGCGATACTAGATGAGCCAACCTCAGGATTAGATGTGATTAACGCTCAGGAAATCAGAAAACTTATAAAAAACACTGCAAAAAAAGGAACAACAATGTTACTCTCTTCTCACAACATGCTTGAAGTGGAATATCTATGTGAACGTATCGCGTTGATATCAGATGGAAGAATCGTCGAAGAAGGCGAACCAAAAGCTTTGATGCATAAATACGAAGCAAATAACATAGAAGAAGTATTCACAAGGGCGGTGCAACAATGAGCGCGTTAGGAAACATCATTAAAAAAGAATTAAAAGAGTTACTTACGCCGGCAACATTCTTACCCATTATTATTGTGGCACTTATTTTTGGTACCATGGGAAGCAGCATACAGGGCATACAAGAACAAGCAAAAGAAAAACCTATCATCGGTATAATCGATGCGGATAACGGCACCTTATCTACGATTGCAGTTGATGTTCTCAATAGCAGTGCTAAAGTTGTTTTCAACTCATCATCTATGCTTGATAATCAAGTGCAGGTAGGTTTAGAAACATTAAAACAAAAAAATGGAGTTGCACTCATAATCATTCCTCATAATTTTACAGAGAAAATCCTAAGCAAACAACAAGGGCAAATCGAAGTCTATTGGATTATGAAAGGTGCGGGACTCATGGACGCTATACCTTCAGTCGTTGTTAATCAATTGCTCACCACCGTTAATACGAACATATCAAAGTATCTTATCCAAGGAAATACCTCCATCAACGCCACTGTTGTCCTATCGCCAACAAAACGGATTGAAACCACTTCCTTCAAAGACAGAGAATTCAAAGGACTTTCGCCAGACAAAATCATGAATATGTTATCCTCCCAGTCGATGCTCATCCCGATTGTAATGATGATGATCATTATAATGGCAGGTGGAATTGTTATAACATCCATGGCCCTCGAAAAAGAAAATAAAACCCTTGAAACTCTACTAACACTCCCTGTGAAACGAACCAGTATTGTCACTGGAAAAATTGTCGCTGCTGCTATCATCGGACTTCTCCTTTCCGTAATCTATATGATTGGCATGAGTTACTATTTCCAAGGATTCCAAATGTCAGAGGGGGTAAACCTTGCCGATTATGGTCTCACTCTCACATCCGCACAAGATTTCCTGCTCATAGGTATCTCTCTCTTCGTCACTCTCATCGCAGGATTAGCGTTGTGCATGCTGCTAGGAACCTTTGCAAAGAATTATAAGAGCGCACAAACCCTAACTTTTCCCATAACCATGCTTGCTATTGTTCCCATGTTTCTTGTCATGTTCGCCGATTTTGATACCCTTCCATTTGCACTCAAAGCACTAGTATTTGCAATACCATTCTCCCATCCCATGATGGCACCAAGAGCACTCTTATTCCAAGACTATCTGTTGGTCATCGGAGGTATCATCTATGTCTTGATCTTTGCAATCATAACCATTAGTATTGTTGTCTGGGTTTTCAAAACCGACCGATTGTTAACAGGAAGCACCAAGATAAAAAAGATTTCAAAAATTAGTGGACAAATCTTCAGAATGAAAAAACTGCGATAGAACGCATCGTCCTTGCTTTGTCATATCCTCTAATTTATCATCATTTAAGATGCAAAGGTTAAATTTATAAAAAAATACATGTTATCAAATTGTGTATATGATGAAAAAAACAGCAAAAAAATGTAAGCTGTGTGGCAAATCAGGGAAATCTTTGAAAGGAGAATATTATAAAACACCAGATGGAAAACAAGTGTTTTTATGCAATAAATGCTTGACGAAAAAAAAGAAGAAATAGAACTGAAAAAAGTTTTTACGCAATGATTATTTGGTTATTTTTATCTGTTGAGTAACATAACCTTTAGATAATGAAATGTAGCCACGGGTTTCTGGTTCAACAGAAAGTTTGTATCATCATCATTTTTTCTCTAGATCAAAGCTCACTCTCACATGGGGTCTATCTGACGTTAAGGTTACAGTTATAGTCTCGCTATTAAATCCTGGGTAACTGGCTGTCACTGTATAGGTATGATCCACAGGAAGTCCTCGTATTTTATAATAGCAGAAAATGTTGCTTCTATCGCGCTTAACTAGTGTACCGCTGCGGGCCTCTACAATCACACCCGGGAGAGGATACATCATCCAGCCTTGGTGACCATAAGTTTGACCATAAATACTTCCGAAATAAGCGGGTTCGTAGTCCTTGTTTTCAGTTCTTTTAGTCAGAACATCCTCTTTTAGTATTATGCTTTCAACTGTTGTCGTCTTTATTTCCAGCATCATTGCATTGATGCAAGGCATTAGCATTATGCCTAGAAGGATGGCTATTGCCCCAATTGTTATTATGTTTTTTTTCATATTATCACAAAATTACTATCAACGGCCCACTTTTTAAATTATGCTAATAAATGTACATTATTGTGCAATATATTATCATCAATGTTTATATAATCTCATGATGTTACAAAAGTTATATGTGGAGACAAATCGCCAAATACTTTAACAGATATCCTAAAAGAAGGAAACTTGCACAAAAACTGCTTGAATACGGATTAAAAGTAAGAGATAATAAAATATATTGTGGAGAGATAGAACTTTCCGATTCTAAAATAGCACGGGCCTTTGATGTAGACAGGAGAATTATAATCAGTACTATAAAAACGATAACAGAAAAAAACGATCTAAGAAAGGTTTTTTCCAGATTGAAACCGACTTGTCATCTAAAGGACGTAGCTCCGGAAATGAACTGGGGCGTTATAGAGATTATTCCTGAGGATCCGAGCATGCCTGGAATTTTAGCAGACGTTGCAAAGATCGTTGCAGATGCTAAAGTAAGTATAAGACAGGCGACAGTGGATGATTTTGAATTATCCGAAGAACCGAGACTCTTTATTATAACAGAAAAACAGATACCCGGCATAATTATACCAAAAATAAGAGAGGCAAAAGGGGTTAAAGCTGTAATCATTTATTGATTCTTTATGTTCTTAATCTTAGCTACTTAGTAAGCCTCCTCTTTTATAAATCTCAAACTGCACCTGAGAAAAAGGCTTAGCATGATAGGTTTTACCCTGTGCATTATTTCTGATCTCTCCGGTAACGAAATCAACAGAAAGCATATCCTTGTTGTTAACCTTGTTTATTATATCCTCTGCCACTAATATAGGCATAGCACTGTTAATTGCATTTCGTTCATAGATAGCACCAAATGATTCTGCTATTATGACACCGATACCAAGAGATTTGAAACAATCTACAGCTTGCTGTCGAGAACTACCGCATCCAAAATTCTTACCAACGACGACAATGTCTCCTTTCCTTGCTTCTTTTGCAAAATTCTCATAACCCTTTAGATTATCAAAAGTGTACTGCCCCATCTCATCGATGTTTGTGATTGAGAGATACCGGTTATGGAATATCATATCAGTATCAATATTGTCCTTCTTGATAACCCATGCATGTCCATCAGCTTTCAAAGGAGGTATAACAGCTTTTCTTTTTGCTGTGACTGTAAATGGCTTAGATGCAGGTACACTGACTGATTCCGGTTTCTTCGGTATCTCATCAGCTGTGGTGATAAAACCAGCAACAAGAGATGATGCTACTGTAGATGGGGAGGCTAGATAGATATCACCCTTACCTTGTTTACCAGCAAAGTTTCTATTACCAGAGGATATAGCCACCTCGCCGGTTCCTGTCTGTCCAATCTGCCCAGCAGCACAACCAGCACACCCTGCAGAACCAACAAGTGCGCCAGCGTCCTTAAAAATTTTAATCAAACCTTCTTTAAGACATTGGTTCCAGATTTTATCTGTTGCCGGGACAATCTTAAGAACCCGCCCAGGTGCAATTTTTTTACCCTTTAGGATCTTTGCTACAGCTCTCATATCATCCATACGCCCATTGGTACAAGACCCGATAAAACCAGAATCGATCTTAGCACCCCTTACATCATCAACATGGACTACATCCTCAGGATGACCTGGACGTGAAATCTGTGGACCAACATCATTGATATCTATCTCAATGGTGCGCTCATATATTGCATCTTTATCCGCAGTTACACCAGACGGAAATAATATGATTATACCACCCATCTCAGTGGCCATTGATGCAATAGTGATCTTTCCATCAAGAGACAGAGAATCGATATATTCTCCATATATCTCAGCCGCATAGCCTAACAAACCGTTTGCACCAAGATGCTGCATCATCTTCAATACAACATCCTTAGAAGAAGCAGATTTTGAAGGCATGCCTTTAAGGACCATTTTAACCGTCGGCGGCACCTTAAACCATATCCTACCATAGGCAAACGCATGAGCAATATCGTTATCACCCATACCCTGACCAAAAGCACCTATAGCACCCAAAATATTCGCATGCGAATCAGTTGAAACAATAGTATCACCAGGTTTTACAATCCCTTCGTCAATAACAAGATGAGTACCTATCCCCCTTTCAATATCAGATACTTTAATTCCATTTCTCCTAGCAAAAAGCCGACAAATATGCTGATTGACCGCATATTTCTGATCACACCCACCAGGGTTACAATCAAACGTGAAAAATGTCTTTTTTGGGTCATCGATGGATAAATTATTTTCCTCTAAATTTTTTACAACATTTGCTCCACCAAAATCTCGAGCGACACGAACATCGATATCAACATCAATTATGTCATCCACGTTAGCCTTACTTTTAGAATGTTTCTCAAAAATCTTCTGAATTATCGTTTTACCCATTTTCAAACACCTTTATCAAAGATTAAGGAATCTTTCTCAATTCTTTTCCTTTATAAATTCCTTCTGCGAAGTTTATCTGCCTCATTCTAGGCTGTGATGCAACTTCCTCAAAGTAATGAGCAGATAGCCCAGCTATCCTCCCATAGATAAAGAACGCCTTGGCCATCGCAGGGTCAAGATCCATATCTGCCACAATCGCTCCAATCACGCCATCGACATTTATGGGTAGACTCATTCCTCTTACCTGTTCGAATATCGTACTGACTGACTTAGAGAGTTCTACGTGTTCACCAGCGATACCAGTCTGCGAAGCAAAATTCCAAAGAACATCACGTCTTGGATCCTTGGTGTGAAGTCTATGCCCAAGGCCTTCGATTCGTTTTCCCTCTTCAATATATTTTCTCATGATTTCTCTTGCAGATTGAGCGATATCAATTTTTTCCTTTTTCGATTTAATAATGCAATCATTGAAGAACTGTGCAGCCTTGGCACCAGCACCACCGTGAACATCAGTAATGGCACCAACACCATGGGCCACCGCCACTTCATAGGGTGCCCTTGTAGATGCAGCGATAATTGTAGCTTGGGCAGACGGTGGAGTAACTCCATGATCTACACAGGCAACAATCATAGCCTCAATCATACGAGAATGCTTTTCATTCACCATTGAATTCCCCGTAACAGCACGATAGATTACATGAGAAAAAGGTTCGTTTCCACGGAGATTCCCTAAGGCTTTTTCAGTTCCCAATATGCCACTTATATATCTGGCAGTCCTCCCAAGAGCGAAGACAGTTTTCTTCACAGCCCCGTCAGTTCCTACTTCCGGAAATTTAGCCAACTCCTCATCGAGAACAAAATACTTCACCAATGTCTTTGAAATATCCTCGTTTTTAAGATGTTTAATTTTTGGTACGGGTTTTTTTGCAGCTTCAACAGCAATCTTTCCCATTTCCTCCAATGTTTTTTTATCAGGAAATTCTCCTTTCACTAGAAGATATGCAGTCTCAAGGAAACTCTTATGTTCCACAATATCTTGCAATGGATAACCAGAAATTAACAAGTTGTTCGGCATCACCTTTGTAATAAGTGTTCCCCAACCAGGTTTTTTCGGCGGAGCATCCCATATCGTCTTCATTTTTTTATAATAATTTTCCACGTCAAAGTAGGTTTTATTGTTCAGTTTCTTTTTTACTTCAGTAATAAGGTCATACTGGCTATTTACAACAGGTACGCCTGCACTTTCAAGGGCGTGTTTCTTTGATTGGAATGTTCCATAGGCTTGTCCTGGCGAAACAATTGCTCCAGCATGACCCATGGTTTTGCCTTCAGGAGCATGGGCTCCTGAAATCAGTGCCACAATGGGTTTTTGGTATTTCTTTGGATTTTTCGTGATATCTTCCGCAAGTAGTTCTTCTTGGCATCCACCGATTTCACCAGCAACGACGACGAGATCTGTATTTTTATAGGCCATTGCAAGAGGTACAAGGTCGCGGAATGTAGAGCCGATTGCGCCATCTCCACCAACGCCAAGAACTGCGTTTTGTGCAATACCGACGCTCGCTAACGCATCTGAGAGATGATACAATATGGCACCACTTCTGGAGATAATA
>Ga0172365_10003707_pt1 | contig 11349 bp, 10 predicted proteins | sample LakKivSesite48cm_FD_114535 | JGI IMG/M metagenome (GOLD analysis project Ga0172365, IMG submission 114535) | Sediment microbial communities from Lake Kivu, Rwanda - Sediment site 48cm | ecosystem: Environmental > Aquatic > Freshwater > Lake > Sediment | place: Rwanda: Western Province, Lake... | reverse complement strand
GTTTTTTTTGTGTTTTTTTTTTTTTTTTTTTTTTTTTTTTTTCTGGGCTCGGTTTAATGTTTCGCTGTCATCATGAATCTGAGTTTATGCGCCGGCGTTTTTCTTGGTCTCTGGTCTCGTGCGCGTGGGGGGGGTGTAGCCGTCGTCGCCGTATGATCAAGTTTGGGATACGAGAGATTATCGTGGTTTTGAATTTTTTACGTGTGAATGAAACACGTGAACGTAGTCGGGAAACCGACAATGTGGGCCTCCATTAGGGTAGTGTCTGCAATAAAGTACGATTGTTAAAACCTTGGTTGGTAGTAGTTCTTTAAAGACTATTTCGAAGCTTCCGTCTGATCTGTATTCCCATTGGTCATATTTAACGTGGCTCACCATCCATTGGCGGCTCGCAAAATTATGAGCCCGTATCCATTCTTCTCTTTCATCGACGTATACGTAACCGGGATATCCGAATCCTGGGTATTTGGGGGATTGTGAGCCCATTTTGAAAGGTTTATTTTTTCCTGCTTATTACCTTGACTATTTGGAATATTCCATAATTCTTAAATACGCCGTTTTCCCCCATAAGCACGATGGAAATGGAGGCAGTGAGTCATACGAGAAAAGGAACAATTGCTAATGAAGAGATGTTAAATATAATTAAGAATGATCCGGGCCTATCAAAATATGAGATAAGTAAAGAATTAGGTTGGACGATGGGAAAGACTGATGGCGCGATAGGTAGATTATTAGAGTTGGGTAAAATTTTCATCAAAGAAATTGAGCGTGATGGTAGGAGCCTCAAATTGGTTTATCCCGATTATTTAGTACCTTCAGATACTATATCTATACCTGAATCAGAAATAGAAGCCGGGAATCCTGCTTGGTCTGATGATGCTTATTTCTATGCGTTAGATTCTGAAACTATCGGTATTTCCAGCAAGAAATTCGACATATGGAGTGAGATATCTCTTTTCAGAAAGAAACATCAAATAAAACATGAAAACGGCGACATTTTAATCGAGTTGCCACAAGATTTTAAAAATTTTTACAAATTAAACGAAAAACATTATTCTGTTTCTATAAATGCAAATAATATATTGGTGACAATAACTGGGAAAATAATATCTACTAAATAATGTTAAAACTTCACTTACATACAATTAGATTATAACAATATTCTTTTCAGTATCATAATTCACATTCTATTATCTCGTTCCTGACTAAAACTAACAAATTAAAGGACGACCCTATTTTTTCATGATTGGAACACTCGATTCGCATCTGTGAAGTCGGGGGTTCGAATCTCCCCAGTCCACGAAGCTTTCTGGTAAAATATATAACATTCAGTGGGCAGTAACGCCTGGGGGCGGGAGGGACCCCATGCACATCTACGCCATCGAGCTGCACGTCTCTGAGAAGCAGGGAGGCACCGTCCTGTACTATCGTCAGTATCACCTTGGGTCTTCGAGGCTGGTGACTGACTCCTCGGAGAACAGGGCGTGGACGAGGAACTACGAGCCTTATAGTCCGCTGAGCGGGGGGTCGACGGCTGAGAGGTGGCTCTACGCTGGGAAAAGCCTCGACTCATTGACAGGGCTCTACTACTTTGGGGCACGGTACTACGACCCGTCGATTGGCAGGTTCATCGCCGAGGATCCGCTCTCGGGGGCATCTTGGATCCGCAGAGCCTTAACAGGTACGTGTACTGCAGGAACAACCCACACAAGTACACAGACCCAGACGGACACGGGATAATACTCTTTTTACTACCCATAACAGGAGTCGGAGCTGCACTAGGAGGTTGGGCATATTGGTCAAAACATCCGGGAGATTAGCAAGGAACATACATGGCAGCTGGTTTCTGATATCCGTCTGAACGGCGTGAGGCGTATAATTGTGCAGTGCATGTTCGGTGGGTTCATCCGGTTCCATAAGAGAATGCACTGGTAGGCATGGTGCCCTGTATGTTTTTTGGGCCATGGCAGGGTACCCCCCTACGTTTTTTCACATGGACAACACCCTGCGCCATGTCCTAGCTACATTGTGATCCTTCCTTGGGGTACAGGTAATCAGATGATAATATGTGTAAATTGACTCATTAGGAAGGTTCTAAAAGTGGGACTCAAATAAAAGCGTAGGTGAATATTTTTATGAAAATAATTGTGATCGGCGCCAACGCCGCGGGTCTGGACGCCGCAGTGGCCGCACGAAAGACGAATAGAGTCGCTGAGATCACGGTGATAACAGAGGAGAGCGTCGCAACCTATTCAAGATGCGGTCTCCCCTTCGTACTCAGCGGAAAAATATCTTCTTTCGAGAAACTAAACGTCTATCCCACGTCCACTTACCGCATCATGAAGCTGAATCTTCTCACCGAGACAAAGGCTACTCACATCAACGTTAATGATCAGAGTGTTGAAACTGAGTCGAAGGACGGAAAGTCAGAGATCCTCGAATATGATGGTTTAGTGATTGCAACAGGGGCGATTCCGAAGAAGTCTCCCATCGAGGGGTCGGACAAGGACGGTGTCTTCACGCTTCACACCCTCAGGGACGGCATGGAGATAGCTAAGGCGATGAAACATTCACGTTCGGCGTGCGTCATAGGCGCAGGATACATCGGTCTCGAGATCGCCGAGGCCCTCATCGAAAAGGGCTTAAAGACAAGCGTCATCGGGAGCAGAGCATCGGTCTTACCAAATATCATCGATCCTGATATGGCCCTTATCGTAAAGGAACATCTGGAAAAGTATGGAGTCAATTTCATTCTGGGTAAGCGCGCCGACGCCGTCTTGGGGGAGAAGAAGGTCGAAGGCGTAAGCGTAGATGGAAGCGAGGTGGAGGCAGATTTAGACATCACAGCCACGGGTGTCGAGCCCAACGTTACGTTAGCTAGAGAAGCCGACATATCCATCGGGGAGACTGGAGGCATAAAGACGAACATGAGGATGGAGACCAGTGTCAAAGGAGTGTACGCTGCCGGAGACTGCGCGGAGACGACGAACCCGATCACCCATAGTTCGGCTCTTCCCCTGCTAGGGGCGACAGCAGTCAGGCAGGGTAGAGTGGCAGGGGTAAATGTCGCCGGCGGCTACTCAACTTACCCCGGAACCCTCTCCTCGGTCGTCTCACAGATGTTCGATTTCGAGGTCGGCGCCACGGGTTTAACGGAGCTGCAGGCCAGGAGATACGGCTTGGACACCGCCGTAGGCAAGATGCGGGGCCTCACCAAGGCATCGTATTATCCTGATGCGAAGCCGATCGTGGTGAAGGTCATTCTTGAGAGGGAGTCTAAGCGCATCATTGGAGGTCAGATAGTTGGAGGCGAGGAGGTCACTCAGAGGATAAATGCCCTCTCCCTGTCCATACAGAAAAACATGTGCGGGTATGAGCTTGTGAAGGCTGATACATGTTATGCGCCTTCCGTGTGTGAGGCATCCGAACCCATGGTTCTAGCCGCGGATATGGCTATGAGAAGACTATAATGTTGATTGGGAAGCTGCGTGCTTAGGCTTACAACCCTAACCTGTCGCCATACTCCTCAATCCACCTTTTTCTGTGCTCCCAGCGAGGCTAGTGCAAACTTTTTCCGAGGCGCCGCCACTCATCTTGGCGAGGAGAGTTGAGGGAGAAGATCGTTGGAATATTGGGCGGCATGGGGCCTGAGGCAACGGCTGACCTGTTCGTAAGGATCATCCGAGCCACGCCCGCCAAGAGGGACCAGGATCACCTGAGGGTCATCATCTACAGCAACTCCAAGGTGCCGGACAGGACGCCGGCGATCCTGGGGAGGGGGCCGAGCCCCCTCCCGGAGCTGCTGAGGACCGGAGGGGTGCTTGAGGCAGCGGGGGCCGACTTCATAATAATCCCGTGCAACACCGCCCACTACTACTACGACGACCTCACGAGGAGGCTCAAGATACCAATCCTGCACATGATAAGGCTCGCAGCGGAGGAGACGCGCAGGAAATCCACGGGCATGACCAGGGCGGGGCTCCTCGCCAGCGACGGGACGATCGCCAGCAGGCTGTACCACGACGCGTTTGGGAAGGCGGGCATAGAGATAGTCACACCACCTTCATCCCGACAGGCCGATGTGATGAAGGCGATATATCAGCACATCAAGGCGGGCGACCTCGAAGGGGGCGGAAGCATCCTCCATCGGGAGGCCGAGGAGCTCGTCGGGGAGGGCTCCGAGGCTGTCATATGCGGCTGCACCGAGGTATCCCTCGTACTCAAGCAGGGGGACCTGGAAGTCCCGGTCATAGACCCGCTGCAGGTCCTCGCGGAGGCGGCGGTAGCCTATGCCCTCGGTGGAAGGACGTAGCCAAGAGTTGGGCGCGCAGAAGCCAACACGCTTCATCGTGTACAGGAGAGCTTCCCTGAGGCCGGGGATGCTGAGGGAGGCCATCGAGTTCCTCTACCCGGCCAACCTCGGCTGGAAATGCACCAAGTGTGGGGCCTGCTGCAGGGATGCTGAGGAAAGGGAGAGACGCATCCTCCTCATGGAGACCGACATCTCGAGGCTCAAGGGCCAGCATGGCGTTGGCGAGTTCGCCGTACCCATAAGTGGGCGGGAGCCCTTCGTCGCCGAGATGAGGAAGATCGGCGGCAGGTGCCTCTTCCTCTCAGAGGATGGCTGCCTGGCCTACGATCGCAGGGCGCTCCTCTGTAGGATGTACCCCTTCTGGGTCGAGCGCTCAGAGGACCTCTTCATCGTCAGGGCCGACGGCGCGTGCCCAGGCGTCGGCGGTGGGAAGCCCCTCGGCGAGGCCTTCTTCTCGGGACTCCTGGGGCGGGCAGTCGCGGAGAGGGGCGGCGTATAGCCTAACCGCCTTTTATACGGGTTCAACGATCAAAAACGACGTGAACGCCCCAACGATTCGCGTCATGACGAGCCACGACGTCGACCTAGCCCTCAGACTCTTCGGGGTCGCGGGCTGGGGGAACACGCGGGCCGACGTGGAGCGGATACTCTCCTACGAGCACCGCGGATGCTTCGTCGCAAGCATAGACGGGGAGGACGTCGGCATGGTCGCCACAACCAGCTACGGCCACGCGGCCTGGATAGGGAACCTGATAGTCGCGCCGGAGGCGAGGGGCAGGGGCATAGGCACCGCCCTGATGAGGAGGGCGATGACCCACCTCGTCGAGTCAGACGCTTCATCGGTGAGGCTGGACGCCGTCCCGAAGGCCATCCCCTTGTACAGGCGCCTCGGATTCAAGGCCGAGTACGACTCGTTGAGGTTCATGGGGGCAGCCACCAAGCGTAGTTACACCGGGGTGGAGCCAATCAAGCCGGGTGACATCCCGGGAATCAGGGCACTGGACACAAGATTCACAGGCCTCGACAGGGAGAAGATCCTGAGGCGGACCCTCCAAGAGTTCCCGGGCCTCTGTTTCAAGGCAGAAACCGGGGGCAGACTGATCGGTTATATCATGGGAAAGGAGGGCTCCGACTCGTACAAGGCTGGGCCATGGATCTGTGAGCCAGGCCATGGCAGGGCCGTGGACCTCCTTAACGCCCTGATAGGCGAGGTCGCCGGGGAGTTCCTATGGGTCGGCGTCCCCGAGGGGAACGCCCACTCAGTAAGAATATTACAGGGGCTGGGCTTCAGGCAGAATCCCTCGAGCCTCAGGATGTGCTACGGCGACTGCAGGGTGATCGAAGACGTCGCTGGCATCTACGGTCTTGGAGCCCCGGACAAGGGCTAGGGGCGCCTGATGAGGACCCTATCCCCGACCTCCATCTCGGGCTCATCCACACTCAGGGCCTTCACCAGGACCCCCATGTGGTTCGGCATGTGGGTCATGTCGTAGCCGGCGAGTGTGCCTAGGTGTCTCCCCGATATGGTCACCTCGTCCCCGACAACGGCGAGCCCGCCCGCCTCGACCTCGAAGAATGCAACCGCCCTGACCCTGTCGACGCCGCAGCCCGGCGCGGCCCCCTGCTCATCCGTGACCATGAGCTCGTGTATCTCGCCCCTCTGCATCGCCCTGCTCTTCGCCTCTAGCAGCTTGAGGCCCCTGTCCTCGAAGAAGATATGGAGTAGGGCGACGACCTCACCTGACACCGGCCTCCTGTCGCCGTACACGTCAGGGGTTATCCTGCTGAGGTCGTATGGGGGGCTCGTCAAGGCGCCTCTACTCCTTGACCCAGACTCCCTTCCGCTCCTCGAACTCCTTCATGTCGATGTCCATATAATAGTGGACTCTCTCCTGGCTGACCGATGCGCTCATCGTGTTCCCCTCCCTGTCCATGGCGATGCAGTTCATCCCACCCTTCTCGTGGAGGGCGTTGATGTTCCTCATCGCCCTGATGCAGGCGTCCTTCAGGCCCATGCCGGACTCGAGGTATGAGACGATGCTCCTGGCCGTGCTCAGCCTAATCGCGAGCTCGCCGCGCCCCGTGCAGGCGGCCGCCCCGTACCTATTGTCGCAGTAGTTTCCGGCCCCAATGACCGGGCTGTCGCCGAGGCGGCCCGGGAACTTGAACGCTGTGCCACTCGTCGATACGCCCGTGCACATGTCGCCGTTCGCGTCGATCGCCATCACGTTGACGGTGCCATGCTGCTTATCTGTGAGCCTATCGTACCAGCCCCTGAGGCCGAAGTCGAGGTCGTAGCTCGGGTACCACTGCCTCGTGCCGGCGGCCGGCTCATTGCTGTAGGACTGCTCAAGGAACGCCTTGTAGGCGGCCCTGCTCTCGGGCGTCGAGAGGTCCTGCCTCTTGAAGCCCATCCTCTCGGCGAAGAGCCCCGCCCCCTCTCCTACGAGCATGACATGCGGCGTCAACTCCATCACCTTCCTTGCGACGGAGATCACGTGGAGGTAGCCCTTCACCGCGCCAACGGCGCCCGTCCTTAGCGTCCTGCCGTCCATTATCGAGGCGTCGAGCTCCACCTCGCCTAGCATGTTCGGTATTCCGCCGAGGCCCACGCTCGTGTCTTCGGGGTTAGCCTCGACCAGGCGGATCGTCGCCTCGACGGCGTCTATCGCGGATCCGCCCTTCCTGAGCGTCTCGACCCCGGCGTGTAGCATATTCCTAGAGTTTGCTGTCCCGATGATGAATGGCTTGACCTTAGCCATGATCCTTCACAGCTATTCGGTCCGTCTTCGTCGTATAAAAAACAATAAGAGGGCTGCGGGAGGAGGTGAAGATGTATTTTTTACGAAAGATCCTGTGGATTCCTAGCCTCGGCGGAGGATCTGGTGGACCTTGACGCAATATCTGCGAGCCCTCGACTCACTGCTTGTGGTTCCCCTTCTGCAGCGTCCCCATGACCTCGTCGACGAACCTAAAGTAGACTGGCTCCCGTCTGTGCTCGAACCTTGGCCTGGGGATCTCAATCTTAACCTCGCCGACGACCCTCCCCGGACGCGGTGACATTACTATGACCCGGTCCGCCATGTAGACCGCCTCCTCAACGTTGTGGCTGACCATGACCATGCTGTTTGGCGGCTCGCCCTTCCTCCTCCATATCTCGAGGACGAGGTCGCGGAGCGTCTTTGCGGTCAGCTCGTCTAGGCTCGAGAATGGCTCGTCCATCAACAGTATTTCGGGCTTCAGGGCCAGGGCCCTGGCGATGCCGACGCGCTGCTTCATGCCGCCTGAGAGATCGTGGGGGTAGGTGTTCTCGAAGCCCTCAAGCTCCACCATCTTCAGGTACTCCATGCCGGCTGCCACCCGATCCTTCTTGGGCATGCCAAGGACCTCAAGCGGCACCTCGACGTTCTCGATCGCAGTCTTCCAAGGGAGGAGGCCGAACAGCTGGAAGACCATCGAGATCTTTGGCGAAGGCCCCGTGATCGGCTTCCCCTGGAATATCACATCTCCGGAATCCGCCTTCTCAAGGCCGGCTATTATCCTGAGCATGGTCGACTTACCGCAACCTGATGGTCCGACGAGGCAGACGAACTCCTCGTCCTCCACGATGAATGAGACGTCGTCTAGGGCTTTGACCTTGACCTTGTCCTCGACGAAGGTCTTGCTTATATTCTTCACTTCAAGGGCTGGCATCGTTAAACCTCCACCTTATATTTCTCGAACCTTCTCAGAAGGCGGCGCCAGATGAGCGCCTCCATCGAGAGCACTATCACGGATATTATGATGAGGGTGAACACGAGGAGCACCGTGTTCCCGTAAACGTAGCCTGAGATGTCCAGGAAGGAGCCCAAGCCGGGCACGGAGACCGCGGGCACGGCGGGGTCCGACTGCGGCAGGTACTCGGAGAAGATGATGGTGTTCCACCCGGTGCCCCAGGAGAGGATGCTCCCGGTCACTATGGCGGGCAGGATGGCGGGGATGACGAGGTGGGTCACCCTCTTCAACCCCCTGAAGCCGAAGAGCTGCCCTACCTCCCTCAGCTCCGAGGGGATGTTCTTCACAGCGCTTGTGATGTTGATGAACATATACCAGATCATGTCCAGGACGAGCATTACTACACAGGTGACCTCGAGGGCAGCTCTCTGAGAGCCGATGAAGTCGGTTAGCCCGAGGTAGATCACGGGGAAGAGGGCGAGGATGGGGACCCCCTGCCCGACATCGTATATCGGGTAAATGATCGAGGCCATGAGCCTGTTCTCCGCGGCTAGGACGCCGAGCCCTATGGCCACCGCCAGCGAGATCAGGTAAGCCACGCCGAGGCGCCCCATCGTCAGCAGGATGTACATGGGCAGCTGGGGCAGGAACTCGGCCGGGGGCGTGCTGAACCCGGCCTGGATGTCCGCGATGGATGGGAAGTGATGCGCCTCCGAGAACATGATGAAGATGATCAGGGCGAGGACGGAGGAGTAGGCGATGAGCCTCTCCGCCCGCGAGTACCTCCTGAGTCTCTGGGCTACGGCCGAGAAGGACTTCGGCAGGTGGAGGTCCTCCAGGTCGAGGTCGCTTACCGCCCTCGCCTCGAGCTTCCCTATCCCCGAGAGGTCGATGTTGAGGATCGGCTTGAAGGTGCCCTTGTTCGCCCTCTCCATCAGCTTGTGCCAGGTGAGGCTGTTGATGACGACGACGAGCGTCGTGATGAAGACGAGGAGGACGACGGCGAGGTTCATGTCCTCGTAGTGGTACGCGGCCCTGGCCAGGAGCACGCCGAGGCCGCCGGAGGGGGGCACGACGACGTCCCCCTTGTACTGGATGTACTCCGCGGCTATCATGAAGAACCAGCCGTCGCTCCATGCCAGGTTGGCGCCCGAGACGACGGCGGGGGCGATGGCGGGGAGCACTATGTGCCTCACGTACCTCCAGCCAGTCAAGCCGAAGCTCTTCGAGGACTCGACGACGTTGGTGGGTATCCCCTTTACCGCGCCTAGTACGCCGAAGAAGATGGCCCAGGCCATCGAGGTGAAGAGGAGGAGGACGACGCTCAGCTCTATCCCGATCGCCCCGAAGGCGAAGAGGAAGCCTATCACGAGCGGGAAGTAGCCGAGGATAGGTATCGACTGGAGCAGGTCGATGATAGGGGTGATGACGATGGACGCCGTCCTGTTCGTGCTGGCCAGGATGCCGAACGAGACGCCCCAGGCGAGCGATATGAGGAGGGTGATGAATATCCTCGTGATGGTGCTGAGGGTGAAGAGTGGCAGGTTAGCCATCTCAGGGTACGGTGAAAGGGTGCCGATCAGGTAGGCCATGAGGGCCAGGAGGGCGAAGCCGCCCGCTACCTTCAACAGGTACCCTCTCATAAATTCGGCTCCCCCCGAGAGATTATCTAACCCATGACCCGCTGCATGAGCGATTTAAAGGTAACTCAAGGCACTCGGAATAAGTGGGGAGCCATCTTCATGTGCCTGTCCACTCCGGAATCGTCTTAGAAGGGTTAAAAAACGCGCCCCGGCTAATCTAGGTGATTCGAATGAGCGGCGGAATGTGGGCGGAGAAGTACAGGCCGAGGACGCTCGACGAGATCGCCGACCAGGCCGAGATAGTTTCGAGGATGAAGAACTTCGTCAAGGACAGGAACCTGCCACACCTCCTCCTAGTCGGCCCCGCCGGCGTCGGGAAGACGACGAGCATCCTCTGCCTCGCCCATGACCTATACGGCCCCGGGTACCAGAACTTCATCCTCGAGCTGAACGCCAGCGACGAGCGCGGCATAGACGTCATCAGGGAGAAGGTGAAGAACTTCGCCCGCACCGCCGCGATGGCGAGCGAGGTTCCGTTCAAGATACTGATCCTCGACGAGGCGGACAGCCTCACGTCGGCCGCCCAGCACGCCCTCCGCCGCACCATGGAGATATACACGAGGACCTGCCGCTTCTGCCTCATAGGTAACTACAGCGAGAGCATCATAGACCCCATCCAGAGCAGGTGCAGCGTCTTCAGGTTCAGCCCCCTGCCCGAGCAGGAGACGAAGGACTGGCTGAGGAACATGGCGGAGAGGGAGGGGGTGAAGCTCCTCCCGGAGGGGCTCGACGCCGTCTACGAGGCGAGCCAGGGGGACCTGAGGAAGGCGACCAACCTCCTGCAGGCCGCCGCCGCGACGAAGGGGGGAGAGGTGGATGACGTCGTCATCTACAGCGTCCTCGGCAAGGTTAGCCCCGAGCGGGTGCGTGAGATGATCAAGCTAAGCCTCAGGGGCGACTTCCTCGAGGCCAGGGAGATACTCCGCGGCCTCCTCATAGACGAGGGGCTCGCGGCCGAGGACATCCTCAGGATGCTCTACTCGGAGTTGATGAGGATGGACATGCCCGAGGAGTGGAAGGTGAGGCTCAGCGACTCCGTCGGCGAGGTCGACTTCAGGCTCACACAGGGGTCAAGGCCCGAGATTCAGCTGAGCACCCTCCTCGCCAAGCTCGCCATGGCCGGGAGGGAGAATGTTGGGCGCTGAGGATCAGCCCTGGAGCAGCAGGTTCAGGCCGAAGAGGACGGCGGAGGTCGCCGGTAACAGGGAGGCGATCCAGGAGCTCAGGCGCTGGCTGCAGTCCTGGGAGAAGGGAGTGCCGAAGGAGCGCGCCGCCTTCATATACGGCCCGCCAGGCGTCGGTAAGACGGCGAGCGTCCAGGCGCTGGCGGCCGACATGGGCTTCGACCTCCTCGAGGTGAACGCGAGCGACTACAGGACGAGGACGAGGCTCGAGGAGCTCGTCGGCCGCGCGGCTACCCAGAGCGTCACCGTCTTCGGCCGACGCAGGCTCATACTCTTCGACGAGATGGAGGGGATAAGCGGCCGCGAGGACCTCGGCGGCATCGCCGCCATCGCGGACATAATCAGGAACACGAGGAGCCCGATAGTGCTGATTGCGACGAGCGTCGGCGAGGAGAACGAGGAGAAGTTCAGGCCGCTCAGGGACAGGTCCCTGATAATCGAGTACAAGCCTATCCCGACCCTCGAGGTCTACGGGAGACTCGCCTCGATAGCAAAG
>Ga0172365_10003702_pt1 | contig 11353 bp, 10 predicted proteins | sample LakKivSesite48cm_FD_114535 | JGI IMG/M metagenome (GOLD analysis project Ga0172365, IMG submission 114535) | Sediment microbial communities from Lake Kivu, Rwanda - Sediment site 48cm | ecosystem: Environmental > Aquatic > Freshwater > Lake > Sediment | place: Rwanda: Western Province, Lake... | reverse complement strand
CCCCAGCTCCGCGAGGGCGAACCAGTCGAGCTTGTCCAGCTCGAGCTGGTGGAGAAGGAGACGACCCCGCCCAAACGGTACTCGCAGGCTGGCTTGATCAAAAAGATGGAGGAGCTGGGGATGGGGACGAAGAGCACCCGGCACGAGATCGTGGGCAAGCTCTATGAGCGCGGCTACGTGGAGCATGACCCCGCGAAACCGACCGAGAAGGCAATTGCGCTCATCGAGGCGCTGGAGAAGCATGCCACGCTCATTACGAAGCCGGAAATGACCAAGACACTCGAGCAGGAGATGGAGGAGATCAAAGCAGGGCAGCGAGGTAAGGAGAGCGTGGCGAACGATTCCCGGGAGATGCTCCGCGCGGTCTTCACGGAGATGGCCATGAATAGAGCAGCGATCGCGACCTCGCTGAAGCAGGCGATGCGGACGGGAACGATCGTCGGCTCGTGCCCGGAATGCGGCTCTGCTCTCTTCCTCGCGACATCCACACGCGGGAAACGATTCGTCGGCTGTCTTAATTACCCCACCTGCACCTTCTCGCTCCCACTGCCCAAGAGCGGTCGGATCGTCGTGACCGAGCAGAGCTGTGAGCAGCACCCGTACCTGTACAACCTGAAGATCGTGAAGAAGGGCACGAAGCGGCCGTGGGACTTCGGCTGCCCCTACTGCAATCTCCTCCAGTGGCAGGAGAAGAAGAGCGCGCCCGAGCAGACCGCTCAATCGCCCTAGCAACCGAGCGCGGGGCTGATATGACCAACTATGAACCGGTTACCGACCTGTTCAAACCGGGTGGCTTTTATAAGCGAGTTTGCTAAATAGGATGATACCCTTAACGAGATGAGAGCAGAGCTAGAGGACGAGGTGCAGTACTTTAACCGGCGGTTCGCAGCGCTGATCGAGGAGAAACTACGCGAGTGCCACAACGAGATCCTCTGCGATGCGCTCAGCTACATCAAAGATACCGGCGGGAAGCGGCTCAGGCCCATCATCTCGTGCCTCGCCGCCGAGGCGGTCGGTGGGTCGCGCGAGAACGCATTGACTACCGCGGCAGCCATTGAGCTCCTCCACAATGCCTCGCTCGTACACGATGACATCATCGATGAGAACCTCATCCGGCGGAAAAACCCCTCCAATCTCGCGCTGTACGGCGAGAAAAAAGCGATCATCATCGGCGACCTCCTCTTCGGACTCTCCTGTGAGATGCTCGCTCGAAGCGGCGTTCCTGAAGTCGTGAGTCTGGTCTCCCGCGCAGTCTGTGATATCGCGATGGGGCAGTATCTGGAGTTCACGCTGCGTCATCTGCAGGAAGCGTCGGAGCAGTCGTACATGGAGGTTGCGGAACTCAAGACCGCCGCGACGTTTCGCGCAAGCTCTGAAGCGGGAGCTTTGCTCGGCGGCGGAAGCGACGAGGAAATCGGGAGCCTCCGGGATTACGGGCATAATTTGGGGATCGCGTTCCAGATTCAGGACGACATCCTGGATATCTGCGGTGAGACCGCGAAAACGGGCAAGCCGGTCGGACTTGACATCAAGAACGGCGAACGGACGATATTGGTGATCCATGCATTGCACCATTCTGACTATTCCGAGAAGGAATATATCAGGGCGATTCTTTTCCGCGACCACGATCCTGTCAGCTTCGATCTCGAGAAGGTACGCAGCATCCTCGTCAAGTCCGGCTCAATCGAGTACGCACTTCAGCTCTCCGAGAAGTTCGTTGCCGCAGCGCGTTCCGCGATCGAGGGGCTTGCGGATACCGAGGCGAAACGGATGCTGCAATTCATCGCGGTTTTCTCTCAGGAACGGATCACCAAGTACGTGCTGAATGCACTCTAGTGGATTGTTAATTCTTCGAGTTACGTGGAATACACCAACTCAAAATAGCCGTATTTTAGTCTATCTTGCGTTCGTTACAGTCCTATCATAACGCCCCAAATCGCTCATTCCATCCCTCATACTTCTTCACTGCAGCTCCCGTAGTTGCAGGCCTCATCCTCTCCACTGCCTTCTCGAAATCTTTCCTGCTCAATTCCCTCGTTTTTATCTCGTACCTTCTTATCTCCTCAAGTCCCGCGTCCGCTATATCCGCCACCCCGGGATTCAGCTCCCGTACCATAGCGTAAATGCTCTCCTTGCACAGAACTTTGATGTCTCGGCCACTGTAGCCCTCCGTTTTCTCCACAAGCCAGTCGTAGTCCTCGAACGCAAAACCCTTTCTCTCTACGTGAATTCGCAAAATGCCTTGTCTCGCAGCTTCATCCGGCAGGGGCACGTAGATCCGCTTCTCAAATCTGCTGATCACTGCGTCGTCAATATCCCAAGGTGTATTCGTCGATGCCAAAAACAATACAAACTCACCTTTTTTGCCGCTTGATAATCCATCCAGCTCTGTGAGCAGGGAAGAAAGAACCCTTCTCGTTGCTTCATCTAGCTCCATACCACGGCTCAACGCAATGGAATCGAGCTCATCAAAGAAAATGACGGCTGGCGATTCCGCTCGCGCAGCGTCAAATAACGCACTCACGAGCTTCGATGACTCGCCATAATATTTCGAGAGAACCTGTCCAGCCTTGACATTGAAAAAGGCAGCATCTAATCCTTTTGCCGTAGCCGCGGCCAGCAAGGTCTTGCCTGTTCCCGGCGGGCCGAATAACAATATGTTGCGCCAGCCCTCTATCTCGACTCTCTCCGGCTTCCTCGCATATGCCAGTACGATAGATTCCTTTATCGTGTTTTTTGTCTCTTTCAAACCGCCAATATCATCCCACGACGGTAACGTTCCTTTATGTAGCTGCAGCAAATGCTCTTTGATGTATTGCTCGAATCCCGTCATCGCCTCTAGTTCGGTTTTTTCATCCTCCTTCTTTTCCTCGCTTTTACCGCCTGTTTTCATCCTCTTTAATTTCGCAGCAGTATCCACGAACTTCTCAAACGCCTCGTAATACTCCTTCTTTTTAGTCTCATCCTCTGTCTTCTTCACTAACAGTGCACAATAGCTGCTACACCGCAGGTACTCTTCACTCGCCTTACCAAAGTCACCGCTCTCATAGTACCTTCTCGCATTTTCCTTGCACTCCTTTAGCTTGTTCAAATATTCCTGCTCCAGAAGCGGGTTCATCACTTCACCTTGAGAATCTCGCAATCCACATCTCCGTGAACCTCTCACAGAACGCCGTTACCTCTTCAACGTGCCTCTCATCCAACCTCTCATCCTCTCTCAACTCCGCATTTAATCGCCTTTGAATGCTTTCTACCTCCTCTAAGAACGCTCTTTCTTCCAAGTACATCTTCAAAAGATCGAATTGTCTATTTATGTCTCTCACGGTTGCAGTGGTGTTGCAGTAATCGTTCCTTATCTCCTGCACTATTCTGAAGATATTTGCAAGTCGTGCTGCAACTATCTCCGGATATGCTTCTTTTAAATTCTCTTTAACGTCTTCCTGTTCTGGCACTTTCGGTTCTTTTACTCCCTCTCCCTTTATTGCGCCAACTGCTTTAGTAATGTCAGGTTTGACGTGCTTTTTCCTTCTTACTACAAAGATGCCAGTACCTACGATGATGAGTGTTATAAGTGCTATGATGAGGATGTACCAGGATATTGTTGTCGTATGCTCTACTGTCATGGCTTTCTTATCAAAAATGTCTGTCCATTCCCCTTTTTCATTATATAAGCATGCACATACTTTCGCTTCAGTATGTGTTCCTGTTGTTGGATAAACCCCTAATGTGAATGTCTCTACCCCACTGCCCGAAACTTTTTTACTTACATCATCCGCTAACCGGGTGCAGTTCAAGTCGGATTCCTCTAAACTCACCACCAGTTTCCAGCCCGTCGGGACATTTTCCCAGCTCACATTTACCATTAAATCTTCTCCTCCATGAACTGGTGATGGGGAATAACTGATGATGCTAACCTGCGGATTTGGATATACTATTATGGGCTTTTTATCAAGAATCTTTAATTCCTCTTTTTCATTGTAGAAACATGCACATACTTTCGCTTCAGTATGTGTTTCTGCCGTTGGATAAACTTTTAATTTGAATGTTTCTTCTCCACTGCTTGAAACCTGTTTACTTACATCATCCGCTAACCGAGTATAGTTCAGTTCTGACTCTTCTAAACTCACTACCACTTTCCAGCCCGTCGGGACATTTTCCCAGCTCACATTTATAGTTAAATCCTCTCCACCATGAACTGGCGATGGGGAGAAATCGACTATGCTCACTAAGGGTGGCGGTAGAGAAATCGTAAAACTTTCATCAAAAAAATCGGATTCATTACTTCGCGTGTTTGGCACACCATCACTCAACTTTAACGATTGTCCGTTTACGTGGAGATATAACGGTGATAGTTCAACATCAATGCCACCTGGATTGGTCGCTATTATTCGGAGCACCTCACCGGGCGATGCCGAAAATGGTATTGGAGTGCCGTTCCACGTTGCTCGTCCGTCATATGTGGAGACTTTATCATTGTCTATAAAAACTATTTTCTCGTTCACTCTTACTTCCAAATCGTCATCGACCACGAGAAGTGTTTCTGGCGAGAGACCACCTGAAAGAGTATACGTATAACTATCTGCAGTCGCTGAGCCAACACAGAGAAAGCAGAAGAGAGCAATAACTAACAGAAAGGAAAGCCTTGCAGCCCATTTGCCCATCTGTTCTTTTTCACCTCCTTTCATCACCTCAAGAACTCACTTATCCATACATCTATCAAATTCGTGCAGAACCTTCTCACCTTTCCTTTGTATTCATCATCCAAATATTCTAACTGTTCTTGTTTTGCTCCATACACTATAGGTTCAAGCAAGCAATTCCACTTTCTCTTATTACGGGATTTTTAATTGTTCATCGAATTTCGGGCTCCTCCGTTATCTTTATCTTTGAATACCTGTTCTGATTTTTTTTGCTGAATTGCTTGAAATTATCACGCTTTTATTTTTGTTTTCATTTAGGAAAGCATCAAGACTATAAAATGTATCAACATCCTCTTTTATATCACAGATACTAAACAGGTTGTCATAGTTCTTATGTTGATTTTTGATTGAGTTAAAGTCCGCAGGATTTGCCTTCAATAAGCCTCTCAAATCACTCACCACTAAAAACCTAGTATTGCTATGTACCTTAAAATCAACAATGTTTTCATTTCCGTCTACCTTATTACCATTCTGAATGTGTGGGCCCGTGACGCGACAGACCTTAGATTTTCTTATCATACTAATAAGTTCATTCAATTCCTTTGGGTCAAAAATTGATTTTAAATCTGTTGAGTCACTCGGATAATCATCCAAATATCCCCATTTAACCTCTATAACATACTGGATTTCATCTTTTTCTACAACAATAATATCCGGGTCTTTAACATGACTGCTACCCTTTGGGGGGTCGGTAGTATAGATTCCTAAATGATAAAATGTTCTTTTCGACTCTTTTTCAGCTTCTTTGTAATATTCGCTCGTGTGGGTTGTGAGATATGTTTTGTACTTATTATGATACCGGCGCTTAAATATATCCTCAATCTGACAAAGAATTGAGGTATGCTTTTCAGTTTTGGATTCAGAAGAGGACTTAGAACCTGTTCCCGATGGTGATTTAAACGCTACCCAACCATCTCCCAAAGGGATTTTCATAGATTCTGCGTTGGTGGCATTCCTAAAGGGTGTTGCTTTGCTACAACCTATACTGGCTTTTGGTAACTTTCCGCTATATTCGCCTTCTTTATAGATGTATGAATGATTTATACATCCCAGTTCTTTGGCTTTTGAAACTATGTAGTCTGGAATTTCTTCATTGCACTCATTTACATATTTTGCTTCCATAAATGTTCTCCCTTGTATACTGTGGGTTATTTCCCGTGTCCATGAAGTTATTTCTGCTTTGGAGATTTGCTCCTTCGTCTTCAACTTCTACTTCCTTATCCTCGCACAAAGCTTCTATTCACTCTCTCCGTAAAATAGAGACAAAGAGGCTTAAAGCCTCTCTATCTCCAAGCTCCGCTTCTTCTCCTCTATCTTCCGATCGAGTATCTCATCAAGCTCCTTCGTCTCTATCTCCTTGCCCCAGACAGCATCTACCTCCTCATCCGGCAACTGATCGATCGCATCCAGAACGTGCTTATCGCTGATCTTTCCAATTTCACCAAGTTTCATCAATACCCGCTTCTCATTGAAATTCTCCTCCACCATGATGTCCATCAGTCTTTCCGATGTCAGTGTCCCTTCAATCTTATTCCAGAACTCGCCCTTGAAGATCTCTTTTCCCTTTGCCAGTATCGAATTCATCTTATCCAGTGCACGAATACCCAGGTCTATCTTGGCGAGTTCCAGATCCTTTGTCGCTATTTCACCCTCTATCCGGTTCATCTGCCTGAGCAATGCCCTTCGTTCGTATCTGTCCCTTTCCTTCCCTTCCTCGTACAATTTCTTCCACTTGTCCTTCAATCTCCTGAGCTCCGGTATCGCTTGCTCTTCCTTCATGCTCAACCGCATCCGCTCCTTCTGCACTTCCTCTACCCTCGGAACCTTCGCTCCAAACCCGAGTGTCTCCTTCAAACTTTCTACTAGCCCCATTTTTTACCTCACCTCCACCACACCACTATCCGGCTTTCACTTGGATTCGCCCAAGCTGTAAGCCGGACATTCGATTACCCCTTGTCATGGGTTGATTCAATAACAAGCCCAAATTCCTTATCATACCTCACTTCGCCTATTCCTTCCCGTTCGAGGTCATAAAATACCTTTTTTACGAGCCTCCTCCCCTCCTCTCCACCATCAGTCGCTTCCTTCACCACCCCATCAAGCACGGCAAACTCCTTGAGTTCCAATCGCCCAACCACGTATTCCTTTATCGCCTTCACTTTCTCCTCATCGAATATCGGCTTGAACAAATCAATATACGCCTTTATTCGCGCATCTGATTCGTTATAGAATACCTCGCCAGTCTCCAGATCCACCAAGCATAATGAGACATACCTGCTCACGAAATTCTGGTGGAACACCCCGGAATTAACGTGGTCAAGCACCTTCCTATCGAATCCCGTTACCGATGCAACGCCCAGCACATGGAAATAATTACCAAGCTCAGCACGGTCAATATACCGCGTCAGCAAGGCCAAAAGCTCTGATAAGGTCAGGCTCCTCGTATCAAACCCGTTCTCAGCATAATCCAGCAAATGCCCCTGCACTGAAGCTTCAATTATTACTCTCGTCTCTTCTTTACCAAAAAGCCGGTAGCTCTTCTCCGCAACCACATATCTCGACCGCAGGTTCAATGGCAATTTCTCCATTACTTCGCCATAATCAATCTTCAGCCTGCTCAAAATAATATCTGTATCGTCAAATTTGTGACGGTAACTCCACCGGGTTATCTTTAGTTCTCTCCTCTCTATCGGGTCGTATATCGTTCTTGGAAGATCGTTCATTTTGATGTCGAACCTGCCGATATAGTTCATCTCCTGAATCTTCGCAACATCTCTCGTTACAAATCGCTTCACCTCGCCTCCCTCTAGCATGGTCTTGAGCTTTTCCAATCGCTCTTCAATTTCTCTTCTTGTATATTCTAAGCCCTCTTGTTCTACTTTCAATCCCTCCTCTTTCTTCTCCAACTCTCCCTTTAGCGTCCTGATATTACCCAGCTCATCTTCAAACGCTCTTCTCGCTGCTTCTTTCAATTCTTCTTTTTCTCTTTCTTCTGCCTCTTTCAATTTTATCTCACGTGCATCCAGCGCTCTCTTTCTGCTTTCTATCTCTGCTCTGCTAGCCGCCCATGAATTCTCAAGCTTGTTGAACCTCGCCCATGTTTCTCTTTTCTCTTCTTCAATTTCGCTCAGCTTGGAAATCAATGCTTCCTTCTCCGCTTCTTTTTTCACAACCACTCGCTCTAAAGCCCTCAGTGTTTCTTCCAATCGCCCTTTTTCTTCTTTCAATGCTTCCCCTTCTTCCAATCTCGCTTCCAAGCCGGAAAGCCTTTGATTGAGGCTCTCTATTATCTCCTTCCTCTCCTTCTCCGACTCCTCCAAGATCGAACTTATATCATCCTCAACTGCAGGAAGTCCATACTCCTCGATGTATCTCCTCGCAGTCTCTTCCATTTTCAGTATTCGGTCCCTATAAACGCGTTTAAATGCATTTGCCAAATCTCCCGAAATATCACTTCTTCTTACAATCTCATCCATAACGTTGTAACCCACGGTAACCGCCTCAAATGCGATCTTCACCATCCCCCGCTCACGTCCCTTCGCTCGCTTGAAGTACTCCACCAGCTCACTCACGGAAAGCCTGCCGATGACCGCGAGAGCTTCAAACCCCCGCATAAATCTCATTTCATCTTCCGTAAACGAATGCGCAGGACAACGCTCGCCGTTGTCCAAAAAGGAGATGACGAGCTTCAACTTCGCCAGCACGATATTCGCTTCCAAAAACTCGTTAGTGGCGCCCGCAGGGTAATATTGACCATAATATTCTTCTTCTATTCGCGCGAGTTCATCCCACCACTGCCTTCGCCTGTGCTCAGGTAGCCGCTTCAACTGCTCCAGCCCCAGCTCCGGGCTCGTTATTGTTTTAGGCAACCTGTTCAGCCGCTCCAAATCCACAATTTCCATCCTCATCTCCATTCCCCGTCGTACCCAACGCTACTATCGTATTAGGTTTGACAGTATTTAAAACTTTCGATTTTCTTACTTTCGTAGATTCTGAGATGGTCAGTTTCTCAGCCTACCCCTCCCGCTCTGCCTTCACCCTCCAAGATTACCTTGAAATAGGAGAAATCAGTGATTAATTCCTCTTTTAACGCTCTACATGCTTCTTCCAACCCTTCCAATCGGACATCTACCGCTGTTTCTCCACCTTCTTCCTTTAGCACAAATTTTACACCAACCCCGCCTTTCCCTCGCCTCGTGTAGACGCTGTACTCCAGCTCAGAGAACGTCTGACTAAGATACCTCTGCCCCTGGAGAACCGCGTTCTTTTTGCTAAAAATAAAGCTGATGAGCCGCTCGACAGACTTTAAATCCTCCTTAAAGACCGCTTTTAGATGTTCAATCTTCTTTTCCGGCTCTAGTTCCTCCAACTCTGCCTTGTAGGTCTCCAGCCCTCCAGCACTTATCTTCGAATGCAACTCCTCGAGAAAATCCGCAACTTCGTTCCCCTCCAGGTCCGTCTTGACGACTATCGCTTTTACCTCCGATACCCTCCCGCTCTTTTCTGCACCCCACTTATCTATGACGTAGCGTACTCGCTTCTTTTCCGTATCGTCTGCGCAATTGAGAATGATGATGTGCATCGCCATCATTTCCGAGATAGGACGTCATAGTATATAAACCGTTAGTATTTTTTACAATAGTATTTATTACTTCTGGCAACGCCAGGGGATGAGCACCGCGGAAAAAACCGATAGCTTTTTAAAGCGAGACCAAAAACGTTCATTGCATGAGTGCAGAAATGATCTTGCTGGCCGCCCTTGCGGGCGTCGCCGTATTGTTTGCTTTGGGCGTCTTGGTGAGCAGCGATAACTTTTATTCCGCTCTCTTCATGTCCGTCACGCTGGTCCTGGTGGCGACGATTTACGCCTTCTTTAGCCTCCAGCCGGTCTTCGTCCTCATTCTCTTCATCTTCGTCGGTGCGATTGGCATCGTGACCGTAGCGCTCGCCGCGACGTACCGTACCGCGCCTGAACAGCAGGTCTCGTGGTTCTGGGCTATTCCAGTGGCGCTTACCGCGCTCATCCTCGCCGAGGCCATCTCGTTCTATCCCCTCGACGGGTCGATAGTCCCCAGTACCATCAACTTCCAGCTCGTGAACTTCATCCCGCATCTCGAATACCTCCTGCTGGTGGTATTCCTGATTGCGCTCGTCCTGCTCCTGCTGTTATCAGTCCTGAGGATGGGGGTAGGAGGGAGGAGCTAAATGCCTGCGATTGATGGAACGAGTCTCTCGATACTGCTTGCCACATCGTTTACGATCCTGCTCATCGGCTATCTCACCGCCATCTCGAGCAAGGATGTGATCCGGCTGCTGATCTCGCTGGAGATGATGTTTGGTGCGGTCTTCCTGGCCCTGGTCCCGCTCTTCTCCGTGGCCCATCTCGTGAATACTGCCTTTGCTATTGCGATCGTCACGATCTTCGCGTCCAGCGGTGAGCTGCTGATCCTCATCTCCGCGATCTCGATCCTGGATCGCCAGAAGAGGAGTGTGAAGACCGACGTGGTGACCATAGGAGGGGATAAGCTATGAACTTCGATATGATACTCTTGGCCCTGTTGATCCTGCCGTTGCTCGCAGCGGTTCTGGCGCCGCTCTTGAAGCCAAAGCCGGCGACGTATCTCACCTCGCTCTTCTTTTTACTCCCCTTCTTCGCTATCCTCTACTGCATTCTCATCGGCTATTCTTCGAGCATTCATCTCACCAACTTCGCCGCGCCGATCGGGCAGATCTATCTCAGTCTCGACTTCATTGCGCACGCCTTTGGGCTCACCATCTGTATCGTGGCGGCGATGGTCGCGCTCTTCGCCCTGCCGTATATGGAGCATCGATTCGAGGAGATGAAGCTCGGGGTGGAGTCGGAGTTCAGGAAATACATCTTCCTCTACGACCTCTACGCGGCCTCGATGCTCTGGCTCGTCTACAGCGGCAATCTCATTCTGCTCTACATCTTCCTGGAGATTGCACTGATCACCGCGTTCCTCCTCATTTACTTCTACGGCTACGGTAACCGGCAGTGGGTGGGCCAATTATACCTGATCTGGAGCCTGGTTGCCGGTGTCCTGACCCTGGCAGGGCTGCTCATTATCGGGATTACCAATGACACGCTCGCACTCAACCTCCTCCTGAAGGGTGGCACGGTCAGCGTGGCTGCATGGACCTTCATCTTCATCGGGATGGTGATCGAGCTGCCCGTACTGGGCCCGCACGTCTGGCTCCCCTGGGCACACGCCGAAGCACCCACGCCGCTGAGCGCACTCTTAAGCCCGCTCACCGTGGGCTTGGCCGGGTACGTCCTGCTCCGGGTCGCCCTGATCGATTATTCCTTCATCATCACCTACCGGAACTACATTCTCTTCTATGCGATCCTCTCGAGCATCTACGCGGGCTTCTCGGTCTTCAAGCAGACTGATTTCAAGCGCTTGCTGGCCTATTCTACCGTCTCTCAGATGGGGTATATCCTCGCGGCACTTACCCTCGGCCCCTTCGGGCTGGTCGGCGTGGTCATCCAGTACATGTCGCACGCGTTCGGCAAGTCAATCCTGTTCAGCAGCGCGGGTGGGATCATCGCGGTCCACCACGGGTTACGCGACCTGACGAAGATGGGTGGGTTGCACGATTCGATACCCGCGATCTCGAACGTCGCGGTGATG
>Ga0172365_10003701_pt1 | contig 11356 bp, 12 predicted proteins | sample LakKivSesite48cm_FD_114535 | JGI IMG/M metagenome (GOLD analysis project Ga0172365, IMG submission 114535) | Sediment microbial communities from Lake Kivu, Rwanda - Sediment site 48cm | ecosystem: Environmental > Aquatic > Freshwater > Lake > Sediment | place: Rwanda: Western Province, Lake... | reverse complement strand
CTTTATGGCGGAGAGGGAACCACTCCGGAAAAAAGATTGCTTTCTTTGTTCAATGAAGTTTATTCTTCCAGCGCCAGGGAATATGCCTTAGTGATGAGCGCGGATGAATTAGAGGTGATTTTCAGCTCTAATCTGGTTGATGGTGCAACTTATTTTCATCTTTATCAATCCACTCGGTCTTCTGTAAATGAGCCTTTTTCTTATCCAGCAAAAATAACTAATCTTTCCCAAGATGGTTGTATGGAATCCGGTCCATCTTTAAGCCAGGACCGAAAAGAGCTTTTCTTTTATCGCTGTTGCCCTTGGTATCATCCCTCTTATTGCACTAATTGTTGTGATATTTACTGGGCAACCAGACCTGAGCCAGGCTCTCCATTTAATAATGTCTCAAAGGTTAGCACGCTCAGTGTAAATAATTACCAGGATGCTTCACCAATGCTCGGTCCTGACCAGCTGACCATTTACTTTGCCTCTAACCGGCTGGTTGATGGACAAAACAAGAGATATGACCTCTGGAAAGCGGTCCGAGCCCAAGAAGGAAGCACGATTTTTGATAATCTTGAGAACCTTAGCACGATCAATTCCAAATGTTATGAGCTTTTCCCAGCAATAAGCCCGGACCAGCTTCAGATTAGTTTTATGTCCAATTTGAATCCACTAGATAGTGATACCTGCTTATGGGGGAACCCAATTCCTTATTATCTCAGGTTAGCGGAAAGAACTGAGCCCCAATTAGATTTTTCTCCTTCTTTGCCAATGGATTTGGTTAATTTAGATGACTATGATGAATACACCCCATTTTTCACTTGGGACGGCTTAGGACTTTTTCTCGCACTTCAGTTAAAAAGTGATGCCAATAAAAGAGATATTTACTTTTTGAAACGAGCTGGTCCCGGGCTTCCATTTTATATCAATAAGACCAAAGGAAGATATGATTTAACCGGGACAATGCTCCTCACTGAGGAGTTGAACTCAGAGGGTAAGGCAATGATTTATGTTAGAGCCAATCAGGCAGGAGAGATAAAAATTATTGTTAGCGCTCCGGGAAATGAGAAAAGAAAAATTCCAGATAGCGCGCTTGACCAAATAATCACCCTGGTCGCGGAATAATGAAGAAAACCAAAAAAAGCAGTCAGCTTTGTTTCATTGGCGAGATTCGCACCTCATTCAGCGCCTCAAATCCTCCACCCCGTCCTTTTAATGAATCTGATTATCAAGCCCAAATTATTATCTTTCCGGAATTTCAGGAAGGGCTGAAAGAATTGGAAAGGTTCAAATATATTTATGTGCTATTTTACCTTGACCAAGAAAAAGGCTATTCTTTGACCGCACATCCTCCCAGCGCCAAAGGCAAAGAGGTGGGAGTTTTTGCCTCCCGCTCCCCGCATAGACCCACTCCCATTGGCTTGAGCGTGGTTCGGCTAAAAGAGATAAAAGGCAATGTGGTCATTACCGACGGGATTGACGCTTATGACCGAAGTCCGGTTTTGGACCTAAAGCCTTATTTTTTAAGCTATGACGCTAAAAATGACGCCAATAATGGCTGGAGAGAGGAGATTGAAAATCAAACTTGATTTTTCCATTAAGCTAACATATAAATTTTCTAATGCCTAAAATTAAAATTATTTTCTCTGATTTTGAGCTACTGGCTGAACTTAACCAAACCCAGACCGCTAAAAAAATTTTCTCCCTCCTTCCCATAAGCTCCAAGACAAATGTTTGGGGAGAGGAGATTTATTTTGAAATCCCGCTGAAAGCTGGTCTGGAGAAAGACGCTAAGGAAGATGTGGAGGTGGGGGAATTAGGATACTGGCCTCAAGGAAATGGGTTCTGCATATTTTTTGGTCCCACGCCGGTAAGCAAAGATGATAAGCCAAAAGCATATAGCAAGGTCAATATCATTGGCAGATTATTGGAACTGCCAAAGGCTAAACTTAAATCGGTCCAATCCGGAGCTAAAATAAAAATTGAGCAAGCAGAAAAAGAAAAGTAAAAAGCGAAAAAGCGTCTCAACTCCGGTGGTTGATAAGCTAACCGCAAATCAGCGGATAGAAAATTGGTTAGCTAAAAACGGGAAATGGGGACTAATTTTGGGGTGGATTCTTTTCCTGATTCTGTATCTTTCTTTGGCAATTGACGAGTTAGCCGGGATTTTGGGAGGGGATAATGCTCATTATCTTATGTTAGCCAAATCCTTAGCCCTGGGAAAAGGCTATCAGGACCTTTATCTTCCCGGGGAGCCGGCTCATACTCAATACCCTTTTTTATTTCCGCTGATTTTAAGCCCTTTTGCCCTGAGCGCCCGCCAGACTTTTTATAGCCATCTTTTGATTCTATTTTTAGGCGCTTTGGTTCCGCTTCTGGCAATAGCTTGGGCAAGATTGTCCGGAAGAACGAGAATTGAGTCATTAGTTTTATTTTTGGTGATTTCAACTTCCCCGGTCTATTACAAGTTTCTGCCCAATATCTTGAGCGAAGCGCCAGGGATGTTTTTTATTTATTTAGGCTTGTTCTTGATTGCGTATTTTAGAGTGAAGGGCTTGGATGGCTTTAAAGTGTTTTATTTAGCGATAGTTGCTTTATGCGCTTTTTATTGTAGAACCGTAGCAGTGGTGATAGCGCCTGCGCTTCTGCTTCCCCTTTTAATAGAGCCTGAGTTCCGAAAGAAAAAATTCTTGAAGGTCCCTTACTGGGTATGGTTTGCGGGATTATTTGGCTTGGGAATGATGCCCTGGTTAATTTTTACTAAAATTCACGGCGGGCTTTCTTATCTTCAACAGCTGATGGTCAAAGACCCGTATAATATCTCTTTAGGCACGATTACCTTTCCGGACCTGATTCTACGGATAAAAGAAAATTTTATCTTCCATTTCCCCTCCATCGGAGATATTTTTGAGTTCGGGGAAAAGGATAGTCAGAGAGAATTTCTCTCCGGGATAATTTGCCTGGCTCTGGTTGTAATCGGCTTAATTGAGGAATTTCGGAAAAAGCGCTGGGAAGGGGTCAGCTTTTTTGTTCTATTCATCCTCACCTTCCTGACCTGGTCTTTTAAGGAGCGAAGGTTTCTTTATCCTCTAATCCCGCTAATTGCGATTTATTTTTTACAGGGGTTAATTATTTTAACTAAAATTTTTTCCAAAAAATTGGCTCAATATCTATACCTGATTTTAATCCCTATTTTTTGCTGGCAGGCGGTTCAGCTCGGCTCTATAACCAGAAGATACCATACCCCGGACCCTTTTCCCCAAAGCCCCATTTTTATTGATGGCTACGGCAAATTTTCAGACCCGATAATAGATTTTTCCAAATACCCCTCGCTCTGGGAGCTGGACCCGGCAATAAAAAAATTTCTCTCTGACCGAATCGTGATTCTAAAAATAGCAGAAAAGTCCCTTCCCCAAGAGGCGGTGATTTTGAGCGGAAAGCCGACCTTGACCTGGTATTATTCTCAGAGAAAGTCAGTAAGATTTATCTATAATGGCGCTGATGAGGAAAATTGGGAGAATATCAAAAAATACGGTGTGAATTATGTTCTCTGGGAGCCAACTTATTCTAAGCAGATGAATTTTTTATTGAAAAATCCTGAACTATTAGAAGTAGTTTATCTGAGTGTGCCGACCAAAACCGCGCTTTTTAAAATTAGCTATTATCCAGAATAAGCTTTTTTCTAACTTGACTTTTTAGGTTTTGCGCGGAGCACCAGCACATCTGCCCACCGAGGAAAAACCCCTGCCCAGAAATCTAAAAACTCAAGGATAGTTTTCTGCTGTTTAGGAGAAAGTTTCTGTAAAAAGGCTCCCCAGCCCGGAAAACACCAGAGCAAACTTACTCCTCGGATTTTTTCAATTTCAAATTTTTTTTCCAGCGCCTGAACTAAAAATTGATAATCAAACTTATAGTTATGGTCCGAGGGAGGAAGGTAAGAAGGTTTATCGGCTCTTCTTTTTTTATGGCGTTTTTCATAAAACCAATCGTAGATTTTAGCTAATTTGCAGGAAAGGCTTTCAAAATTAGCGACCGAGATGATGAGCCGACCATCGGGCTTTAAAGTTCTTGCTGTTTCTTTCAGAGAGCCCTCCAGGTCCAAAAAATGGTCAATGGCTCCTTTACAGACCAGCTTATCCAAGCTCTGGTCTGGGAAGGGGATATTTTCCGCAAGCGCCCGGACAAAAATTACCGGATGGGTCTTTCCCGGCTCAATCCATTCTAAGGCTTTCTTGAGCATCTTGTCTGATGGCTCCAAGCCAAAACTGTCTGCGCCTTTAAGCGCAAGCTGAAAAGCATCCACCCCTCTTCCACAGGCTAAGTCCATAATTTTCTCTCCGGGCTTGGCAGAGACCGCTTGTAAAGTGGCGCTGGTCATCCGGTCAAATAAAAACTTAGTGTCCGGGCTCATCTCGGTTAGCACAATCTCGGTATCATCCCATTGCAGGTCTGGTTTTTTTTCTTGGCTCATTCTTGGCTATTTTCTTGAATAATCCATTTTTGTCAAATTAAGTTTAATACCTTGATTCAGCTATTTCCTCTCTGGACTGGCTGATATTATAATAAAAGCTTAGATGATGGAATTAAGTGTGATAATTCCGGCTTATAATGAGGCAAGCCGAATCCGGGATAGCCTGAATCGGATTAAAAATTATTTAAGAACCAAACAGATGAATTTTGAAATCATCGTGGTGGATGATGGCAGTGAGGATGGGACTGGAAAGCTGGTTCAGGAGATGATTGCGGAGTTCTCTGAGCTTAAGCTGATTCATCTGCCCTTTAACCGGGGAAAGGGCTTTGCGGTTAGGGCGGGAATGATGGAAGCCAAGGGAAAGCTGATTTTGATGAGCGATGCGGACCTTTCTGCCCCGATTGAAGAGCTGGAAAAACTGGTTCAGGTGATAGAGCAGGGAGCTGATGTCGCGGTAGGCTCAAGGAGGGCAAAAGGTGCGGTCTTACTCAAGCACCAGTCCTGGTTTCGGCAGAATATCGGGCTGGCTTTTGGCTTCTTTACCAGAATCATACTGCCGACCGGGGTTCTTGATACCCAGTGCGGGTTTAAATGTTTTAAAGCGGATGTGGCTAAAAAATTATTTTCCCTTCAGAAAAGCACTGGCTTTGCTTTTGACTTAGAGATTCTGGCGCTTGCCAGAAAATTAGGCTTTGGGATAAAAGAAGTGCCGGTCAAATGGAAAAATAGTGAGAGCAGTAAAGTTAAGCCCTTTCGGCATTTTCCAGCAGTGGTTAAAGAGGTAATTAAAATCCGGATAAATTTATGGCGAGAGGAAAAATTTGGCAAGGGCTAAAGAGCTACTTTTGATTTATCCTCGGATTCGCTATCCCAGCGGAGATGTTCCCTTAGGGATTTTATATCTGGCAAGCGCGGTTCGGGAGAAATTAAATATCCAGCCGGAAATTATGGACCTGGGCTTTATTAAAAATCCGTTTCAGGAAATCCAAGACCGGGTTCGGGGGAATCAGTATCAATGGGTGGGAATCAGCGCAATGATAACTATGGCCGAGCCAGCTAAAAAAATAGCCCAACTCATCAAATCCATCTCTCCGGAGACCAAAGTTATCTTGGGAGGCCCTCATCCCACTACTCTTCCAGAAAAATGCCTTAATCATAACTTTGATTATTTAGCCTTAGGAGAAGCGGAACAAACTATTTGTGAGATAATAGAAAAACCAGAGCCAGAAAATATCCAAGGCGTCTGGTTTAAAAAAAATGGGGAATGGATAAAAAATCCGCTTCGGCCTATGATAGAAAATTTAGATGCGCTACCTTTTCCAGCTTTTGATTTAATAGAGCTCAACCAATATAAAAGGCTCTGGTTTCAGTTAGATACCATTGGGAGACCGGTTCGGGGCGCTTCTATTATTGCCAGCCGGGGTTGTCCTTATCAATGTTCCTTCTGCCAGCCCACTTTAGAAAAATTATTTGGAAAAAAATTGAGAAAGCGCTCTCCGGGAAATATAGTTGCGGAACTGGTCTGGCTTAAGGAGCGGTTTCAGATAGAGGGATTTATTTTTGTGGATGATACATTGATGATAGATAAAGCCTGGTGCCAGGAGCTTGCAAAAGAGATAGTCCAGGCGAGGCTCAATCTGGTTTTTGGAGCTAATTTCCGGGCGGAGCTGGTAGAGGAAGATATTTTGGAGAGATTAAAATCTGCGGGTTTAAGAAAAATTTATTTAGGCATAGAATCAAGCTCTGAGCGGATTCGGAATAATGTATTGAACAAGAAAATCAGCAACGAGGAAATCCAGAGAGCAGTGGGAATAGCTAAAAAGCTGGGACTCAAGGCGCAGGGATATTTTATGATTGGCGCTCCTGGCGAGACCAAAAAAGAGGTCAAAGCGACTTTGGCTTATGCCCGGGGATTAAACCTTGATGACCTTACCATAAACCTCACTACGCCTTTGCCCGGGACCTTTCTTTACCAGAAGTTCCGTTCTGAAATAGCTATTCCTGAAGATAAATTTGACTATTATCGGAATTATGCTTTCCGTGCCAAAGAATTAAGTCAAAGCTGGCTCAGAGGCGCGCAGTTTGGTGGTTATCTTTTATTTTATCTTCATCCCAAAAGATTCTGGGCGTTATTTAAGATGTTATTTTCTAAAGCCTTTTTGCCCAGAACCATTCTTAAGCTCAAGCGAGTGCTTTAATGGCAAAGAGTGAATATGAAAAGATGTTTCTGGCAGAGACCAATTATTTCTGGTTTGTCGCCAAGCAAAAATTGCTTTTTGAAATTCTAAGGCAAATTAATCTTCCCCAAGCCCCATCTTTACTTGACTTAGGCGCGGGCACAGGCATCACCCTTAAGCAGTTAGAGAAATCAGGCTTTGCAATAGGATTGGACCCTTTTCCAGAGGCTTTAGAGTTTTGCAGAAACCGGGAATTGAAAAATCTGGTTTTAGGCTCTGGGGAAAAATTGCCCTTTAAAGATAATAGCTTTGATTTGATAAGCTCGCTGGACACGATTGAGCATACCGATAACCCCTTGAGGATGTTGAGCCAGGTTTTTCGGGTTTTGGCTCCGGGAGGGTATTTTATTCTCAGTGCGCCTGCTTATCCTCGGCTTTCAAGTCGGCACGACTTAGCCCTGGAACATAAACTAAGATACACCAAAAAGAGGTTAGAGACCCTTCTTAAAGAAGCTGGGTTCAGGATAGAAAAATTAGGATATTTTTATGGGTCGGTTTTTCCATTTGCGCTGAGCTTAAAATTTTTCCAGAAATGGTATGGGAGCAAAACCCAAACTATTTCCTATTATCTCCCTTTTCCCTTAAACCAGGTCTTGCTCGGATTATGCGCTTTAGAGGCAAAGCTCTTCAATCGCTGGTCTTTCCCTTTTGGCACCTCCCTAATTGCGGTCTGTAAAAAATGAGTGTTTCAAATCCTGATTTATAGGCGCAGATTTTAAAATTTTTTATTTTTCCGGATGAATCGGGAATTTAGGCGTGCCTCTTTTCCGAAGCCTTTTATTGGCTTTTCCTGCGTTTCTTCTCCGAATCGCTCTCCTTCTTCTGGTTTTAGTGCTATCACTGACCATTTTTTCCTCCTTATATCTGTTATCGGGATATTTTTTAATGATGATAAGGGGTTCTTTTGATTATTGCAAAAGCCCGGTAAAGTTGTTCCACTAAAATCAGCCGCGCCAACTCGTGGGGGAAGGTCAATCTGCTCATTGCAATCACCTTATCCGCTTTCTCTTTTACCTGCTCATCTAATCCATAAGCCCCGCCCAGAACAAAAATAAGCTCTTTTCCCTGCTCGGTTATTCTCTCAATCATCTTTGCAAACTCCATACTGGTCAAGTTCTCTCCCCTCTCATCCATCACCACCAAATAAGCCCGGCTGGGCAGTGCCTCCAGAATCTTCTCCGCCTCCTCTTTTTTCTTAATCTCCACTGCGCTGGATTTGCCATCTGGCGCCTGCTTGAGCTTAATCTCCATCCCTTTCCCGCTAATATGTTTTAACTCGTCAAGGTAGTGGTTAATTTTGGCTTGAATTATTTTATCTTTAATTTTCCCGACTGCAATAATATGTATCTTCAATTTAGCGAACTGTTTACACCGGGTCAGCTTCTGGAATTTTAATCTGAGGCGCATCCGCCCATAATTTTTCCAATTGATAAAACCTTCTTAACTCTTTATAAAAAATATGAGCCACTACATCTCCCCAATCAATCACCACCCATCTTCCTTCCTCTTCCCCTTCAATGCCCAAAAGCGGAATCCTGGTCTGGGCTATCATTGCTAACACCGCCTCAAATATAGCCTGAACCTGGGTGGCGCTTTCCCCATGCATAATCACAAAATAGTCAGTATAATTCACTAACTTTCCGATTTTAAGAACTACTGGCTCCTGCGCCTTACAGGATTTTCCCGCGCTGACCACTAAAAGCGCTTTCTTTTTGCTGGAGAGCTTTTTGGAGGCGGAGCGAACTTTTCTTCTAAGTTTTTCGGAGCTCATCTCCAAAACCAGCTACTCATTTTTTATAAAGCCCATTTTCATTAATGTATTCAATTACCCTCCGGGGCAATAAATATCTTATGGATTGCCCCTCTTTCACCATCTTGCGAATCATTGTTGCGGAAATGTCCAAGTTAGTGACCGGATTGAAAATTACCCGATTTCCTGAACTATAAACAAATTCTTTATTCTTTGCCTTCCATTTAAATTGAGGGCGAATCTCCTGAGGGATTATCCGATTGGGTCTTACCTGAGGACTGCCCGGTCTGGTGGTGACTATAAAATTGGTTTCTAAAAAAAGCTCCTGCCAATGATACCAGGTGTTTATCTCCAAAAACGCGTCCAAGCCTAAAATAAAATAGAAATTCGCGTCTGGATTTTGTTTCTTTAACTCCCGAATGGTCTCCACGGTATAGCTTTTGCCGGGACGAATTATCTCTAAATCCGAGACCGTAAAATGCTCATTGCCAGTGATAGCTAAAGTCAGCATCTTGAGCCGATGCAGCGGGTCAATCACCTCCTCATCGCTCTTATGCGGTGGTTGAGCAGAGGGAACAAAAATCACCTGTTTTAATTTAAATTTATGAAACACCTCCTCTGCGGTTCTTAAATGTCCGAAATGAATCGGATTAAAAGTGCCACCATAAACACCGATATTCAAGATTATTCCCTCCTTATTGTCATTTCTCCCGAACCTGACCATTTCCCAAGACAATAAACTTGGTGATGGTCAGCTCTTCCAGCGCCATTGGACCATAAGCATGAAGCCGAGTGGTGCTTATCCCGATTTCCGCGCCTAAACCATATTGAAAGCCATCGCTGAACCGGGTGGACGCATTTATCATCACTGAGCTTGAGTCCACCCTTTGGATAAACTCCATTGCCCTAACATAATTCTCAGTGATAATCGCTTCAGTATGGTCAGAGCCATATTTCTCTATATGGGCAATCGCCTCCTCCAAACCATCCACTACCCGAACCGCTAAAACTAAATCCAGATACTCCGCATACCAGTCCTGCTCTTTAGCGGGCTTGGCAAAAGGAACTATTTTCCGGGTGCGGGCACAGCCTCTAAGCTCAACCCCTGCCTCCTTATACAATTTTGCCATCTGGGGAAGAAATTTTTTAGCAATCTCTGCATCCACCAAAAGCGTCTCCATTGCATTGCAAACCGCTGGTCTTTGTAGCTTGGCGTTATAACAAATAGAATAAGCCTTTTTCAGGTCTGCGTCCCGGTCCACAAAAATATGACACACCCCTTTATAATGCTTTAGGACTGGAATCCGGGAAATCTCCACCACCTTCCGAATCAGCTCCTCCCCTCCCCGAGGAATCACCAAATCAATATATTCATCCAGCTTGAGTAGCTCGTCCACTGCTCTATGCTCGGTCATCGGCACCACCTGAACCGCCCTGGAATCCAGTCCTGCTTTCTTCAAGGCAGAGCTAATGATTTCTCCCAATGCCAAATTAGAATGAATCGCCTCTGAGCCACCCCTTAGAATCACTGCGTTCCCGCTTTTCAGACAAAGGCTCGCGGATTCTATGGTCACATTGGGACGAGCCTCATAAATTATTAAAATCACGCCCAGCGGGATTCTCATTCTGCCAATCAGAAGCCCATTTGGTCTGGTCCAGATTCTGGTAATTTCTCCTACTGGGTCAGTAAGGCTCATAACCTCTCTTATCCCATCAGCCATTGCTTGAATCCGCTCCGGAGTGAGCCTTAGCCGATCTAAAAACGCGGAACTTAATCCCTTATCTTTTCCAGCCTTTAAGTCTTTCTGATTGGCAGATAAAATTTTCTTCTGCTCCTTTGTCAATCCCACCGCTATCAACTCCAACACCCGGTCTTTTAGTTGGCGAGATGCGGTTCTGAGGCTTCTTCTTGCCTGTCTGGCATTCTGGGCAATAGTCAGCGCCTCTTTTTTTAGCTCCCTCCCTTTCATCTCTTCCTCTAAATTTATCTGATTTCTTTTAGTTTGTAAAACCATCTTCAGGTTTTATTTTCAAACGCTAGCGCTAAATTGTCCCGATGAATCACCTCATCATAATCCTTAGTTCCAAGAAGCTCTTTAATCTGGTTAGTATGCTTGCCCTTTATTTTCTTTAATTGCTCAGCGCTATAATTGACCAACCCCTTTCCAACCTCTCTCCCTTGCTCATCCATCACCCGCACCAGCTCCCCGGGATTAAATTTGCCCCTAATCTCCACCACCCCCTTGGGCAAAAGACTTTTATTCAACTCCACTAATGCCTTTACCGCACCGGTATCCACAATTATCTCCCCTTTAGCCCTGCCCGCAAAATATAGCCAATGCTTTAGGCCTTTGAGCTTCCGCTTTTCCGCTATCACTAAACTGCCCAAGAGCTTTCCTTCAAACAATTTCCTTAAAACCTCTGGGTCTTTGCCCGAGCCAATGAAAGTGGGAATCCCTGCACTGCTGGCTATCTCCACCGCATATAACTTGCTCTTAATCCCTCCACTGCCCGCGCGAGATTTGCTCTCTTCCCCACATTCGTAAAGCTTCTGGTCAAAGCCTTTAATCACTGGAATCACCTGCGCATCTGGATATTTAAGCGGGTCTCTCTCACAAATCCCTTTTGCCACAGATAACATCACCAATAAATCCGCCTTGAGCATCACTGCGACCAGCGCGGCTAATTGGTCATTTTCCCCAAACCGAATCTCCTCTACCGCCACTGTATCATTCTCATTGATGATGGGAATAATTCCTAATTTCAGCATCTGCTCCAAAGTATTTTTGGAGTGAAGGTAGCGATGCCGAATAGAGAAATCCTCATGAATGAGCAAAACCTGTCCCACTAAAAGCTTATATGGCTCAAAAGCCCGCTGGTAGAATTGCATCAGAATCGGCTGACCCACTCCTG
>Ga0172365_10003693_pt1 | contig 11363 bp, 13 predicted proteins | sample LakKivSesite48cm_FD_114535 | JGI IMG/M metagenome (GOLD analysis project Ga0172365, IMG submission 114535) | Sediment microbial communities from Lake Kivu, Rwanda - Sediment site 48cm | ecosystem: Environmental > Aquatic > Freshwater > Lake > Sediment | place: Rwanda: Western Province, Lake... | reverse complement strand
CAAACCCCTCTTTTAAATGGAGAAAAAGATTTTATCGGACGATTTTTTTGGACATTAAAACCTCGCCTCAAAGCTGGGGCCTTTGGCTTGCTCTTACTTCTTTTTCTCGGTCTTTTAATTAATTGATGAATTGTCGGCATATAAAAATCTCCCTCAAATTATTGGGTTCACCCTCAAGAATAACAATTATTTAAAAAATAGTCAATCGGGCTGCCGGGAGTTGAACCCGGATCGCATGCACCCCATGCACGTATACTACCGTTGTACTACAGCCCGGCAAGTCTGACTTACCTGCTCATTTTTTTGCCCATTTTTTTAATGCATTTGGCGCAGGCTTTAACTCTTTTTCCGCTACCTAAAGTTACCCATTGTAAATTCGGGTATTTTCTTTTTTTGGTCGTAGGATTATATTTGCTTCGTAACTTTTTTCGTGTTACAGTTACAATAGATTTTTTCCCGCAAATTGCACAAACTCGTGACATGATTTTAAAATTTATCATAAATTTAATCCTTTGGCAAATATGGACCCAATAATTCTTATAATCCAACTGGCCATTCTTTTAATTTCAGTGGTTATTCACGAAGTCTCCCATGGATTAATGGCAAATCATTTGGGTGACCCAACAGCTAAATATGCTGGTCGCCTAACTTTAAACCCGATTAAACATCTTGATCTCTGGGGCTCTTTTTTAATTCCTTTATCTTTGTTGATTATCGGCAGTCCGATTCTTTTTGGTTATGCCAAACCAGTCCCATATAATCCTTACAATTTAAAAAATAAAAAATGGGGGCCAGCTTTAGTAGCCGCAGCTGGTCCCGGTTCGAATTTAATTATTGCTCTCATCTTCGGATTATCTCTCAGGGTTATATCTTTTGGTAATTCTGTTTATCTACAAAATTTAGCCCAAATTTTCGCCTATATAGTTTTATTAAATTTACTCTTGGCGGTGTTTAATCTTGTACCGATTCCACCGCTTGATGGCTCAAAAATTCTTTTTGCTCTCCTACCCTACAAATATCAACAAATTGGTTTTCAAATGGAGCGCTATGGATTAATCTTGGTTTTATTCTTTATCTTTTTTCTTTTTAGATATATTACTCCAGTTATTTTCTGGCTATTTAAAATAATTGTTGGTACATCTTTATTGTAAACCCCTCACCAAAATCTTTGGTACGGGGAAAATTTGCCAAAGATTTTTTATTGTGATAAATTAAAATACGCTCTTAATTTTAAAAGCCCGCCTACGCATAAAGCTTCGGCGAGGCAAAGGAGGTAAAAATGGGACAAAATATGGATTCCTCGGAAATCGAGCAAAGGGCTCGTGAGTGGAAAGGGGCGGTTTTACACTTCATCTTTACAGATGACCCCAAAAATATACGCACAATCAAAGGAAACCCGGCAGGCGTTCTTAAATTCTTTAGGGATTTTGAGAAAAATCCAAACTACAGAATAATCTCACTCAAAAAAGCATTCGAACTCAAGGATATTCCAGTAAAAATCTGGGGAAATGCAAAAAAAATAAGATACATCCCGATGTATCTGCGTTCCAAAAGAAACGAGTTCCACCAAGTCCTTAAAGAAACCTGTTATTTTGGACCTGTCAACAAAAAGGGCGACGATTAAGTCGCCTTTTTTATCTTTCTATCCAAAAATTTATCTCCATCACTTAAAATTTCTATATTACCATCTTTGCCCGTCTCAAAAACAGAAATATTTTTTAACCTATCTAAAACCTCCTGATGGGGATGACCATATTGATTATCTTTCCCAACCTCAATCATTGCTAAAACAGCATTCACGGCTTTTAGAAATTCTTCTGTGCTTGAGGTTTTACTGCCGTGATGAGCAACTTTTATAATGTCTGATTGTAAATTTAATCCTGAATTAATCAACTTATTTTCCGCGCTTTTTTCAATATCGCCAGTGAATAAGGTTTCGAAATTATTATAAATTAATTTCGCCACAATTGAAGTATTGTTGCTGTCAGAAAACTCTCTGCCAGCTAAATTTTCAAATGGATACAAAATATTCATTTTTATATTATTACCAAAATCAATTTCTCCTCCAGATTTAGCAAGATAAATGGGAATATTTTTTTGTTCAATAATTTTTAGCCATTCTTTATATTGTTCAGTATCCCGAAAAACACCAGTCATAATAATTGCGCCGATGTCGTATCTTTTAATAATTTCAATTAGACCGCTTAAATGGTCGGCTTCGGGATGACTCAAAATTACTAAATCAATATAATGGTCAAAAAACGGAATTTCTTGACCAATTTTTTCCAAAATTGATAAATCTGGACCACCGTCAATCAAAACCTGTTGTCTTTGAGGGGTTTCAATAAATTCCGCATCTCCCTGCCCAACATCAAAAAATTCAACTTTCAAAAATTTGTTATTTTCTTGTCTAAAAACAAAAATCCAAACAATAACCGCGACCACAAAAAGAATAATCAATAAGCCAATTTTCTGTTTCTTTTGTATAACCATATTAATCCAATGATTAAAATATAATAGCCAATTAACCAAAACCAGTGGACATTAGAAATTCCTTTGGCAGCAAAAGGAATTTTGGAAAGCCAATTAACCAATCTCAGCATATAGGTTGTTCCAATATAAGTTGGCCAAAGCAAAATTTTTCCTAAAAATGACCAAATTGCTGCACCAGCAATAAAAATCAAGCCGATAGCGGTAAGAATTGGGATTGCCGGCACAATTAAAATATTAGCCAGTGGAGAAATAAAAGAAATTCTACCAAAATTGTAAATTAAAATTCCCAAAACCGCGATTTGGGCAGCTAAAGTGGTGGTAATAATTTGGATAAGACCATTGAGTTCTTCTTTTTTTACTTTCTTTAAAATAAACTCATCCAAAATTGGCTTAATATAGATTAGACCAAAAACTGCTAAAAAAGATAATTGAAAACCAACGTCATATCTTAAAAGCAATGGATTAAAAACCAGCATAATTGCGCCAGCAAAAATCATAATCCGCGTAGCATTGCTTAATCTACCAATTTTCTGGGCATACAAAAGAATAGCGCCCATAATTCCAGCCCGAATAGCTGAAGCAGGCGCGCCAACCATAATAATAAATAAAAAAATCAAAGCCAAAACAAACCAGAATGCCTGCTTGCGCCACATTCCCAATCCAATTAAAACAAACATCAAGATCTCGGAAATAATCACAATATTCATCCCCGAAATTGCCACAATATGGCTGGTACCGGTAATGCTCAATTCGTTTTTAATTTCCTCGGAATAAATCTGTTTATTGCCCAAAATTATTCCTTCAAGTAAAGAAACTTCAGGAAAGGGCATAATTTTCTCAATTACCTCGGTCATTTTGTTCTTGAATTTCAAAATTGCGGAAAAAATAAAAAATCCTTTGTTTCTTTCCAGAATTTCGATTTCTGGATAATACATCACCGAATAAATTTCTTCTTTGGCCAAATAATTTTTATAGTTAAATTCTTCAAAAACCGCTGGAGTTTTTAATTTGCCTTTGATTTTTAAAACATCGCCGTAAAACCAGCCCGAGGCTGGTCCGCCTTGGGCGGAATATCCAGAATAATTTCCAGTTGTCACCAAAACTCTCCCCTCATCCGTCTTAATAGTCAATTTTGTATTATTGCTTTTCAAATCCGGCTCTTTAATCACTTTTCCCGTCAAAACAAAATCCTCTGGCAAATCATTATTTTTCGCCAGAGGACTTCTATTTTTCTCAATCAATTTCGGCGACGCAAAAAACACCACCACAATAAATATCAAACACGCTACCAGAAATATATTTGATATTTTCATGATCTCAACTCCACTTTCTCAATATATTTTTCCAAACTTTTCTGAAATTCTTTGAAAATTTCTTCGGAATATGGCTCTATTTTAGTAAATTTTTTATCTAAAACTTTTTTATTCTGAAATTGTTGGAGAGCGAATTTTTTGGCACCTTTTAACCATTCACCCATTTGCTCAATATCCTCTTTTTCAACCAAGCCTGGTACCGCCGTTGTCCGAAATTCACAATCCAATCCGCTGGTTTTAATTAAATCAATACTTTTGTTTATTTTTTCCAAATCAACTTTTGCGCCAGCTGCTTTAGAATAACTATTTTGAATAGATTTTATATCTAAGGCAATAAAATCTAATAATTTGGCTCTAATCAGTTTTTCTAACATTTCCGGACTGCTACCATTGGTGTCTAGTTTAATTAAAAATCCTTTATTTTTTATTTTTTTTATAAAATCAATTAAATCCGCATGGATTGTCGGCTCGCCGCCAGTAATGCAAATTCCTTCGATTAAACCCTTTTTTGAATCCAAAAACGCAAAAAATTCTTTTTCGCTGATTTTTGGCTGTTTTTTAATTTTTTCTGGGTCAACTAGCTCTGGATTCTGGCAAAATGGACATTTAAAATTACAGCCAATTAAAAAAACAGTGGCCGCAACTTTTCCCGGATAATCAACGAGAGTAAGTTTTTGCAAACCACCAATTTTCATAAATTTTATATTTTAACCTTAAACTCTAATCTATTTTTAAATTCTTGCTGTTTGCCTTTATTCCATTGTTGAACTGGCCTTAAATATCCCACAATTCTTGAATAAACCTCGCAAGGCTGTTCGATAGTACATTTAGGACAGGTAAAGTGCTCGCCATTTAGATAGCCGTGGTTGGGACAAATACTAAAAGTCGGAGTAAAAGTAAAATATGGCAGATGGAATTTAGAAAATATTTTTTTAATCAATTTTTTAACCATCTCCGAATCAGAAATTCTCTCTCCCAAAAATCCGTGCAGAACCGTTCCACCGGTGTACTTGGTTTGAATATTGTCTTGGAGTTTTAAAGCAGTAAATAAATCATCGGTATAATCTACAGGTAATTGAGTCGAATTGGTGTAATAAGGCTCACCATCCCCGGCTGTGATTATATCTGGAAATTGCTTTTTATCCATTCTGGCTAATCTATAGGATGTTCCCTCGCCTGGCGTGGCTTCAAGATTATACATACTGCCAGTAGTTTCCTGGTAGACAACCAATCTATCACGCATAAAATTTAAAATCTCATTGGTAAATTTCCTCCCTTCAGAACTAGCCATATCCTTGCCTATAAAATTGAGCATTGCTTCATTCATACCAATCAACCCAATGGTGGAAAAATGATTTCCCCAATAACTCCCCCGCATTCTCTTCACTCCATCCAAATAAAATTTGGCATAAGGATAAAGACCTTTCTCAGTAAATGTTTCTATGGTTTTTCTTTTAATTTCTAAAGATTCTTTGGCTAAATCCATTAAGCGGACCAAACGATTTAAAAATTCTTTTTTAGTTTTGGAAAGATAACCGATTCTCGGCATATTTATAGTTACCACTCCAATACTACCAGTTAATGGCGAGGCCCCAAATAATCCACCGCCGCGTTTATAAAGCTCACGATTGTCTAAACGCAGACGGCAGCACATACTTCGGGCATCTTCGGGCTTCATATCGCTATTAATATAATTAGCAAAATAAGGAATACCATATTTGGCGGTCATTTCCCAAATCGGCTTAAGAACCGGGTTATTCCAATCAAAATTCTTAGTAATATTGTAGGTTGGAATAGGAAAAGTAAAAACCCGACCCGTGGCATCGCCCTCACTCATTACTTCGGCAAAAGCTTGGTTAAGTATATCCATTTCTTCTTGAAATTCTTTATAGGTTTCTTTTTGGGCCTGACCGCCAATAATCACTGGCATGTTGGCTAAATTTTCTGGCACCACTAAATCCATAGTGATATTGGTAAAGGGGGTTTGGAAACCAACTCTGGTGGGGACATTACAGTTATAAACAAATTCCTGCATTGCCTGTTTAACTTGTTTATAATCCAAACCATCATGTCTGATAAAAGGAGCCAATAAAGTATCAAAATTAGAAAATGCCTCAGCTCCGGCTGTTTCTCCTTGGAGGGTATAAAAGAAATTAACAATATGGCCTAAAGCAACTCTTAAATGTTTGGCTGGGGCTGTTTCTACTTTGCCTTTCACTCCGCGGAAACCTTTTAAAAGTAAATCAGTTAAGTCCCAACCACAACAATAAGTAGCCAAATAACCCAGGTCATGGATATGAAAATCACCCGACTCAACTGCTTCTCTAATTTCTTTGGGATAAATTTTGTTTAACCAATAGTTTTTAGTTACGAAAACTGAAACATAATCATGAAGCCCCTGAAGAGAATAAGTCATATTGCTATTTTCTTTGACTTGCCAATCCAACTCTTCAATATAATTAGTTATCATGTTTAAACTTTCATCGGTAGCTATCTGGATTTCCCTAATTCTTCGTCTTTGTTCTCGATAAAGAATATAGGCCCGAGCAGTTTCAGTATATCCGCCGAGAATTAAAACTTCTTCTACTAAATCCTGAATTTCTTCCACAGCCGGAATATGGTCTTTTTTAAATCTTTTATTTAATAAAACCACCGCCTTGTCAGAAAGTCGTTCGGCAACCCGACGACCTCCTTTATTGGTGGCGGTTAGGGCTTTAAAAATGGCATCAGTAATTTTCTCCTGGTCAAAATCTACTATTCTCCCATCTCTTTTTTTAATTCTAGAAAATTTGTTCTTTACCATAAATTTATTAACCAATATTTAATTTTAAACAAAATAAAATACACAAGCAAGTAAGCAAGCGGCCCCGCAACTGCGGGGCCGACCTGTGTCTTTTGTATGAGTAATTTTTTATTTATAGAATCTATTCCATCTCTCCTAATTCTGCAATAATCATCAATTCTTTACCTTCTCTTAAAATTTTCAAACTAACTTTGTCGCCTGGTCTATATCTAGAAAGTAGTTTGGCCAAAGAATTATCTTCATTAATTTTAATTCCATTGAGCTCCAAAATAATATCACCTTCTTTAAGACCAGCTTTATCAGCCGCACTATCAGGAGTAATGGCTGGCTCATTATTATCACCTCTTGTAATCAAAGCTCCATAATCAACTGGTAATTTATTACTTTCGGCAATTGCCTTGGTAACCAAAACATATCGCACTCCCAAAAATGGATAAACTATCTTGCCTTTGGTTTGAATATCAACCAAATCTCTTTTAACTTTATTTATCGGAATGGCAAAACCGATATTTTCCGCTCCTTGGACTACCGCAGTATTCATCCCAATAACTTCACCATAAAGATTTAAAAGCGGACCCCCGGAATTACCTGGGTTAATAGCCGCATCGGTTTGAATTATATCTTCTAATTGTTCACTAATTCCTCCCCCGCTGGCAGTTATTGTCCTTAATAGTCCAGAAATTATTCCCGAGCTTACCGTGTTTCTAAACTCACCCAAGGCATTGCCAATAGCAATCACAGTTTGACCAATTTCCAAACTATCAGAATTACCCAATTTTAATACTGGTAAATTATTGGCTTCTATTTTTATAATGGCAATATCTTGAAGAGGGTCTAAGGCCAAAACCTTGGCTGAATATTTTTTACCATCATTGGTTAAAACCGTATACTCGGCTTCACTGTCTGAAACTACATGTTTATTAGTAGCTATCAATCCATCAGAAGCAATAATAAAGCCAGTACCTCCACCCACTTCTTTCAGTTCCTTTCCTTTTTGCCGAATTATAGGAATCCTGATATCAAAAGGACTATTTTCTCCAAAAGGATTATAATAACCCTGTTCGTAAACAGGAACATATTTGCTGATAATAATACTTACCACTGCTGACGAGGCTTGCTTGACAATCTGAGGAATGGCCTCAGTAACCTGGGTCGGTTTATTGATCTGTTGATTTGAAATTGTTTGCTGATATGATAAATGACTAAAATAAACCGCGGGGATTAAACCGCCCATTAAACCAACCAAAAATGAAATAATAATAACTAAAATAATCGGCTTTTTAAAGCCGTTTTTAATTTTGGGATTATATAAATGAAATAATCTCATTATATTTTAATACATTTAATTTTAATATTTTATTTCACCCTAAAAAGAAACCTCTATTGAACGCTTATTATTCTGATAGCAACCAGTTGTTTGAACAATAGTACTATTAACTTGGGTCGTAACCGTAGTTCCATACCAACTCCCATTAGCTAACTGAACTGAGCAAGCAGGTTGAGGTTGGGGAGCATAAAGGGGCGGCTGCCAGGCCTCATAAAGAGCTCGCTCTACCCCCGATTCAGCAGCATAATAAGCAATCAGAGAACCGGGAATATCTCTCAATAATTTTATTTCGCCCAAACCTAATCTAGCCAGCCCAATGGCAATAGATAGAATAGCAGCCATAACTAAAAGGGTTAAAAGAAGAGAAGTACCTTTTTGATTATTTAATTTCATATTCCAAGTTTGTGTTGAGAAAGGGTGGTTTGAAGTTCAGCTACTGCTCTCTGCTCTGCTTTAGTACCAGTTGTTTCTACTCTTATTACAATAGTTACTCTGGGCTGATGATTGTCGCCGGGATTAATTCCTTTTCCCTGAGCATAAAATCGACCACTAACCAAAACATTATTAGAATTTATAGGGCCAGTGACTGGATTGGCTCCTGTCGTTGACCTTTGTATATTTGTTCCATCAAAAAGATAAGTAACATAATAAGTTATTAAAGGATCTTGAGGATCAGTACGCTCAATGGTTAAAGTAGAAGGAGGATTATAACTGGTAACTATACCCATTCTAATTTCTTTAGCCATAAAATTTAATAAAAACATAGCATTGTCCTGAACATTCTGTTGGGCAATGATCTTTCTCTGACTGCCTATACCAGTTGTAAATAAAGTTAAAGCCACGGAAATCACTATCACAAATGCTGAGATAGCCACTAAAGCTTCAAGCAAACTAAGCCCTTTTTGATTAATTGTCTTTTTCTCCATAATTAAAATTATTTAAACCAATTATATAAATGATCTTCAACAGTAATAGTATTGTTTTTTCCTTTCTCTGACCAGGTTATTTCTGAAGTAATCTTAATTTCATTTACTTGACCAGGGTTAAGGGGGTCGGGAATTTGGTCAATAAGAATCCGCCTCTTAAAGGGAGTAGGCGTGGGTGTGGTACCATATTGATAAAAACCATTGCTATCTTTATATAAAATAGTCGGACTAGTAATAGGAGTAAGGGTTAAACTATCATATTGAGCTTGATAAGTTCCAGGGTCTAAACCAGTCAGCCACAATTGGGGCTGACCCTGGTCAATAAGATCCCTATAGATTAACCAATTACTATCTCTCATATTTCTGACAATCTCTACTCCCTCTTGGGCTAAATTAACTGCTATAACTTTGGATTTAGCTGTTTCAAGACTAGAAATACTAAAAGAGCTCAAACTACTTAAACCAACTATAGTAGTGAGAATAATTGCTATGGCTACAATAACCTCTATCAGGGTAAACCCTGCACCTTTTTCCGTGTATTTCAACCCTGACTTGTTAACTCTGTTTAAAGGTTGCAGGGTAAACCCCTTATTTTTGAACTTTTTTCCCATTTTATTGGATGCTTACTTGGCCACCTATATTAATAATAATATTTTTGCAATTATTAGAAGGACAGGTTGCGCCGATTTTTCTGACAGTAATTGTTGTTGAATCCTGCCAAGGAGGAGAAACATCGCCTTTTACGTAGACGAACCCATCGGGCAGAGTAAATGTCAGACTTACAACTGTTGCGGCCTGAGTACCTTTCCCCGATTTAAATACGGTAATTGAGCTGATTTCAAATCCGCTTTGTAAGCTATTGTCTGCCACCAAAAAATCATTACCACCCGTACCATCATATTCTCTGTTATTATTCATGTCGCCAAATATTTTATAAGAAAGTGGGGTTGAAGTACTAAAATAAAGGCCATAATTTTTATTGGGTAATTGTCCATTATATTGGGTCCCGTTTAAAGCCATCTCCTGAGCTTTTCTAATATCCTGAGCAATTTCTTGAGCTATTCGCTGAACTTGGTATTGATTTTCATTTCTTCTCCAATTGACAATTAAAATCGAGGAAATTACCCCGACTATCACAATTACCACCAACATTTCAATAAGGGTAAACCCTGCATTTCTTTTAAAACTCATTTTCATATTAGATAAATAAGCTCAAATACCATCTTATCAAACCAGCTCCGATAAATAAAACTAGAAAAGTGGCTCCGCTTAAAAACGGTCCGAAAGGAATTTCTGACTTTAGTGTTTTCTTTTTCAAAATCAACAGAATCAGAGAAACAAATGCCCCAGATAAAAAAGCTAAAAAGAAAACAATCAACATATAGGGCAAACCGAAAAACAAACCAATTAGAATTCCTATTTTCAAATCGCCCATACCCAGCCATTTACCCTTAGAAATCAGAATTATAAAAAGAAAAAAGCCACCAGCAATAAGAGCAGCGCTAATGGATGAAGTTAAAAAAGATAAATCCTGAACAATTAATGAAATATAAATATCATATAGAAGAGTGATAATTATAGCTGGATAAATTAACTTGTCAGGAATTAAATAATATTTCAGATCGTAAACAAAAATAACTATCAGAAAACAAGAAAAAATTAATAAGAACAGAGTGTTAATAAAAGCATAGAGAGTAAAATCAAAACTATAAGCAATAACAAAAACAAAAATCAGACCGGTAAAAAATTCCACCAAAGGATACTGAAGAGAAATTTTCTCACCGCATTTTCTACACTTTCCTTTTTGAATTAAAAAACTCACCAACGGAATAAGTTCATCCCAGGTGAGTTTCTTTTTGCAATTCGGACAATATGAGCGTTTCTTTAAAATCGACTCTTTTTTCTTAAGTCGAAGAATAACCACATTCAGAAAACTACCCACTATTGTTCCCAGTATGAAAAAGAAAATATAGATAAGCCACATTTATAAATTTATGGTTTGATGCAATAATATCTATTGGCATCGGGGCTAACGCCATTATTATCGCTACAGTCACAGCTCAAAACAGTACCATCAACATCTTTGGCCAATGATGGTTCGGTGGCTCTTTCAGTTTGGGCACGGAGAACATAATCGCTTCCATCGCTTTCATAAGCATAGGGAGTGGTGCCAGTTGGATCCGAGGGAAGAGCGGATATATATTGAGGCTGGATTACTGTCAAACCATTGACAGCTGCATTCCAATCATTGCAGCCATTGGCAGTCCTTCCGTCTCCTCCATCAGGATAAAGACGATTATTTGCCTCGGCATACATTTCCAAAGCCAAAGTTATTTGTCTTAAATCGCTGATTCTTCGTACATCTCGGGCTTTTTGCCGAGAATTGGTTACTGATACTAATACAACAGTGGCCAATAAACCAATAATGGCAATTACTACTAATAATTCAATCAAAGTAAAGCCTTTTGATTTTTTATTAAATTTCATAGGATTTTTTAAAT
>Ga0172365_10003692_pt1 | contig 11366 bp, 5 predicted proteins | sample LakKivSesite48cm_FD_114535 | JGI IMG/M metagenome (GOLD analysis project Ga0172365, IMG submission 114535) | Sediment microbial communities from Lake Kivu, Rwanda - Sediment site 48cm | ecosystem: Environmental > Aquatic > Freshwater > Lake > Sediment | place: Rwanda: Western Province, Lake Kivu... | reverse complement strand
GTCCATTACGGTCATCTGGAGCGCCTTGGGGTTCATGAGGTAGTCACTAGACTCAACCTCTTCCTTGAGCGGCATCCACTTCCAGCTCGCGGGGATCACGACTAGATCGGTGTCCCGCATGCGCATCGGGCGGTTGATGGGAGAGCGCGCGTCGATGACGAAATTGACGATTCCCCACCCGTTAATGTCGCTGATCTTTCCGCGAGCTACGCCGTCCGAGCCGTACGAGATTTCGCGGATCTCGCAGGGGCGGCTACCCGTGTAGCGGCGCCCGCTCTTGGAGATGAAGCAGCCCTTGCCCTTCGCAGGCTTGGCTGAGCTGTCTCGCATGATGCGGTCGTAGAGCGGTCCCTTGGGCAGAGTGGCTTCGGTGACCATCTCGCCCAGTACCTTGTCGCTGCACATGAAATCCCCGTTGGGGAAAATCACGCAACGGTGGGTCTTGTGAGAGCGCTCTACGTCCTGGCCCGGATTATCGATCTGGTAAAGGTCCAGATCACCCGGCTCGCGCTCGTTCTGGTTGTTCTGGATCCGGGTCTTCACACGCTTCACACGCCCTGCGTCGCGGGGGAATGTGTTGCGTGCTTCCTTGTCGAAGTCGAAGGGTTCAACCAGCACCAGGGCGGGCTTAGGCTCACCCTTCAGGTTGTAGATGCGATAAACGCCGGGCTCACGCGCGTCGTGGAAGTCGTGGTACTCCTGTATCTGCACGGCGAGCTTCAGCTTCGGACGCGTGTCCTTGAAGTAGTACCCGCGCAGCAGTACGCCATTGAATGCCTCGGGCGCATCGCTGCCGAACGACGTGGTGATTTCCTTGGCCGGAGTGTCCGCGTCGATTATGTAAAGAGCGCCGCCCGTACGCATGGGGACCCCGCCAGCAGTCTTCTGCGCGGTGGGCGTCAGCGCGGTGAGTAGCGGCTCCTTGCCGTAGATGTCCGCGGCCTTCTTGAGAAGGCGCGGGTTTTTGTTGAGCACACGCGCGAACGCGGTCTTCACCTCAGTAGGCGCGCGAGTCAGGAACTCCAACAGCTTCGGCTTGTGCTCTACACGCTTGGCCGCGTGCTTGAGCATGGCCTTCAACCCAGCTTCTGGGGTCTCACGCACACTGGCGTAGCGCTGTCCGAAGAACTGCGTGTTGGGCGCGTTCTGCATGTAGTACGCCTGCATGGCGGCATCGCCCGGCGTAACTAGATCTGAAAGCGTATTAGGGGCCGAACGGGCACCGATGTATCCGCCACCCACGGAGCCGATCGCTTTACCTAGCAGCTCTCCGCCCCGAGGTGCCAGGACCTCCGGGTGGTGTAGCGCGACGCTCTTGCCTAGAGCTCCGCCGATGGGCGCGCCAAGCGCGCCGTATAGGCCTCCGCGTAGCGCCGCGCTGGGCACGTCGGCGTAATAGCCGTCAGAGGCGGCGTGCAGCGCCCCTGTAGCCGCGCCGCCCCCAGCACCATAACCCATTGTAGAGAACAGGTTGTTTAGGTGTGTGCCTATGTCTTTGGGAGTTGAAATGCGCCCGGACTCAATGCCGTCTACAAGCATCTGTTCCGCTATGTGCGCAGCGTCTGACTTAATGTTGGCCATCTTAGGCATGGCCCCCATACCAGGTGCTGCGCCTTGAATGCCAACGGCACCGCCAGTACCTACTGGCTGTCCCGACATGCCGGCCTGACTGCCGGGTACTGCCTGTGCGCCCGGCGGTGCCATGCCGGCCATGCCGCCCTGCGCCTGCCCCGCAGCTTGTCCCTGCGCTAGCGCCGGGTTGTGCGTCATTTCCCACGTCTTCTGGTGGGATTTGTACATCTTGGCCAGCGTCTCGAGATCCATCGAGCCGTTATCTAGCGCTTGTCCAGGAGTAGAATTCTGGATGCGGCCGAACTGCTCGACGAAAGTAGCCCAGATTTCCGGGTTGTAGTCGGGCTCAGTCACTGAGCCGCTACCGCCAATGTTGGGCATGCCGTCGTTGCCGTTGGCGATCTTGGTCAGCTTGCGTCCCAGAGGCTCGGAGGCGGCAGCGTCGAGCTTTGCCCTGGGGGATACGCTGGCGTAGCTGTACCGACCCGTAGTGGGCGGCACTACTAGGTTGCGGATGTCTACGTCAGTCGCCACGGTCTCGGGCAGTTTAGTGCCCTCGCCCATGTTAGAGATAGACGACTTGGCGATCTCGTCCATCCACTCTACAGAGAGCGGTAGGAATATATCCTTCGACTTCACGTACATTAGGTCGAAGGGCTTCAGCATGTTATCTGAGATGACCGCGGGGATATAGATGAACTCCCCGTTCTTCTCGAGAATGAACGCGCCTACGGCCGAACTCTTGGTGATGTCTGCGTCGAGCACTTTGAACGTGACGACGTCGTGCATCAGGTCCGGGAACTTAGACGAGAAGGCCTGATAAGCCATCTGGCCGAACTGTTGTTCGAAGTAGCCGCGCTGCGACTCTTCCGAGGGAGGCATGGACGCGGCGTTTACGGCCGGAGACAGTAGAGCTACTTTCGTACGCATCAGTATTTCCTCAACGCGTCGTAATTATCCGCGGTGTGTTTATCTTAGCAGATCTATCTCGCGTTTGCGCAACGGATGTAGGCAGTTCCGCCATCATCTCTTCCGCGGGGTCCGTGAGCTTCCCTATGTTCGGCGGCGCCGTCTGCGCGGGAGGCTGCATAGCAGAAAGACCCGGCGCTGAGATCATCGAGGCTAACTTAGCCATGACGATCTCGGAGCCGAGCCTAAGAGCTGCGCTATTGCGCGACATACAACACCTGTTGGTTACCGCCCTGGGCGTACCCCACAGGGGTTGTTAGTGCCAGCGAATTGTTACGCGTTAAGGCGCGCGAGGGCCGCGCGAAGATCCGAGAGCGACGCCGACTTGTCCAGCATCGCCTTGTGCTCGAGAGCCTCCTCGGCCGGAGTCTCCTTGCCCTCGAAGGGCTTGGCGTCAGAGCTCGAGTCGGACTTGCTATTGCGCATCTTCTCGGCGTTCTCGCGCAGCGCCGGCGGGAGGTTCTCCATGCCTGCAACCTTCGCAGCCGCAGTCTTTGTGTAGTGCGCCGACACGAGCTCCGACGCTTCCTTCTTGGCGCCGAGGGCGTTGTACATGTCGCGCAGGTACGCCGCGCGGCTGTCGGTGTCGAGACCCATCATGGCGCGCACATGCGCTACCTTCTGGTTATCCGCCATCTTCTCGGGCAGATACTGGACGACGTCGCGTGCCGTACTCTCGAAGAGCTGGTCGAAGGCGCTCTTGCCAAACTCGATCACCGAGTTGGTGCCGCTGCCGGTGGCCTTCGGAGCCTCGTTGGGCTTGACCTCACGGCCAACCACCGCGCCTGCGGGGACGACGAACTTCGTATTGCCTACGCCGTCCTCGCCCATGTGCGCGTAACCTTCGGGACGACGCGCCGCCTCTAGTGCAGCCTCGCCGTTGTGAGTCGCGGCGGCCGCCAGCGTGTTCGCATCACCACCGGGGGTGAGCAGCGAGCCCATGCCGGCCGTCTTGCGGATGATCTCAGCAAGCGCGCCCATCTTGTTCGTGTTCTCGATGGCCGAGTTAGTGCCGGTGCCCGTGGCGCCAGGAGCCTCCGGCGCCCTGTGCTCCACGCCCACGCTGCCTACGCCCTTGTCCTCGTAGCCGCCCACGCCCTGCTCGCCCAGGTTAGCATAGCCCTGTGCACGGCGCATCTGCTCGAGCGCGGCCTCGTCGTTGGACGACGCTGCAGCCGCAAGCGTGTTCTCCTGCGTACCGCCCGTGACGAGCGAGCCCGTCTCAGCCGCCGCCTTCTGCATCAGAGAAAGGGCGTCGGCGTTAGCGCGGTCCTCGGGCGAGACCGACGACGCGGTCTTGGACAGCGACGGGTCGTACTTATTGCCGGCCTGGCGGCAGAGCTCATGCCCCGCCTTCACAAGCTGATCGCAGAGTAGGCCCGCGACCTTCTCAGTGATCTGTTCGGGGGCCGCAAGCGGATCCGGCATTCCGGAGTTATCCGCCACCCAGTCAGCTGCGTAGTCAGCAGCTTCCTTGGTGGGGTACAGCGCTACGCCGCGGCGCGTAAGCTCTGCATTGAGACCGCGGGTGTACGCACGCTTGAAAAGGGGGCTCTCCGACATTTTCATAACTCCTGAGCGAATCGGGAATGATTATAGAGGCTTCAGGCATGCGGTTCAATACCGCCCAGATATGCCTTCGCCAAACTCGGTTGAGAACACCAAACCAGGCACGGGGTGCGTGCCGTGAATGTTAGACTTGTGCCCTTCGTGCGCGCCCTCGAGCAGTGTCTGCTTGAGGTAGCGGTGACCCAGGCGGGCTAGGAAGTCAGGGTTGTACAGCGGATTACGAGTTGCCGGAGCGGTTAGGGGCGAAACCAACGGCGCGTTCATCGTCGTCTTTACGTGCGTTACACCAGCGCGTTTGAACTCGTCTACCATGGGTTCAGTGATCTTGGTACCTGCAAGGTGGTGCAATACGCCTTCACCTAGATGGTGCCCTAGGGCAGTGTCGACCGTGCGCTGTTTGGCCTTGTCGGCGATGACGTTAACGAACTGGTTGTAGTTGATGCGGTCACCGCGTATGAGCCCATGCTCCGCGCTATCCGCATCACTAACTTCATCTATGTTCAAATGGTTGAGGGTAGCCTTGGCTAAGACCTCATAGTGGCGTCGATCAACGTCAACACCGGACGATTTGTATATCTTACCGAGCTGGTTGACAAGGTAATCACGCCCGGCGCCTAGCCCTTTCAGCCTGACTACTTCGTCGGGCTTGGGCACGCCAGCAGACAGGGCGTCTCCTGCAAAGACCTTATCCCCCGGCTTGACTAGCGGCTGAAGGCCGTGTGCAGCGTAAAGCTTGTTGGTGCCGACGGTAATGTAATGGCCGCCCTGCGGGGCCGCGGTAACTGCGTGTACGTGGCCGTCCTTGGGCGCCAGCGTTGCCTTGTTCTTGAAGGACTCGGGGGATTCGATCAACATCTTGAATCCCTCTAGACCTTTGATATCTAGGGGATTCTCGCCACTCACGCGCACACCGTGCTTAGCATTAAGAGCCAGCTGCGTGAGCGGCTCGCCCATGGCATGCGCCGCACGAATGCCGATGTTTTCACCGATAGGGCTGTGGCGGCCCTGTACGTTTATGCCTACGCAGTGCTGGCACAATCCCTCGCGAGCTTCGCAAGTCATGGGCGACCGCGCGATTACGTGCGTTACGTTCTGCTTTACCAGTTGCGAAACTACGCGGGGAGTAATCAGCGTGTTGTATGGGAATCCGCCAGTCGGCTTGGCCAGATAGCGGTCCAATATGGCCGCGTCGGATGTAGCGAAGTGCAAGCCATTGTGCGTATTGCAATCGCCTATGGTGACTACCTGATCACTGGTATTGTTAGATAGCGTCTTAGATAGGTCTCCGGGCTCGGTAACCTCGACGCGGGTCTTTACTTCGGCCATGCGCGCTTCACGCGCGGTAGCCCACCACTCCGACGGCTTAAGCCCTTCGGAGTAGCTGTTAGTAGTTAGCCAAGGCTGGATGTGGTCATGCTCATCGGCCGCGGCTGCGGGGCCGGCCACGGCACGCATGAGCTGCAGCTGGTTACCTCGAGAACCTGATCGGGCCATCATGCCCATGGTACCCGGGTGGGCCGCTGCGTGCTCGATTAACTTGTCCTGCGTCTTAGCAACTACTGCGATGCGCTCGTCACGCGTCTTCGCTTTCTTGAAGTCCTGGATGGCGGGGTGCATGATCGCGTTCCGCTCTTTGTACAGCGGCGCGACATCATCCAGGCCTACAGACACACCGTCGAGCGTGGCGAACATGTCGCCAAGGGCCTTAACTTCGGTGATGACCTGCGGGTACTTGTCCGGGTGCTCTTTGGCCAGCCGGGTCATGGCCGTTTGGAGCTTCTTTTTGGTATAGACACCCTCAGGCCGATACCCCGCAGGGATGGCTTCATTGAGAAGGTGATGTCCGAACGTTATTGCCATGTATCAGGTTCCACCGAATCGCGGCAGCCCCATCTGGTAGTTCCTAGTGCCCGCGTCTCCGCCCTCTAGCGAGGCGTTTCCGCTCCAGTGCGTAGGCTTTTCGTCGACATTTCCAGACGCCGGAGGCATAGCATTGCCGTCGATTACTTCGTCTGTATTATCCTTTTGGGCGAACTCTGCAAATGAATCCGAGCCCTGTCCCTGACTAGCCCCAGGATCTAGCTGCTGCTCGGCCAGTTGCTGAAGCAGTGCGTCCTCAGCGGCCTGCGGCCCGCCCGGGTCCTGCGGCATCCCGGGAGGCGGCCCTGGCGGCCCGTCCGGGCCCGATGCGTAGTCGGGCGGTAAGTGCGTAGCATCCTGCGCACTCAGTTTGAGTAGTCCTAGCGCTCTCTGGCACCCAAAGAAGTACGCTGCCTTTTTGACATGCTCGGGCAATTTCTTACCTTTAGGTGTGTGCTTCTCCCACCTGTCCGCGATATCTGGGTGGTTGATGTGCATGTATGCGCGCTGCGCCTGACTCTTGAAGGGCATTATACTCGAGCCCCCATCGGCATGCCTGCCGCACGGTTTAGTTCGCCGACCGTGTTATTGTAGCCCTTGGCAGTGCGCTGGTTAACGTCGTGATAGATGTCGTGGTATAGGCCTGCGGTACCGCCTACGACCTTCTCGCCGATTCGCCCGCCAACTTCGCCACCAGCTAGGCCGCCTGCGAAACCGCCCACCGGCCCGCCTGCGGCAGTGCCCGCGGCAGTACCTACGGCGCCGCCCGCCAACCCGCCGCCGATACTACCTACGGTACCGCCGATGTTCTTTATGGTGGTGTGTGCCTGGTTGTACTGCTGCAGCTGTTCGGGCGTGTCAAATTCTAAGTCCATGCCCAGCTTGCGGAGCGCAGCACGTCTGCCAGCTATGTAGGACATGCGGGTCATCCGATCTCCACAGGCGTGGTCAACTTAATCTTACCCGCCTTGTACGCAGCCATGGCGTCCGCCTTTGTCTTGAATTTGTGCACAGCGCCTGACGCATCCTGGGAGCCCATGTACACCCCCATGATAGCTTCGTGCTGCGGGAATATCATGAGATCGTCCCGGTTCTTGTCCGCGAATAGCAGGTTGCTGAGCGTGAGCTTTTGCGCTTCAGCTACAGCCTTGGGCCCGATGGGTACGTGCAGCTGCATGGTGTCGCCGTCGTAATCCAGGTTCTGGCCGCGCTCCATGAACGGGTTTACGCGCAGGGACTTGCCCTGCACAGGCACTGCGTAAGCTGCGACCATGTTGTGCTTGTGTAGAGACGGAGCCCTGTTTACGAAGACGGGCCGGAACGACAACTCCTGGTTCAGAATGCTCTTAGCCAGAGGGTGCCGGTTCTCTACCATCTCAGCGGCTTGGGTAGGTTTGTGCCCCTGTCCGACGAGGCCGCGCATGATGAACTTATTGTACGTAGTCCACAGCATGTCTTCGGGCACGCCTATCTGATCCATGGCGAGCGTATTATCCGGAGTAGCGGTAGCGCGCCCCGACAGGTCCTGCTGCCGCTTCAGAATTTTGCGATGGAAGTAGCCCATCTTGGGCGAGCCCGAGCCGGTAATCTGCTCGATGAGTCCCTTGGCTTGGCGGCCCTGCAGCTGCGGACTCGTAGGCTCACGTAGACCGAAGAGGGCACCCGTGGATTCGTACAGGTGTCGGCGCGCATCTTCGGTAGCTGTGGGCAGGCCCACTTCAGCTACGCTGCGTAGAGCTTCGCTTGCTAGACCTACGTCGCGGTATAGATAGTTCATGTCCGCAACCTGCAACTCGTTGCCGCGGTTAGATGGCAGAATGGGTCGCATGACGGGCGGTATCACCGGGATTTTGCTCAGCACGTAAGCGTCGCCGGCCTTGGTGTGCCCTGCTTCTTTCAGAGCTCGGATGTACTTGAGCTGCTTTACGGCGTTGTCGAGATCAGCGCCGCGCTTTGTCTTAGTGTGCTCGAGCAGCTCCTTCTCGCGGTCAGCGAGGTTGATCGCGTTGAGTTGCTTTTTGAGCCCGTGACCGCCGTGAGATGCCATTGCGTCGTCAATCTGTTTGCCGGTCATGCCAAGCAATCTTCGGGCGGGCTCTTCGAAGATGGGGTTGAGTATGGGCTCGGCCAAATCCATGTGCGCCCAGCGCGTACCACTGAGACCGCCGGTTAGCACCGGATCGAACAACCCGCCCTTTTCAGGCTTCATGTTCTTGGCGCTAACCATGAACGACTTGGACTTATCTAGGCTCGGCACCTCTAGAGCGCCCGAGCTCAGCTTAGTCACTTCGTGGTCAGTGACGGGGCCTAACACAACATGCGTGCCGCTCTTGTTTACGTTGATGCCCGCACCCTGCAGCATGCTCACGAACTTGTCCGTTACGAACGGCGTCTTTACCTGCGGCGGCGGAAGACCGAACTCGAAGGAGCGCCAGAACTCGTCGTTCTTGTCGCTCTTGATGGTCAGGCCCTCTTTCAGCACGTTGCGCGCGTTGTGCGCTAGCAACGTGTTGATTTCCATGCGGCCAAGGCCCTTAGCGCCTTCGTCGCCGCCGCGGGTCGGCTGCATGTTGATGTCGTAGCCAGACACACCGCGTGCGGAGTAGTTGGTCTCTGTGTTCTTGAACAGACGGAAGATCGTAGACCGCCCTACAAAGATATTCGGAATGTGCTTTCCGGACTTCGGGTCGTACACGGTTTCTTTGTCTTTGATTCCGTGGTCGGCCAGCATCTTCTTCGCATAGGCGACGTGATCTTCGGGCAGGAATTGCGGCATGATTATCGGCTTGCCGGTCTTCTCTGCTACCTTGCCCAGCGCCGTCTCAACGATCTGTCCGGGGTTAACGCGGCTGACTACGGTGTTAGACGAGAACAAAATGTCGATGGGCTTACCGGCCTCATCCTTGACCATGTGCTCATCAGGGATGATCTCAGACACGACGCCCTTGCCCCCGAAACGATTAGCGAGCTTGTCGCCGATCTTCATGGGCTCCTGCGTGCGCATGGTTACTGTGCTCTGTCGAGCAGCGTTGATGGCCTCCTGCGCAAGCCCGGGCACCGCATGGTCCCAGGTTACCGCCGCGTCTCGATACGGTTTGACCAGAGATTTGTGCAGATTGCCGAGCAGCGCAGCCTCCGGCGTAGGCGGCGCCTTACGCAGACCGAGGATGAGCGGATCTCCGTACTGGAATGTGTGGCCCGGCTTGGCAACGCCATCGTCATCCAGCTTGTCCAGCTGCGCCTTGGTAAATCGCGTACCGTAATACGCAACGTACTTGTCCTTACCCGTCAGGATGTCACTGCTCTTAGGCAGTATCTCCTTGTACATGTGCTCGGCGGTGAGCTTCTGCGCCGCGCCATCGCTGATGACTACGGCGTCGTTGCTGTTCTTGCCGTGGTAGGCCATGTATCCGACAGACAGGTTCTTGCCCAGAGCCAACACGCCGTTACGCGTGAAGTTGGACTCAGCGAGGGTCTGGTCTTTCTTCACTCGGTCGCCGACTTTGACCTTCAGCTCATTGTGTAGGTGTGTCTTTGACGACAACGGGAAGTACGTGTCGTAGGGCACCTTAATCAAGCCTTCGTCTCCCGCGGCCGCGTGCTTGGCGTCGGGCTTGATGTATACGTAGTCCTTGTCGATCTTATGAATGGTTCCATCAACGCGCGCAGTGGGTACGATGAGCCGCGCCATCTCACTTTCCATGCTCTCGCCATGGCGCGCGGCCCCTACCTGTACGTAGGGTGCTTCACGGTGGATTAGCGGCACCGCCTGCGTCTGGAACTTGGAGCCCATGATCGCGCGATTACCCTGCATGGTCGATATCAGGGGGACCAGCGCGGTGGTGGGGCCGAACATGTGCATTGCGTGGTCAACGACGTAGTCGACCTCGTGCTTAGGCACTGAAACTATGTCGGTGCCTTTGATCGCGTCCCAATGCCTATCATTTTTGTGCTGACCGGGAAACGCTACGACGCTCTTAGCAAGAGTGGTCGTGTTAACGTGCGCAATTTCGCCGGTGCGCGCATTGCGCATACGCGTGTACAGATTGCCGTGGTCGTCTTTGTAGGACGCCATGGACGCGCGAATGTCGATGCCCGTACGCCCTGTCTCTGGCGTGCGCACGATATCCAACACACCTAGATGCGTGTTGTGAATCTTACGAGACTCGAACGGGATGGCGCGCTCGCTGCCGATACCACCTTCGCCGAGTGACGTGATGCGCGAAGCGTGGTCGATGATCTCGATGGGGTTGATCTGCATCGGGATGGACGACAGATCAGAGCTCGTAAGGAACGAGTTCAGGGATTTCGTGAATGCTGACTGCGGGACGAATTTGTTGATGCCCTCGCCGGCATGCAAATTCATCTTCTGCTGGATCTTGCGTCCGATGGTGCGCTTAGCGTCCTTGTTCAGACGCTCCTTGAAGAAGTCGTCTACCGAGTGAACAGTCTTGAACTCGAGGCTGTCGCGGTCGTCCGGAGTAGCCTCTTTCTTGTGCACGTCGATGAGCTTCTTGCTGGCAGTGAGCATCGCCATCGGGCTGGCGTGTGTCGCAGCGATACCCAGCGTGCGCTCCGTAACCGCTGGGTCCAACCCGGTGTTGGCGAAGTATTTCTGCACGTACTCGCGCTTTGCTTCGATCGTCGCGGGCGTGCTTTCATCCGAACGGATGACTTTGCCGATGACTTTGTTGAGCACCGACTCTTCTTTGTCAGTGCCCTTAGCGGCGTTGACCCCATGCAGTGCGTCACCCCAGTAATGACGTACCTTGTCGTCCGGTACGCCGAGTGATCGGAGCAGCGGATACAGAGGAATCTTCGACGAATGCAGCTCCATATGGAGCTTGCCGGATTCAGGCTCCATCGAAAGTCGGAAATTGTCGCCCTTGCTCAGGTTGAACGCTGCTTCGTACTCGCCGTTGGCGCGCTCGCGTGTGTAAACGCCCGGCTTGAGACGCAGCTGGTTGGGAATGTCGTACTCGTTGCCGCCGACAATGAACGTGTGGCGCTCCGTGAAGTACGGAAGATGCGCCATCGTGTGGTTCTTGAGCGTGTCAACGACCTGGCCGTCATGGGTCTTCATGACCAACGTGCCCACCACAGGCTCATGCAACGTGCCGCCGCGTAGGATCGCGTCCTTCTGCTCGTTGGACGAGTAGTGCTTATCCTTTACGCGCAGGTCTTCGAGCTCGAGCCTGTGGTTTTTCCCGATGATGGGGAAAATGTCTTTGAGACCCTCAAGTGTCTTGCGGCGGATTAGTGCGCGCTTGTTCTCGGAGTCAGACATGAGTGAGTGCAGATCGGGCATGCTCATAGATTATGGCCCTTTTCCGGTAAAAGTACATAGGAATACCTGCGCACGGTGCGGAGGTATCGATGAAAGGGCGTTTTTCATG
>Ga0172365_10003691_pt1 | contig 11368 bp, 8 predicted proteins | sample LakKivSesite48cm_FD_114535 | JGI IMG/M metagenome (GOLD analysis project Ga0172365, IMG submission 114535) | Sediment microbial communities from Lake Kivu, Rwanda - Sediment site 48cm | ecosystem: Environmental > Aquatic > Freshwater > Lake > Sediment | place: Rwanda: Western Province, Lake Kivu... | reverse complement strand
TGTATTCAACTTTTAACAAAAATCCTTGAGAAAAAAACAGGTAAAACAGCTTCAAAGATTCCTCTTCCCACGTCTCGATCTCCTATCGTCCCTGTTCCTCTTGGCACATTAGCCAGTGATGAAAATGAAAAATAAAGCAGATGTGGTTATTATTGGTGGCGGTGTAAACGGTTGTTCTCTAGCTTATCAGCTAGCAAAAAGAGGGATCAATGTTGTTATCGTTGAGAAAAATTATTTATCCTCGGGTGCTACAGGTGCATGTGGGGCAGGGATTCGACAGCAATGGTCTACCAAAGAAAATGCAGAACTGGCAATAAATAGCGTTAAGATTTTTGAAAATCTTAGCAGAGAACTAGGGCAGGATATCGAGTTTTGTCAGGGTGGATATTTGGTTATTATTCATGATGATAAAGAGATGGAACAAGCAGAGAAGAATGTATCGATGCAGCGTTCACTTGGGTTGAAAGTAGATATACTGGGTTCAAAGGAAATAAACGATGTTGTATCTATCCTAGATGTAAAAGGTATGAATGCGATCGGCGCCACGTTTTGCCCTACCGATGGGCATGCTAATCCATTTAAAACAACCTTTGCCTATGCGGATGCATCCAGGAGAAACGGAGCTGAAATCTATACGCATACAGAAGTTGTTGATATTAAAATAGATAATGAGAGGATCACCGGGGTAAAAACAGATAAGGGTACAATACAGACTAGTGTTGTTGTAAATGCTGCCGGGGTACATTCTAAAGATATTGCTGAAATGATCAAGGTAAAGCTCCCGATCGTTCCTTTTAGAAAAGAGATCATGGCAACTGAGCGATTAGAGCCATTATTTGAAGCAATGGTTATATCATTTAAGGATGGGATCTATTTTAGCCAACAGAAAGAGGGACAGATTGTCGGCGGAATTCCCATACCTAAAGAGAGAAGCGGGTATAAAACAACGCCTACTTTTGCGTTTATACAACATATGGCTAAAACACTTACAAGATACGCACCGGTTTTAAAACATGTTAACATGCTCAGGCATTGGACAGGATTCTATGATGTAACTCCTGATGCACGACCAATTTTAGGCGAGGTTAAAGAGGTAAAAGGATTTATTCAATGTAATGGATTTAGCGGGCATGGTTTTATGCTTTCTCCGATGGTTACAAAGCTTCTTACTGATCTTATTGTTGATGGTAAAACATCTGATATTCTAGAAAGTTTGAATCTCGAGAGGTTTAAGGTTAAAAAAATTGAACGTGAAATGTCAGTGGTTGGATAACCTAGTAGCAACAATAATAAATAAATCTATATTTCTTATGCTGTCGATTATATGGATTACGAAGAAATCGGTTTTAAAGCAGGATTGGAGATACATCAGCAGCTTGATACCCATAAGTTGTTCTGTGAATGTCAATCTGTGATTACTGAAGATATACATTACTCATTCAAACGTTTTTTGAGACCTACGCAGAGTGAGCTGGGAGATGTGGATAAGGCGGCTCTTGCTGAGGCTAAAAGGAATCGATATTTCTTATATACTGCGTCTAATGAGTCAACATGTCTTGTAGAGGCAGATGAGGAACCTCCTCACTCAGTTAATGAGGAAGCAATTGATATATGTCTGACCATGGGGGTTCTCCTAGGCGCAAAACCTGTCGATGAAGTTCATTTTATGAGGAAGATAGTCATAGATGGATCTGCCATTAGTGGTTTCCAGAGAACCGCGCTCTTGGCTATGGATGGAAAAATTCAGGATGTTGGTATTCAAACTATAGCTCTTGAGGAGGATGCTGCGCGAAAAATTGAGGAGAAGGGTAAACTAGTGAACTATGGTCTTGATAGGCTTGGTATACCATTGATTGAGATAGCTACCTCGGCTGATATTAAAAACCCTCAGCATGCAGTGGAGACAGCAGAGCGCATAGGATTATTGCTTCGTGCCACTGGAAAGGTTAAACGTGGGCTTGGTACTATCAGGCAGGATTTGAATATATCTATTTCTAGAGGTGCACGTGTTGAGATAAAAGGAGTTCAATCGCTTAGTTCTATATCTAAGGTGGCAGAGAATGAAACATTGAGACAACAAGGTTTAATAAAGATAAGAGAAACACTAAATAGTAGGATAAAAAAGAGTGATTTGGGGGGTATAAAAACCGTCGATATCACATCGTTGTTAAAAGATTGTAAATCCAAGATTGTTAAAAAACTACTAGGGGAAGATGGATGCGGGAAGGCTATAAAACTCCTAGGTTTCAATGGTTTATTAAAACAACAGTATACGAGACTTGGAAAAGAATTCGCCGTCTACGCTAGGATAGCCTCCGGGATAGGTGGTATAATCCATAGCGATGAGCTTCCAGGATACGGCATAGAAACCAAAGAAGTGAAAGAGGTACAAAGGATCTTGAATACAGGAGAAGAAGATGCCTTTGTAGTGGCGATTGGCAAAGAAGGCGTCGTCGATAGTGCTATTCAAGCAGTAATGGAGCGAGCAAGGCTATCTCTAGAGGGGGTAATAGAAGAGGTAAGAAGGGCTCTACCAGATGATACCACGGAATACATGAGACCCCTTCCAGGTGCAGCGAGGATGTACCCGGAGACAGATGTACAACCAGTAATAATCACACATGACCGCCTTCAAAAGATAAAGAAGAATCTACCTGAGAGACCGGAGGAGAAACATAGACGTTTCATAGAAGAATATAAACTAAACTCCGAGCAAACTAAACAGATTCTATCAAGTGGCTACGAGAATGATTTTGAACGTCTTGTTAAGCAATTCCCTGAGCAGAAAAACGTTATAACTCGTACGTTTCTCAATACATTCCCTGAGCTGGAAAGAGAACAAGTTGATATAGGGAAATTAACCGAGGAGATGTTGATCGGTGTGTTCTCTGCTCTCTCCAAAGGCAGATATTCTAAAGAAGCAGTTCCTAAAGTTTTAAAGTATCTAGCGGAGAATACTGGTGAAACAGTAGAAAAAGCTGTAACAGCCTGCGGGCTAGGTGAAACAGATACAGCAGAGATAGAAGACATAATTAGAAAAATTGTATCTGAAAGAAGAGAATTCGTAAAACAACGCGGCCTGGATTCCCTTGGTCCACTTATGGGCATAGTCATGAAAGAGCTACGCGGAAAAGCAGATGGAAAACTAATAAGTAAAATCTTAAAACAGGAGATAGAGAAGATTATTTAACATCATTAAATTCAAACCATTCCACCTTACCTTTTTCCACCAATTCCTTTATCTTGGTTTTTACAGCGTCTGGTTTTGATTGATCTGTTTTAAATTCTACGAATATGATACGGTCATCCTCAAATTGTATCCCATCGATAGGATCCCCGATGAACCTGAAGTTTTCATATGCGAATGGATAATTACACAGCATAGTAGGCTCTGATTGTTCTATGATTTTATCATAGCTTGTAGTCGATGATTGTTCACCAGAAAGTTTTTCGATTTTTTTATGCAATGGAGATACAGCTGTTCTATAGGCTAATGTTATTCCCGCAATTAGACCGGCCATTATTCCTATTAGGAATACCCAGAATGCCATTAATAGATCCATAATATTCCCCATTTTTATGATATATATTTCATGGTTGTATAGTTTTGTATTTCGATAAAAAACAAACACCTAAATCGGAAACAAAAAAAATTATGGTGTAACCCTTTTTATGAATAAGAATCTCAGGTTTTTCCATCCATCTCCAAAGCTTTCCAGTTTCATGGTTCCTTCTCGGGCGTAAAGCGTTGATGGTATCTCTCTAGCTTTCATGTTTTTTGATGTGAACATTTCTATTTTAATCTCTTCTGAGAAAGGCATTCCATCATCAAAATCCTCTAATGGTTGTATTTTCTCTAAAACATCTTTTTTGAATATCCACATCCCTGACTGAGAATCTCTAAGTTTTATAAAGAAAAGAATACGTAGCACAGTAGCTAGTATCAGGTTACCAAATCGGTGTTTTACCGACATGGATCCATGTTTTAACCCTGCAAACCTGTCAGTGGTTATAAAATCCAAGTCCTCATCTATCAACAATTGTATGTACTCGTGGATTTTGTCAAATGGATATGTTGCATCAGCATCACCGGTTACAATGATATCACCTGTTGCCTGCGAAAGACCTGTTTTATATGCTCGTCCGTAGCCCTTTCTTTTTTCAAGTATGATTTTTGCCCCTTTGTCTCGGGCTATCTCCCTGGTTTTATCTTTTGAATCGCCATCGATTATGATTACTTCCAGATCCCAGTTGTTTTTTTCAAAATATGCCCTGTTTATGGAATCGATGGTTTTACCTATGCCTTTTTCCTCGTTTAATGTAGGAAGCATTACACTTACATTCGTGCTATATCACTCCACAGTAAAAAATGTATAAACAATAGTGGTTAAAAAGATTTTATTAAAAAACAAAAAAGAAAAAAGGGTTTAAAGAGGGAATTTTTCCCTCTTAGTTTAGTTTCGTCTGCGTCTTAGGAGTATAAATGCTACTCCAATTGCTGCTATCAGTGTTAGGAGTTCGAATCCTGGGACGCCGCCTTTTGTCTTGTTGATAGTTATTGTTATCGGGGTTGCATCGGTGAATCCTGCCAATGTGGCAGTTAAGGTGTATTGTTTACTGGTTTCTTTGACATCCGGAGCTGTTATTGTCACTGCTCCGCCAGCTCCTGTGTAGTAATCATCGCCATTAAATGTTACCTTTGCTCCTACTTTACCTTGTCCTTCATCATCTGCTACTGTCACAGTAAATGTTTCAGTTCCGTATATCTCTCCAGATGGAGGCACTATAGTTAGTTTCGGTACATTTATTACAGTGATGGTTGTGCTATCTGGTAAGTATCCCGCTGCTGTTGCTTCTATGGTATAGGTTCGGTCACTGGTTACAGCTGGCGCTGTGAAGGTTACCTGTCCGTTGGAATCGGTTGTCTTTGTTACCTGGTTAAATGTTATATCTGCGTTTTCAACTGGGGTTGTTGTACCTTCTTTTAATGCGGTTACGGTGATTGTTCCTCCTTCATCTACTTGCGGATCAGTGCTAATCTCGAGGGCCCATGCGGTGACTAGTATCTTTGTAGTTACTGTTCTGCCTGCTTCTCCTACATCTATACTGATATTACCTGTTGATGTTGGCAAGATGGAGAACGAGACTTTACCCGAACCATCTGCGCCTGAGGTACCGTTTTGATCTATTCCTCGTCCGTGTAGACGTACAAATACGTCATCTATTGTCTCACCACGTCCAGTTACTGTTGCGACGACAGTGGTTGTTTTGCCTACGGATACATATTGTTTATCCACTGCAACAGCTGGTACTGTAACCTTGACAATACCCTTGGCTCTTGCATATACTCCATCGCTTCCATCTGCAAGTTCTGGTCTGAACCAGAATGTTATATTTGCCTCTGCTACCCCAGTGGGTAGGAAGTCAGCGGTGATATCATTGACTGTTACTTTTCCGTCGGTGAATCCTTCGCTCTCTCCAAGTTCTACGGAGTTATTTCCTCCTTGATCTGCTGAACCATCAAACGACGTATTTGTCCATGTTCTGTTATACTTTGCATCTGTCCAAGTCATATTGTCGATTAATAGCGTACCGGCAAGAAGGTCACCTGTTACCTCATCGGTTACTGTAAACGTTGCACTGATATTATCATCATATTTCCAGATAAACGGTGATTTATCACATTCTACTTTGGCCTGTTTCACTACAAGAGTTGCATTATGGCCTTCGCTGTTGTGTGTTTTGTTGTATGCATATACCCTGTAAGTACCTGCCGTGGTTATATATTCATTCGGCAATTCTATTTTGTAAGTGTCGTCTATATCAGCTTTTATCTCAGCCGCTGTGAAAGAGCCTATAGTGTCTGTTACATCGTTGTCATTTTGGTCAAATATTCTTACATTCATATCAGCAGTATCATCTTCGTCAGGAAGAAGTGTAGTGTTACCAGTTGTAACAACTGTTATATTGATGTATAAATTATCATATTCATAACCTGCTAACCAGGTCGTTGGATATGTAACTACGTTTAGGCTGGTCTCTGGTTTCATCTGTACCCGAGCATAACCATATCCCGCGTTTGTTGCCACTATATATGCAGTTAAGTTTCTTGGAGCTTTAACGCTTCCGAAGTTAGCATGTCCATTCCCCGCCCCAGTCTGATTAGCTCTTTGCTGTGTCGTGTTGAAGCCTAATGTATAACCATCGTAACCATTACTGTCTATAGAAATATGGCCATTTACTATCGGCTTTCCATTAGTTCCACCGTCAGCATCACCAATATAGTAGAGATATGCCCTAGCATATTTGTTTGAGCTACCGGAAGCATCTTTAACATCTACTGTAAATGTTTGATCTGTACCAATCTTGAATTCACTAGGTGTCACAGTCACTATACTTCCGTTGGTTAGATAGCTGGTACCTCCAATGCTTATTTTTTCTGAAACGGTGCCTTGATCCTCCCAAGTAGCCGTTATTGTTATGGTTCCGCCGCCCTGACTCATTGTGGGTATCACTGGAACAGTCCAAGTTCCGCCAGCATAGGAAACTCCAGGTATTTTATCTAATGTACCAGTGAATATTGCATTACCTGTCAAGGTGATGTTCTCCATAGCTGAGGTTCGACTTGATGCACCAAAGTATGAATGGTCGTCTCCTATTATCTGGAATGTTATATTCAAAGGCACATTTGCTATAGATGGGATATATGGTATTATTCCATCGTTTTCGGCGTCATTCCAGACTCCTCCATCATCATCAATCCATTTGAACTGTATACCTGGTGCCTTCTGAACCTTAAACGTAATCGTAGCGTTCCATTCCTCTAACCATTTTCTCTGCGCATCAGTTGTTACATCGCCGTTTCTATCTACCCATATGTATACTTTCCATGTACCATTTGTACCCCAAGCTGCGCCACTAGTAACATTTTTACCCCATTGATTTTTATAAAACCCTGCACGCGATTTGTTGGTTATATTTATCCATCCAAGATCTTTAGTAATAGTTAGATAATCATTTACACCCGCATAATTTCTGTTGACTACCACGCAATTAAGATCAGCAGCAGGAATAGGATCCCCGCTGGTATCTTTTACAGAGATATCCATTCTACCACTGAAATTCCAATACAGTGTTGTATTAGTATTAGCTACAGATGTAGCAAGTGTACCTGGTGTTACTCTAAAAGTCACATCTGTTGCATTACGTTCCGGTGGATCCCATGGACCACTAGTATTAGAACTATATCCAGTCGCTGTTACATTGTGTGTTGTACTATATCCCCAGGTTCCATAATCGTATGCAACCGGGTTTAAATCCAGATCCTTATAAGCCTTTATGGTGTAATTACCAGCACCAGTATCACCAGATGCAGTACTACCTTTGGTAATATTTCCATATAGACCAAGTGTACGTGATCCAGTAGTACCACAGTGTTTGTGAGTCCATGTTCTGACACCTGGATTTTGATCATTTTTTACTATCTCGTTATTATAATAGAGATCAGTATAGATATATGTATCATCGGTGCTACCTGGGTCTACAGTGATAGTCATAGTACCATTTGTACCATATGCAAAATCCGCTGGGTCAGTCGTCGTATAGTCTATTGAAGAGTTCACCCAGATGAACGACTTAAATGATGCTGGATTCTTCATATCATGAGTCTCATCATCATCTATCAACCATAAACCACAACGATCTAAATGAACACCAGGGAAAGTTGCAAATTTATTAGCTGGACTAGCATCAGTAGTAATCTTAATGTATTCACCTTCAATCAATGCCATCGCATCTTTACCGTACCACTGAAGCGTTGACGCACTTCCACCAGATTCATTGTACCAAGGTTTAAAGAGATAATAAGGAGTACTCGCCGCTAAACCAGTGGTATTAATAGAAATTTCTGTCCTTACATCAGGGTTATACACTACCGTCTTACTGTTCGTTGCGTTCCCCCAAAAATTATAACCTGGTGTGTAACCAGCGCCAATCCATTTACCAGCTTTGACGGGTTTTGTATTTATTATCACAAATACCGACGTTAACATCGCCAAGGCTATCAAAACTACCAATATTTTACTTCCTTTCATCTCATTTTCCTCCTAAATCTCTATCCTTTATTCATTTTAGTACATGCCCGGTTTTTACACAGGTACCGATCCGCACCGCGAACCGATATGAAAGCCCATAAGCATGACTAAAACATGTATGAACTTCCACATCCGTGTCCTCACCGGAACCTCTTTCACCCTAAATAACTACCTTATTTATAAAAGTTGCGTTTTTCCTTATCTTATAACCACATATAGATGGCATCATATTTAATGCATTTTCTACTGTAGCAATATCAAGTTTAATATTGTTTTTATGACCAATTCTTCTTATGATAGACTCATCATTGTTTCTCATCAACAATTTATCTTCCTTTTTCATTTTTTCCTCCAAATTTTTTGATTTTCAGAGAAAACAGATGACTAGATATTTATATACCAACTTTGGAGTAGTTTTTTGCTTATAATTTAAGAATTATGGCTCAGTAGCTAACGTTTTTTAGTGCATCCCACATTTACAATCTGGGATGACTACAAATGGGGATGCACCAAACACATACATATCTTGAAAACACTATTTTAAACTTATTCACAATCTTTAACACACACCTATCAAAACCAATCAGAACAACACTAATAGAATTGATTGTTTGTCTTCTAGAAAACAACAAAGCACACCTCTCAAAACTAGGAGAATACCTAAACAACGGCGATATCGATGTCATGGCATCGATCCAACGAGTTCGTCGTTTTCTCTCCAACCCCAAAATATCACCCTCGCTTACCGTTAAACCATTACTCTATCTGATGCGTCCGCTCCTGGAAAAACTCCCGGAGATCATCCTGATCGTGGATCGTACTAACTGGGATAAACGACGACATCATATCAACATCCTCTCCGTTGCGGTAAGTTACAAAGGTCGTGCTCTCCCACTGTACTGGATGGTATTCGATAAAAAAGGAAACAGCTCCTTAGAACAGTGGAAACAAGTGCTGTTTCCAGTGGTCATTACTTTAGAGCAGATGAGTTGGCTTTCTGACAAACAGATCCACATGCATGTGGTTGCGGATCGTGAGTTCGCAAGCCCGAAGCTTGCGGAATGGTTGAAAACCTTGTACAATGTTGAAGTCACGCTCCGCATCAAGGCCAGCATGTACCTGACAGGAGAAGACACCAAGGAAACCAAGGTGGCTTCATTGATCCGTAAGATGACAAAGGGTTCACGTCAGGTTCTGTACAATCAGATGCTGACACGAAACAGCAGCTTCAAAATGAATGTGCTGTTAACCTGGAACAAAGACTATGATCAACCACTGGTGGTAGCAACAACATCAGGAAATCCTGCTACCGTTGACGATACCTACGGACAGCGTTTCAATATCGAACCTATGCATAAGGACTGGAAAAGCAACGCGTTTGATCTGGAAAAAACCAGGGTTACAGATCCCAAGAGGATAGAAACCCTTCTGATACCTATCGCATTCGCTTACATTCTTTGTGTGTTGAAAGGGGAGCAAAAGGAACAAAACGGTGAATTCCGAGAACCTCCGAAAGGGAAACAGCGGATGGTGAGTTTGTTTCTCAGTGGACTTCGAACCATCTCTCGATATCTCCAGCGTGAAAACCTCAGACGATTCAAACGATTCATTCTCCAATTACTTCAACCGATTTTGCAGACATGGAACATCAACCCATCTGCCGTCATACACTAAATCTAATCGTCAGAGAGCATAATTCATACAAATTCTAAGCGAATGCTCTCTTCCGCAATGAACATTTCACTGATATTTCATTGGAAAAAACATCTGACTGCATCATAAAATGTTGCAGTCAGCCAATTTTGTAGATCGATAGTCGCGCAAAATAATATTTTTTCAGCCTTCTCAAGAAAAAGTGTTAGCTACTGAGATCTATAACCTATATTTGACTCCAATTCTGTACAATCTAGATGTAACCCCGATCTTTTTTGTTATAACTTTCATAGTTTACGTTTGGGGGTTCTCCAAGTTAAAGCTGATTGAGACGATACCAATAGCTAAAGATATTGTCTTTGAAAATATGAGCGATCCAGTGTTTGTGTTAGATATCCGGGATCGAATTGTTGATACTAACCCTGTTGCATTAAAAATATTTGACTATACTGATTCAGGGATGATAGGAGAAAAATTTGAAGAAATATTCTCTAATCAGCATGATCTTGTTGAATGCATTCAAGATAAAAAAGAAACGCGAATTGAAACATTCATCAATATCAAAAATGAGAGGCATTATTTCGATATACAGATAAATCCTCTGCGTAACAACCAAGATTCTGTTAAGGGATGTGTGATATCTCTTAGAGACATCTCTGATCTTAAAAAAGCACAACAAGAACTCAGAAAGTTCAACGAAGAATTAGAACAAAAAGTTAAAGAGCGTACTGCTGAGATAGAAAAACTGCTTAGGCATAAGGATGAGTTTATTAATCAGCTTGGGCACGATCTGAAAAGTCCGCTTACACCACTTATTGGTTTGCTTCCTACAGTGGAGCAGCAGGAGAAAGATCCTGAATTGAAAGAATTACTAGTAGTTGCAAATCGTAATGTTAAATATATGCGTGATTTGGTTGTTAAGACTCTGCAGTTGGAGCAGTTAAACTCTCCTAATAACGTATTTAACATCACTGAGGTAAACTTATCAGGGGCGGTTGATGATATCCTAAAGAATAAAAAGCTTATTTTTGAAGAGAAAGTTCTCATTGTTGAGAATAATGTTGATAAGGAAATTGTTGTGAGCGCAGATAAGGTTCAGCTTGTAGAATTGTTTGATAACCTTATCACTAATGCTGTTAAATTCACACCCAAGGATGGTGCAATTACCATTGATGCAAGGAAAGATGGAGATTTTGTTGTTGTATCTGTGGCTGATACTGGGATTGGTTTAACCCTGGAGCAGATGTATCGTGTCTTTGATGAGTTTTATAAGGTTGATCCGTCTCGACATGATCTGGATTCCAGTGGCCTCGGTCTTTCTATTTGTAAGCGTATCGTTGAGAAACATGGTGGTAGGATCTGGGTTGAAAGTCTTGGTCCTGGTAAGGGTGCAACGTTCTATTTCATCATTCCGACAAAATATTAAAAAATATCTAATGGATTTAAAATATTTAGTAAGGCTAATCTAAAGGCGATAAGATAACATAATTTGAGTAAAGAGAGGAGAGCAAGATGAAGAAGATCTTGGTGGTGGATGATGAGCCTGATGTGGCATTTGCCATTAAACGTAATCTTAAAAAATTTGATGATTATGAGGTAACTTGTGTGAATAGTGGGAAGAG
>Ga0172365_10003689_pt1 | contig 11368 bp, 10 predicted proteins | sample LakKivSesite48cm_FD_114535 | JGI IMG/M metagenome (GOLD analysis project Ga0172365, IMG submission 114535) | Sediment microbial communities from Lake Kivu, Rwanda - Sediment site 48cm | ecosystem: Environmental > Aquatic > Freshwater > Lake > Sediment | place: Rwanda: Western Province, Lake... | reverse complement strand
CTGGAAAAATAATTAGGCATACTGCCTATACAATAGTCGGTGTCTGTTAGCTCACTCATAAAAAAGAAGATTCAGTGTTTATATTTAAATCTTACTCAACCTTTATCTCTTTCAGCTCAGGAAAATATCTTTTCACTATCTCCTCATTGTTCCTCAATATCTCTGCAGCCCTTCCGATAAGATATCCCCTTGACCTGGAGTCAGTAGGGGTTATTGTCACTACACCTTCCCCATAAGAGATATTCTCAGCCTTGTTGGGCATTATCACATTCTTTACAAAAGCAGCCAGGTCTTCGTTGAACTCTATGACCCTTATCTTTTTCTTCAGCATACCCTCTATCCTTTTGATATTCACAGCTCCTTTGCCTATAGCCTTTCCTATCTCTCCTGGCATCACTACAAAAACAACAGTCCCTTTGTTCTCAAAGCAGTCCTTTAGCTTTGACCTGGTCATGCTCTCAAACATAGACATGAGCTTCATAGAATTCGCGTCATAGATTATTTTCATTTTTACTTCTTAAGCACAGTAAGCATAGAAATAGCAAAAGGTTTTTTGCACATTGTTCCTAACTCATCATTTGGCTGCTCAACAACCACTATCTCGGCCTTGCTTAGTCTTGCAAGCTTTTCTGTCTCTTTCTTTGTCTCGTCGCTGCAGTTTGATGCAAGGAAGACTTTCTCAGCTTTTCCAAGTTTCAGGCTCTTAAGCCCCAGATCCGTTCCAATAACAAATTTTTTCTCTTTCAGCACTTTCTTTATCTCTTCAGCGCTCTTGTCAACTATAATTTTTTTAGGCATCCTACTTCACCTTCGTAAATAATCCAGGCAGCCCTGTTCCTGTGGGTACTGGCTGGTTAAGCATGACATTCTCTACTACACTTTTCAGCTTGTCATCTTCTCCGACAAGCGCAGCATTTATTATATGTTTTATAGGCGTTTCAAAGCTTGCCCTTGCAAGCACAGAAGCCTTCTCAGAAACTATACCATATCTTGTTATCCCTTTTATGTCTCCGTCTACGCACATGGTGTCTGCTACAAGCATTATATGCCTTATATCGACATTAAGCCCCTGGCTTTCGATAACCTTGTATACCTCATTTATTATCGCCTGCCTCGCTGCCTCTACACCAAATATCCCTGCTATCTCATAGATATCATTCGTTATTGTCCTTGCTGTGTCAACCTCTTCCATCTTGAATACATCTTTTAGGTTAGACCCTGCAGTTATTATTATGAATTCCTCTCCTCTCTTTACAGGAAGCACCTGTGTTATTCCTTTTACACCTTTGATATACACATCCTTTACCTTCTCTTTCATCTTGTATATCTCGTTCAGCCCTGCTTCCTTGCCTTTAGGCTTAAGATACAGCACATCATCTTTTTTCTTAACATTTGCCTTAAGCTCTTTCTTTATGCTGTTGACAACGTTAAGCTCGCTTATCCCTATATCTTTCATCTTCCCTTCGTTCATATGTACCTCTATCACTCCTTCAGCTATGTTTACTACAAACTCTTTTGATACCTCTCCGAGAAGCGTCTCCTTGATCTGAAGCGCAAGCCTTCTGATATCTTTTCCCTTGTTGTAGGGGTTCTTAAGGAATATCTCCATCATAGGTGTTTTAAGATCCTTTCTTCCGTCAAGTATCTCTATGATTCTTGGCAGTCCCATAGTTACGTTCATCTCTGCTACACCTGCGAAGTGGAATGTGTTCAGGGTCATCTGTGTTCCTGGCTCCCCTATAGATTCAGCTCCTATTAATCCCACACATTCTCCTGGATCGACCTGTGCATTCTTATATTCTTCTGCAGTCCTCTCAAGCACTTTTTTTATCTTTGCCTGAGCCATCCCTTTTGTCTTTTCCTTGACTTCCTCAAAGAGCTTCTTGTTCAGCTTGTCCTTGTATTCGTCAAATATGTCTGCCATCTTACTTTACCTCATCTATGATCCTGTCAACATTGATTATTCCGCCTTCTGACCTTGAGACATCTATCCCGTCTCCTCCATACTTGAACTGCACTATCTTCTTGCTCGAATCCCTTACAGTTCCGTCATACTCTATCTTCAGGTCCTGCATCGCGTTTGCAAGCCTTCTGTAAAGGTATCCTGATTTAGGCGTTCTCAGTGCAGTGTCCATCAGAGAGTCCCTTCCTGTCATTCCCATAAAGAAGAACTCATGCGGCTTCAGTCCGCTCTTGAAGCTGTTCCTTACAAAACCTCTTGATGTGGGCATAAGGTCCCATCTTCTGAAGCATGACAGTGTCCTTCCCCTGAATCCTTTTTCTATCCTCTTTCCTCTCATAGCCTGCTGGCCTACGCATCCAGCCATCTGCGTCAGCTGAAGAGGGTTTCCTCTTGCTCCGCTTTTGATCATGTCTGATATGTTTGTGTCCTGCTTTGCGTGCTCATGCACAACATCTCCTATCACGTTTCTTGATTTGTTCAGCAGTTCAAGTATCTTAAGCTCAAGTGTCTCAAGCATAGTCTTTCCTGGGAATACCTCAAGCTCTTTCCTGTTATATTTTTCTATAAGGCTTTTTACGCTTACAAAAGAATCATCAAGAAGATCTTTTATCTTCTGTTTTGCTTCTATAGGAAGGTCAGTGTCAGAGATGGTTGCTGTGAATCCTTCCTTCAGAAGGTATTTGATCCCAAGCTTGAACATCTTCCCTAATATATCTATTGTCCTGTCTGCTCCGTATTTCTTGTGCATATTTCTCAGAAGAAGTCCGCTTCCCTCTCCGAGGTTTGCAGAGTCCATAACTCCTTCTATAAGTTTTCCGTCTTCTATCATTACATCAGCCTTGCTCTTTGACTTTCCTCTGAATGAGAAATCATCAGGTATAAGCGCGCTGAATATCTCCCTTCCGTTTACCTTCTCCTTTCTTGGAAGCTTTGAGAAATCATCAACACCTGCTGAAGACAGAAGGTCTATTGCTTCCTCTCTGCTCATCTCGCCTTCTTTTGTAAGCTTGTAGTTTCCTGATATAGCATCCTGCACGCAGCCTATTACGCTTAATCCATATCTTGGCGATATAAGCTGTGTCTGAACTTGCATAAGTATCTCAGCCTCTGCTCTTGCCTCTTCTGTCTGAGGTATATGTAGGTTCATCTCGTCTCCGTCAAAGTCAGCGTTGTAAGGATGGCATACTGCCGGATTAAGCCTGAATGTCTTGTAAGGCAGGACTCTTATCCTGTGGCACATCATAGACATCCTGTGCAGCGAAGGCTGCCTGTTGAATATTGCAGTATCTCCGTCCATCACATGCCTCTCTATGATATATCCTGGCTGTATCTCTTCAAGCAAAGCTTCCTTTGTCTCGTCTGTGATCTTCTTCTTCTTTCCGTCAGGCCTTGCCACATAGTTTGCTCCAGGATAATTGTTTGGCCCTTTCTCGACAAATTTCTTCAGATATGCGATGTTCCATGATGTAACTCTTTCAGGAACAGTAAGCTTCAATGCAACCTCTTTCGGTATCCCTACCTCATTTATCTCTATCATAGGATCAGGAGATATTACAGTTCTTGCGCAGAAATTTGTCCTTTTTCCTGTAAGGTTATGCCTTATCCTTCCTTCTTTTGATTTTATCCTTTCAGCTATTGTTTTAAGAGGTTGTCCGCTTCTGTGCCTTGCTGGAGGCAGCTGCGCAACCTCATTGTCAAAGAATGTTGTTATATGATACTGCAGCAGGTCCCACAGGTCCTCGATTATTATCTCAGGAGCTCCTGCGTTTATATTCTCGAACAGTCTCTGGTTGATCCTTACTATATCTCCCATCTTATGTGTAAGGTCATCCTCGCTTCTCTCTCCACTCTCTAAGGTAATCGAAGGCCTCATAGTCACAGGCGGAATTGGCATAATAGTCAAAACACACCACTCAGGCCTTATTGTTTTTGGGTTCAGCCCGAATATTGAAAGGTCATCGTCAGTTACTTTCTCAAGCCTTGCCCTTATCTCTATGGGGTTTATCCTTTTCTCGTTCTCAAGGAATGTTGTAGGCTTGTCCAGCTCAACTTTTCCCTGCCTTGCCTTGCAGTAAGGGCATTTGTTTATAGTCTTCATAGATGCTATATTCTCTTTTATAGCCCTTCTTCTTGCATCAAGCCCAAGCTCTGCTTCTACAGCGTCTGCTTTTGCTTTGACGATATCTATCTTGTTCTTCGGGATAAGCACCCTTCCGCACTCCTTGCATGTGCATCTGAGAAGATTAAGTATGACTTCAACAAAATTTATGTGGATTATAGGCCTTGCAAGCTCTATATATCCGAAATGTCCTATGCATTCCTTCAGCTTGCTTCCGCATGTTTTGCACTTCAGGCCAGGGTCTATAACCCCAAGCCTTGTGTCCATAAGGCCTCCATCTACAGGATATCCTTCCTTGTCATAAAGCTCTGGCGTTACAATCTTTGCAGAAGCCATCTGCTTTATCATCTTAGGGGATAATATCCCAAACATGATCTTGTCTACTTCCTTGAATGTGTAATCCTGCTGGTATTCGGCCATTTTTTACCTCAAATTCATTATTACTTTAGTTAATATTTGTCCTTCAGATGTATCCTTGGATAGATACATATAGACTTGAACTCGTCAAGTATAAGCTTGAAAGCATAGCTTAGCTCTACCGGAGTTATGTCAACATTGTCTCCGCATATCGGGCAATAAGATTTGTTCTTGAACTCGTCATGTACAGCTATTATTCCGCACTGCTCACATACAGGAACTTTTGTCTTGTCTGAATCAAATCTCTCTTTCAGAAGAAGTGAAGCTCCGTGCGCTACAAAAGTGTCCTTCTCCATCTCCCCTAATCTTAGTCCTCCTTCTTTCGCCCTTCCCTCGGTAGGCTGTCTTGTAAGCAGCTGTATAGGTCCGCGTGCTCTTGAATGCAGCTTATTTGCTACCATGTGCTTTAATTTTAGATAATACATATTTCCCACATATATCTTTGCCTTGAACATCTCTCCTGTCTTTCCGTTATACATCGTTTCAGTCCCGTTCTCTCTGAACCCCAATGATAAAAGCTCTTTTCTGAGATCATCCTCATTCTCTGAGCCGAATGTTGTTCCGTCTACATATCTTCCGGCCAGAGCCCCTACCTTTGCTCCTACCAGTTCTATAAGATGTGAGATCGTCATTCTTGATGGTATACCATGCGGGCTGAACAGAAGATCAGGGATTATTCCGCTTGCAGTATAAGGCATATCTGATTGGGGAACTATCAGTCCTACAACACCTTTCTGTCCGTATCTTGACGTGAACTTGTCTCCTACTTCAGGAGTCCTGTCCTCTCTTACCCTTACCTGTATAAGCTTGTTTCCTTCCTCATTCTCGGTAAGAAGTACAAAATCAACAACACCCTTCTCCCCATGCCTTAATGCTACAGAGCTCTCTCTTCTTGTCGAGCTTGCCAGGTTATATTCATCCAGTGAGCTTAAGAATCTTGGAGGCGACGTCTTTCCTATTATTACATCTCCTTCTTCAACAACAGCCTCAGGGCTTATTATTCCGTCTTTCTCAAGCAGCCTGTAGTCATGCTCTGATTTGTATCCTTTGACTTCCTTGTCAGGTATGCAGATCTCATCTATAAGCCCGCCTGCATATCTCAGCTCCTCTGCTGTGCTTGGTCTGTAGTATGTGCTTCTGCCCAATCCTCTTTCTATCGAAGCCTTATTTATGACAACAGCGTCTTCCATGTTGTATCCGTCATAGCTTATTACAGCGATAGTTACATTCTGGCCTACAGGATGCTTCGCATAATCAGTTATATCAGACATCATGGTGTTTACTAGCGAAAGCTGAGGGTAGTGCAGGATATTGACATCTGTATCCATCCTTACTGCATAGTTTGCAGCATACAGTCCGATAGCCTGCTTCTGGTTCTTGCTTCCCATATTTGTCCTTGCACCAGGCCCGTAGTTTGCATAAGGTACAAGTGATGTTATTATTCCAAGAATATCATTTGGAGATATCTCGAGATGCGTATGCTCTGATGTTAGCTCTTCTTTTGTCAGCGCTACAAAAGCATTCTCCTCTTCTGCAGCATCAAGATATTCTATAGCTCCCTGCGCTATAAGGTCGCTCCAGCTTATCTCTCCTTTTTCTATCTGCTTGAGATGGTTCTCGTTCAGCAGCGGAATCCCGTCTTTTACCACTATCAAAGGTCTCATAGCCCTTCCTTTTGTTGACTCTATCTTTATCTCATCAGCCTCTTCATCATGATAGATGCTTATGCTGAAATTTAATGCTCCTTTCCTTCTCTCGCTTCTAAGATGCTCTACAAAAGGCTTTGCATCTTCGATGTTTCCTATAAATTTGTGATTAAGATATATTTCAGTCATTTATTTCACCATGCTAACTCCTAGATTCTTTACCTGCTTGATTATATCCCTGTCATCTTCTTCTTCTGATATCTTGCACAGCATCGCAAGGTTCTTTCTCAGCCCTATATTCGTTCCTTCAGGCGTCTCTATAGGACACAGCCTTCCCCAGTGTGTAGGATGAAGCTCTCTTGCCTCAAAATTCTCCTGTGATGTTGATAATGGAGATACAACTCTCTGAAGATGGCTTATGGTCTCAAGGAAGTTCAGCCTCTGTATCCTCTGGCTTATTCCTTTCCTTCCGCCTATCCAGTTTCCTGTAGCCATAGAGGAATATATCCTTGATGTAAGCAGCTTGTCTCTTATTATCACTTTGATTGAAGGGAATTTTCCCCTTTTCACTATCCTCTGGAAATTATACAGCAGGTCTCCGATAAGGACTTTCAGGTTGACTCTGATAAGGTCAGCAAGAAGATCTCCGCTCAGCTTTATCCTCTTGTTCATGTAATGGTCCTTGTCATCCTCAGTGATCTCTCCGTTGCTTACCATTATGAATTTTTTGAGCATCTTGCAAAGGTTATATGCCTTGAACATCCTGTCCTCTGTCTCTATCCCTATATGGGGCAGAAGATACTTGTCTACTATCTCATTCATCCTCTCCAATCTTATATCCCTTGCCTGCGTTATCCCTATCCACTTTGCTATCCAGTCCATAGCCTCTTCTTCATTCTTTATGTCTACGAACTCCATCAGGTTGATATATACTTCATCAAACTGCCTGTCTTTTGATACAAACTTCATTATCTCTTCGTCTTTCAGAAGCCCAAGTGCCTTAAGGACAACGATGACAGGTATTCTTTTTACCCTTGTGAAAGAAAGATAGAATATTCCGTCCTTCATCTTCTCTATTGTGTGGGGTATCTTGTAGCTTCCTTTTTCTGAGAACACCCTTCCTGAATAGTTTGAAGGTCCTGTAGAAGCTTTTTCTACCATGAACTTGTTTGCTGCAAGATCCTCTATATCTATAAGCACCTTTTCAGTTCCGTTGATTATGAAATATCCGCCAGGATCATCAGGATCCTCTCCGAACTCGATAAGCTCATCTCTTGTAAGCTTGTGCAGATGACAGTTCTTCGATTTCAGCATTATAGGAAGGTTTCCTATCTGTGTTGTGAAGCTCTCCCTCTGCACTCCGTTGATATGCGCGCTGACTTCTATGAAGCACGGAGCAGCGTATGTAAGATTTCTTAATCTGGCCTCTGCAGGGAATATATTTCTCTTGCTTCCGTCTGCCTCATTCATCTCAGGCTTTGTCACCCATATCTTATCAAGCTTTATCTTGAACTCATCTATATCATGAGGGATTATCGTTGGCTCGATCTCCCTGTTCTCGTCTATTATCAGCTGAAGCTCCTTGTCGATGAGGTAATTGAATGATTCTATATCTGCCTCAACTACATTGAACTCCTGAAAATATTTTTTGATCAGCGTTTTTCCGTACTCAAGCACTTACAACCACCCTGAAATATATCATCTCTCCTGTCGGGCTGTGTCTTATTATCTTCACTATATCCCCTGACTTGACGTTCAGCCCCTGCAGCCCGGGATCATTCTTGAATATCTTAGGAAGCTCTTTTAAAGAATTTACATGATACTTTTCGATGAGCTGTTTTTTCTCTTTATCGGTTATCTTCAGATGCTTTGGGATCAGCTCGTGTTTTCCCACTATGATCTTTCTTCCGCTCCTTTTCTTTATCATCTGATTTTTCCCCCTTAAACATCAATATTGAACATGAAAGCGGGCCGGACGAGATTCGAACTCGCGACCTTCTCATTACCTTCTGCTTTGCTGAAGTTCCGAACTCCAGTTTTCGCTAAAAGTGAGACGCTCTACCAGGCTGAGCTACCGGCCCATTATAAGCGCCCTGGTCGGGACTTTCCTCGAAAGACTATTTTTTTAGTCCTCCATATTTGAACCCGAGTTATCGGAGTGACAATCCGATATGATAGGCCAGACTACACTACCAGGGCACGTTTTAGCCTGGAAAAGCCCATATCTATATCTCTATAACTAGCCAAACGATTGTTTTAGCTTTTTCTAGCTATAGAAATGTGTCTATGCATAAGGAGTTGAGAATTTTGAGTTCATTTATAAAGGTTGTGGTTTTTACTAATATTTTTTACTGATATATTCTACTTAAACTATAGATTATATTATATTCTGCTTAATATTTTATAATTTAAGAGGATAAATATCAGATATCTATCAAGAAATAATCAATACCTTACTGAGGCAAGAATTTCTTTACTGCTTCCACAAGCTCAGATGGACTGACTGGCTTATTGAGAAGAAGATCTATCCCATTTGTATCTGCAATATCATGTTCCGCTGTTCCGCTTGCCATGATTACAGGGATTCCATAATTCTCTTTGACATACCTGCTCAATTTATAACCATTCATGCCAGGCATCTCGCAGTCTGTGACCACCAAGTCTATCTGCTGTCCGTTTAGTTCTGATTCCCTAAGTTTTTCAACAGCATCACAGCCGTCTTGTGCCTGTATGGTATTGTATCCTTTGTAGTCTCCTAATATCTCAGAGAATAGATACCTGATCACTGCATCATCATCCACCAATAATATATTTTTTCCCATGATTGGATATTAAAATCCTTGCTTATTTATAAACCTTTACATTTATACTAACTAATTAGTGGTGAATTAAATCCTATCTTTAGCTTCCGCTCTCTGATAAAAATAAAAAAATTTATAAGCCCTGATAAAAAATATTTATTCATGATGAGAACTTTACTTTTTTTATCAATAATATTATTGATCATTTCTTCAGCAGCACACGATTCCGCTGCCCTGAGCACGATCCTTGAGAAAGATGAAAGCGTTGTCGTTGGCGGAAGGAATTTTACCCTGCTGTCTGTCAGCAGCGAAAAGATGCTTATGTCGATAGATGGAGAGCAGAAGATACTTTCTGTTACAGAGCAGGAGAACTGTGGTGATATACATATCATAGTGGGGCTTATCTACTGGCCGAACAAATGGAGAAACCTTTCTATTGAGATCAATATCACTACAGATTTCACATGCGGAGATAAAATATGCGATTCTGCACATGGAGAGAGCAGTTTCAACTGCTGCAGGGACTGCAACTGCACAGCAGGATACACCTGTTATAATAGAAAATGTGTCAAATCTGATCTTATACAGTGCTATACAGATGAGGAATGCGCTGACTCAGATCCTTGCACAATAGATTACTGCTCAGACTTCCCAAAATACTGCAGGCACGATGCAGTCACGCAATGCAAAGACATAGATGGATGCTGTCCTGCGAACTGCAGCAAGGATAATGATTGGGACTGCACAGTCAGCCTGGTATGCTTGATAGATGAAGGCTGTGATGACAATAATAAGACAACCATAGACAGATGTTACAAGGAAAAGGAGCTTTGCTATTATACTATAAATGAGAATTATATCATGGAAGAGATAAACAAAGATCTTAACAGAACAAATTTCTCAGCAGCAAAAAGGCAGTGCAGCCAGGACTCTGACTGCGATGACAAGAATACTTTGACTGTAGATAAGTGCGCATCGATGACAAACCTCTGCTATTATTATATTAATAATTCTAAAGAGATGAAAGAGATTAACGAGACAAACATTTCAGCAGGGATAAATAAAACTCTTGAGATGAATTATACAGATAAGATAAACGATACAAACACCACTGTTGCAGAAAATATAACTGCAGATGTAAACCAGATAACAGGGGAGGCAATTTCTGATGTTGATTCCAGCGGAGAATGGCACAGCCAGAGGAAGACACACGTGGTAAAAAGATTCTTTGAATGGCTTTTAGGATGGATATAGAGAAAAACATCCCCGCCCCCGGACTCGAACCAGGAACCTTTCGGTATTGGCTGGCTCTCTATCATCCCTTGTAAGTACATAAGGTCTTAGAGCGCATCTTTGGCTAAAATATTCTTTTCAGAATAATTTCACAGCCGAACGCTCTAGCCATTGAGCTAGGCGGGGATAATTGTTTGTTTTCATATCTCTTTTATAAAGTTTTCGAGAATTTACATCTCTTAGCACTGGACACTGGTCAGATGCGGACAAAATATATAAGCCAGCAACAGCATAATAAATCTATGAAAATTAAGATACCCAAAAAAGGTTTTAAAAAATTAACAAAGGAGAAAGCCAGAATAATTGCTCATTTGATAGGTGATGGTACAGTTTTTAGGTCAAAACACGATTACAACATAAAATATGAAGTTTGTGATAAAGAATCTCTAATTTCTTTTGAGAATGATTTAAAAAATGTTTATGGCCTCCAGGTTACGCATGGGGAAAATCCTTCAGGAAAGACAGGTAAATTAATACCATTTGTAAGATTAAGGTCAAAGATTGTATCTGAGGATTTAATGAGATATGCAACATATTTTTCAAAAGACTGGAATCTGAAACCTTTATTACTAAACTCTCCAAAAGTGATAAGGAAAGAATTTCTAAAAGCACTTTTTGATGATGAGGGCAGCGTAATCCCGTACGGAAAAAATAAACTGATTAGATTATACTCAATAAATCTAGAGGGTTTAAAACAGATTCAAAAAATATTATCTAATTTTAAGATGCAAAGCAAATTAGTCAGTGGTTTTGGTTTAAAGAGGAATGTTTATGCTTTAACAATTAAGGATATAAAATTATTCCATAAACAGGTCGGTTTTAATTTGGAAAGAAAACAGGAAAAAATAAGATAAGAAATCTATTTCTCTTCCTCTCCGACAACAAGCCTCTTGCTCTTTACAACTCTCTCCCTTCCGCTTGATGTCTTGTATTTTACTGTTGCAGGAGGCAGAGTAAGGCTTCCTATTATGCTTAGCTTGCTCTTGATGTCATACTTTATAATCCTCTCTTCGCTTGCATCAAGCTCATCGATGTTAAATTTGACTATTACTCCTTTTGTCTTATGCATAAGTATCTTGTCAGGCTTTACTGTTCCTACGGGGAAATCCTTTACTATGTCTACTATCTG
>Ga0172365_10003683_pt1 | contig 11372 bp, 6 predicted proteins | sample LakKivSesite48cm_FD_114535 | JGI IMG/M metagenome (GOLD analysis project Ga0172365, IMG submission 114535) | Sediment microbial communities from Lake Kivu, Rwanda - Sediment site 48cm | ecosystem: Environmental > Aquatic > Freshwater > Lake > Sediment | place: Rwanda: Western Province, Lake Kivu... | reverse complement strand
TTGCCCTTCGATTCGTTGAGTGATGACATCCGGGCGGTATCGGAGGCGATGCCGACGGCGATGTCGGATCCGGCGAGTGCGCAATCGAAGATCGGGCGTAACACGCTGCTCGAGCGGCTCGGCGAGGGTGGTTTCGGGATTGTGTACCTGGCGGAACAGACAGAGCCTGTCCGCAGGCGTGTCGCGCTCAAGATCATCAAGTTGGGCATGGACACGAGGCAGGTGATCGCTCGATTCGAAGCCGAGCGACAGGCGCTGGCGATGATGGACCATCCGGGCATTGCGCGTGTCATCGATGCGGGCGCGACGGACACTGGTCGGCCGTACTTCGTGATGGAACTGGTGCGTGGCAAGCCCATCACGACCTATGCGGACGATCATCGACTGAGCATTGCCGAGAGGCTCGGTCTGTTTCGTGATGTCTGCGAAGCGGTGCAACATGCGCATCGCAAAGGGATCATCCATCGCGACATCAAGCCGAGCAATGTGCTTGTGACGCTGATCGACGGGCGTGAGCAGGTCAAGATCATCGACTTTGGCATCGCCAAGGCGATGAATGCGAAACTGACGGAAAAGACGATCTACACAGAGTTCCGACAGATGATCGGCACGCCCGAGTACATGAGCCCCGAGCAGGCCGAACCGGGCGGGCAGGATGTCGATACGCGAACCGATGTGTATTCGCTGGGCGTGTTGCTGTATGAACTGCTCGCGGGGACGTTGCCGTTTGATTCAAAGCGTTTGCGTTCGGCGGCTTACGGCGAGATGCAGCGCATCATCCGCGAGGAAGACCCGCCGCGCCCGAGCACGAGGCTGCTGCAGACGGATGAGCGTGCGAGCATCGCGGTGCAGCGGCGGATCGAGCCGGCGGAACTGGGGTCCGTGCTGCGGTCGGAACTCGATTGGGTGGTGCTCAAGTGCCTCGAGAAGCAGCCTTCGCGGCGCTACGAGTCGGCGAGTGATGTTGCTGCGGAGATTGTGCGGTATCTTCGGCATGAAGCGATCGAGGCGCGGCCGCCGTCGCGCGTGTATCGCGCCAGGAAGTTCGCTTCGCGGCATCGGGTGGGCGTTTCGGTCGCGGTGCTGGTGTTGGTGCTGCTGCTTGCGGGAATCGCGGGGACCTCGTGGGGGCTTGTGCGGGCGATTGATGCACGGGGACAGGCCGAGCGGGCGTTTGTGCGCGAGGCTGAAGCGCGCGAGGCCGAGGCATTGCGGGCCGATGAGGCCGAGCGCGAGCGGTCGCGTGCCGATGCGGCGAGTCGCGCGGCGGAGTTTGAAGCGATGGTGGCGAATATTGCCGCTGCCCGCGCGGCGATTCAGGTTTTCGATCCCGGAACGGCCAGGCGGCATCTGGAACTGGTGCCTGAGCCTGCGCGGGACTTCGAACACCGCTTGCTGTCGGCCGCTGTGGATCAGTCGGTGCTCGCGGTGCAGCTCCCGGGCGATCGCGTCGTCGCGACGGTGCATCCTGCAGGCCACCAGGCGCTGTGCGTCACGCGCGGGGGCTCGACGGTGGTCGTGGATCTTGACACCGGCGCGATTGTGCACGATCTTGGCTTCTCCGATGCGCAGTTCAACGAGTGCGCGTACTCACCGGACGCGACCTTGATGGCCGCCGGCAGCCGCCACGGGCAGTTCGCGATCTGGGATGCCCAGTCCGGCGCGCTCGTCTACGCCAGCGGCCCGAGAAAGGACCGCAGCGCGACGCCGATGACCTTCAATGCCGACGGGTCGCTGCTGCTGTTTCACGACGTTGAGGGGCTTCATGTGTTCGATATCGCGCGCCAGCGCATCGTGCGCGTCATTGCGGGCGTGCTGGTCTCGACCGTGCCCCGCGATCACGTGCCCGATCTGATCGCGCTGCGACGAGAGTGGGATTCGATCGTCGTCCTCGACGGCACAACGCTCGACGAGCGCTTCGTGCTGCCGCGCGAGTTCGCCCAGCGCGGCGAGGTGTGCGCGCTGTCGCCCGATCGATCGATCATGGCGTTCGGTTATGCCTCCGGGCGCATCGCGCTGGTCGATGTGGCGACGCGCGAGCGGGTCTGGCTCGACGGCGGACACGAGAATCATGTCCATGGATTGACCTTTTCGAGTGACGGGTCCACGCTGCTGACCTACGGCGCCGACAGCACGCTCATCGTGTGGGATGTGCACGCCCGCGAGCGGCGGCATGTGCTGCGCGGGCATCGGGCGGCCGTGCGCGGCGCGATGCTTGTCGCGGGCGGTGCGCAGATTCTGTCGTGTTCCGACGACCGGACGATCCGGTTGTGGGATCGAGCGAGCGGTCTTGAGATCGGGGTGTGGTCCGGGCCCGAGGCGTTCATCACTTCGGGCGAGCCGGATGCTGGTCGCACCTTCCTGCTGACGGGTTCAGCCGATGCGGTGCTGCGTGTCTGGCGGGCGGATGCACCTGCGGCGCAGGCAACGCACCGCACGGGCCCGCCGCCGTGGACTGTCGCGACTGTGGGCGACGATCGCGTCGTGCTGGAAACAGCATTCGAGACGCGGGTGATCAACGCCTTCGATGGATCGGTCGAATGGGTGCTGCCGCCATCGACCAGTCCGATCGAACCTGGCTCAGTCGATGCGGCGCAGGCGCGTGTGGTGCTCGGGCGCGGCGGCGGCGCGGGCGTCTTCAGTATCGCGACGGGGCAATTGCTGGCAGACCTTGACACGGGCTCGGCCGCGCATGTGCATCGCGCCATCATCAGCGCCGATGGCCGCACCGTGCTGGCGTGCTTCGACCAGCACATCGCGGTGTTCGATGTTCCCTCGGCCCGCAAGGTCGGCCATCTGGTCGGGCACGAAGCCCGGATCTCGGCGGTGAGTGTGTCGGCCGACGGTTCGACCGCATTCACGCTCGATCGCAACGGAAACCCGATCGTGTGGGATCTTCCGGCGTGCACGGTGCGCCACCGGCTCGAGTCGGATCACGTCATGTACTTCCGCGCGGCCCTGAGCCCCGATGGAGCGCGGGCCGCGGGCGTCGGGTGGGGACAGCGCGCCAGGCTCTATGACGCGCGGACCGGCTCGCTGGTCGCTGTGCTCGACCATGACGGGCCCCTGATGGGTCTGAACATCACCGATGACGGATCGCGCGTGATCTCCGCGTCGGGACAGGGCACCGTGGCGGTGCATGACGCCCGCGACGGCGCGCGGCTTGCCCTCTCTCCCGTCTCGAGGCCCAACACCGACGCGCTGCTCAAACCGGGTGGCGGGCGGATCATCAGCGTGGGCTTTGATGAGGCCGTCCGCGTGCTCGAAGCGGAAACTCTGAGGCAGGTGGCGACGCTCACAGAGTTCGGGCAACCGCTCGCGACGGCGGGTTTTTCGCGTGATGGCGACCGGCTCGTCACGACCTCGGCCGATGGCATCATCCGCGTCTGGGATACGCTCAGTGTGCGTGAGCGCTGGCTGCGTCTGCAGGCCCAGCAGCCCGCTGCGGCAAGCGCGAAGAGCGATCACGCGGCATCGCCGGTGGTGGGCGAGCGGCAAGCGGCTCCCTAGTCTTCCTCCCGGGCCTACTGCCCGACAGGAGAGCGATCCATGAGCCTTGTGGTCACCGGAACGATCGGCATTGACACGGTCTATGTCCCCTCGGGCGAGCATCGCGAGGGGATTCTGGGCGGTTCGTGCGCCTATTTCGCCGCCGCCGCGAGCATCTATGGCCCTGTCTCGGTCGTGGCGGTCGTCGGCGAAGACTTTCCGCCCGCGATGCGCGCCACGCTCGAGTCATTTCCGAATGCGGATCTGTCTGGGCTCGAGACGCGGGCTGGCGGCAAGACCTTTCGCTGGGGCGGGAAGTATCTGAAGAACATGGATCAGCGCGAAACGCTGTACACCGAACTCGGTGTGCTCGAATCGTCGCCCCCGGACGTGCCCCATGAGTTGCGATCGGCCAGTTTCGTGTTTCTTGCCAACAGCCATCCGGGCGTGCAGTACCATCTGCTCAGCCAGTTTGCCGATCCGGTGCTGGCGGTGGCCGACACGATGGACTTGTGGATCACCATCGCGCGCGATGATCTGGAAGTGCTGCTCTCGCGTGTCGATGGGCTGGTCCTGAACTACGACGAGGCCGAACTTTTGACCGGCAAGGCCAACCCGGTGACGGCCGGGCGGGCGATTCTCGAACTCGGTCCGAGGTTTGTCGTCATCAAGAAGGGCGAGCACGGCGCAATTCTGGTGCATCAGGACGGCATCGCCGCGATGCCCGCCTATCCATCCGAACGCGTGGTCGATCCGACGGGCGCGGGCGACACTTTTGCCGCCGGACTCATGGCTGCGCTCGCGGCGGATCACAAGGCCGGACGCGCGACCGACCCCGGTTCGTTCACGTCCGTGCGCCGCGCGATGGCGCACGGCACCGTGATCGCGAGTTTCACGATCGAGGCCTTCAGTCTCGATCGTCTGGCGAGCCTGCGCCCCGACGAGGTGAACCGGCGCTTCGATGAGTACGCCGCGATGATGAGATTGGCCTGAGCGAACGTGGGTGATGCGAGCACACAGCCCGGATCGTCTGAACCGGCGTACCTCAAGCCGTACGCGGACGCGACGCGCGCGTACGGAGCACGCTTTGAGTCGCTGCTGTGGGTGAGCGAGGACGGCCAGCGGCGGCGATTTGCGGTCTTGGCGGGCGCACTACACATCGCGCAGGCGCGCGTGGCCGACTGTGGCTGCGGCCGGGCCGACCTTTTGACCTATCTGCTCGACCACGCGAGCGTCCCGGCGCACTATGTCGGCATCGATGGCGTCGAGGCGATGGTCCGCGCGGGTCAGGAAGTGATCGAGCGGCGCGCGGCGGGCATCGGGCGCTGCGAGCGCGGCGATTTTGTCGCCGATGCGGCGCTTTTTGCGCGATTGGTCGAGCAGGATGGCATCAACACGATCATCTTCTCCGGCTCGCTCAACACGCTCAGCCAGCGACAGGCCGAAGCGGTGCTCGAACGCGCCTTCGCGGCCCTGAGTCCGGGCGGCGTGCTGGCCTTCAACTTCCTTTCGAGCCTGCACACGCGACCCGGCGTGCGCGAAGAGGGCCCCGCGCGGCGCTTTACGACCCTCGCGATGCTGCGGACCGCCCTCGAGCAGACCCCGCTCGTGCGTTTCTGGCACGATTACCTCGGCGGGCACGACGCAACGATCGTGATGCGTAAGGCGTAAGCGAGCGGTGTCGGCAGATCGTGCGTTGGGGGCGGATGAGGCACGAGGCACAAGGCACTGGGCACTGGGAAAGACAGGGAAGGCGAGCGTTCGGCGCGTTCTGTTACCGACGAAGCGTGCGGTGCCACCACTCGCCGCGTCGCGGTGTTCACATGTATCTGTGTACATGAACGCGGCGCAGTGGTGGGTGTGCGCACGATCGCAGCGATGACGGACGTTCTCGGCGAGTCGAACATCACTGCGCGGGAAGAAGAATGAAGGAAGAGGAGAGAGCAGAGTTCCGCGAGTGATGGCACCGAAGGCGCGGTTCGGGTGGTGTGTGTGAAAGCGGGTGCCACCACTCGCCGCGCCGAGGTGCTCTCATGTATCTGTGTGCGTGAACGCGGCGCAGTGGTGGATGTGCGCGAGTTCGCAGCGACGACGCACGCCCTCACAGAAACCGACATCACTGCGCGGAGAGGAAGAGGAAGGAAGAGGAGAGAGAAGAGTTCCGTGCGTTCTCGCACCGACAACTCCCCGTGGGGCGGCGTCCAGCCGCCCGAGACCCGCACTGCGCAGGGGCGGGCCACCCGGGGCGGCGGGGAACACCGCCGTGGGCGGCACGGACAGGCACCGAATCTGGCGCAGGGTGCGACCGACCGCGTTTTTGTGAGCGCCAAGGCCGAACCACGCGCAGCAATTGCCGATCCGCGTGCGTCAACGTCCGCCAGAACGCGATATGTGCTGAGAAAAATGCGACACAACCTGATCGCAGCGCGATGTTCTGTGACCACAGTGCGATGTTCTGTCACCACAGTGCGATGTTCTCTCGCCGCAGTGCGATACGAGCCCATCGCAGCGCGACAAAAGTTGATCGAAGAGCGATGTTCGCCCGCCGCAGTGCGATGCGCGCTCATCGAAGTGCGATGTGAGGCCAGCGCAGCGCGACACGAGCCCATCTCAATGCGATGCCGGGCGGCCGCGCAGCGACGCACACTCCCCCCGCGTCGCGTTCAGTCCGACCCATCGGCACGCTGGGCCTGATCGACTTGGCGCGCTCTGGCCGATAGCATGGGTGCATGCTCCGCCGCGTCACGCTGCTGCTGCTGGTGGCTCTTCTTGGTCTGCGGGCCTTGGCGGGCGGTGGGTGCGTCGGCTGTCTGCCGTGTCTGTGGCATGATCTGGTCCACCACGAGCACGCACCGGCCCACGGGCAGCACGATCATGATGACGGACACGAGCGCGATGCTCCGTCTCCTGCGCATCCGCATCATCACGACTGCGCCTGCGACGAGCAGGATGCCGTGTGCCGTGGCCCGGTCTTCGTGCCCGCCCGCGATGATGCGACTGTTTCCGTGTTCGCGCTGCATGCGTTCTGCGCGGCCGCGATGCCGGGCGAGCCCGATCCCATGCCGCCGATGCTCGGTCCGCCTTCTGGTGCGGGCGAAGAGGCGAAACTGCGGCATGTGCTGGCGTCGGTCGCGAGCGTGCGCCTGAGACTCTAGATCGGTGTGATGTGCTGCGCTGTGCCGCCGCGCTGCTGATGCGCGGGGCTGCGTCGTGTCTGTCCACCATCTGGAGTTGTCGATCATGCAAGACAGTTGTTCGCCCGGGCGCTGGCGCGCGAGGGTGTCGTGTGCCGCCCGCGCTGCGCGGGGCGCGCTGGTGCCGATGCTGTGTGTGGCCTTGTCCGCGTGCCAGTCGTATGAGCCGCATCCGCTCGCGCTCGAGGCCCACGCGGCCCGCTTTGATGATCGCGCGCCGAGCGCCGAAGTCGGTGATGCGGCCATCGCGCTCGCGTGGCCCGCGATCGATCCGGCGCGCGGTCTGACCCTGCCCGATGCACAGGCCATCGGGCTGGTCCTCAATCGCGACTTGCGCCTGCTGCGTCTGGCTTCGGGCGTCTCGCGCGCAACCTGGCAGCACGCGGGCCGCATCGATGACCCGATGCTGCTGTTCGATGCCGCCAGTCCGTACAGCCCGTCGGGCCCGCTCGAGTGGGGGCTGGGCCTGCATCTGACTGTGCCCGTCTCGGGTCGATTGCGCGCGGAAGTGCAGCGCGCCGGGGCGGCGCACGCGGCCGATCTGGCGCGCGTGGTCGATGAAGAATGGAAGACGCAGCACGCCATCGAGCGCGCGTGGCACGCGTGGATGATCGCATTCGAGCGCGAAGCAATGCTGCACGAGGCCGAGGCGAGCCTGGAGCCGCCTGCGTCTGTCGCGCTCCAGCGTGCGGCGGCGGGGGAGATGAGCCGGATCGAAGCGCGTCTGCTGCGCGCGGAGGTCAGTCGCGTCGCGGCCCGGCGGCACAGCGCCGCGCTCGCGCGGGAGCAGGCCCGGCTGGAGATTCTTGACCTTGTCGGCCTGCCGCCGACGACCCATGTGCCGCTGGTGCCCGCCGAGGCCATCGCGATTGAGCCAGCGCTGGCCGATGTGGCCGCCCGTCTGATCGGGCACAACACCGAACTGGCGGTGCGGCGAGCCGAGTACGCCGAGGCCGAGCACGCCCTGCGCGCACAGGTGCGCAGGCAGTACCCGGACATCAGTGTCGGCGGCGGATACGGCAGCGAGGATGATGATCGTCTGCTGCTGGGCGTGTCGATGCCGATCCCGCTCTTTGAGCGCAACCGCCAGGCCATCGCGGTGGCCGACGCGGCGCGCGCTCTGGCCCGCGCCCGCGCCGAGACGACGCTCGAAGACCTGCTGATGCGCGTGGCCGCCGCGCAGGCCGATGTCGCGGCCGCGCAGCACCTCGTTGACCAAGCCGCAGCAGCCATCGAGCCATGGTCTGCGGGCGATGCTCCCGACCTTACGCACCTTTTGACCGAAGGACAGATCGATGCGCTCGTGCTGATTGAGTCGATTGCGACCGGGATCGAGGCCCGCGAGCGCTGGCTGGACGCCCGGCTGATGCTGGCGCGGGCCGCGAACGCGCGGTCGCTGCTGTGTGGCCCGCAGCAGCCCATCGCCCAGGACCAGAGCCCGCGCCACGCGGCGGCGGACATGACCACATCCGGTGCGCACGCCGCACCGACGCAGGAGAACACACGATGACACGCACGAGGCGACTGTTGATGCTGCTCGCGGCGGGCTGCGCCGTGCTGGGTGCGAGCGCCTGTCAGCGCGGACACGAGCAGGCACACCCGGCGAACGAACACGATGAACACGATCACGAACACGGCGCAGACGATCATGACCACGGCGGGCCGGGCGACATCTTCGAGGCGCTCGATGTCCCGCAGGCTGTCCGCGATGCGATGGGCATCTCCTTCGCCGAAGTGCAGCCGCGCGCGATCGGCCAGAACCTGCGACTGAATGGGCGCTTTGAACTGCTGCCTTCGGCCCGGCGCGAGTACAGAGCGGTTGCGGCTGGCGGCATCGAACTGCTTGTCAGCCAGTACGCGCGCATCGAAGCCGGAGACGCGCTGTTTCGCATTGCTTCATCGGCACTGCCCGATCTCGATGCCGAGATCGAAGCCGCCGCTGCACAGGTCGATGCCATGGGTCCGCTGCGTCAGGCCCATCGCGTGCATGAGGACAGCCTGGCACGCAAGGTCAGCCTGTGGGAAGAGCGCACGGCCCACCTCGAAGCCCTGCGGCAGGCTGGCGCTGGCAATGCGACCCAACTGACCGAGGCCCTGGGCACGCTGACCGCGACGCAGGCCGAACTGGCCGACGTGATGGAGAAGGACGCACAACTCGAGGCCGAGGAGCGCGGCGTGCGCGCTCGCCTCGCGGCGCTTCATGCGCGCCGCAGCGTGCTCCTCGACAGCACGGGCTGCACCTCGCACACGCCCGATGCACACGTTGCTCGACCCGGGCTGACGGTGTGCGCCCGCGAAGGCGGCATCGTCGCGGCGATCGCGATCTCGAGCGGCGCGGCCGCGACCGAAGGTCAGACCGTGCTCACGATCATCGACCCGGGTGCGATCCGCCTGCGCGCCAGCGCGCTGCAGGCCGATCTGCTGCGCCTCCGCAGCGGCATGGAGGCCCGGATTCAGCACGCGGGCGCTGCGCATGACGACGCGGTCGATGTCCTTGGCGGCACGATCGAGATCACACCCGACGCACACAGCGAGCGGCGCACCTTCGATGTCATCATTCATCCGCGCACCGCTGCCCCGTGGGCCCGCGACGGCGTGTGGGCGCAGGTTCATGTCGCGCTCGCGCAGGGCGAGTCGGTGCTGGCGGTGCCCGTCGCGGCGATTGCCCGCGCACAGGGCCGCCCGATCCTGCTCGTTCGCGATCATCTCAGCCCCGATCGCGTGCTGGCCGTGCCCGTCGAGACGGGGGCGAGCGACGGCTCGCACATCGCTGTTCGCGGGGCGATTCATGCGGGCGACGAGGTCGTGATCGGCGGACGCGATCAACTGCTCGCGCTCATGGGTGGCAGCGCCCCCGAGGGCGGTCACGTGCATCCTGACGGAACCTTTCATCACGGAGACCATGACTGATGCTCGCGCGACTCATTCATCTGTCCGTGTCGAACGCAACGCTCGTTGTGCTGTTCGCGGCGACGCTTCTTGTCTCGGCGGGCTTGCTTGTGCCGCGCATGGCCGTCGATGTCTTTCCTGAACTCAACGCTCCGACCGTCACGATCATGACTGAGGCGGGCGGACTGGCCGCCGACGAGGTCGAATATGCCGTCACGTTCCCGATTGAGTCGGCCATGATCGGCCTGCCGGGCACCCGCCGCGTGCGATCGAGCAGCACGATGGGATTGTCGATCGTCTGGGTCGACTTTGCGTGGGGCGCTGACGCGCTGCGAGCACGCCAGTTCGTCAGCGAACGCCTCGCGTCCGTGCGCGATGCCCTTCCGGTGGGTGCACACGCCGATCTGACGCCCATGACGAGCATCACCGGCGAGATCATGCTCCTCGCCCTCTCTTCGCCCGACGGTTCGGTCAGCGAACTGGACGTGCGCGCGTTCGCGGAGTTCGACTTGCGCCGCGTGCTGCTCGCTGTGCCCGGCGTGGCGCAGGTCGTGGCCATCGGAGGGCAGTTGCCGCAGTATCAGATTCTCGCTGAGCAGGACCGGCTGAGCCTCGAGGGCGTGTCGTTTGATGAACTGGTCGAGGCAGCGCGCGATGCGCACAGCACCGCGAGCGCCGGGTACCTGCCGCATGTCGATGGGCGCGAGATTCCGCTGCGACAGTTGGCCAGGGCGGGCGGTGTCGAGGATGTTGAGCGCTCCTTGCTGGCCATGCGCGGCGATGTGCCGCTGACAATCGGCGATGTCGCGGACGTGGTGCTCGGCCCGGCGCCGCGCCGGGGCACTGCTGCCGACCGGGCCACGCCCGCGGTCGTCGTGAGCATCCAAAAGTCGCCCGATGCCAACACCCTTGCGCTGACGCAGCGCATCGACGAGGTGCTCGATCGCGTCGAGGCGGGCCTGCCCGCCGGTCTCGTGCTCAATCGTGATCCTTTCCGCGCCTCGCGCTTCATCGAGCGCTCGGTGAAGACGGTTGTCAAGATCATGATCGAAGCCGGGATCATCGTGGTCGTCATCCTGATGCTGTTTCTGATGCACGCCCGCGCGACGATCATCACCCTCGTCGCGCTGCCGCTGTCTCTGGCCGCGGCGGTGTTCGCCTTGTGGCTCCTGGGCCTGTCGATCAACGTCATGACGCTCGGCGGGCTGGCCGTGGCGATCGGTGAACTGGTCGATGACGCGATCATCGATGTCGAGAACGTGCTCCGCCGCCTCAAACAGAACGCCGCGCTGCCGCCGGGCTCGCGCCGGCCCGTCGCAGCCATCGTCGTCAGCGCCAGCAACGAGATCCGTTCGTCGATGGTCTTCGCCACGATCATCATCTGCATGGTTTTTGTCCCGCTGCTGTTTCTCTCGGGCCTCGAAGGTCGCTTCTTCCGGCCGCTGGGCATCGCCTACATCGTCTCGATCATCGCTTCGCTGGGCGTGGCGCTGACAATTACCCCCGCGCTGTGCGCTCTGCTGCTCGGGGGGCGGTGGGAGATGGCCAAGCCTCGACCTGATGGCGCGCCAGACGACGGCGCACAGCGCGAGGCGCCGCTCGCGAGGCTGCTGAAGCGCGCGTATGCGCCGCTGCTGAACGCAAGTCTGGCCCATCGCAGACTCGTGCTCGCCGCGACCGCCGTTGTGGCCGTCGCGTCGCTCGCGCTGGCCTCGACCTTTGGCACCGCTTTCCTGCCGACCTTCCGCGAGGGCACGTTCACGGCCTTTCTCTTCGCGCCGCCGGGCACATCGCTCGAGG
>Ga0172365_10003681_pt1 | contig 11380 bp, 9 predicted proteins | sample LakKivSesite48cm_FD_114535 | JGI IMG/M metagenome (GOLD analysis project Ga0172365, IMG submission 114535) | Sediment microbial communities from Lake Kivu, Rwanda - Sediment site 48cm | ecosystem: Environmental > Aquatic > Freshwater > Lake > Sediment | place: Rwanda: Western Province, Lake Kivu... | reverse complement strand
TTTCATACTTTCCATCCTCCTTTTTTGTCTAACTCTTACCAGTGGAGCGCTGCCCCACTGTGGAAAACTTGGGTAGATTCCCATAAGCGTCCCTCCTATCGCTCACTGTGTTCCCCTGTCCTCTCGGACGCGGTTAAAACCGCCTTCTGGCCGCAAGATGCGGCTGTTTGTTCATGCTAACCCTCCTCGGATAATAATCTGAATAACAGAAGCCTTTGTAAGGCGAAGAGGCAGTAAATCGGTTTATTAAACCAGTTTAATTATAGCAGACATTGCTGAATTTGTCAAGACTCTATAAAGTCAATTCATTAAACTAGTTTAATCGTCGCGTATTTATGGGGGCTATGTAATCACAGTCTGGGGCAAAGCAGATTGACGCCAAAGTGGCGAAAGGGACTTAGGGTGAGCAAGCAGCCAATCAGACTACTGACGGCATGAAGAGGAAAAAACAGGTACCCCAGGTACCCAGAGGCATGCGCACGAACGCACATGGAGATCGTGTTGACGGGATCACTTCTAACTGTCTGGCTGGCGCAGGACCCACTCCTCACCAGCCTTTACATCGCGATCCAGGAAAAGACGATAAACGAGGACCTGACGTCGCTCTGGCCCTGGTGGCAGAGGCAGCCGGTTGGCCTCCAGCCGTTTGAGCACAGTAATAAGCAGCATGCCCACACTGGCCCAGCTCACCGCTGCGGGTTGCCTGGTCATCAAAGTTAACAAGGGAAGAGTAGCGATGCCGCAGAACGCCACGAGTGCCGTGTAATTGAGCAGCCGACCAAGGGCCAGAAAAAGGAGCAGCCATAACACACCCCATGGGAAAGCGATCAGCAGCACCCCCATAAAAGGGCTGATTCCGCGCCCCCCCTTGAACCCCAGATAAAGGGGCCAGTTATGGCCCACCACAGCGGCCAACCCAGCCACGAGTGCAGTGGGCAGACCCAGCCCCAGCCGCAGACCTAGCCAGGTGGGAAGCGCTCCCTTGGCAATATCAAGCAGCCCTACCGGCACTACAGCCCAACGGGCAACGTGATAATAGACGCCTGTGCCACTGACCGTGCCACTGCCATATTCGCGGAGGTCAATGCGCTTGAGCCATCGCCCGGCGGCATAAGCCATGGGGATTGAACCCAGCAGATAGCCGGTCACGATCAGCAATACGGTTGGCATAATCACATTATCCTTCCTTCAGTTCTCAGTCCACCAAGCCACGCCGATCAGCCCTGGTCCGGTGTGCACACCCATTACTGGGGGAAACTCAGTCACGAACAACTCTTTGCAGTTGAAGCGGCCAGCCAACTCAGCTCGCAAGGCCTCGGCCTCTTCTGACACATCGGCATGCATCACGGCGGCGTGGACTGGATGATCGCCAACATCGGCGCTCATCAGATCCAGCAAGCGGGCTACGGCACGCTGACGCGTGCGTGGCAATTCGACCACCCGGGCCTGACCACCACCTATGCAGAGGATAGGGCAGATCTTAAGTGCCGAGCTGGCGATGCTAGCAATGATAGGCACATGGCCGCCCTGGTGCAGATAGTGGAGCGTCTCCAGGCTGCCATACACATGGGTGTGCTGGGCAACTACGCGCGCTCGTTCCAGCACGGCTAATGCATCAGCTCCAGTCTCAGCTAGCCGGGCTGCTTCCAGCACGGCGAAACCGCAGCCAAGGGCAGCGGTGCGGCAATCCAGCACGTGGATCGGTGCATCCACCAGGTTACGGGCCATGTAAGCGGTCTGATAGACCGCACTGAATTCTGCAGCCAGGTGGATCGAAACAATTTCTTCCGCCTCTTTTGCTGCCCGGGCATAGACGCGAACAAAGTCCCCTACTGAGGGCGCGGACGTCCTGGGTACTTTACCATTCGTTGACAGGCGCAGGTAGCGATAGACATCAGCAGGGGTGATGTCTACCCCATCGTGGTACTCATGCCCTTGCATGTGTACCAGTAGTGGCACAACCAAGATATGGTAACGCTCAATCAATTCTGGCGGTAGGTTGGCGGTCGAATCAGTGACCACGATCGTCTTGCGCATCTCATACCCTCCCTGCCATTCCCCCTATAGCTTGCGCTGTTTGCGGGCGGCAACCATCACGCCCAGGCTGATGATGGCCAACCCAGAGGCGATAAGTACTAGCAGTCGGGCGTCGTTGCCAGCGGCCGGGGCACCCGAGGCGATATGAGAGGCCCAGCCATGGAGCCAAGCCACTATGCTGGCTGCTGCCAGTAAGAGCACGATGATGATTATGGCGATCCTCGGTCGCATGAGCATCATCCTCTCTATCTTGACCGGGAGCAATCTTCCCTCTTGGAGTGCAGAGGGCTTTTTCACTGGCGAAGCCTATGCACTCCAAATGAGCCAAACACGGCCGTTATTCAACATTTCTATTGACAGTGTAGCAGAATAAGGTAAATAAACCAGGTAACAGTAGCTAAAAAGAGGTTAAAAAGAACTTTGACAATGGAGATCAGTAGTGTATAATTTGTCTCTACGTCAACCAGAAGAGGAGCTTTAGAGTGAAGTTGATTCCTTGTGAGGCGATAAAGGTGCGCTCCCTGGCAACGAATTGTCCAAAGGGCGCAACATGCTTTTAAAGACATTGGGGACATTGACCAGGGTGCTGACCAGCGGCATATTGCTGGCAGTAGTTACCCCTATAGTGGCTGAAAGCTGGGCGACTCGGCCACCAATTCTTCCTGCTTATGGCCTCAACCCACTGACTGAACTCGGGCTGGCTTACGAGGAAGTGGATTTCAAGGCCATTGATGGACTGACCTTACGCGGTTGGTTCATCCCCGCAATGTCGGCAGATGCACCGGCCATCGTGTATGCTCATGGCGCAGGGCGTGACCAACGATCAGGGCTTTCGATTGTGCCAGCACTCCACGGAGCCGGCTACAGCGTACTCTTATTCAGCTATCGCAACCATGGGCATAGTGATGGTGATGGCCGAGGTATTACCTACGGCTACCGTGAGAGCCAGGATGTAGATAGTGCCGTGCGTTTCCTGCGCCAGGTAAAGCATGTGCCCCACATTGGGGCCATTGGCTACTCAGTCGGTGGGAGCAGTGTATTGCTGAGTGCAGCGCGCAATCCGAACATCGAGGCAGTGGTAGCAGTGGCACCATTTGCCAGTGCCTTAGAAGTATGGGCAGCCAATCGGCCAATGTTCCTGCCACGCATTGCCCTGGATTGGATGCGCATAGTGGTAGAATGGAGCAAAGGGATTTCCTTTGCTGCCGTGCGTTTGACTGACCGGGTCCGTCATATTGCGTCCCGGCCGCTCTTGCTGATCTTTGGCAGCCGCGATGAACGTATCCCGCTCTCACAAATGCAGCAGTTGTTCGATGCTGCTGGTTCGCCTAAGACTTTGTGGTTAATCGAGGGAGAGACACATGACTCCATCCGTACCCACGGACTGGAGACACATATGGCGGGAGTGGTTGCCTTCTTCGATGAGGCATTTAGTAGGCCTAAGAGGTAGATGATTACGGGGCGCGGAAGCTGTAGCCGAAGCCGTACTCCGTGCGCACATAGTGGGGATGCTGTGGGTCAGGCTCAAGTTTGGTCCGCAGCCGACTGATGTAAACTTTAAGGTAGTTGATTTCGTCGGTATATTCACGACCCCAAACACGAGCCAGGAGGGCTTCATGGCTTAGTGGTCGCCCAGCATTGCGCACCAGGTGGTATAGCAGCCGGTACTCGGTATTGGTCAATTCCACCGGCTGGCCTCTCACCCTCACCTGCCGCGTGTCAAAGTCCACCTGAATATCGCCACACACAAATGGCTCTTCATGCGTCAGCGGCAACCCTTCCGCCCGACGCAGCACAGCCCGAGCACGGGCCACCAGTTCCAAAGCGCCGAATGGCTTGGTAACATAGTCATCGGCCCCCAGTTCCAAGGCACTAACCTTGCTCACTTCATCGTCACGTACAGTCAGCATGATCACTGGCACATCGGAGAAAAGGCGAATCTCCTTCAGTACGTCAAACCCATCCATACCTGGCAGGCCCACATCCAACAGCACCAGGTTAGGCTGCTCCTGCTCGATGAGGTCCAGTGCTTCCTCGCCTCCTGCAGCACTCAGGACTTCCCAGCCTGGTTCCTGGGCGCGAAAGGTAGCTCGCACTACCTTGATCACGTCAGGCTCTTCGTCAACGATCAGTACCTTCATCGGCCTCCGCTCCAAGGGGGACAATGAAAGTGAATGTGCTACCCTCCCCGGGCGTGCTCTCTAAGGTGATGCGTCCACCATGCAATTCGATCAATTGTCGTGCGATATAGAGCCCCAGTCCTACGCCTGCGGATGTCCGCTGCTTGCGCCCGGTATAGAATTTTTCAAAGATGCGCTCCCGTTCATCAGGCGCAATGCCCGGCCCATTGTCACTTACCGCTACGCTCAGTGCCTGTTCATGTGGAACATAGCGCAGTACCAATTGGATGTGCCCGCCAGGGGGCGTGAATTTGATAGCATTGGAGAGCACATTGGCGGTCACCTGCTCAATCCGCTCCCGGTCCACCCAGGCACGCGGCAGGCCCTCTGGTAGATCCAGCTCAAGGGAATGCGCCTTGCTCATGCGCAATGGCTCGAGCGAGGCAGCGGTTCGGCGCAGCAGCACTGCCAGGTCGGTCGGCTGGCGAGTAAGCTCTAACTGTCCTGCTTCCAAACGTATCACCTGAAGCAGATTAGTTACCAGCTTCTCCAATCGTGCGGTATCGTCAGCAATCGTCTGCAGCAGTTCACGAAGGTTCTCGTCAGCATCCAGTAGTTCACTCGTCTGAAGCAGCTCGATCGAAGTCTTGATGCAGGTCAGCGGCGTGCGCAGTTCATGTGACACGGCGGAGATAAAACTGGATTGTGCTTCTAACAGTGCCCGTTCACGGGCGGTGGCTTGCTGTTCGACACGCAGTTGTTCTAACAACAGCGATGACAGAAGAGCAATAACCAGAAGCAGGATGAGTTTTGTGCCCAAGATATACGACGCCTCTGGTGCATTCAACCCGGCAGGGTTGAGCAGGCACGCAGCAATATATAGAAAGCCACTGAGGTTAGCCATAAACAGGCTGGATGTCACGCTGAAGCGGAAGGCCGCAACAATCAGGACGAAGATATACAAGACAAAGAAGGCGCTGTGGTAACCACCGTTAAGGTATACAGCCAATGTAGCTGCCAAGCCGTCCAAGGCCATCACATTCAATGGACGCCTCAGCCAGGGGAGCAAGCGGTGAACAAACAGAATAACCAGGTTGTAGGCTGCCACTCCAGCCGCCAATGGGAGAGCGGCGACGAACATCCCCTCAGTGGAGCGACCAATGAACGATAGCCCCACCGCCAATGCCAGCGTTAGCCAACGCAAGGCCAGCAGCACACGATCTATCCCGCTTCCTGGCCAGACTGCTGTAACGTCTCTTGCCGTCCTTGTCTCAGACCGCGATGCGTTCACGGTAACCACCTCGAAACTATCTTACAATTACATAATCCATGTACTTGCCGAAAGACTAGTGGCCATCTGATCACGTCTTGGTCAACTCTAGCTTGAGTCGCATCTTCACGTCATTGTCCACGTAGAGTGCGCCATGGTACTGCTGAACAGGGTGAATCTCTGAGCCCTCCAGCACCGCGCTCACCTCCGGGATGGAGCTATCGCCGCTGGGCTCGGCAGTGAGGTCCAGCTTTTGCCAATGTCCTTGTGCATCACGGCGCACAACAACTCTGGTGACCGTTTTGAGGCCATAGCCAAAGATGGAGACGCTGGGGACACTACAGCGTGTACCAAGTTCGCGACGAAAGTCGCGCGCTGCGCGCAGGAGGGGGCGATATGCCTCAGGCAGCCATGTCTCGTCTGTAAGCACGTCTATTTCTCTCCCATGCTGGTCAACGGCAAAGGCATACGTCGGGAGCATCTGATACACAGAGGGGAAAGTCGCTATGTAGTGGCGCACCCGATCGGCCAAAGCGCCCCAGGGCGATAGGATAGATCCCAAGGGGAAAGCAGTGAGCGTTTTGGGGATACCCAAGTGGGGGCCACCCACCAGAAGCAACCGCCCCACCTTCTTCTTGCCACCCAGGTGCTCCACGTAGTACCGGCTCACCAGACATCCCAGACTATGGGCAATGATTGTGATCGGAGGTGTGACAGGCCAGTGCTCAATCGCTTCCGCCAGACACTGCGCGGACAGGCGTGCATCTTGCCGCCAGTCGTAGCCGAATTCCAATAAGTCCTTGCCGCGTTCGTAGCCCAGGCCCTCTTCGAGGTAGTCACCCAGCCGACTGTAGTGCTCAAACTTGATCAAATAGGGGACGATAACTTCTTCGGCAACAGGCCCCCGCGCCTCCAGTGGCTTGTCCCCGGGATAGTGGAAGACCTCTGGTCGAGTGATTAGGTTCCGCACATTAGGCCACAGCCGTTCGCTACCAAGCCACAACTCGGAACCCATAAACCCAGGGACAATGACCACCGGACGACGCGGCAGTCTTCGGCCCGGTAGGACATCCTCGAACAGGGTCAATTCCCCAGGATCGAAACCGTGCTTGTAAACTAGTTGCGCCGGGCCAATGCAGACCGTATCGCCGTCGCGCAGCACGTGCTGCTCAATGCGCTGGCCACCCAGCCAGGTTCCATTTCTGCTGTGCAGATCGTGGATGACGAACGCCTCCCCACGACGTTCGAGACGTGCATGATGACGCGAAACGGTGGGGTAGTCGAGAACAACGTCGTTCCCAGACTGACGTCCGATGGTCACGAGGTCTTGCGTCAACTGTATTTCCCACGTCTTGCCTGGGATGTGTACCGCCAGAGATGACACATGGGTGTCGGTTAGCGTCATTGGCAGGATCTCCTGGGTGAGCGCTGTCTCTAGATCCGCTTCTGAGTCGAGAACCAGCGTTACGTCGGGTTCGATCCGTGGCGCAGCAGTCTCGAAGCGCAACCGGCTGTCACCTATCGTAATCACGTCGCCGGGTGCGAGGACTGCTCGTTCAATGGGCACCCCGTTGACGCATGTTCCATTCGTCGAGCCAAGGTCCACCAAAGTGCACCCTGCGTCTCCGTATTCGAGAATCGCGTGGCTACGCGACACTTTCGCATCACGAAGCACAATGTCATGGATCGCCGCACGACCAATGGTAACCTTCGGCTTCCCAAGCGCGAATTCTTGTTCCTGCCCACTGGGCAAGGTAAGAACGAGTTTGCCAAAGTTCTGCATCTTTTCGTCCCTCAACTAGCCTTGAGAATGTTTAACAAAACTCAACGTAAAGGCGGCTGAGGCACTGGCGTAGTGCATACATTGATGGATCTGCTTTCCATATGTACTTGCCGGCCTTGCTAGACAATCTGAGAAGGCTTCATGGCGTACATGATTCATTATATCTATGTACAAGACTTTTCCAAAGTCAGCCGGGTGGATGCAATACTGGAGAACGGATTATCTTCCGCCTGCATTTCTCTGTGCTGGCTAACGACATCGTGGACGGCAAGTGCCGCTTTTGTGGTCATCCGATAGCGGGGATTTGGGCCGGCTCGTAAGTAGGCGCTTCAGCGCCTTAGCCTCTCCGGACATGTGCACGATGAACGATGGCTGCTGTCAAGTGCGACCCGCAGATCGGTGGCCGTTTTCACACCAGTGCCATGTAGCACACCAATGTCAGTTCATCCTCAGTAAGTTCTGGGACTTCGGGACGTTGGGGCAATGTGACGGGATTGTCACGTACAAAGGTCTGAAGCGCTGCAAAAAGGGCTGGCCCGTTGTTGCGATTGGCTTGCCAGATTTCGCGCAGCCGCCGCAGATAGATGTCGGGCAAAGGTTCGGCAAAGTACTTTAGCAATGGCCGCAACGCATCATCTGGACGCTGAGTCTTCAACCAGTTGAAGACATGGTTCTGAGGCGCTTTCAGCCTTGGAATTTTGACCCGCGCTTGGCGCAGCCGGTTCACGATGTGCCGCTTGGCTTGCTCGATGACCGGGAATACGTCAAAGTCAGGGGCAACAAGCGGTTCCTTCTCGCTACAACGGACAAGCTTCATCACCTCGAGCTTGCGTTCCACAGAGCGCTTGGTGGCCAGGTCATAGAACAGCCACCAATGCTGGCTGCCTCCCTTTAGATGCACAAACAGCCCTCGCCGTCCGCCTGGGGCACGTTTGCCTGCTCCCACGCCAGGCCCGAGTCGCTTTAACTCGTCTTCTCCGACCCGTTTCAGGAAGTCAAGCAGTTCTTGCTTGAGAAACTCACCAACGTCCAGTTCGGATAAAGACTCCAGTTCGCTCCAGATGCTCTCGTCCTCTGCGGCAATACGGCGCAAAGCGTTAAAATCCTGCGGGGTAGGCGTTTCGCCCAAGACGGGTGCATCAAGCAGACCGGCGCGGTTGATTGCTTCCAGGCGTTCGCGCAGACGCCGCATGAGACCAATGAGGGATTCAAGTGTATCTTCGGGTATAAAGTTGTAGACGTGCACCACATCATACATGCTTCCCAGGCGGTCAACCCGCCCGGCTCGCTGCACCATGCGCACCGGGTTCCAGTGCAAGTCGTAGTTGACCACAGTGTCCGCATCCTGTAAGTTCTGGCCTTCTGAAAGCACATCGGTGCTGATCAGAAGCTGAATCTCGCGCTCTGATCCTTTTACATTGGGTTGTTCGTGCGTCTGTGGGGCGAAGCGAATGATACGGTCACGGCGCTCCTCGGGCTTCACACCACTGTCCGTGATGCTCAGTTGTGCATGCTCTAGCTTCTGGATGAACTCTGCATCTTCACGCAGACGTCGGTACAGATAGCGCGCAGTATCCTTGAAGTAGGTGAAGACAACCGCCTTCTTGCCCTTAAGCTCGCCGCTGAGGATGGCTCGCAGCGCCAGGAACTTGTCATCCTTGTCCCCTCCAACCGCTGCCAGCTTGTCGCTGATGGTTTGTAACGCACGTACATCCCTCTCAACAGCGCTGCAGATGCTGGGCAAGTCATAAGCGGTCGTATCCAGTGGCTCGAGCTGTCCCAGGATTTGAGCGGCCACCTGCTCGGCTTGCTCTTCCGCCTCCAGCCGTTCCTGCTCGGTCAAGGAGTCGTCGTCTTCCAGTTGGCGTAAGCTGCTCTCCATGCGCTGGAAAGCGGATGCATTAAGCAAGCGTCCGGCTTTCAGTTGGTCGAGAAACTTGACCTGAAAACGCATTTGCCGCTCAATGCTAATCTTGAACGCGGCAACTGAGGATTCAAGCCGCTTGAGGTACAGCATCTTAAGGATGCCAACCAATGCAGCCTGCCGGCCCAGGATCATCGCCAAGTCCACTGGCACACTTGAGAAATCGCCAGCTTCCAGGGCCGAGCGTTGTTGCCAGGGGATGTCCCTGCGGTAAAAGTCGAGCAGGTACGGGGCGAGGTTCAAGTTCTCGATGACCACCGATGCGTCATCATACAGTCCCTCATAGGTCCGTTCAAGGTTATAGTTTACAGTATGCAGTTGCCGCTCCGGGAAGCGGATGCGCTTTCCATCAATCTCAGCCTCGGGGTAGTTGCGGCGGATGAACTCGCGACTGCGACGTATCGCAATGGCCTCCAAAAGATCATGAAGCGTTTCACGATCGGCATCGGCTTGCACAAAGTAGCTACGCATACTGGGGATGCCAACGCCGGCGAAGAAATCGTCCCGGTCGCCAGTAATGAAACGCACTTGTTGATACAGGTCAAAAACGCTCGTGTTGACGGGCGTAGCGGTGAGGAGCACCAGCTTCTTGCTCTTACCCGTGCTCAACAACTTTGCCAGGTTTCCGTAACGGTTGGCAACTGGATTGCGGAAGTTGTGCGACTCATCCACGATAACCAGGTCATAGTCTGTTTGGGTGTGCTCCAAGAAGTCACTCTGGCTGACTCGCTCCTGTGACTCAATGTGGGCGTAGATGCGGTAGGCTTCCAATTTCTTGCTCCACCAGATGTCGCGCAGTTGCGCAGGACACACCACGAGAGCCTTTTGGCGCAACTGATAGGCATAGTCATCCAGAAGGCGCAGCGCCAGGTAAGTCTTGCCATATCCTACAGGGTCGGCGATGAGCACACCGCCAAAAGTCTCCAAGATGTCTTTGGCCGCCAAGTAACCATCGTGCTGAAAGTCTGCCAGGAGAATAGGGCTGGGACGGTCCTCGTTGGGGGCCAGGTCAATGCCCAGTCGATCGGCCATGGCTTCGTAGAGGGCCTTGATGTAGATGAGGTAAGGGGGCTGGAGCTGCGTAGCTTGGTTGTACAATTCGATGAGTGTCGCCTTATAATCCTCGGCCTCCGCCCAAAAGCGATCGAACCAGGCGGCAAACTCACGGGCAACGGCAGCTTGCTTGTGCGCCATGTTAAGTTCAGTGTTACTGGTAAGGCCAGCCGCGGTGAAGTTGGACGAGCCGACAATAGCAATGGTGCCAAACGCAGGCACGTCCTGAAGGATATAGGCTTTGGCATGGAAGAAGCGCCATGTATAGTGGCGAACTTCCACGTCGTTGCGCTGCAGGAAAGCAAGCAAGTCGCGCACACGGTCATGTTCCTCACGACGCCCGGTACCCATGGCTTGGTGCAGATCTGACTCGATTTCACCGGTAAGTTCCGACACGGGTGAGATAACGTCCGCACTGATCCGCGCAGGCGATGGCTCTTTACCCAACAGAATACGTACTCTGGCCGCACGGTTCAAACCCTCGCTCACCAAAGCGTAGCCACCCAGATTGAAAAAACCACTGGCGATATGCAGCGTGGATCCCGACCCCAATAAGCGGTTAAGAACATCAGCTAGCCTGCGGTCAGGACTACTGTTGTCAATCAAGTCCGGAATCGTCACAGGCATCATCAATGTAGCTGTCCTTTCTCTCTGCAGTCTTGATGAGGGTGTGCAGGTTGCGCGGCTTCCGGTATCTCAGTCTGCGGCGATACACTGGGCTGGTGTATTCAGAGATAAATACCTGTAACTTGTCACTGCAACCGGCTGACATGCAGGTTGAACCAGGCGATACAGCCAGAGCCCGGAAGATGTACTGGCGACGTTCGGCCGACGATAGGCGTTTCCATACCTCAAGCGCCTTCTCCCATATAATCCGATGACGCGAGCGGGCTTCTTCGCAGAGTATGGTGCTTGGCGTAGGCTGGACCGCAAGCGGCGTTTTACGCTGACCGGGGTTCCCGGCGGAAACATCGCTCGACAATTCGCTTTTGTCATCACGGAAAACGCGCGACCTTCGGAGTTTCCCAAGTGCTCTGCATTCAAGTTGCCGAACGCGTTCGCGAGTGAGACCAAGCTTCTCCCCTATCTCGTCCAGCTTATATAAGTGGCCATCGCAAAATCCAAACCGCATCTCTATGACACGACAATCTCGTGGACTCAAGGTTTCGGACAAAATGGTATGAATATCCCGA
>Ga0172365_10003680_pt1 | contig 11381 bp, 10 predicted proteins | sample LakKivSesite48cm_FD_114535 | JGI IMG/M metagenome (GOLD analysis project Ga0172365, IMG submission 114535) | Sediment microbial communities from Lake Kivu, Rwanda - Sediment site 48cm | ecosystem: Environmental > Aquatic > Freshwater > Lake > Sediment | place: Rwanda: Western Province, Lake... | reverse complement strand
CGTTGCATCTCCCATCTTCTTGGATATCGCCAAGATCGCCTCTCGTTGCTCGTGAGGAAACACGATCCACCGGTCTGTCGTCCTGACGTAGAAGTCCGGAACGACCAGACTCCAGGGCTTGTAGAAGACGGTGGCTATCGATAGAGATTTTAGGCCCTCGTGTTTGAGGAGTTTGGAAACGCATTCGAGACTCCTTCCGCTGTCCGCCACGTCATCAACCAGTAGCACGTCTTTTCCTGATAGTTGTATCTCGGGGACCTGAATCACTCTGGGTTCAGGACGAACCTTGTATATGTCAGTGTAGTACTCCACTCTGACGATGACGACGTTGGGGTTCTCCAGTTCATCCGACAGTATCCTTGCCGGTACAAGCCCACCCCGACTGATTCCGACTATCGCGTCGAACTTCTTGCCAGAAGCCAAGATCCTATCCACGAGTTCTAGGCAGAGATGATAGAAGCCAGCCCAATCGACAAGGTCGTACGGTCGGTTCTCCACCATCCTCGCGTTGAGGCGCTACGTTGAACGGTTATTAAAGGTGTGCTTGCAAACTTGAATCAGTTGGTGCGAGAAAAGAAGATCGCGGGCGGATGGGCGGTAGTCGCAATCATCCCTGTGACGAGCATGGACTGCTTCAAAATCGTGCAGAAGATCAGAGATGAAATGAAGTCCACCTACGTTCAGGTCATCGATCCGGATCGGGTGCTGAACGAAGACCACGTGGTTTTCTCACTGCAGGATGTCGTGTCCGCCCATCAACATGGGTACAACAAGATGAACAGGATAGACTCCGAACTGTTGTTGGTGATGGCGGGCGTGAACAATTTCGATGTAGCGGTCAAGGCACTTGCTCCAAAAGGTGAGGGAAATGTTGTGCTGGTGAGTTTCTCCGCGAACAAGGATGAAGCGTTAGAATCGATCAGGTTGTTTGAGAAGTATGCTGACTCGCATGTAGGAGATCTCGCCTTCTCCAACAGCAGCTCACGTCTTTCGAGCTTACTGGAGATGTACGGGATCCCGAGGGACAGCTTGGCGGAACTCAGCGAACAGGAATTGACGAAGGCCCTAGCCGAGAGAGGGGCCATCTTCTACGCCAAGTACAGGTAGTGGTTTTGTCAGGCCAGCCACCAATAGCTCTTTGCTCAAGTAAACGTAGGCGATGACTTGCGGAGTCCGCAGGTCAGCAGCTACGGGTCCCGCCATGATTCGTGAAATCATTTTCGTCCTCCTAGGGTCACTGAAGCCGATTCCTTCCAGCTTTACAGCCACGTGTTCTCTGCTTGGGTGAATCAGGAGCGCAGAATTCAGCGCGTCACACACCTGATCGAGTTCCTCCAATTTCCCGATCATCGAACATGAGGTGGCCTTCTTGATGTACCTCAGCCTGCCGCTGCGGTCGTTGAGGTCGTTCAGCAATCGCACATCTGTGGCTTGGTCAGCATCTGCCGTCTGAGCTACAACCCTGCCTTCGTCCACAAATCCGAACAATCGAACCTCGATGCCGTGTTCCACGCCCACTGCGAAAGTCTCTAGGAGCGCGTCGTTCTCGTAGCCTCTGTTTGAGGAAATCAGGAGGAAACCTCCTTCTATCACAAAAACCGCGCCCCCAACTCTGATAAAAGACTTTTAATCTCCAGTATCATCTGCCGGAATGATGTCTGGGACCCCAGTGGTGGAAGTCTCTGACCTCCACAAGGAATACGTACTCAGAGGAGGAGTCGTACAGGCACTCAAAGGTATAGATCTATCGGTCGCGAAGGGGGAGTACCTCTCCATAATGGGGCCCAGTGGCTCCGGCAAGACAACTCTGTTCAACATGATAGGAGGCCTAGACAAGCCAACCAAGGGCTCCGTGAAGATCGACAACGTAGAACTGGCCCAGATGAGCATGGGAGAACTCGCTTGGGTTCGTAGCAGAAAGATCGGCTACATCTTTCAGACCTTCAACCTGATCCCCGTCCTCACTGCCTCGGGCAATGTCTCTCTTCCGATGATATTCACCGGAATGAGCAAGCTCGCGAGAGACAAGAAGGCAGCAGAACTCCTTACGATGGTAGGACTAGGTGACAGGATGGATCACAGGCCCACAGAGCTCAGCGGCGGTCAGCAACAGAGGGTGGCCATAGCGCGAGCTTTAGCGAACGACCCGTCGATCATACTAGCAGACGAGCCGACCGGCAACCTTGACCTTTCTACAGGGTTGGCAATAGTTCAGCTTCTGTATAGGTTGAAAATCGAGAAGAACACGACAGTGATCTGCGCCACACATGACCTGAAGATGGTGGACGTGAGCGACAGGCTCGCGTGGATACGAGACGGACAAATCGAACGCATTGAACGCAGATCCTCAATCAGCATAACGCCTGAGGATTTGGCGGTCTAGGCTCAGGTACGCCACACTTCTTCATTCGATGCAAAACGGGTGAGAGTTGATTTGGTCAGAGTCGCGGTAATCGACAAGTCGGCCTGCAGACCCAAGGACAGCGGTAGGGTATGCAGAAAGAGCTGTCCCGTTGTGAGGACGGGCAAGGAGGCCATATACTTCTTGGACGAAGCTCTGCCTCCGATCATCGACGAAGAAGTCTGCATAGGGTGCGGCATCTGCGTGAAGAGGTGCCCGTTTTTCGCGATAAGTGTAGTGAACCTGCCCGATGAGATCGAGAAGGAGGCGTTTCACCGCCACGGCGTGAACGGATTCAAGCTGTTCAGGTTCCCCGAGGTCAAGCTGGGAGAGGTGACGGCGATCGTGGGACAGAACGGCACCGGCAAATCCACGATCCTGAACATACTGGCTGGGGAGATCACCCCGAACTTGGGGGATCCCGACGCTCATCCAGACCCGGATCAGATAGCCGACCGCCTCAGAGGAACCACCACATCCTCTCTTCTGAAGAACATCATGAGCGGCAAGATCCGTGTGGTACATAAGCCGCAGTACGTGGACCTGATGCCAAAGACAGTGAGCGGATCAGTTCAGGATGTCCTATCAAGAGCTGCGGGCAATGCGGCGATCACTGACGTTTCGGAGGCTCTTCAACTGTCCAATCTGCTGGACCGAGACATAGGATTGCTCAGCGGTGGCGAGCTCCAGAGGCTCGCGATAGCAGAGGCCATCCTGAAAGATGGAGACTTGTATCTGATCGACGAGCCTTCGAGTTTCTTGGACGTATCGCAGAGGATCGCTGTCGCGAAGGTCTTGCGTGGCCTCAAAGAAAGAGGAAAGACCCTGTTGATCGTGGAGCATGATCTTGGGCTGCTGGACTACTTGGCGGACTATGTCTCCGTGATCTATGGAGAGCCCGCCGTCTATGGCATCGTCTCACACGTCATGGCATCCAGGGTGGGTGTCAACTCGTATCTTGAGGGATATCTGAGGTCCGAGAACATCAGGATCAGGAGGGAGGCTATCAGGTTCACAGCCAGACCCCCACCTGGTGAAATGGAAGCGGTTGAGTCACTGCAGTGGGAAGAGGCTTCAATGGACTTGGGCGGCTTTCGACTGAAAATAGACGGTGGTAAGGCGTATGTCGGACAGGTGATCGGGGTCGTGGGACCAAATGGCATCGGAAAGACCACCTTCATAAAGAAGGTGATCAAGGACTATTTCGGAGAGTCCAACCCTTCAATCAGCTACAAGCCTCAGTACTTGAGCGATGTCTTCGCAGGAACAGTCTCAACAATCCTGCAGGGAAGCGCTGGAACGCAAGAGATACCGTCATGGGCCGAAACGGAAATCCTGAGACCGCTCAGAGTAGACAAGTTGGTCGACAGAGATGTGAGCACACTCAGTGGCGGGGAACTGCAATCCGTCGCAGTGGCAACTGCTCTGATTCACAAAGCTGACTACTACTTCTTTGATGAACCCTGCGCCTACTTGGACGTCGAACAGAGGATGGCCGTACAGAAGGCGATCCGACGTATCGTGGAAGCCAAGGCATCCGTCGCCTTCGTGGTGGAACACGACATCCTCTTCGTCGACTTCGTCTCTGACAGGCTTGTTGTACTTGATGGTGAACCGGGCATTTCTGGTCACGTCAACTCACCTACATCCATGAGAAACGGCATGAACAAATTGCTGTCGTCACTTTTAATCACGTTCAGGAGAGACGTGGACACTGGCCGACCCAGAATCAACAAGCCTGGGTCTAGAGCTGATCAAGAGCAGATGGCATCTGGGAATTATTACTATGCGAGCTGAGTTCAATAACCCTTTTCAACTGTCGGGTAGGACGTGAAAGCGATGAAGACTCCGGCAATCGTGATCAACTTCAAGGCGTACCAAGAGTCCTTGGGGAAGAAATCGCTCGACTTGGCGAAGATGGCCGAGAAGGTATGGAAGGAAAAGGGAGTGACCATCGCGGTCGCACCCCAACTCGTTGATTTGAGAGCGATAGTCTCAGAGGTTGAGGTACCGGTATTCGCCCAAGCTGTGGATCAGGCACAGACGGGTGCCTTCACCGGTTTCACCACACTACAAGCAATCAAAGACACTGGGGCAGACGGTTTCATATTGAACCACTCAGAGAGGAGGGTCAACCTCCCGCTCATCAGCGAGGCCGTGGATCATGCTCGTTCCTTGAAGCTGATCTCTCTGGTATGCGCGGACACTGCTGACACGACTGGCGCGGTTTCATCCTTGAACCCAGACTTCGTCGCAATAGAACCTCCAGAACTGATAGGGACCGGAATACCTGTGTCAAAGGCAAAACCAGAAGTCGTGACAGGTTCGATTGACAGAGTCAGGAGAGTAGGGTCCACCGCGAAGGTAATATGCGGAGCAGGCATAACGACGGCCGAGGACGTGCGTGCTGCCCTGAAGCTAGGAACGGTAGGAGTGCTTCTCGCAAGCGGCGTAGTCAAGGCCAAAGATCCTCTGAGAGTGATCTCAGAGATGGCGGATGCCTGTCTCTAGGAAAAGTCAGAATCCTTTCGAGATCCTGATGTATTCACGTGCGACTTTCAGATCCTCAAGGGCCTCCCGAGCCTCACAGGGAGGCTTTCCCTCTCCCCTGATGGCTCTCACGAAGTTAGCTGCCTGTTGCCGCATCGCGTGAACCCAGGGCAGTTGTGGGACAGTGGTGCGAGGAACGGTCTCCTTACCAAGGTCGCAGAACATCTCTACTCGCCCGGGCCTATTGAAGGTCAACGGGGCTGGAAGATCAAGTTTGATCCAACCCTTTCTGAAGCAAACTAGTGCGGACTCCTGCCAGTCGATGGTTGTGAAATATGGAGCCATCTCTATGACTCCCGGAAGGCCACTTTCGCTTTCTCCGACCAACAGTACTTTGGATGGATCAACGTGTTTGACCCTATATGATTCGCCTAACAGATGCCTGAGCAGATTCACTTGGTGAATGTAGTAGTTGACGAACTCAACGTATTCCTTGAACGTGCGTTCGTCCATATCAGCAGCCGGAGGATCCGACTCAAGCTTAGGCACAGGTTCGCCTGAGTCAATCCAACCTATGAACCCGTCTGCGATCCAATCCCCAGGCGGCATAGTGATTCGAACGTAACGCATCTCCCCAAATTCACCGGTTCGTTTGAGTCGGTCAATCTCTGCCTTAGCATACATCGTGGCAGGATCGCTTCTCTTATGATAGCCAACCATGAGCCACGTGCCACTTTCCTTGACGGCCTGAACGATTCTTTCGCCCACCTCGACAGAGCTTGCCAAGGGCTTCTCAATGAACACGGGGATTCCAGCCTTCATCAGCTCTGGAACGATGACCCCATGGCGTGTGAACGGTTGCGGGGCAACGATGCCATCGAGCTTCTCCTGCCTCAACATCTCTCTGTGATCTCCGTAGACTCGAGGAACTCCATACCTCTTGGCCACTTCCTGCGCCAACTTGGGCCTCAGCTCCGCGATTGCAACGACCTCACAATCTGGTAGGTTCACGTAATTCCTCAGGTGTGCACACTGCCCCATCTTGCCGGTCCCCACAAATCCGATTCTCACTCTGTCCATCCACTTTCACCTCTTCATGCCTTTCCCGTTTGAGGCTTTTTGTCGCCAACCGTCTCAGGCCCTAGATTTCGAAAGAGAAAGAGCCCTTGTTTTCCTGGGGCTACAATATCCAATCGCCCATCACCGTCAATATCTGCGATCGCCATGAAGATTCCGGTACCTGAGGCCTCACCCGCTTTGCCGTGATCAATGACTTGCTTTGTGAACGACTGACCATTCCACTTGAAGCAGTACAGTCCCACCTCTTCATTCTCGCCGGCTTCAGTTCCACAGTGGGCCCGGTAGCGATTCCCGGTGATGAGCTCACGTTCGCCGTCGCCGTCAATGTCCACACATTGCATTTCATGATACTGTGAGAAGTACGGGTCGATAGGGATCCGAGTCCACTTCCTTTGGCCACTCTGGTCAGATGATTGTTGGTAGTAATCGAGGCCGTAGCCGTGCGCTTGACCTACTATCAGTTCTGCCAGACCATCGCCGTTGAGATCTTCAACTATAATTGGTACGCTCGCCCTTCCGAAGTCGAACTCCTCGTGAAGGGTCCACTGCTCTTCTAGAGGTCTGGTCGGGGGCTCAAGCCAGCCCTTCCTTAGGATCAATTCGCCCCTGCCATCGCCATTGACATCACCGAATCCCAATCCATGGCCGCTGACGCCGTCCCAGATCTTGTGCTTCCGGAACTGTCCCGTTCCTCTCCCAGACCCGTCTCTGATGAGCTTGTAGACTACCATCGGACCACCGGGGGTGTTCGGTACTATTTCCAGTTCGCCGTCTCCGTCCACGTCCCAAGCTCGTGTCGTTTCTATGTTGCCACATTCATCTATCACGTGGGTCTTCCATTCCACGGGTCGACCAAGTGGATTCTCCCTCCAGTAAAGAGTCTTGCCAAACCATCCGCCAGTGACAAAGTCCGTGTAACCGTCTCCGTTCACGTCCAGCGGGATTGTGGAGAAATCGTCATAGTATTCCCCGAAGAGTGGCAAGTCACACACCTTATGCTTCTTCCAGTCAGGCCCTTCGTACCAATATCCTCCGCACACGATGTCCAGAACTCCGTCGTTGTTCACGTCGAAGACACCAGCTGACTCGAAGGCCCCGTTGTCCAACTTGATCTTGTTCCACTCGATTCGCCTGAATGTCAAGTCTCTCCATCGTGTCGAGCCCGCTTAATATGTGCTTGACAGACGATGTTTGTCCTCTGCCCTCTTGTAGAGACGATAAAGAACCAGGCTTATCTATTCTCTAAGGAACGGCCGAGTGGGTGATGAACATGAAGCTCGTAATCACGAACGACTACGACGGCATGAGCAAGAAGGCTGCCTCAGTAGTGGCTGCCGAACTGAGGAGAAACAAGAATCTCGTCTTAGGGCTAGCAACGGGCAGCACTCCTCTAGGTTTGTACAAAGAATTGATCAGGATGCACAAAGAAGAAGGGCTAGACTTCTCTGGCGTCACGACCTTCAACTTGGATGAATACTTAGGTCTTGATCCGAATCATGACCAAAGCTATCACTACTTCATGTTCCGTAACCTATTCGACAACATCAACGTGGACAAAAGCAGGATTCACATACCGGATGGAAAGGCGAAAGACACTGAAGCCTTCTGCCGTGACTACGAGAAGGCAATCAAAACAGTAGGAGGGATAGATATCCAGGTCCTTGGGATCGGAGGGAATGGTCACATAGCATTCAACGAGCCGGGTTCGGCTGCAGATTCCAGGACGAGGATAGTGAGTCTTACTCCTCAGACGACCAGGGACAATGCCCGATTCTTCAAGAACGAGAGCGAAGTTCCGCGCAAGGCCTTGTCGATGGGCATAGGCACCATACTAGAAGCCAAGAAGATCATTCTACTTGCTAGCGGTGGAACCAAGGCCGAAGCAATCGTCAAGGCCATAGAAGGACCTCAAACGGTACAAGTGCCTGCGTCATTGCTCAGGAACCATCCTGATGTGACACTGATAGTGGACAAAGAAGCAGCTTCCGAACTCACTCGGAAATAGTAAAAGAAAAGACACACGTCAGAGGAGATTCCAAAGTCGTTAGCCTATAGTCACAAGTCCGAATCCCTATATACACAGTGGTCAAATAGCGAATAGTTGGTTCATCAGGGAGTTCCGACAGTTCAGGAAGGTCAAGAACTGGGGATAGTGTACGACAGGATCTCAAAGAGCTTCGGAGATGTCGTAGCCGTGAATGCGATTGACCTCAGGATCCCCAACGGGTTGCTGTATGCACTCCTAGGCCCAAACGGCTCTGGGAAGAGCACCTTGATGAGATTGACAGTTGGTATGCTGAAACCAGATTCGGGAAGGGTCTTGGTCAACGGAGTCGATGCAACGCTGAACCCGATCGCGGTGAGGAAAAGCATCGGGTACATGCCGGAAGAGGTAGTGACGTACGATAGTCTCACGCCGGCGGAATACCTGAGTTTCATAGCCAGCCTGTACGAGATGCCAAGTGAACTCGTACGATCCAGATCGGAGGCTTTGGTTCACCTTCTAGCTCTGGACGAATACATGACGAAACCAATTGGAGAGCTAAGCCACGGGAATAGGCGGAAGATCGTTCTGGCAGCGAGCATCATTCACGATCCTTCAGTTCTGGTCTTGGACGAACCGTTTTCCGGTCTAGATCCTGAGTCCGCGAAGATTCTGAAGGAGACCCTCTTGGATTACGTCTCCAAAGGAAAGACCGTCATGATATCCACTCATGTAATGGAGATTGCGGAGGCTATCTCGAAACGAGTCGCCATCATGCAGGGAGGCAAGGTCGTCGCGGAGGGCGAGCTAGAAGATCTGCGATCAAGAACAGGTGCCAAAGACCTGGAGGAAGCTTTCCTGCAGGTCACTGGGGTCAGCGGCGAGATACAGGATCTTCTCACGGCCCTCAAGGCTCTGTGAGTGAAGATGAAGCATGGTCTCTTGGCTTGAGCTGGCAAGAACCCTGGCAAAGGAGTCTGCATATCGGTCCGCCAGACAAAGGCAGACAATAAGGACTTGGAGTTTCTGGAAAGGTAGTGGCTCGATAATTCAGGCAAACCTGATTCCGGCGGTCGTCTGGACGGTCGTCTCTCTTATTCTGGGCCTCAGCATAATGATCTACTCGTCCCCTCCACTGGGCTCTCCCAGTTCCTTCCCTCTGCTCTTCGGCATAATGGGGGCAGCGGAGTTGGTGGCTACGCTCATAGCTGTCGCCACCTCGACATCGATAATGACGTCTCAGGGACTCCTTGAGCCACTGAGCTACCGCCCAGTCGAAGAATCCACACTACGAGAGGCCGTCATGGCAGCCAGCTTCGTCTATTGGGGTGTCGGCACGTCTGTGTTGTTGGTGATCCCTGCGTCGATCATGCTATCTATTACGCGGGTGACACTCTATCCCTTTGTTGCCGGGACAGCGATGGCATTGACCCTGCTACTCTTTGCATATGGAGCTGGCATACTCGTAGCTTCGCTCGCTCCGTCTGTCCGTACAGACCCGAGATTGAGATTCTTGGCCACTCTAGCTTGGATCTTCCTACTGCTGATCGGCTATCTGCCGAATTTCATAAGCATGATTTTCAATCTGACATCGCACGCACCACCCTCTGACCTCGGGGCTTGGCCGGAACTCATCCCACCATTCAACTTCGGAGCTATTGCATCTGGCAACCTAAGTGCATTGGCTCTGACTTCTTGTGCGGTCACTGTGGTGTTCTCACTGATCTTTCTGAGGTTCTCCTCGAACAAGCTCTGGATGAGTCTGATTCAAGGTCCGAAGACGTCCGCCTATGCAGCGCGCCCGTCACCTAGGGCTGGACCGAAATGGATCGTGAACAGTCATCGAGCCATTCTCGGGTCGTCGATAAAGGACGTGAAGCTTCTAGTCAGGAACCCACAGAGGCTAGCGACTTTCATCGTCTATCCCATACTCTTCCTTGTGCCTCTCCTTGTTTCTTTCTTCCAACCGCAGGGAACCCCTGCTTACGTCACTTCGTTCATACTGCGCATAGTGGCTGTGGTGATCCCGTCGCTAGGAACTCTGCTCGGTGGTCTTTCGGAGCAGTTCTTCTACGCTGAGGGGGAAGGAGCAAGGGATCTCTATCGTCTACCGTTGACGAAGAGAGGGCTAGTTCTATCCAAGACCCTCTCGTCGTTCCTTGCGCTACTACCCGCCGGGCTCGTAGCGTGCGTCGCAACTTCATACCTCTGGGGGATATCGCAAGGAGTGATAGTGCTCGTGCTGCTCGAAATCAACATAGCTTCATCGCTGATGATCAACTCCGCATCGGTCGTCTCATCGCTTCCGAAGGAATCATCTGACTGGAGTGAAAGGAGCATTGGCCCCGGTCGAACTGCAATTCGTTTCGCATTGGTCCTAGGCTGCATTGCCCTTGCGGGCTTCTTTGCGGTCGTGGCAATCGTCACGTCAGTCGGAGAATGGGCGATGGTTGGTCTGTCTGTCATCCTCACGGCAATCGCGGCAATAATGTACCGAAGGGTTCAAGACACACCACTGACATCCTGATTGCCGCATCAGAATGAGGGAGAATCCGTAGACACTTGGGACAAGATTAAAGAAGTGAAGATTCCTTGGAGGATCGGGGTCAGACAGATATGACCAGTCCAGACCGGACGGGGTTGTCCAGTTCAGAAGCCGAGAAGAGACTAGCGGAATTTGGTCTGAATCAAGTCTCAAAGCCGTACGAGGTCAACTTCTTGGACATAGCCAAAGAAGAGGTGACCGAGCCCATGATCCTGCTCCTCTTCGTGGTCGGCTTCTTCTACTCCATCTGGGGAAAGATCGAGGACGCACTCACAATACTGATCGTGATTTTGGTCCTCGTTTTCGTTGAAATATGGAATGAGTACAGGGCAAAGAAGGCCATCTCAGCCCTGTCTAAGATAGCCAGCCCAACGACGAAGGTCTACAGAGACGGCGAAGTCAAGGAGGTTCTGACGGAGCAGATAGTCCCTGGAGATACTCTGCTTCTAACTCCGGGTACCCGCGTGGCCGCTGACGGGAAGACCACTGAGTCCTTCAATCTCTTGGAGGACGAATCTCATCTTACTGGTGAATCGTTCCCTCAGGAGAAGGAAAAAGGAGACGAAGTATACGCAGGGAGCCTCATCCTCTCCGGTGAGGGAAAGGCTGAGGTGTCCGCAACGGGGAAGAACACCAGAATCGGCAAGATATCGTCTCTTGCCCAAGAGATCAAGCCGCCCAAGACGCCACTCCAGCTTGCAATGAGAGATCTGGCGGGGAAATTGGTCTGGGTTGCTGTTTTCTTCAGCGTGTTGATCCCACTCCTGGGATTCCTGCGTGGGCAGGATCTGCAGCAGATGATCCTAACCGGTCTGGCACTTGCGTTCGCTGTCATTCCTGAGGAGCTCCCGATAGTCATCACAATGGTTCTGGGGCTCGGG
>Ga0172365_10003678_pt1 | contig 11385 bp, 19 predicted proteins | sample LakKivSesite48cm_FD_114535 | JGI IMG/M metagenome (GOLD analysis project Ga0172365, IMG submission 114535) | Sediment microbial communities from Lake Kivu, Rwanda - Sediment site 48cm | ecosystem: Environmental > Aquatic > Freshwater > Lake > Sediment | place: Rwanda: Western Province, Lake... | reverse complement strand
TTGAAGAACTTGAAGAACTTGAACTACTTGAAGAACTTGAACTACTTGAAGAACTATAGGCTTCAGAAGAACTACTTGAAGAACTTGAAGAACTTGAAGAACTTGAAGAACTTGAACTACTTGAAGAACTATATTGCTCTGAACTTGAAGAAGATGAAGAACTACTTGAAGATGAGGAACTTGACGATTTTAATTCAGTAGACGAAGATGATTCCGATTCACCACCGACACTCTCGCTGCTCGAAGTGCTTGATGAGCTAGAACTAGACGAAGAACTTGAACTATATTGTAATGAAGAACTTGATGAAGAACTTGAGCTATAGGCTTCAGAAGAAGAACTTGAAGAACTTGATGAACTATATTGCTCTGAACTTGAAGAAGATGAAGAACTTGAAGAGCTTGAAGAACTTGAAGAACTTGATGAAGAACTTGAGCTATAGGCTTCAGAAGAAGAACTTGAAGAACTTGATGAAGAACTTGAAGAAGATGAAGAACTTGAAGAGCTTGATGAACTATTCGAAGAAGAACTTGAACTAGATGAGGAAGAAGAGCTTGAAGAAGAATTTGAACTTGAAGAAGAACTTGATGAACTATTCGAAGAAGAACTTGAACTAGAAGAGGAAGAAGAGCTTGAAAAAGAATTTGAACTTGATGAACTTGAACTAGAAGAACTTGAACTCCAATTTTCAATATAAGAAGTAGAACTTGAACTCCAATTTTCAATATAAGAAGATGAAGAAGAACTTGAACTATATTGTAATGAAGAACTTGAACTTGAGATATATTCCAAAGACGAAGAAGAAGAATCTGCTACTCCAAAAAAATAATTTCCACCCATTTTTTGACCGGACCATAGCCAAAAATAATCCTGATAATACGTTCTATATGTTCTATTGATTAACATAATTTGATTTCAGTTTCTTCGTTAAATTTATCCTCAAAAAGAATTGAATCAAAATCAAAACTAAAATCGTCCAATTCAAAATACTCTATTGCTAATTCTTTATATTCTTCGCCTTTTCCTTTTTTAAGATAAGCAATGGTCATGTGTGGTTGATATTTTGAGTACTTATCTTCATTTTTAATATTGTCACTTATTTTCTTATTAATTCTATTTAGGTCCTTACTTTTCACCCTTATAATCAAAACATCAAAGTCATCATTTTCAAACAGATCTATTTTATCCAGTTCTACGGTTCCGCCTTTTTCTCCTTTTAACACCTTATTTATTTCATCTGTATTTCCGGTAAGTATTCCATATTTTACGGTAATGTGAGAATTTTTTTCTATTCCGTATCCATGCCAATCTTCTTCACCAACATATAGGTCATTTTTCTTTATTTTCTTGGCGAATTCTGCTATTTTTCGTTTTGTTTTTGATGGAGCAGGTAAAGAAAACCAACCATATTCCTTTTTCTCTCCTGACATTAAGAAAATTTTTGATCTAACATACCAGTTCATAATTCAACCCCTACTTCCCTTAATTGTCTATTCCATTCCTCTACATTGGTTCCTGCACTTAATTGATCTAATAATCCTCTATAATATTGGGCACTTCCACCCTCTTCATCTGCAATATAATCCAACATATCTCCGGTTTGATGACAGGCGTTTAAGGCAATGGAAATAACGGCAATAGCATTTTTTATATCGTTTATATCCATATTATAAAGTTTTTCCCTAATAGTTTCGATATTTTTTCTTGTATTTTCTATTCCGGCACCACTCCAATATTCAAACCATAAAGGAAACACTAACTTTTCAAACAATTCTGCTATAACAGTTTGATTATATCCGTTATTATCCAGTATCGAAGCAAATGAAGCCAAATCATCAATAAAATAATCAATGTCTATATTTTTGGTGGTTAATTTTTTAATATAATTTTCAGCTTGTTCTTCATTTCTAAATCTTTTTCCTATTAATCGACCATATTCTGAAAATCCTTCACTATTTAATCTTTCTTCTTCCATTTGTTTGTAATCGTATAAAAGTAAAACCAATACCTTATTAAATTCTGGAAAGCGTTTTGGATCTTTTGCACAGGCTCTTAATACCTTCATCATTTCTGATCTTTGATATTTTAATGCACCATCTCCATATCCAAACTGTTTATGATAATGTTTTCCATCTCTATATCTTAAATACTCATCGATCATGGAAATTAATGTATCTTCGGTTCCTACTCCATCTATTAAAATTTCAGCCCTTTTACTTGCCCATGTATTCGGAGTAAATAAAGCATGATTTTCCAACCAATTATCAAAAGTACTTAATAAAGTGGTTTTTATATCATCTAAAACTACTTCTAATTTTTGGATAATATTTTGTTCTATGTTTTCTTTTCTTTCAGGAGATCCATTCCAGGGTTTTGAATTTAACATAGAAAGCTTATATTCCAATTCATACAAAGCGGATAAGTTGGAATCAAGCTCTCCGGTTTCTACATTCCAAATCTGCGCTATCTTTAGAAATCTGTTATACCAATTCATTATTTTTTATCGGGACCAGGAACAGATGTGGTTTGGGTTTGGGATGTAGTTTTGGTCGTAGTGTCTGTTGGAACCTGATCCCTGTTTTTTGTGAAATAAGCATAAAAAACCACTAATACAATTTCAATTACTCTATTGGCGTCTAAGGTTCCTTTTATAGCCATGTAAGCAAAAACTAAAGCCACAATTAAAGTCAAGATATACCGTGCAGAAGTAATTTTTGTTACCAATCTCTCCCAAAGTTTATGATATTCGCTCATACCCACCTCCTTACACTAATTCCTCTATTAAACTCACTAATTTCTTACCTCTACCTTTTACCTGATTAAACCAATTTGAATCTCTCATTTCTTGTGCGGCGGTTTCAAAATCATTATTAGCTATGGCATTTCTTAAGTCTTTAAATTTACTTAATCCTCCTGCACCCATATTGTAAGTCATATCAATTAATACAATTTTAGCGTTTTTGGGTAAGGAATCAAAATTAGGTGTAAATTTGCTTGCGTCTTCCATAGCCTTTATTACGTCATATTTTAATAATTCATTGATTTGTTTATCGGTTAATGCTTGTTTTCTTCTTAATACCAAGTCATAATTTGCGCCGACATTTTTCAATAAAGTTCTAGCATCATTTCTACTTAAATTAAATCCTACCCCTACCGCCCAATCCTTTTTATTCGGATCTAAATAAGCCATCCTTGAATATCCTTCATTTGATTTTATGAACTCCATTAATTCTTCTATAGATACACTGTTATTTTGTTGGTTTTGAGGAAATTGTTGGATCGTTTTATCTTTTTTCATATCATCAACCTTTTTGTTATAACGTAATGGCTGTAATGGTTCCGGTTCAAAATACATCGGTTCTATATTCTTCATATTTTCAAACATTTTATTAATTGCTTCCATATTTTGCTTATTTTTCATCGCTTCTTCTATCTGTTGTTCCTTTACATTCATTTTTTTTGCGGCGTTTTGAATACTTGATCCTGACATAACCATTAAAATAGCAGATAATAAGCCCGATATCATGTTTTCTTTTAATCCAGCTTCTTTTTCAAGTCTTTCTGTGTCTGCAGTAATTAATGGGATAGAAGAAGCGGAAAGAGAACGGGTATACCAATTATTCGTAGAAATAGATAGGTTGTAATCAGCAAGAACTATATTATGGTTGCTCATACATAATATAATTCCCAAAAAAAATATAAAAACCTTTGACAAAATGAAAAAACAGTTAGTAATTCATTTTTTATTCAATAAATCCTTCAAAAAATCAGGAACAGGAATATTATCATTAACGTTTTTCTTATAATTATTCAAAGATTCTAACAATCTAATTTTATCATAACATCCGCCGCATAAAATAATTGAGCCGTTTTTAATTTTCCCTTTTTCCATTTCACCCAAATACATATTACAATTTTTGCATCTAAATTCTTTCATGTTAATATTATACAGGAAATTCAAAAATAATATCGGAGAAATTGGATTTGAACCAATGACCTATACGCCCCAAACGTATCGCTCTACCAACTGAGCTATTCTCCGATATTATTCTGAAATGGCACGGCGGACGGGAATCGAACCCGCAAATGTTCGCAGTGAAAGTGCGATGAGGTTGCCATTTTTCTACCGCCGCATTAAATTTTTGGTAGGCGCGGATGGAATTGAACCACCGTTTATTGCTTATCAGACAATCTTCTTACCTTTAGAAGACGCGCCTATTTTTTCTCTTTTTCCTTTTCCATAACATTCTGAACAAACAACTTTAATTATCTTATCGCTTAAATAAGTTCCAAACCAAGTCGGATTAGAATCTATCATTGGTTTTACTTTTTCCGAACAAACCGAACATTTAGCTTCCTCTTTCATTTTTCTCCTTATTTTTAATTTTGGGTTGGTTGACGAGGTTTGAACTCGCAAATAACCAGATTCACAATCTGGCGCGTCTCCCAATTCCGCCACAACCAACATCATTACCAAAAAACCTTATTACTCCAAAAAAAAAGCCCTCCCGGCAAGGGAGGGCTCATGGACGCAAAATGGAGTTACGCCATGGCCCTCCCGCATTCTGATTCGGGGATCTCTTGGCTATGGATATGGATAACTACCGCTTGCATACTGAACTCCTTTATACTTTCAAATTTGTTCTTTATTTTCTAACGAATTCCTTCTTTTATTTTCATTATTAATAGTATCACACTTTTTTGCTTCAATGTCAAGTTATTTCTTTATTTATTTATTCCTTCTCTTTTTGTGGCAATTCCTCTTGCTTTTACCATGGTTTCAGATTTTTCATCAAAGCTCAGTCCTATTTTTGCGCCGTCTACAAATGATGTTATAGCAATAATCCCAAAATCTTGTTTTTCCTTCCATTCCGGGTATTTTATAAACATCATGTCAATTCCGCCTAATAATGATAATACTCCTTGTTTTGCAGTATTTCTATATTTTTCACTAATTTTCTTATCAATAATTTTCTCTATGTCAGGATAAACTAATTCAATATAAGCATCAGAAGAAGATGAATTAGTTTGAATTACCAGTGCTTTTGCTTTAACATCCTCTAATACCGAAGAAACTGCTTTTATTTCTTCTTGGGAGGGATTATCAAAAGAAATCCAGCCAATTGCGACAAACATGCCTGAATTTTGAGATAATGCACTAACCTGCTCTGGGGTTTTCACATTACAACCACTAAACAACATTGCTACTGACATTATTGGTATTGACATCGCTATTAACATTTCTCTCTTCATTTTCCTTCTCCTTTTTTACGCCCTTACTGAATCTTATAATTATATTCCCTGCTTCTTTATTTAATTTTCTAAAGGTTTCATGCCCAACATCCTTACAAATACTTACAATTTTATCCATTTTTACTACTGCGTCATCAAAATAATATTTTTCCCTTCCTTTTAGAATCATTAAAAACGCGACATCATCTCCACGCAATAGAAATTCCTTAGCCTGTCTAATTTTATGGGCTATATCATTATCTGCAATTAAGGGTGTGAATCTTACTTCTTTTGTATCTTTTTTAAGTTCTTTATGCTTACGTTTACTTTTTTCTTCGGCGTATTTCCATTTCCCGTAATCAATAATTTTACAAAAGGCTATATTTTCTTTTGTAGGCTGATTAAAACAAACCAGGTCTAATCCTGCAAATTTAGCTAATTCTTTTGCTTTTCCTATTTTTACTTCTTGATGATAGACGTTATTATTGTCCATTAATCTTGTTTTATCGAAATTGACATATTTTACTATAAACGGCTTATCCACAGTTCTCCTTTTTGTTTTACTAATTTTCCACTATTCATATTTTCCTGTCCGCCTAATAATTCGCCTATATTCATTTATTACAATTTTTCATATTAGTTTCAAGATTATGCACATCGTTTTTTGAAATATAATAACCATCACTTTGAATTTTTGCTTCAGTTATTTTTGTATAATGTATTGGAATCGGGCTATAATGTTTTGGATATTTTGGGCTATAACATCCGCCGCATAAAATAACTAAAATCAATAAAATTCGCATTACTTATTTTCTTCTTTTATCGGTTCTACTTCTTTTTCTTCTATAATTCTTACTTGTGTGTTTTTCCAGCCCAATATATTACAAGCATGAAAAGAAGAAAACGCCCTTATTTCCGCCATTTGATTTGTTTTTATATTTTTCAGTAAATAAGCTTTTGTGCATTTTTTAATTAGTTCATCATAATTAGCTCGTTTTAGATATTTTAATTCTCTTTGGGTTAAGGGTTGCGGCGTATCTAGCGTATCTTTTGGTTCTTCTGTTTTTATTGCTCCATTATTTATTGCGGCGGATGACATATATTCTGCTTCTTTATCAAATACAATATTCGTAGTTTGTTCTTTTGGTTCTATTTGTTCTTTTGGTTCTATTTGTTCTTTTTGTTCTATTACTTCTACAGGCGATACTTCTTTTGTATTAGGACTATTTTCTATTTCGTTTTCTGTTTCGTTTAATTTTTCTTCTTTCGATTTCTTAAAAAAATTCAACATATTTTCTCCTTTATTTGATATCTATGAATATTATACAGTGATTAATATTTTTTGCAAGAAGAATTTATGGACTTGATGAAGATGGTTGTTCTCATGATTTTTTGTAAAAATAATGTATATCTTCTGTTGAATCATATATCCAAACAATATCATTATTGATTCCGCATTTTATTGCTGATGGATTATTTTCAACTTTATGTTTTAATTCATTTGACAAAAACGGATAAATACCATAAATATCAAACCCATCACTGTTTTCTATTAATTGCGCCATTTCAGTAGCATCCCACATACAAGAATCATCAACGGTTGAAATGCAAGTACCCAAATATTTATAATTGCCAAGATATTTATTTGCGTTTGTTGTCGGATATTTATGACATAATTCCAAATATTCTTGTGGCGTATATGTTTTTCTTTTACCTTTTAAATAAACTATATTTTTATATCCCCATTGATTCGAGGTGGGATCAATTATTCCTCCATCATCCATTTCTATCCAGGTGTGTTGATCTTTCCAATCTACTGTTGGGAATGTTATATAGCCTTCAATTATTTTAAAGTCTTCTCTGCCAAGTTTAAGCAATTTTTTAACTAAAATTTCAGCCGCGAGCATACACGACCCTATATCAGACTTAAATGTATGAGGCAGTTCAACTCCGTCTATTGCCTTTTTGTGAATTTTTTCAAACTTGCTTGTTTTGTAAATCTTCATTTTTCTTTTTTCTATCAACACTAAAAGATGATATTAATGCCATAATATCTCTTGCAAGTTCTTGTTGACGCGGAAAGCTTTCTATATCATCTACATAATTATACAGAAATTTCAAGATTTATAAGAAGCGGTTTCTAATCTTCAGAACTTGAACTCCAGTTTTCTATATAAGACGTTGAACTTGAACTCCAGTTTTCTATGTATGAAGATGTTGAAGAAGAGCTTGAAAATGAGCTTTCGTAATCTAAATCAGTATCTCCGGTAGCACTTTCTCCACCATATACTTCGGTTAATGCCACCCAATCTGTTGAAGTAGTAGCGGTTACGTCGGTCCCAATAAATCTATATTTTGGAACCTCTATTTTTACCGAATTAGAATATTTTTGAACTTTAACCAAAAAATAAGCAGCAGTACCATAATAAGGCAACCAAGATGTGAAATAACCTAGAAAAGCGGTTTCATCGGTCTTTTCATAAAACGAATATCCATTAGATTGCCCTTGAAGATAATAATCCCCATTAAGCTCAGAATCGCCAAATCCTGTTACGACTATTTTTTCTGTTGCCATATTGTTTTCCTCTGAAATGATTTGTTATTATAATTCAAAAATAAAAAGAATAATCCTTTTTATTTTTTATAGATCTAGGGAAGAAATTGGATCTTTAAAATTTTCTTCGGATTTCTTAATAGCTTCTTTTAATTTATTTTCTTTGGCTTTTTCTTCTTTAGATAAGGTTTGTTGGGCTATTATTTGCTGTCTGGTTTGTTGTTGGGACTGTCTTTGTGCCTGTATAACTTCCCGTCTTCTATCATAATTTTCGCCATTCATAATTCTAGTATCTTGTCCCCATGTATTATCTGTAATTGTAAATAAGCTAGATAATTGATTCACAAAGGGATCTATAGAGGTTGATGAAATACCTCCTGTTACCAATTCTTCTCTTGCAATATCTTGTTGAGTACCGCCGATAGGAACCAAAAAATCATCTTCGGTTCTATTTGTACCATTTCTTTCTCGGTCTTGTTGCTGTGCTAATTCAACAATATCCATCCCGCTATCAAATCCAGATCCAACCGGTGTAATTATATTAGCCATAACAACCTCAAACCTCCAAATCAGAAATAGAATCTTTAATATTTTCTTCCAATTCTTTTATATCTTTTTTAAGCTTTTTCCTTATTTTTTCTTCTTTGTTTAATTTTTTTGTTTCTTTTTTCATGCTGTTTTTGTCGATCAAATCTGCTGAAAAATCTTCTGAAAATAAACCAGTGCCAACCAGAGTTGAAATTCGAGATGAAGATCCTATATCGCTCAATAATGTTATTTCTTCATTTGGATCAAGCGTAACCGTCCAATTTGGGTTAATTATTCTTGATTCAAAATGCTCTGTTATATCATTTTGTAGTTGATGTAATGAATCAATCATATTTTCAACATCTGCATTATACTCAGGCCCCGCATTCGTTTCAATTTCCTCTATATCATCATAAAGCTTAATTTTTGTTGGCATTTAAAATCTCCAATTCAGCATAAGCGTTAAAAATCTATTATCAAATTCCTGTTCTTTAAATTCCTTACTTCTAAGATTTTCCGCAACCACCAAATCAAATCCACCTATGCTTGCTCCAACACCTAATTGTATATCGGTAACAAAATCCTCTTTTTCCAAACTATATTTAACGGTCTCACATTTTTCCGCATCCAAAAACATATTATATTCAACCCATCTTTCATCAATATCACAAAAGATATATCCGCCCAATTTATTTTTTTGTACTCTGGGTATAGGCTCCATTTTCATAAACCCAAAATCATTCGGCAAATTCCATCCCATTCTAAACATTACTCCTACTCCAACAAATGAAAACACATTACCCGCACATAAGGCTACAGATGGAATAATGTCGATATCTACAAAAGAATCTACTTGTTCTTTCCATTTTTGCTCCATAATAACGTTAAAACCAAATGCCTCTTCGATTTGATTGGACCATCCCATTGGTTTTTGGCTTCCGGTTATTTCATGTATAAATGTTTGAGTTTCTTCCGATAAAGAGCCATCTCCAACCACACCTAATTCAAGTCCAAATCTAGTTAATTTTTTACTGCTCCAAGAATATATTGAAGCATCTACATATAACCATCCTGCATAAGGTCTGTCATTAGTAAATACTTCAGTTTGTTCGATATCAGATGGACTATATATGTATTGTCCCAAGGTATATCCAGCATCTATAATGTTTCCCTTTTCTCCAAAAAACACCCAATCTACATTTTCATCTAAATAAGAAAATTTTGTCCCATGAGTATAATGTCTATCGCTTACCGGTAAATCATTTTCAACCACAATGGAAAAATTATCCGCCAAAAGCAAGGAGGGTATTAATAAAAATGCCAATATGTTTTTGATCCTGTACATTTTCTCTATTAATTTCTCCCATTACCGGTTCCTGATCCACCGCCCTTAATTACAGAATCCCCTCTTGATTTAGCTCCAGAAGAATCAGATGACATATCATATTCTGCACCGATAACAGGCTTATTTAACGCAGCTTTAATTTTAGCACAGGATGATCCACCGAACATACCACTAATAAAATTTATTATGTTTGAAAACCAACTCGTATTGCTATCTCCTTTTTATTTTTATATTTCCAAAACGTCTATAGGATCTTCAAAGCTCTTCTCTTCTCCCTTTTCTGTCTTAAATTCTTCTGCACACACTTCCCTAGCTCTCTCAATATTTAACTCAATAAATTTCTTACATATTTTAAGACCATTATCTCCTGAAAAACCGGCGAGATCAAGAAGTATTACAGGAGATATTGTCCAAGTTTTTCCACATTCACATTTAATTTCAATAATAGACCGGCTACTTATTTTTACAGATATTTTTGGAGATGTTTTTGTATTCTGATTGTGTTCAATAATGTGCAATACGACATCATTTAAAATATCGTTTAAAAACTCTTTTCCGGATTTGACAGTATAAGTAGTTGAGGTTCCAGACCAATAATCTTGATTTTCTGGGATAGTATAATTGGGATAGTCTATGGTAATATAGGATGGATATTCTATTGGAGTTTCGTTTCCTGTACTTGTATTATCGGAAGTATAAGTTGTGTTATTGCAAATTTTCGCACCATAATCTACGTCTAAAAACGATTGACTAAAAAAATCTTTAAAATATTTGTTTGTATATTGTTCCATAATTCTCCTTTTTTTCTATTATACAGAATATTCTTGTTTTTTTAATTTATTTTTCAACAATTTTTCAACCTGTTCGGCATTATTATTATATACTTGAAAATCCTCTTCATTCCAGTTATTATTACCAGATTTGATTTTTTCAACCAAATTTATAATGGCTTGCTTTTCTATGAATTCTGAATAGTTGTTCATTTTTCTTGTAAGGATTTTTGTTTAACCTCTTCCCATTTTTTTTGAGTTGCTATAAATTTTTGAGGATATCCAAAATACTTATACATTACTTTTAAACATATAGGGCAAAGATTATGGGTTATGGCTCTTTTATATTTTTCTGCGGCATCAACATTTCCTGCCCAACGTGAAGCTTCTAATTCTTCTTCATCTAATTCAACTTGTTTTTTCCACACATATTGATTTGGATCTACTTTTTCTTGGGTTGGATGAGTTGCAAATCTTCCACAGACCATACAAGAAGGATGATTTTTTGTATTATCCCCAGAACTTTCGCCAGTATCAACCAATTTGGCTTTTTTATACCAAGAATTATTATTAGATATTAATGCTCTTAATTTTTGTAAGTCCGGATCTTCTTTGTATTCTACTTCTTCTCTTTCTATAATATGTTTACTTGGATCTTCTTGTTCTATTCTTCCTGTTAATCTCATCCAGTTTATTTTAGCTTTTAATGGACAATTCGGATTTTCAGCAGCACATTGAGAAACATAATCATTTTTTCCTCTTTTTAAAACCATTTCTAAAGCAGAACCAGGACAATTGGGATTTTCAGCAGCACATTGAGAAACATAATCATTTTTTCCTCTTTTTAAAACTATTTCTAAAGCAGAACCAGGACAATTCTCATTTTTAGCGGCATAACAAGAAACATCATCATCTTTTCCTCTTTTTAAAACCATTTCTAAAGCAGAACCAGGACAAT
>Ga0172365_10003676_pt1 | contig 11387 bp, 10 predicted proteins | sample LakKivSesite48cm_FD_114535 | JGI IMG/M metagenome (GOLD analysis project Ga0172365, IMG submission 114535) | Sediment microbial communities from Lake Kivu, Rwanda - Sediment site 48cm | ecosystem: Environmental > Aquatic > Freshwater > Lake > Sediment | place: Rwanda: Western Province, Lake... | reverse complement strand
CCCGACGCCAACAACTGGACGCGCGAGGTCTTTGCCATCGGTGGTAACAAGGAGACCGCTACGCAATGGCGCAACGAGGAGTTCACGACGCTCCTCGAGCAGGCTGCGGTGGAAGGAGATCCGGCCAAGCGCCAGGACATGTACGCCCAGGCAGAGCAGATGCTGGTCTACGACGGCGCGGCCATCGCTCCCATCTACTGGTATACCATCGTTGAGGTGACCAAGCCCTACGTCAACCGCACCCGTTCGCAGCACGGCCACGAGGCTCTCGAGAAGTGGAGCCTGAATCTGGAGAAGTAGCAGCCGGATAGGAGTGCTGCACCAGTAGCAGGGGCAGGGTTTCCCGTGAGGGCCCTGCCCCTCATAGAAGGAGGTGCCCGATGGGTCGCTATATTGTCAGACGCCTGTTGTGGATGTTGTTGGTGCTCTTTCTGGTCTCGTTGATCACGTTTGCGATGGAGCACGCCGTGCCTGGCGGGCCTTTCGACCGTGAGAAGAAGCTGCCTGAAGAAATCGTTGCCAACCTGGACGCCAAGTACCATCTGGACGAGCCATACTGGAAGCAGTACGCCCGCTGTCGCTACGACGTCTTGGTGCAGCGCATCACGGCGAAGAGGCCAACTTCAATGTTGGAAGAGACCATGGTCAACGTCAAGCTGGGTGGGGGGTACTACTTCCGATGGATCAACTTCGGCCCTTCCTACACGTCCCGCAGCCGGACGGTGAACGACATCATCCGGGATCAGTTGCCCGTCTCGATCCAGTTAGGTCTCCTGGCTATGGTGATCGCGCTCTCGATCGGCCTGCCGATGGGGATCATGGCGGCGCTGAAGCAGAATACTGTCCTGGATTACCTGGGGATGGGCGTGGCCGTCTTCGGCGTCTCGGTGCCGGTGGTCGCCATGGGGCCGGTGCTGGTGTGGATTCTGGGCGTGACGTTGCGCTGGCTGCCGCCCACCGGCTGGGGAGCCAAGCCGCCGTACCTGCTGTTCTTCGTCCCCCGCAACTTCCTCTCGTGGGAGTTCTGGCAGTACGCGATCATGCCGGCCTTCGCCGTGGGTACGGGCTACTCGGCCATCATCGCCCGCCTCAGCCGCGCCAGTTTGCTCCAGGTGGTTCACGAGGACTATATCCGCACCGCCCGCGCCAAGGGACTGGCGGAACGAGTGGTGACTACCCAGCACGCATTGAGGAACGCGCTCATTCCGGTCGTGACGATCCTGGGCCCCATGTTTGCCACTGTGTTGACCGGATTGTTTGTCGTGGAGCAGGTATTCGGCATCCCGGGACTGGGAAAATACTTTGTCACCAGCATCACCAATCGAGACTACCCGGTCATCATGGGTACCATCCTGCTGTACGCGATCATCCTGGTGATCGCCAATACGACGGTGGACATTGCGTACGCCTGGCTGGACCCGCGCATTCGATACGAATAAGGGTAGATTGGGAAACTGGTAGACTGGTAGACTGTTGGAGGTGAGTTAGATGGCAGTTTTAGAGACGACAAGTGCGGCAGTGTCTGTGCGGCGCAGGACGGCCAATCTGTGGGTGGATGCGCTCTATCGGTTGACCCGTAACAAGGCGGCCATTCTGGGAGGCACGCTGGTCATTTTGTTAGTCATGACGGCGATCTTTGCCGCTCAAATTGCACCCTTCTCTTATTCCGAACAGGATCGCCACCAGACGGACGCCGTGCCCGCATGGATAGTTTCTCTGTTCCCCATGACCAGGCCTTATGCCAAGCTCAGTGAGCAGTTCCCGGTAGGGGCTGACTACGTGGGCCGCGATCTGTTGACCCGCCTTGTCTATGGGGCTCAGATATCGCTCTCGGTGGCGTTCGTGGGACCGATCATTGCCTTGCTCGTGGGCACCGTGTATGGCCTGATCTCCGGCTTCTTCGCCGGGCGGACAGACAACCTCATGATGCGCTTCGTGGACATCATGTACGCCTTCCCCACCATGCTGCTGATCATCCTCATGATGGCCTTTTTCCGCTCGGCTTTCGCCGAGAGTGAGCCGGGATCGTTTGCCTACTTGATGAACGCGCTTGACCGGCGTTTCGGAGGCATGCTGTTCATCTTCATCGGCATCGGCATCACAGCCTGGATGGGGACGGCGCGCCTGGCGCGCGGTCAGGTGCTCTCGCTGCGGGAACAGGAGTTCACGCTGGCAGCGCGGGCCATGGGTGCGGGCAATGGGCGCATCATCTTTCGCCACCTGCTGCCCAACGTGCTGGGGCCGCTGGTGATCACGGTGACGCTGGCGATCCCCGGCTACATCGGGACCGAGGCGTTCTTGAGCTTCATCGGGCTGGGGGTGAACCCGCCGACGCCGAGCTGGGGCTCGATGATCTCGGACGGGGCACAGGCGATCCGCACGTACCCGCACCAGGCGATCTTGCCTGCGCTGGCGCTTTCGATCACGATGTTTGCCTTCAACTTCCTGGGGGACGGGTTGCGGGACGCGCTCGACCCGCGCTTGCACGGTGTGCAGTAGCCTGTAAAATGAGAATACTGTATTGCTTTGTTGCCTTATCTGGCACTCGCGTAAGAGCACCTTTACAACCTGATCGTCTACCTGTACAATAGCAGTATGAGTGAGACGAAGAAACCCGGTGGAGAATGTAAGGGGGAGCAGAGAAATGTCTGGCAAATCTACACGTCTGTCAGGCCTACGTGTCCGTGGCCTGGTGGTGGTTCTGGTTCTGGCCTGCCTCACGAGCGCTGTGGTTGGCTGCTCGTCGGGCAAGCAAGAGGCCGAGCTGGAACGCCTGCTCGTCTACCTGCCTCTACTGCCGGAGCACCCCAGCCCAGGCGATGCCACTATTTCATTTTCCGACCTGGCAGAACTGAAGCGGCAATCTGGATTCCCGGAGGATCTAGCACTTGAGGACGTGCCGGCCAGCCTGATGGACGACCTTGGCAAGGTCCTGGGGCTGGCCGGGGTATGTACGAGCATAGGCGCCCACGTTCGAGCATCACGTACCGGGATGGACCTTGGCTACGACGTGATGGCCGTGCGGCGATGTATCGAAGGGAGTGGCGTGACGTGGATGGAGGGGGACTTTGACCAGTGGCACGTCGCGGCCAGCCTGGAGGGTCTGGGGTACGACGTGGACGAATACCAGGGCGTCACCACCTACCACTTCAACGCCCACAAGTACGCGGGGGACGAGGCAGGCCGGGAACTGGCCGGGATGGTCGGACACGTGGCAGTGCTCAAGGGAGCAGTCGTCACTGCCGCGGCGCCTGAGCGGCTGCAGGCGGCACTAGATGCCTGGAAAGGACGGGCAGATAATCTCTCGGGCGTTTCCCGATACGCTGCGTTGGTCCAGGCACTTGGTCCTGTAATTAGTGCCAGGTTGTGGCTTGTAGGAGACCGGCTAGTGGGGGTGGGGTATCAGGAGACTTTACAGAAGGAAAGGTCCTTCTACGCACGTCGCCCCGGCCCATGTGAGGGTCGAGATGCTCCCTCCTGGATATGGACGAGTGGGGAAAGCACGGAGCAAACGCGGTACATCGCTCTCGCCTCCACGTATGCCAACGCGGAGGAAGCCAGTACAGGGGGAGAGAAGCTGATCGGGAGTCTCGCAACGCACTCGCTGGCGCAATACTGGCAGACAGTTGGTGAACCTGCGGTCACACCTTTCGAGGAAGGTGCCGTACTGTCCCTGTTCCTGGAATTGAAGGGCGAGGGCCCCGCCGACATCCTGGGGCAGGTGATCTCTGTAGTGTCAGGCGGTCTCGAGGAATAAGAGAAACTGTGAGTTGACAGCCCTTTTGACCTGTGCTAGACTCTTACTCTGATTGTTCTCCTAGTCCATCAATACCGCAGTTGGTTGGCCAGTGATCAAGGGGGCCGGATGAAAATCGAAGGCGTTATATGGTCCAGAGACATCGTAGATAAGCTTGCCTTCAAACATCAGGTCGAGACCGATGAGGTCGAAGAGGCTCTTGGCGGCAAACCAAAGTTTCGCTTTGTGGAAAAAGGGGACCGCGAGGGCGAAAATGTATATATGGCACTGGGACAAACCGAGGCTGGACGATACCTGGCCGTGCTTTTCATCTACAAAAGGACGAAAGAGGCGTTGATATTGAGTGCTAGAGACATGACAAAGAAAGAGAAAAGACTATATGGTAGAAAGTAAACCTGGTACCATGCCCCGTTTTGCGTCTCTTGATGAACTTGTAGAGTTCTTTGATACTCGTGATCTGGGTGAATATTGGGACCAGATGCCTGAAGCCCACTTTGAAGTGGACATCAAGAGGCGAACACACATATTTGCTCTTGATGAGGATTTGGCTGACCGGTTGACCAAGATCGCCCAGTCAAAGCAAGTCCCGTCAGTGGTGCTGATCAATTCCTGGTTGAGGGAAAAGATCCTGACAGTCGGGTGATGGCGTACGTGAGGAGAAAAGGGTCGTCGGAGGCTAGGCTGGACGCCCTCTACCGGCTGGGACAAGCGTTGATACTGCTGCGGGACGAGCAGAGGATTGCTCAGGCGGTCCTGGAGATCGCCGGGGAGGTGCTCGACTTCCAGGATAGCGAGTTTTTGCTGGTGGACAGGGCGCGGCAGGAACTGGTTATGGTCGCCCAGCGAGGCGAGCTGTGTGTCGCAGCGGGTCTGCGGCTGCCGCTTGCTGGGGAACAGGGGATCACCGTCACCGTGGCCCGCAGTGGTGAGCCTCTCTACGTGCCCGACGTACGCCAGGACCCTCGCTACGTATACGCCGGTTTCCCGGCCGCCTCCGAACTGGCCGTCCCGGTCCAGATCGAGGGCCGGGTGCTGGGGGTCATCAACGTCGAAAGCCGCACGTCCGACGCCTACACCCATGCCGACGTGCAACTCCTTTCCATCCTGGCCTCCCAGTCGGCGCTGGCGCTCGAGAATGCCCGCCTGTATGCCCAGGAGCGCCGCCGCGCCGAAGAGATGGCGGCAGTCAACCAGGTCGCCCGCCGCGTCAATGCCAGCCTCGACCTGCAGGAGACCCTGGACGGGATCGTTGAGGCTGCTCGCGAGCTCGTGCCCTGTGTGCTGGCCGAGATCAGCCTGTGGGACGAAAAACGGCAGGTGCTGACGCTGCAGGCCCTCCGCTGCGAGCCGGAGCGCGCCTTTCCCATCGGGGAGTCCTACCCTGCTGGTGAGGGATACACCGGCTGGGTTGTGCGCCACAGGCAGCCGCTATTAGTACCGGACGTGGACGCCCGCCAGGACATCCGGGCCGATCTCCTGCCAGGGGAATTTCCCTTCAGGGCCTACGTTGGCCTGCCGCTCCTGGCGGGGGGTGAACTCATTGGCACGCTAGTGTTGATTCACGAGCAGCCTTCAGCCTTCGACGGGGAGGACCTGCGGCTGCTCGAAGCGCTGGCCGGCCAGGCCGCCGTCGCCATCCGCAAGGCCCGCCTGTATGATGAACTGGCCCGCCGCCACCGGGAACTGGCGGCCATCAACTCCGTTGCCGTCGCCATCAACCGGGCGCTGGACCTGGAGACGCTCCTGGCCGATGCGGTGGAACGGGTGATCGAAGTGGTCGGTGCCGACGCCGGTTCAGTCCGCCTGCTCGACCCTCAGAGCGAGATGTTGGTCTCTGTGTTTTCCCGGGGACTTTCGCCTGAATACGCCGCCCGCGTCCAGCGTACCCGTCTGGGGAAGGGGATCGTGGGTCGCGTGGCGCTGACGGGAGAACCCGCGTTGGTAGCGGACATGTGGGGGGACGAACGGATATCACCGCGCGGACGTAGGGCATTGCTGAAGGAAGGGCTGCATGCTCGCATTGAGGTTCCTCTCCGTTCGCGGGAGCAAATCGTGGGGACGCTGGGGGTGGCTTCCCGCACGCCGGGCGCGTTTGGTTCGGCGGACGTGGATGTGCTGACTGCGATCGGCCACCAACTGGGCGTCGCCATCGAGAACGCCAGGTTACGACAACAGGCGCTGGAGGCGGAGCGGCTGGCGGCCGTCGGGCGCATGGCCAGCACTGTCGCTCACGACTTGCGCAGCCCGCTGGGTGGCATCATCCGCAGCGCCGAATTCCTGGCTCGCCCGGAACTCTCCGACGCCACGCGCCAGAAGCTGAGCCGTGCCATCGTCGCGATGGCCCAGCGCCTGATTGACACTGCCCAGGGGCTTCTGGATTACACACGCGGGGGCCAGGTGAGGCTGCATCAGGCTCCCTGCGCGCTGCCTGACTTCCTGGAACAGGTCATCGAGGTCTTCAGGGTGGACTTTAGCGATCGAGGAATCGAGGTAGTGACGGAGTGGGGCTATGCTGGCGAGGTATGGATGGATGCTGATCGGATGGCGCAGGTGGTGTACAACATCGCCGCCAATGCCCGGGACGCCATGCCCGAAGGGGGGCGGCTGACCGTCACTACCTGCCAGGATGAGGAATGGGTCGAGTTGCGCTTTACCGACACCGGTCCGGGCGTGCCGCCGGAAATCGCCGGCCAGATTTTTGAGCCTTTCGTCTCCTACGGCAAGCGTGAAGGGGCTGGCTTGGGACTGGCCATCGCCCGGCGTATCGTCCAGGAGCACGCGGGGGAAATTGGTGTCGAAGCGTGTGCCAAGGGTGGGGCGACGTTCGTCGTGCGACTGCCGCTGAGGGCGAAGAAATGGGCAGTACCTATGGCCTGTCCTCCGGCTGAATCCACCCCTGCCGCATAGCGTGGACTACCGCTTCTGTGCGGGAACTGACCCCCAGTTTGTTGTAGGTGTGGGTCAGGTGTGCCTCGACTGTGCGTACACTGACGTATAGACGCCGCGCAATGTCATAATTGGTGAGTCCCTGCGCTGCCAGTTGTAGCACGTTCAACTCCCGCTCCGTCAGCGGTCGCGCTGGCTCGTCGGCTAGCTCGCGATTTTCCATCAAGTGGCGCACGACGACGGTGGCAATTGCCGGTGGAAGGACCGCTTCCCCGCGCGCTGCGGCGCGGATCGCCTCCAACAGTTGGTCCAGCCTGACTGTCTTGGGCAGGTATCCCACTGCCCCGGCCTGCAAGAGTGGAATGATGTATCGCTCCTCGTCGTGAGCGGTGAGCGCCAATACCCGGCAGTGGGGACAGTCGGCAGTGATCCGGCGAGTGGCCTCCAGTCCGTTGAGCCGGGGCATCGCGATGTCCATCACGGCCACGTCGGCCTGCAACTCCAGCGCCAGCTTGACCGCCTCCTCGCCCGTCTCCGCCTGCCCCACTACGCGCATGTCCGGCTGGTGGTCCAGTACCTCGGCCGTTGCTTCCCGCACCAGGGTATGGTCGTCTGCCAGCAGGACCCGTATCACGTTCATCTTCTTCCTCTCCCCCACGGCCGTTGGTCCTCACGGCCTGGCGTACCTTACTAATAATACATCCGTCGCGCTGAATAGGTTCAATGAGTAGTGACGACTGCATCCAGCGCCTGCCCCAGGTCGCTCAGGATATCCTCGACGGCCTCGATCCCCACCGACAGGCGCACCAGCCCATCGCCGATGCCGATGCGCGCTCGCTCCTGGGGGCTCAGCGCACGGTGCGAAGAGTGGGCCGGGTAGAGCACCAGCGTATACACGTCCCCCAGCGTGGTCGCGGGCTTGCACAGGCGCAGCGCTTCGAAGAAGCGAAAGACCTCGCGCTGGCCGGCCCCGGCCAGGTCGAACGACACGACGCCCCCGTACCCTCGTCCCTCGAAGAGCCGTTCCGCCAACTCGTGCTGTGGGTGGGAGGGGAGGCCCGGGTAAGGACCTGGCTCACGCGGGGGTGGGCTTCCAGCCAGTGCGCCACCGCTAGCGCGTTCGCGCAGTGCTGGCCGATCCGCAGTGGCAGCGTCTTGATCCCCCGCAGTACCAGCCAGGCCTCCTGGGGTCCCAGGTTGCCCCCGGTGACCTTGAGCACCTCGAACAGGCCGGCCTGCCGGGCCGCCGTCGTGACGACGACGCCGCCCAGCACGTCACCGTGGCCTCCCAGGTACTTGGTAGCGCTGTGGATCACTACGTCGGCCCCCAGCGTCAGAGGTTGCACCAAGATTGGGGTAGCGAAGGTATTGTCTACCAGCAGGGCCGTTGCGTGCCGGTGGGCCACGTCGCCGAGTGCTGCCAGGTCTGCCACCACGAGCCGCGGGTTGGAGATCGTCTCCACCAACAGGGCCACTGGCCTGAGCTCCGCGCACGCCGCTTCGACCGCCTCCAGGTCGGTCACGTCCACGAAGCGCACCGTGACGCCCTGGGAGCGTATGAGCTTGTCTAGCAAGGCGTAGGTAGCGCCGTAGACGTCCTGCGCCGCGACGACTGCCGACCCTGCCCGGGCGCCTGTGGCCAGCAGCGCCGCGTGGATGGCCGCCATGCCGGAGGCGAAAGCGAGAGCTGATTCTCCCTCTTCCAGCGCAGCTACGGCCTCTTCCAGTGCAGCCACAGTCGGGTTGCCGTAACGGGTGTAGACGTAGCCCGGGCGCGTCCCGGCAAAGACGCCGTCCAGATCTTCCATGTGCTCGTAATAGTACGTGACCGACGGGTGAATGGGGGTAACGGTGGGGGTGAAGTCGGGGTGGGGGCTGCGTGTGCCCGCGTGGACGGCGCGGGTCGCCAAGCGAGGTGTAGCCTGACTCTTCATAGGAACTTCTCTCCCTTCCCTTCCTTCCTATCCTTGAGCGCCTGCAGCGCGGCCCTCACCTGCTCCCAGTGGGCGCGTATCTGTCCGGCCCACTCCGGCCTGATCGTGTGCGGGCTGTAGCGCGCCTCCACGAAGGCGTGGGTGAGCGTGTCTAGCTCCTCTTGTGCCTGGGGCAGGTGGGGGTCTAGCGTGGCGGTGTATTCGTAGGGCGTCTGAGCATCTCGGCGGGGGAAGCCCTGCTGGCTGGCCCGCCGCAGGATACTCAGATAATAGTACAGGATGCGCTCGCGGGGTGAAAGCGCGCCCAGCCGGAAGAAGCGGAAGGGGTCTGCAGGCGACTGGGGGCCGGCCCTGCGCGGTAGTAGCCGGCGCGGGAAGCGCTCGCTGACGCTTTCTGCCAACCTGGCCAGATAGCGCCGGATGGCGGCCCACAAACGGAGCAGCACCTGGATCGGTTTCAGCGTGGCCAGTTGTGCTGCCAGTTCCGGGTGGTCGCGCAAGTAGCTGCGGATCACGTAGTAAATCATCCCCAGCGCGATGGCCCAGAAGAGAAGCGAGCGTAGGATCTCGAACCAACCCATGGTGGTGACATTACCTGTAAACGTCCGCAGGGAAACTGAAGACACCGTGAACCTGGGCCGGCGGAGACGATAGGAAGGACCGAATAGCAGGGACAGCAGAAACCCCAGCGGCCAGAGGAGAAGCGTGAGGATAAACGTGAGGATTCCGACGATCAGCAGCAGGATGCCGCCAGCTATATCCAACAGGCTCACCGTATAACCGGTGGGAAGCAAGAACGCCACCAGCGCCGCCAGGCTGATGAAGATCAGGCTGTAGCGCACCCAGCGGCCAGCCAGTTCATCCGCTATCTTGATCCTCTGCGCCTGCCATAGGTTACGCAAGCGGGTGAACTGCGTCTGCCCCAGCATCACCAGCCCGACCAGGAAATAGACCAGCACGTTGAGGAGCAGTCCTGGCACGGGTGGGCGACGCAGGTTCAGCAGTTGGGCGATTCCAATCCGGTTCAGGCCGGCGATGAGCAGCAGAGCCACGCCTCCCGCAAAGAAACGGTTGGTGAGGCTCTCTCTGGGAGGCACGTAGTAGCGGTTGTGTTCAGGAGGCTCGCCGATCCGTTCCAGGTCGCGCACGGTCTGAGTAGAAGCCCACCAGGAAAGCACGGCCAGGATGAAGGCCATCATGGTCTCGGGGTCAATGACGTTGAGCGGATAGCGTGGCCAGGTTTTCACGTCCGCCAGCACGTCGGCCCACCGGTCACCGATAAAACTGCCCGCTTTAAGCAAGATGAAGAACAGCCCGATCTCAGCCGCCCGGAACTTGAGCGCATCGGTGCTCCACAAGCGCCTGGCCCGGAGCAGCCGGTACGAGTAGTTGGCCTCCAACGCCGCCAGCACACATCCCACGACGAGGTACGTCCCGCTCCAGGTTGGAGCGATCAGGTGCACCAACTCCACCACTGATAGCGCAATACACCCCATCATCACCCCGATCGCCAGCGGGTGGAACAGATGTTTCAGCCACGGATTGTCATTCATCGCCAGGCCTCCAGGTCGCGTGCGTGCCATACCCGGTGAACCGGTACGCCGAGTGTACCAGCCTGTTGTTGCAGTTCAAGCGGCGGGCGGGCCGGCTGTACCAGGATCAAGGTGACGGCAAACCCGGCCCGCCGGAGATAGACCAGCGTGTCGAACAGTGCTTCGCTCTCGCTGCCGGTGATGACGGTCAGCGTGGCCCCCCACGGCAGGTGCACGCTGTGGCGGCGCAGCAGTTCCACGAACGGCCTTCCCTCCGTCGTCTGCACCCGGGCCAGTACCTCCAGCAGGCTCATCAGGTGGGCGCGCTCCGGGCGCGGGGGCAAAAAGAATTGAGTGCGGTCGTCTGACAACGGATCCCAGCCTTCGGTCGCCAGTCCAACCGGTAGTCTCTCCCTCGTGATGGTGTGGTTGGCGATGGAGGCAGCGACGACGATGGCCAGTTCGGTGGCGGTGTAACGCTGGCGCTGTCCGTAATCCTCCGGATCCAGGTCCAGGTAGATGAGCGTTTCGCGGGCGATGGCTGGCTGGTATTGCTTGACCAGCAGCCGCCCGGCGCTGGCTGTCGCGGTCCAGTGGATGCGGCGGGGAGAATCCCCCCGCTGATAGTCGCGCGTGCCCATGACGCGGGCCGGGTCCTCGAACAGCGGCGAGCGAGCGGGCAACGCTACTAACGGGGAGTGCGTGGGCAGGCCCAGCCGCTGGAGGGGGACCACCTGGGGATAGACGATGATGTACTCCGACGCCACCTCGCTCTGGTGGTGGCGCACGATCCCCAGCAGGTCACCGGTTTGCATCGTCAATGGCCCGATTGGGTAGTAGCCTCGCCGGCGGCAGTGAAGCGTGTAGTGGAAGTGCCGGAGCTCACGCGCGCCGAGGCTGACCACTTCGCGATGGAAAGGCGGCGCGGTGAGATCTACCGGCAGCGACTCGCGCACTTCCAACCAGGGGACGGGCAACCAGCCGGCGTTCTGCACCGTCACGTCCACCGGCACCTTGTCACCGGGGAAGGCGTGGTCCACAAAGCGCCGCTGGACGTGCAGGCGGCTCGCCGTGCGCTGGATCCACAGGCGCGACAGCAGATAGACAGCGAAGAGCAGATAGGCGACCGTGAAGAAGAAATCGGCGCGCAGGAAAATGGCGATGATGAAGATAACCAGTAGGAAGGGCACGAAGTTTCGCATGGTATGCTCGTGAAACGTGAGACGTGAAGCGTGAAACGTGGTCACGTTTCACGTTTCACGTTTCAGCTCTCCAATG
>Ga0172365_10003674_pt1 | contig 11390 bp, 11 predicted proteins | sample LakKivSesite48cm_FD_114535 | JGI IMG/M metagenome (GOLD analysis project Ga0172365, IMG submission 114535) | Sediment microbial communities from Lake Kivu, Rwanda - Sediment site 48cm | ecosystem: Environmental > Aquatic > Freshwater > Lake > Sediment | place: Rwanda: Western Province, Lake... | reverse complement strand
TTATAAAAAGTATAATAAATATAATACTTACAAACAAAGTCCTTGTTTAGGTAGTAAATAACAAAAATAACACAAAACAAAAAAAATATAAAGTAAATGGGTAGAACAACAGTATGGATCAGAAACAGATAGGAGTAATAATAATTATTGCAGGCATATTATTGTCTGCTTTTGTGTTTGTTTATAAGACAAGGGAGGATTCCCTAATCAACACAATGATATTCCAGCAGGGAGGAAGCTGCTATCTTGAGGATGGGACATACCTGCATGAAGACAGGGATTACACTATATACATTGTTGGATGGGCTGTCTCGGCAGCAATGATATTTTTTGGAGCTTATCTTGCGTTTATAGATAAGACACAGAAGATACTTGCTGAGCATCAAATAAAGGTTTCTTCTGCACTTAAAGAAGCGACCAAAAAGACCGCAAAGGAGGAGAAATTCAAGGCCTTTCTTGGTGGATTCAGCTCAGATGAGAAGAAGATACTTGAAGCTGTCCATGAGCAGGAGGGCATACTTCAGTCTACATTAAGATTCAGGACAGGTATGTCAAAGACATCTCTTTCACTGATGCTGAAATCTCTTGAAGAAAGAGATATAATATCCAGGAAAAAATCAGGTAAGACAAATGAAGTGTTCCTAAGGAAAAAGTTCTAAAATTTTATTTAAATTAGGTTATAAACGTTCTGGGACGTGAATTCAGAGGTTATAAACGGTCCGGCCATATCTTTCAGCCTGGAACGTTATAAATAGATGCTTAACTTTCTAGTATTTATGATAAAATTTATGAGGTAGATATTCATGGATGAACAGATAAATGATCAAATGGTAAAAGAGGAAAAGCAATATGATTGCTGCAGTAAAACAAAAGAAGGAAAAGGTGTCTTGCAGGGCGTAGTTTATGGCCTGATACCACATACTGGCTGCATAGCTTTTATACTATTTACTATATTTGGAGTAAGCACAGCAACAGCACTATTCAAGCCATTACTTATGAACAGGTATTTCTTCTATTTCCTGATGCTGTTGTCTTTTGTATTTGCAACAATATCAGCTGTGATATATCTGACAAGAAAAGGGATGCTTTCACTATCAGGCTTAAAGATGAAATGGAAATATCTCTCTGTCATGTACGGAACTACAATAGGGGTTAATCTTGTATTGTTCATGCTTATATTTCCGCTGGCAGCAAACATAACAGCAGCTACCTCATCAGGAGATGTTGTTACAGACAAATCTGAAATCACATTAAAGGTTGATATACCTTGTCCAGGACATGCTCCTCTTATAACAGAAGAACTGAAGAAATTAGATGGAATATATTCTGTCAGATTCAGATTCCCAAATTATTTTGATGTAAGCTATAACCCAACATTATCCCAAAGTTATATACTATCCCCTAAAATATTTGACACATACAAAGCAGAGGTCTTAGGGATCAGTGGGGAGAATTTAAATACTGCTCCAAATACTGAATCAAAACAAATAGGATGCAGCGCCTGCAGTACATGCAGCGGTGGCTGTGGCGGAAGCTGCGGAGGATATTAACATGAAATCTATTACAGCATTTATTATAGCGTTGCTGATAATAATAATCATATCCACCGGATGCTCAAAGGAAGTTGATACAAAATATGACAGCTTTGCTAAATGCCTGACTGAGAAAGGAGCTGTAATGTACGGAACATACTGGTGCACTCACTGCCAGGCCCAGAAGAGGGATTTCGGAGACTCTTTCAAATATGTCAATTATGTAGAATGCACAGAAGATAAAGACAGATGCATCGAGGAAGATATAAAAGGATTCCCGACATGGATAGTTGATGAGCAATTATATCCTGGAAGGCAAAAGATGGAAAAGCTCGCTGAGCTTACTGGATGCAAGCTTCCTCAATTATAGATCTGTAAAGAGGTTTCAAGATGAATGACAAAATAGACCCGATATGTGGAATGAAAGGCAATATCAAAGCACATGGCCATTATTTCTGCAGCGAAGGATGTATCAAGAAATATGAGAAACAGAACAAGGTAAAAGAGATATGCCCTGAATGCAGCATAAAGAAAAGGCCCTGGTATAAGGAAAGGCTGTACATAGTGAGCATAATAACCATAACTCTTTTTATTGCCACATATCTAATCCCATATCTGAACAACTGGTTTGATGCGTTGGTGGATTATCTTAAGCTTATATGGTGGGCAGTACTTCTAGGGCTGATACTTGGAGGGATAATAGATTATTTTGTACCAAGAGAATATATCGAGAAATATCTTGGAACGCACAGGAAAAGATCAATATTATTTGCTGTTTTATTCGGTTTCCTTATGTCAGCATGCTCACACGGGATCTTGGCGATAGCAATTGCATTATACAAAAAAGGAGCATCTACATCCTCAGTTGTTGCGTTCCTGCTTGCAAGCCCATGGGCAAACATGCCTATAACAATATTGTTCTTCGGTTTTTTTGGCCTGAATGCTCTTTATATAATATTTAGCGCGATTGTGATAGCAATAATAACAGGACTTATTTACCAGGTACTTGAAAAGAAGAAGATGGTTGAGTGCGATAAATGCGGAATAAAGCAAAAGAATCATGATTTTTTTATAATACAAGATATTAAGAGAAGAATAAAATCATTTAGATGGACAACAGATAATATCGCTGCATCATTCAGAGGCATAATCTCCGGAAGCTGGGCTTTGTCTAAGATGGTCCTGTGGTGGCTTTTGATAGGGATGATAATGGCATCAGCAGCAAGGGCATTTATACCTGAAGATTTTTTCATGCATTATATGGGTGCAACATTCTTAGGTATGGTTGTTGTTTTGACATTGGCAACAATAATAGAGGTATGCTCTGAAGGATCAGCTCCGATGGCATTTGAGATCTTCAGGCAGACTGGAGCTTTCGGAAACTCATTTGTCTTCCTTATGGCAGGGGTTGCGACAGATTACACAGAGATCGGTCTGATATGGGCAAATATAGGAAAAAAAGCTGCGATATGGCTTCCAATAATAACTGTTCCACAGATCTTGCTGCTGGGATATATTTTTAATTTCTTATTATAATCTTATTACAGCCCTATTTAATCTTATTTTTCTTCAATAAGCTATATAAACAAAATAGGAATTTTTCCCTACATGAAAGATGTATATTTTTTTGAGGCATTTGAAGAAGAGGCTGAGCAGCTGAGGAGATATCTTCCTGCCGGTGTTGATGCTGGATTTACTCCTCATACCATAAGAGAGCACAGTATAAAAGAAGTTCCTGCAAAAGTAGTCAGCATAAGGACACAATCAAGGATTCCTGAAGAATGGCCTGAAGGTCTTCTTGGCATACTTACAAGATCTACAGGATATGATCATATACTCCAATATAAGGGAAGGACAGAATGCGGTTATCTTCCTTTGTACTGCAACAGGGCAGTTGCAGAGCAGGCTATGATGATGTGGATGGGCCTGTTAAGAAAGCTTCCCAGACAGATGAATCAGTTCTCTAGCTTCCATAGGGATAATATTACAGGATATGAATGCAAAGGAAAAAATATAGCTATAGTTGGTGTCGGAAATATAGGGTATGAAATCTATAAGATTGCAGTCGGGCTTGATATGGTCCCTCTTGGGGTTGATATTGATAAGAAACATAATAATATAATATACAGTACGATTGATGATGCTATTGTGGATGCAGACATAATAGTCTGCGCTATGAACCTTACAAAAAGCAACCATTCTTATTTTGATTATGAAAGATTAAAGAAAGCGAAGAAAGGCGCTATGTTTGTAAATATAGCAAGAGGAGAATTCTCTCTCTCAACAGACCTGCTTAAATTAATTGATGAAGGCCATCTTGGAGGAGTTGCACTTGATGTCTATAATAAAGAGTTTGTTCTTGGAGATAGTCTAAGGGCAGGAAACAGAGGAGCTGATCCTGAAGCTGATGCTGTTGCAGAGCTGCAGAGAAGAGACAATGTCATCCTTACCCCACATAATGCTTTTAATACAGCAGAATCTGTAGAAAGAAAATCCAAGCAGAGCATGCAGCAGATAGAAAGCTTATTAACCACAGGAAACTTTATATGGGATATTCCTGATGAATGAACTCATAAAAAAGATAGAAGAGCTGAAAAATTCTGATATAAAAAAAGAAGTAGACAGAAGGATAAGATCTTTCAATGCATTAAATAAAAAGTCAAGCAGAGAATGGTTCTCTGAGCTGTGTTTCTGCCTGCTGACAGCGAACACATCAGCTGAGATGGGGGTAAGGGTGCAGGATGAACTTGGCTGTGACGGATTTGTATGCAACAGCGAAAAAGAGATGGTAAAGAGGCTGAAGAAAGCAAGGTCAAGATTTTATAACAGAAGAGGCCATTTCATACATCTTGCTAATAGATATAAAAACATAAAGGAGATACTTAAAAAACAGGAAGATAAGAGAGAGTGGCTTGCAGAAAATATAAAAGGCATCAGCTATAAAGAGGCATCACATTTCCTTAGGAATGTAGGATTCTTTGACTATGCTATAATAGACAAACACATCTTAAGATTATTGCATGAGAACAGGCTTATCAAAAAGATCCCAGACAGCGTCAATAAAAAAAATTATCTTGAATATGAAAGGATATTGGGCGAGCTGTCAAAAAAAGTAAACCTTCCACAGGGAGAGCTGGACCTCTATCTGTGGTATACAAAAACAGGAAAGATACTGAAATGATCATTCTTCATTTATCAAATTTACCGTCGAAGAAAACTGAATTTAGATAAGTTTAAATACTTGTTCTGCTGTAATTGTGGCTATGAAATTATTGACGGAAGTCGTTAAAATTCAAAGGTGAGACAAAACGCCTAATTCTTCTTTATCACAAAATCATCATATTATTAGGTAAAGCTTGATTCAAAGATGGGGTCAAACAAAAAATAAAAATAAAAAGAGGGCGGTTGGTCAGACAGATTATCATACTCAGCTAGTAAACTAGTTGGATCAAAAAATAAGGAGATGAGAAACATGAAAGGAAAAAAGAAATAAGTTTTTTAAACTTAAAAAGGGATAATATGGGGTATATAACCTATTCATCTGACGAAGAAGATTATGGAGATGAAGATTACGGGGACTATGAGTAAAAGCCCTAAATTTTTTTATTTTTTTATTTTTTTAGAAAACTTTAAATTCTATCACTTTTAAAGCAAGTGTATGGGTTTTGAAGAAGAGATAAAAGGATTATTGAACGATTATCAAAAAGAAATCATACTGGAAGTACCTCCTGACCCAACATTAGGGGATTTTGCATTTCCGTGCTTCAGCCTGGCAAAAGAGATGAGGAAAAGCCCAGTAGAGATTGCAAAGGAGATTGCGGCAAAGATAAAACCGACAGGAAATATAGAAGCTATCAAAGCAGAAGGCCCATATATAAATTTTTTTGTCAATAAAGCTAAAAGAGCAAAGGATGTGCTTACAGCTATAAGGAATAAGAAGGCAAAATATGGCTCTTCTGGGATTGGAAAAGGAAAGAAGATTGTAATAGACTTCTCTTCACCCAATATAGCAAAGCCCTTCGGGATAGGGCATCTGAGAAGCACGATAATAGGCAATTCTTTGTATAAGGTATATTCTTTCTTAGGGTATAAATGCATAGGGATAAACCATCTTGGGGACTGGGGAACACAGTTCGGGAAACTTATAGTTGCATATAAAAGATGGGGGAGAGAGGAAGAGCTGGAAAAAGAGCCTATAAAATATCTTTTCGGACTTTATGTCAGGTTCCACAAAGAGGCTGAAAATGATGAGAAACTGGATGATGAAGCAAGATCATGGTTCAAGAAGCTGGAGGATGGAGATAAGGAGGCAACACAGCTATGGGAGACATTCAGGCAGCTTAGCCTGGATGAGTTCAAGAGGCATTACGACAAGCTGGAGATAAGATTTGATAGTTATAAAGGAGAAGCATCTTACAACAAGATACTGGATAAGACAGTCGAGGAGATAAAGTCAAAGATAAGGACAGAGATAAGCGAGGATGCTTTAATAGTCAATCTTAAAGAGCATGATATGCCTCCGTTGATGCTTAAGAAAAGTGATGAGGCAAGCACCTATGCGACTAGGGAGCTGGCAGCTGTGCTGTACAGGATTAAGAAATACAAGCCAGAGAAGATACTTTATGTTGTAGGAAGCCCGCAGCAGCTTCATTTCAACCAGGTCTTTAAGACCCTTGAGCTGATGGGTTATAAAAGAGAGATGTTTGAGCATATCAATTTCGGGCTGATCTCTTTCAAAGAAGAGAAGATGTCTACAAGAAAAGGGAACATAATATTCCTTGAAGAGGTCCTGGACAAGGCGGTAGCATTGGCAAAGAAGACAATTGAGGAGAAAAATCCAGAGCTTGAGAAAAAGGAAAGGGTTGCTGAAGAGATAGGGATAGGAGCGATAATATTTGGGGACCTCAGGAATGACAGGATAAGGGATATCATCTTTGACTGGGACAAGTTGCTGAGCTTTGAGGGAGAGACAGGGCCTTATATACAATATACACATGCAAGATGCTGCAGCGTATTAAGAAAAGCAAAAAAACTGCCTAAAAATGCTGATTTTAAGTTCCTGGTTGAGCCGGAAGAGATTGAAGTTATAAGGCTGCTGGAAGATTTCCCGAAGACCATAAAAAACTCAGCTCTTAATAATAAACCACACATAATCGCAAACTATCTGATACAGCTATGCCAGCAGTTCAATAATTTTTATCAGAAGCATACAATAATAAGCATGGACAATGAGTTCTCAGATGCAAGAGTGATACTTACAGACTGCGTAAGGACAGTCCTGAAGACAGGGCTTGAGCTTTTAGGGATAAAAGCTCCCGAAGAGATGTAATCAATATATAATAAAACAACCCATCATAAAAAACCCTATTTTCCAAAAAGCTTTTAAATTCTTCAGAATTGCTTTTTCTATGTGCGTGCGAACTCACTATGTTCGTTCGCTGTCACGGGCCCATAGCTCAGCCTGGTTAGACTTACTTTATGTAAGGACTAAAGCGATTGCCTCTTAATCTCTTAAGGGCAAGCAATAGGCCGGGGGTTCAAATCCCCTTGGGCCCGCCATTTTTTCTGCAAAACGTTTTTATACAAGTTATCCATATCCTATGAATCATGTTGATGTTCAGCAAGAATATAACTAAAGGTGAGAAGATCAAGATTATATTTTCATACATACTTCGTTTTACTATACTCCTTGCTATAATAGGATCAATAATCAATAGTAACTGGATGGCATTATTCGTCAGCTCTCTGGCACTGGTATTGACTTTTCTTCCAGTGATAATAGAGAGAAATATGAAGATAGATCTTCCTGCTGAATTTGAGATATTGATAATTCTATTTATCTATGCTTCCTTGTTTTTAGGGGAGATACACAACTATTACACATTATTCTGGTGGTGGGACATCATCCTGCATATAGGGTCAGGAATAGCGCTTGGATTTTTAGGATTCCTGCTTATGTTTATGCTTTATGAAGAGAATAAGATCAGGGCAAAACCAGTAACTATTGTATTGTTTTCATTCTGTTTTGCGCTTGCTGCAGGAGCGATGTGGGAGATATTCGAATTCAGCATTGATAATATATTCGGCCAGGATATGCAGAAATCTGGGCTTGTTGACACAATGTGGGATCTTATTGTTGATGCTGGAGGAGCATTGTTCACTTCAATCATAGGTTTCATATATCTTAAAGGAGGAAAAACGAGGTTGTTCGACAGGTTCCTGAAACGATTCATAGAAAAAAACCCAAATCTGTTCAAAAGGTAAGAAGAATCTAAGAAATAAGACTAATGCATAAAATCTTTTATTCAGGCGGTTCTTCAGAACTTGACTCTTCAGACTCCACTTCATCAACTTCTTCATCTTCTAGCTTAGTAAGCTCCTCTCCTTCAAGCTCTTCAGGAGCTGCACCTTCAACTTTTGCAGCTATAGGGTGCCTTCCTACATCTTCGGTAAATTCAGGCTTTCTCCTAAATATCTCGAGCGGAATAACCCCTTCCTCAAACTCCATCTTGGCAATCTCTATAGGGTTATATCTTATATCCTCAAGCTTTTTATCATCCAGTTTTATCAGAAACGGAGCACCCATGGCTATCTGGAGCGATCTTGCTCCGATCATCCTGGCTTTTTCATACTTGGTGAAGCTTTCCTTTTTTTCCATCTTTAGGCTGGGAAAATACCCTTCTTTTTAAATGTTATGGTTGTTATGCTGCCAATAAGCTGTTTTCTACAATTAGGGCAACATTTATAAAGCCCCATCTATCCTACCGACTATTATGAAATTCACCAAAATGCATGTGAACGGAAACGATTTTGTGATACTTGATGCTATAAACGGACAGGTTCCAGAAGATTATGAAGAAGCCGCAAAAGAGATATGCAACAGGAACCTCGGGGTAGGATGCAATGCTATAGCAGTCATATTAAACAGCCAAAAAGCAGATTTTCTTGTCAGGGTATTCAAAGAGAACAGCTCAGAGCCAAGGATAAGCGCAAATGCGATACTTTGCGCATCCAGATATGCTTATGATAACAAGATTGCAGAGAAGAAAGCGATAAAAGTAGAGACAAGAGCGAAGATAGTTAACGTAAACATAGAAGATGATAATATCTCAGCAGATATAGGGGAGCCTGATCTCGAGACTAAAAAGATCCCGTCAACAATAAATAAGACTAGGTTTGTCAACGAACAGCTTAAGCTCAAAGACAGGATAATAAGGGCGACATGCATGTCATTAGGAAATCCTCACTGTATAGTTTTTGTGGATAAATTAGCAAAATACAATATATGGGAAGAAGGCCCTGTAATAGGCAAACATGAAGAGTTTCCAAGGGGAACAAATGTCGAGTTTGTCCAGGTCCTTAATGATAAAGAGATACAGGTAAGAGTTTGGGAAAGGGGAGGAGTAGGAGAAAAGTTAAGCTGCGGAACAGGAGCCTGCGCAGCTGTAGTTGCCTGTGTCCTGAACAAAAAGACAGGAAGGAAATTAACAATACATACAAAAGGAGGAGATGTTGAGGCAGAGTGGAGAGAGAAGGATAATCATCTTATAGTCAAGGCAAAACCAGAATATGTTTTTGAGGGTGATATTAAATATGGCTGAGAAGATAATGCACTGGGCTGATGCTACAGCTCAAAAGATAATCAGTTCCAAAGGAGACAAGGAGATTTATGTATGCGCTTCAGGAATATCTCCAAGCGGAACTGTACATTTTGGCAACTTCAGAGAGCTTATCACTTCAGATTTGGTCGTCAAGGCATTAGAGCATGCAGGCAAGAAGGTTCGCTTTATATACAGCTGGGATGATTATGACAGGTTCAGGAAGGTCCCTGGGAACATAACAAAAGAATGGGAGAAATTTATAGGAATGCCTTATTCTGATATCCCTGATCCGTTCAAATGCCATAGAAGCTATGGAGAACATTTTGAAAAACAATTTGAAGACTCGATCAAGGAACTTGGTTTTAGGCTGGAATTCATAAGACAGAATGAAAGATATAAAAAATGTGTTTATGCTGATGAGATAAGAAAAGCGATGAACGAAAGAAAAAAGATCATAGAGATACTTGACAAATACAGGAAAGAGCCTCTTGAGGAAGACTGGACCCCTCTGCTGATATACTGCGAGAAATGCGGAAAAGATGATACAACACTGGTGGATTATGACGGAGAATATACTATTGAGTATGACTGCAGATGTGGATATCATAATAAAGCCAATTTCAAAGAGAAAGGCATAGTAAAACTGTCATGGAGAGTTGACTGGCCGATGAGATGGTTCTATGAGAAAGTGGATTTTGAGCCAGGAGGAAAGGATCATTCTACACCAGGAAGCTCAAGGACAACTGGAAAAGAGATCGTTGAGCAGGTATGGAAGATGGATGCTCCGATATATCAGATGTATGATTTTATAATACTTAAGGGGATGGGGGGAAAGATGAGCGGAAGCTCAGGAAACACGATATCTGTAGCTGAGGTGCTTGAGATATACGAGCCTGAGATAGTAAGATATATGTTTGCAGGTACAAGGCCTAATGCAGAGTTTGCTGTGAGCTTTGACCTTGATGTACTGAAAGTATATGAAGATTTTGACAAATGCGAGAGGATATATTTCAACAGGGATGAAGCAAAGGATGAGAAGGAATATTTCAAGCAGAAAAGGATATACGAGCTTTCTGCAACAAAAAAAATCCCTGAAAAACTTCCATATCAGCCGAGCTTCAGGCATCTATGCAATATCCTGCAGATATATAATGAGAATATTGATGATGCGGCAGAACATTATAAAGATGAGCTGAAGACAGAAGATGATGAGAAAAGATTCAGGCTAAGGGCAAAATGCTGCATAAACTGGCTGAACAAATACGCTCCAAAAGATATGAAGTTCAGGGTGCAGACAAATGTCCCTGAGAAACATGGCCTGGATGAAAGACAGATCAAAGCTCTTAAAAAGGTTGCTGAGATCATTGATAATATTAATAATGATGAAAAACTGCATGAGGCATTTTATAGCATATGCAAGGATATTGATTTGGATATAAAAGATTTTTTCAAAGCAGCATATAAGATATTGATAGACAAAGAGAAAGGGCCAAGGCTGGCTAACTTTATGCTTACAATAGGCAAGAGAAAGGTAAAGAGCCTTATTGGGCAACTTTAATCACTCTAAAAGAGATAAATTTTTATAGTATAATCCTAAAAGAATGTTCTGATGGGAAATAAAGAGATAAAGCCAAGAGGAGAGATCCCGAAGCATATAATGGAAGGAGTTCTTAGCGGGATTGAAAGGGGTCAGCCTAAAACAGAGCATAAAGAAGAGATGATGACAACACAGATACCGAAAGCAGAGCCCGCAAAGAAGGTTCCTAAGGTAGAAGCTTATTATGAGGAAACAAGGATATCCAAACCTAAGAAATCAAAGGACTTTAAAGGGGATTCAGTAGATCCTGAAAAACTGCAGAAGCTGCTTGATAAAGCAAATACAAAGGAGCAGAAAAAGGGAAAAATATTAGAAGGCACAATGCAGCCGAAAAGCATAACAGAGAAGAAGCTTGAGGCAATACAGAAGATACTAAGTATCAAGGAAACAGAAGGAGGAGAGCTAAAAATAGAGCCAATAGACTGGAAAAATTCTGGGTCTAAAATAGCACAGAAACAATCTATTGGACAGGAAGATGAAATTAAAAAAGGAAAATCATTTTTTCCCAAAATAAATTTTAAGAACGTGAAATCTGCTTTACCTTATATTATCCTGATTTTACTTGTCGTCATAGTATCTTATTCTATAATCCAATTTGGAAATGTTACAGGCAATGCTGTAAGCGATGATATAAACGGAGAGTATAATCACACAGGAAAT
>Ga0172365_10003672_pt1 | contig 11395 bp, 18 predicted proteins | sample LakKivSesite48cm_FD_114535 | JGI IMG/M metagenome (GOLD analysis project Ga0172365, IMG submission 114535) | Sediment microbial communities from Lake Kivu, Rwanda - Sediment site 48cm | ecosystem: Environmental > Aquatic > Freshwater > Lake > Sediment | place: Rwanda: Western Province, Lake... | reverse complement strand
TTTTAACTGTTTAAGAACTTTATTCATCTCTTCTTTTGAAGGTATTTTTGTGAAACCGTTAATAACCGCAGAAATCTGGTGTATAGCCCTGCCTGCAGTAACCTCTGCTATGTCATTCCCAAGTTTCTTCATCCTCAAAGCATTCTTTACCTCCTTGGGATGCTTTTCAGCCATGGGAATAATGCTTTCAAACCCCAGATAATCTGGTAGCGCAAGACAGTATAGGTGTAGCACATGGCTCTGGATATACTCACCCATGATAGCAAGCTCCCTCAGTTTCCTTGTTTGCTCACTGACATTAATACCAAGTGCATCCTCAACAGCCTTCAGTGAACTTACAGTATGACTTGCTGAGCATATTGCGCAAACCCTGCAGGCAAGGTGTGTTACCTCATCATATCTCCTGTTCCTCAGCCATGCCTCAAACAGACGTGCGCCTTCAGTTACCTGCATCTCAACTTTCTCAATTTTTTTATTCTTAACGTCAACAACAAGCCTTCCATGCCCTTCAACCCTTGTGATGTGATGAATATCTATGTTCATTATTTCGCCTCCTGAAACTCCTCAACTGAGTTGAAACGATTATGCATACGTTGATTTTTTTCGTTAATGTCTTCGTTTGTTTTCATCGTAACATCATTGTTGAGGAGTTTCACCTGAAATTCTTTTGCTCCTGATGTGAACATCCTGAATCTTCTTATCAGATCAACAGGGTCAACACCTTTTTCTTTCATCAAATCTGCCTGTGATGATATGTTTGCTTCCTCAACAGGCCCCCTGCACCCCTCACATGGATATTCATTGCTAGGGCATTTTGCATTACATCCCGCGAGACTAACAGGACCTAGGCACATTATTCCTCTTTCAAGAAGACAGATGTTTTCCTTCATTTTGCACTCAACACAAACAGGGTATGTTTTCAGGACAGGCTTTTTTCCTATAAGCATGGATTTAACAAATTCAACAAACTCATTCTTATCCATGGGGCAGCCTGGTAAAATGTAATCAACTTTCACATAACTGCTTAATGGTTTCGTATCAGGTGATGAATAAATCATTTTTTTGTCATTATAAACAATTCTCCAAGGTTTTTCCATAAAGTTTTGCAGATACTGCACGCCACCATGGCAGGCGCAGCTTCCAATCGCAACCAATACTTTACTTTTCTCCCTGATTTTTTTCAGTTCATCTACCTGATAACTCATTATTGAACCTTCAACAAAGCTTATATCAAAAGGGCCATCAGAGTTTTCAGATTTTGCCATTCTGAAGTTCACAACATCAACCATGGAGAATAAATCCAATAATATATCTTCAAGGTTCAAGATTTCAAGCTGACAGCCCGCGCATCCTGTAAAACCAAAAATACCGATTATTGGTTTCATTATAATGCCTCCGGTAATTCCTTTATCTGCTTGTATGTGAAAACAGGTCCGTCAATGCAAACATATTTTCCACCAATGTTGCAGTGACCACATTTACCTATCCCGCACTGCATCTTCCTCTCAAGTGTTGTAATTATATTTTCATCCTTGAAACCAAGTTTAACCAGATCCTTTATCACAAATTTTATCATAATTGGGGGACCGCAGACAAATGCGACAGTATCTTTCAATTCACCTTTTATGTTTGTAAGAAGTGTTCCAACAACGCCAATATTTCCTCTCCATCTAAAATCCCCTTTATCAACGGTTGTGAGAACCTTAATCTTTTCACCCCATTCTTTAAGTTCATCTGTAAAAATCATATCCTCTGGTGTTCTTGCACCATAAAGAACTTGGATTTTACCAAACTCATTTCTATGTGCAAGTGTCTCATTAATGAGACTTCGTAACGGTGCAAGTCCTATCCCGCCAGCAACAAACAAAATATCCTTATTTTTTATTTCATCAAAAGGAAAACTATTCCCATACGGTCCTCTGACATAAACAGTATCCTTTTTTTTCATATGATGCAGTTTGTTTGTAGCATTCCCCATATTTTTTATGCAGAGTTCAAAATAACCTTTTGCTGATGGTGATGATGTTATGGATATGGGTGCTTCACCAAAACCGAAAACACCTATTTCAATAAACTGTCCTGGTTTGTATTTGAATTTTTTCTGAGCCTTTTTGTCTTTGAAACTTATTTTGAAAAGTTTTGTATCATAAGTTAGCTCCTTGACATCATCAACCACAGCCAAATTTGGAATATATGGATTATCCATTTTTTACCCACCCCTAAGTTTTTCCATAACCTCTGTTATGTCTATGTCAACAGGACATTCTCTGATGCATCTCCCACATCCCACACAGGCAAATGAAGAATACTTGTCCATAAAATACAGCATTTTATGGTACATGAACTGCTGAACCCTTGCAGACCTTTTACCCCGAAAATTATGTCCTCCTGCAACCCTTGCGAAGTCAACAAGCTGGCAGCTATCCCAAACCCTGTTTCTTTCACCTTTTTTTAATGTGAGCTCAACAATGTCTTTCACAGAATAACAGTAGCAGGTTGGGCAGACCATTGTACAGCTGCCACAGCTCAGGCATTTATCACCGAGTTCATCCCATAGTTTATCATCAAATTTTTCACTTAGGATTTTATCAAGTTTTTCAATGTTCATTTTTCTTTTAAAGTTTTTCTTTATTGTTATTTTTTCATTTTTATCTGCATTTTCAAAAAGTTTACCTTTCACAATTCCTTCACCTTTTTTACTGCCCGTTTCAACAAAATAATAATCACCGATATCCATGAGCAGAACATCATATTTTTTTGGCTTATCAGAACCCATGGATTCGCAGAAGCAATACTCATTTGCCTCCCTGCAGTCAATACATACAAAAACAGAATTCTCCCTTTTCTTTATGTAATAAGAATCCTTATACTCATCATATTCAACCTTATCCAATAAATCAATTGCGTTCAAATCACAGGAATGAATACCAAAAAAAATTGTTTTTTTATTATTTTCAGGTATGCTTATTTTACTATTATCAAATTTCATCATAGTTTCTATTTGAGGCAGAAGAAACTTTTTTGGTGGAAGAATTGTTGTGTCGTAGTCGAGAATGACCTCCTCAGGATTTTTTATTTTCTCAAAAACAAATCTTTCCTCCTTTCTCACAGGTGCTACAACCTCATAATCCTTCATCAGTGTTTCAACGATTTTTACTATATTTTCCTTTTTTATCTTTCTGAACATTTGCCACACCCTAAGATTAATCTGTTATTGTTTTGTTCAAGCATTAATTTTTTGGTTTCTATTCTTTTCTTATGTATCTATCTATTGTGGTTGCCGCCTTTTTACCCATACCCATTGCTGATATGACTGTTGCAGCACCAGTTGCAATATCACCACCTGCAAAAACGCCTTTTACTGATGTTCTGCCATCATCATCCGCGATGATGTTTCCGTGTTTGCCTACTTCAAGTCCTTTCATCGTCTTTGGCACAAGAGGATTTGGACTCTGACCTATCGCAACTATAACAGTATCAACATCCATAGTGAATTCTGAGCCTTTAACAGGAACAGGTTTTCTTCTTCCACTTTCATCAGGCTCACCAAGTTTCATTTGAATGCATTCCATCTTTTTCACAAATCCCTGCTCATCACCAAAAATTTTTACCGGGTTTGTAAGAAGCATGAACTTACCCCCTTCCTCTTTTGCATGCTCAACCTCTTCTTTTCTCGCTGGCATCTCCTTCTCAGACCTCCTGTAAACAATGAGTGATTCCTCAGCACCGAGACGCAGTGCTGTTCTTGCCGAGTCCATCGCAACATTGCCTGCACCCACTACAGCAACCCTTTTACCAACCCTTACAGGGGTGTCATATTCAGGGAACCTATAGGCATTCATGAGATTCACCCTTGTTAGAAACTCGTTCGCTGAATAAACACCGTTCAGGTTTTCACCAGGGATGTGCATGAACATTGGTAATCCTGCACCTGTTCCAATAAAAACTGCATCAAAATCTTTCCGCAGTTCGTCCACCCCGATGCTTTTTCCCACAACCATGTCAGGGTAGATTTCAACACCAAGATGTTTCACATAATCTATTTCTGCCTCTACTACTGCTTTCGGCATCCTGAACTCCGGTATCCCGTACATTAATACACCCCCTGTTTTATGCAATGACTCAAAAACTGTTACACTATGCCCAAGTTTTGCAAGGTCTGCTGCGCATGTTAATCCTGCTGGTCCTGAGCCAATAACCGCTATTTTTTTTCCGGTAGGGGCAACCTTCTGAGGGGGTTTAACACCCTTTTTTCTTTCCCAATCTGCAGCAAAGCGTTCAAGTCTTCCAATTGCCACAGGCTCACCTTTTTTTCCTGAAACACATAACTCCTCACACTGGGTTTCCTGCGGGCATACCCTTCCACAAATTGCTGGTAAAGAGTTTTTTTCCTTTATTTTACTGATTGCTTCATCAAATTTTCTTTCTTTGATAAAAGAAATGAAACTTGGTATGTCTATTTCCACAGGGCAGCCTTTAACACAAACTGGTTTTTTGCATGCCAGACACCTGCCTGCCTCCTTAACAGCGTCTTCTTCATCGTAGCCGAGTGCCACCTCATTAAAGTTTTTTATTCTTTCCTTTGGTTCCTGCTCAGGCATGGGTGTTTTCTTTTTCTCCATAATTCAGGCCCCCTTAAAACGCTTTAACGCCTTTTTTTCCTCATCCAGATACATTTTTTGTCTGGACATAAGTAAATCAAAATCAACCATGTGCGCATCAAACTCAGGACCGTCAACGCAGGCAAATCTTGTTTCCTCCCCTATTTTGCATCTGCATGCACCACACATCCCTGTACCATCAACCATGACTGAGTTTAAACTCGCAACCGTTTTCACCTTGTAGGGCAGGGTTGTTTTTGCTACAAACTTCATCATGACAGGAGGACCTATTGCCACAACCCTGTCAATTTTTTCTGAATCCAAAATTTCCTTCAAAGGTGCTGTAACGACTGCTTTCCTCCCATAACTTCCATCGTCTGTTGTAACACTGAGCTCATCACTAACATTTCTCATTTTTTCCTCCCAGAAAAGAAGGTTTTTGCTCCTTGCACCAATGATGGAGATTACCCTGTTTCCTTTTTCTTTCAGGGCCCTTGCGATTGGATAAATTGGTGCAATGCCAACACCACCGCCTACGCATATTATTTTTCCAAATTTTTCAATTTCTGATGGGTTCCCGAGAGGTCCTATGAAATCAAGTAAAGAATCACCGGCTTTCATTTCACCAAGTTGAAACGTTGTTTTTCCAACTTCCTGCACAACAATAGTAATCACCCCTCTGTTTCTGTCAAAGTCTGCTATTGTGAGAGGGATTCTTTCCCCTTTTTCATCCAATCTTAAAATCACAAACTGTCCTGGAAGACATTTTTTTGCAATCAACTTTGCTTCTATATCAAAAAGTTTTGTGTTTTCAGCAAGGTTTTCTTTCCTGATTATTTTGAACATGCTTTTCGATATGGTTTTGTGAAATATTAAATATTGCCACAACCATGCATAAAACATGCTACATTTTGGCCCTGCAGGCATACCAGATTCCTCACCGAAAAGAGACACAATTTCTGGTATAAAAAGGGTTGCAGAAATTGGGTTAAATGCTATGGAGGTTGAATTCGTCAGAGGCGTAAGAATGAACCCGAGGACTGCTGAAGAGGCTGGAAAAATCGCAAAAGAACTAAACATTCTACTTAGCGCACATGCCCCTTATTTCATAAACCTTGCATCCGAGGATGAGAAAAAAAGAGAGAAAGGCATAGAATTTATAACAGATACTGCAAGGATTGCTGATGCACTCGGCGCAAAAACAGTTGTTTTCCATCCAGGATATTATTACAAAAAAGATAAAAACAAAACATTTTCTTTAATGATTGAAAATATAAAAAAGGCAAAAAAGATTGTTGAGGAAAACAAATGGGATGTGGTACTTGCGCCTGAAACAATGGGCAGGCAGGCAGCCTTCGGCAGTCTTGATGAGATAATAAAAATTTGTGAGGAAGCAGATGTTGTTCCAGCAGTTGATTTTGCGCACATTCATGCAAGAGGAAACGGGTGTTTAAAAACAAAAAATGATTTTGGGGAAATATTTGACAGATTAGAAAAACTGGGATTAAAAAATTTTCATATGCATTTCACAGGTGTTGAATACAAAAATGGGAATGAAAAAAAACATCTGATTCTTGAAGATGGAGACCTAGATTTCTCATTGCTTGCATCAGAACTTGCTGAAAGAAAAATAAATGGAACGCTTATCAGCGAATCACCAAACCTTGAGGTTGATGCACTGCACATGAAAAAGGTTTATGAAAGGACGAAATAAACTTTTTAAAGGTATTTTTCCAGTTTTTCTTCCAACCGCTCTTTTGGTAATGCACCAACAACTGTTTCCATCAGTGCTTTGTTCTTGAATATAAGGAGTGTTGGTATGCTCATTATGCCGTATTTTGCTGGTATTACCATGTTTTCATCCACATTCAGTTTTCCAAAAACTATTTTTCCTTTGTATTCCTCTGATAGCGCATCAATCACAGCCCCCATCATCCTGCACGGCATACACCAGTCAGCATAGCAGTCCACAACAACCACAGGGTTGACGCTGACAAAAGAATCAAATGATTCATCTGTTATTTTATCCGCCATCTTTATTCACCAATAATCTGAACAATGATTTCCCTTTTCCTTTTCCTTACATCAAGTTCTACAAAAACAATCTGCTGCCATGTACCCAATGTTAAATTTCCATTTTTTATTGGTATGGTGAGACCAGGGCCTATTACAGATGCCCTTACGTGCGAGTGTCCGTTTCCGTCATGCCATGTTTCGTGATGCTTGTACCCAATATTTTTTGGGAAAAGTCTTTCCAGTGCCACTGGTAAATCCTGCAGAAGACCAGGCTCATATTCCATTGTTGTGATTGCGCCTGTTGAGCCAGGAACAAAAACACATCCTATGCCGTTTTTTATTCCTGATTTTTTAACTGCATTGGCAACATTATCTGTAATATTTATTATCTCAATCTCACCTTTCGTGTTGAAGGAAATTGTTTCAGAGTAATTCATTTATCATCATCCTTCCTCTTTCTTCTCTTTCTCATTTAATTCCTCTTTTTTCCTCTTTTTTTCCTCCTCCAGTTTCTCCTCTTTTTTCCTTTCTTCCTCCTTTATTTTTTTCCCATAACCCAATCTTATTCTTTCCAGACGCCTGATTCTACCTCTTAGCGCATCTGCCTTTGCGGAGTATTTTCTTTTCAACCTTTCCCTTTCCGCTTTTGTGATTTTATGTGTGTCACATTTTTTATTTATTTCCCCTATTTTTTTCTCAATTTTCTCAATGCCTTTCTGTGTTTTTTCAATCCTTTTTGTGATTTTTTCAATTTTCACCATAACCCATGTATTAATTTCTTTCCATAAAAAACCTTTTGTGAGTAGATATGGAAACGGTATTTTCCCTAACCCCTGACTAGACCACTAACTACTTGCTTTCTTTTTTTATTCCTTCAACTCTTCGTATGTTTTTGATAAAACAATTTTATCGGTTACAGATTTTATTTCAGAAGAACCCAGCCTCAGTCTCCTTTTTAATGTTCCATGATGGATCAGTACTTTTTCCATTTTCCAGTACTCCGGCTTGGTTGCTATAACAACATCATACATTTTTCCAATTTCTTTCTCATCAGATGAAAATACTTTTTTTCTCATCAGGTCATTTACACTTATATATCCGGTTGTTGGTTTAGACGCTGAGTGTGCTTCCACCTCTATGACCACCTTTTTTTTGTTGTCATCCACATTTTTGACTGCATCAAAATCGTACCATATGATTTTCTTAAAAAGTCCTGGAGAAACACCAACCTCTTTTATGTTCCAGTCCTTTATGTGAACGACCACATCCTTGGCTTTCCCTATTTTGTCACCCAATGGTGTTGTAACCCCATATTTTTTTAGTTCTGAGTACAGCATTTTCTCATCCTCCTCCTATTATCTTGTCATTTCCAGGTGCCCACAGTAAGGGCACTCCTTTTCATAGTTTTTGAACAGCCCACATTCAGGACAGAAATCTGATCCAAATCTGTATTCCCTAACCTCACCGTCCTTGTTGAATAGTTTTGCTGTCAGTTCTGTCATCTTCTTGGGATGCTCAATATTTTTTTTCACCTTGTATACCTCTTTCCTTAATGTTTCAATATCTATGTCCACATTCTTTGTTCTGAGGAAGTATCTGAGCTCCTCCAACCTTGAGTCAAGCTCTTCCTGTGCAAGCACATAGCTTACAAGTGCTCCCTCAATATCGTTCTTCATTTTTTCTTTCCACCCAGCTTTGCAACCCTTCTTTCCAGGTCTGTTACTTTTGCATCAATATCCAGTGTGAAGGTATCCAAGTCCCTCAGTTTTTCAGTCATTAGTTTGTATCTTTCTTCATAATGGGCTATGTCTGTTTTTGTAACCAGCTCATATTCTGCGATGTAGTCATTAAAATTTTCGTCAAGATACCGTTCAATCCTTCCGTCCCACAGTCTCCTGTGATAAACTGGTTTCTCCACAACCTCTTCCCTGTGAAAGAATTTTTTCACCTTCTCAAAGAATCCGACACCCTCATACGCTTCCGGGGTTTCCATAACAACTTCTTCCATTTTCATCTCCCTCCTATGTTTTTAAATATTCCACTTTCATATCTTTTTATCTTATCCAGCGTCCTTGAAAGCCTGCTCAGGTCAGCACCCCTCTCAAGTCTGTTCGTTCTTTCCTCCACTTCATCCATCATTGCCAGGGTTCTCCTTGACAAGACAGCATTGTCTGCCCTGACGGAATCTATTTTCTTTCTCTCATTGTCTGTTAAAACCATTGATGCATTTTTTAGTCCTTCAAGGTATGCCCTTTTAGACATTATCTCAAGTTTTTTAGAGTCCAGTCCTATCTCAGCCATTCTTGCAGATGTTCCTGATGTTTTGACCTTTGTTATGGTTCTTCCTATTGTAATAATCACTATCAGGATTGCTATCAGGACTGCTAGAAGGATTAGGTTTGAGGCTATTGCTTCCAGGACCTGGCTGATTATATTCATTTTTACGCTCTCTCCATTTTGCCGACCGTCATCTCTAACTTGTCTAATCTTGGGTCAAATATTTTCCTGAAGTTTTTAATCTTCTCAATATCCTTTCCAACCGCACCCAATCTCTTTGTTATATCATTGCACCATGTCTTTACCTCTGTTCTGTTCATTATGTCCCATTCTCTTACGATGTCCTTAAAATGCTCATCAAAATATAGTTGGACATGGCTCGGTACTGGCTTTATTTCTTTCCTGATTGTTTTATACGACCAGTATAAGACCAGCAGTACCATTATTAGTATTCCACAAAACAGAAACCCATATAGAAAACCTATATCCATTTTTTCACCCCTTTATCCCATGTTTATATTCAAGTCTTTCTATTCTCCCTTCAACATCCTCTACCCTTTGCTGGGTTGAGTTTTTCCACGACCCTAGCTCCTCAACATCCCCTTCATATAACTCAAACTTTTCATCTACCTCTGAGATATCCCTTTTTGTTGCAAGCCTGTACTCATCCATAAGTTCCGGCAGATGTTCGCTGAGGTATAAGTCAACCTTTTTACCTATTGAAAGAGGATGTATTCTGAACACAGACTTAATCCGCTCCCCCGCACCCAAGTTTTTCATCATATTCACCTCTTTAATGATAAGGGCATAAAGGTTATATAGACTTTTCGCTATCGAAAAAATTATAATCAATTAAACAATACGATACTGTGTGAAAAAGGATATCTATGCTGAGGTTATGAGCAGAATCACTAAAATCAGGGAGCAGGGTGAGCCTCCGAAATCCGATTTATTCTCATTTGATTCATTTGTTTGCGACCTTTGCAAGGGGGTTATAGTTAGGTCAGAGATTCTTCAATGCCCATTTTGTGGCAGGTGGGTCTGCAGGGAGAAATGCTGGCATCAAACAGTCATGGCGTGTACATCCTGCTCTTCTGTAATCAAATTGTGTAAGGAGTCAAAGAAAATAGCTCTGAAAGAAAAAATAAATAGAAAGGTAAAACCAAAATCATTGTTAAAAATAATTAAAAAGAGGAAGGGCAGGAAATGAAAAAGGATATTGATGATGTGTATGAAGGTCTGAGATGGTCAGAAAGACTGGAGAAGGTAAATCACAAAAAAGGTGAAAGCAGGAGCGCACTCAAAATTGTCAGAGGAGTACTTGTCGCTTTTGCTTCATATATTATACTTGTTTTGGCATTTGACATTTTGAACAACATTCTATACTCACTTTCAAAAGGCACAAAATATTTTGCAAACTGCTGGTTTTACCTTATATTCCCATCCATATTTCTGGGAATTGCCTTTATGTTATTTCCTGTCAGGGAATGATTGTGTCTTATTTTTTTGCGGCTTTTTTCACCAGTTTTTTGCTAAGTTTCTTTTTGAGTTCTGTTGCCCTTTTTTTTATCCTTCTGCCAGCAATTTTTCCGCTTTTCTTTAACTCTTCAATTTTCTTTTTTGCGGTTTCCTTCACTAGTATGTGCCTTATTACCTCTACTTTGTCATTCTCTTCTACAGAGAGTTTCTTTATGTCGCCTTCCCTTAGTGAAATACTATTTTTTCCTATTATCTTATCTGGCACTGCCTTGGCTATAACCCATTTTTTTCCTTTCCATGCCTCAATCATTCCACCAGACTTAATGCCCAGTTTAGCGGCTATGTCCTTATGTATCCTGACGATACCAGCACCTGCAATCCTGCTTTTTTTCACAATCAACTCAGTCTTCTCCCCCATGTTATCACCAGAAACAGATAGCACTTAAATGAATTTATAATTATCGGTGCAGGCAAGCAGCTGGGGGCTATGGAACAATCCCTGAGCCCTGACTGCTAACTACTGATTTTAACAGAAATAATCTTATATCTATAACTATTTATATGGTTGGGGCGGGTGACAGAGCGGCGATGTGACCGACTGCAGCAGCCCTTTCTTTTCTCTTGAAAGAGAAAAGAAAGCGACTGGCGGAAAGAAAAGAGAAATGGCAGATTGCCCCTAAGGCAATCTGCCTAAGCCAATTGCATAGCAATTGGCTGTTTCTCTTTCTTTTTCGCCAGTCATTTTTCTTTCTCTCTTAGAGAAAGAAAAAGGCTGTGGGGATCGGTTTTAAGGGGGTTCAACTCCTCCCCCGCCCATTTTTGCGAACGAGCGTAGCGAGTGAGCAAAATATTTCGGAATTTACAAAGTAAATTCCTCATATCTGCTCATATGCATTCGCAGAATACGAGGAATGCGAAGCATTCCGAAGTATTTTCAAAAATTGCGCAGCAATTTTTGAATGAACAAACGAGCATTAGCGAGTGAGCAAAATATTTCGGAATTTACAAAGTAAATTCCTCAT
>Ga0172365_10003671_pt1 | contig 11395 bp, 10 predicted proteins | sample LakKivSesite48cm_FD_114535 | JGI IMG/M metagenome (GOLD analysis project Ga0172365, IMG submission 114535) | Sediment microbial communities from Lake Kivu, Rwanda - Sediment site 48cm | ecosystem: Environmental > Aquatic > Freshwater > Lake > Sediment | place: Rwanda: Western Province, Lake... | reverse complement strand
TCGAATTCTTTTTTATCCAAAGAATTTGTCATTTCTACAACCTCTTCAGACTGTAGAAATTTAAAGAAATTTACTTCATAATCCATTTTTTTGTAATATTAGCTTTAGTTACCCTTTCCAGGAATCCCAGGATACATTTTTTTCAAGGCCTTTTTGTCAGTCATGATACGCTTAGCAGCCGTTGCCGGGCTAAGATTTGCATTCGCTCCCTGACGCATTGATGAAACTTTTTTAGCAACACCTGCAGCAGCCTTCATGCCAGCTTTAGCAGCACCTGCAGCGGCCTTCATGCCAGGTATAGCCTTTTTCATCACTTTCATGCCGATAGCAACGCCTGGTACCGCTGTAAACATGGCAGCCTTAACTGCCTTTTTTAACAAACCTTTTTTGTCCATATTTTTATTGTAAAGAAGTTGCCCTTCTTTGAAGAGCCGCTTCTGGATTAGAATTATCAGCAAGTCTTACATCAGTATTAACAGCCCCTCCCCTGTTAAGTCCTCTTGGATTAGCCCCGCCTGGAACACCTTTAACTGTCGGAGGCATAGAAGCACCTCTTAATAAATCGATTGGCAAGCTGGCTTCAGAAAACTGTCCACCAGGCCTAGAAACTGTCTCTCCTTCCTTTCTAAGCATTCCCAAGGCCTCAGTTAAGACCTCTGGAGGGATGCTTCCACCAGCATCGATTGGAGCCCCTTCTTCCATTCCTTCTTCCGTACCTTCCTCGGGAGCTGCTTCTGGCTGACCTTCCATACCTGGCATTCCTGGCATCATTTCACCAGGCATCGGAGGCATTTCTCCTTCTCCTTCACCCTTAGAAACTGAATCAACACTCCAATTAAAGTCATGCAAAACTTTAGAAACAAGCTTCTTAGGATCTACCCATGGCTGAGTTATAAGCAACTGGAACAAGTCCATATCCTGCTTCTTCTTTATATCGTTCTGACCAGCGAAAGATGGCAAGACCGTAGCTATATAATCAAACTTTCCAGAAAAATCGTCTTTTTCAATCAATGGATATTCAACCGAGCCACCATCACCGGTTACTCTAATTGTAAATTTCTTGTTGAAGAACTGGCGATACATATCCATCCAATATCTCATTATATCTGAATAGCTTTCTCCGAGATGATTAACGAACAGTCTAACTCTTTCCAACGTAGATTCTCTCAAGTGTCTAACCTCGGTAGCGCTGCCAGCTCCACCTCCAGCTCCCATCGAAAAATCATCAACACCAGAAGAATAACGTAAGTCATTCTTCAAAAGTTCTTCTTCCCTATAAGCACTTGGCTTAACATCAGAAAACTGAACCTCTCTAACCCCGCTAGGATCTGGTGTCCAAATTATTCCGAATGGCCTCACAACTAGATCGTTCTTGTTGATATTAGATAATGGATTAACAATCCACATCTTATGTATCCCAAGGGTAGCAGCATCAAGTCTCTGATTCTTAATAAGATTAAGCATCAATTGAGGATTCTCTAACAACAATGGTAATCCAATTCCTTCAAACTCTCCTGGAAGCTTTAAATATGGAACTTCAATAAAGGGAGTCTCTTTAAAGTCATAAGGAAAAGGAATTGAAGCTCCTTTAAGAATAGGAACGTGTCCAGCTCCAACGATTACACCAAATTGATCATCAAGCGGTCTTAACCACTCAAAAACCTCATACATCTTAATGTCAGCATTGGAGGCATCGTTATACGAATCTCCAGAGGCATATGCCTCTTTAGCTCCCTTATAAACTGATTCCTGAACTGTTTTTATTTCAGTTCTTATTTTTCCAAAATCTTCTAAATCTCCTGAACCAGACTTAAACGCTGCAAGCAACCTCTTCTTGTCGGCGTAAGGATATTTTTTCTTTACATCTTCAGCTGACAAAATCAATCTCTTTATCCAATATTGTTTAGATTTTCTTTCTACGTTGTGCCAGTCATATAGCAAAGAATAGTTATCTACGTGATCAGCGCATGGTCCATCATATCTAACTATTTCTTTGTCTTTATAAACAAGCTTCTTGTCATAAAGACTCTTCGTATCTAAAAATTTTCCATTAACAACGTCTTTCTTCCAATAGACCTGCCAAAAACCAGTTCCATAAACGAGCGACGACCTGACAACCAGTTCTTGCTTTCTGTCCATCTCTGACATTTCCCAAGTAAAGTCCATTAACTTGTTTTGCTTAATAGACTTTTCCTCATCGTCAACATTTCTGCCTTTCGTGGTAAACTCTGGTCTGGCATCAAGAATTCTCGGCATAAGTGTTTCAACTGCCGAGTTTATATATGGGACAAATATGTTGGCTTGCCAGGGTTTCTTTGCTTTTTCCCTATCACCAGTGTAAGACATATAAAGCTTGTAAGACCTATCCAGTCTTGGCCTTATAACGTTCTTGAAATACGTAAGTCCATCTTGCAATTGTGATTCGAACTTAATCATCATTTGCTTCTCTGTCTCTCCTCCAAAGGCAGCGGCGTCGTAGTCAGGAGAAGATGCGATGGCTTTTTCTTCGCTTTTTGTCATATTTTTCAATAATTATAACCCAATGGAAGGTGCTCAGAATAATCAATTTGAGTTAATGGTTTATTGTATATTGTCTTAAATCCTTGAAATCCTATCCCACCAGCGAATATACAGTCGTCGTGATATCCCTCTTGAGCCGTTGGGCTGTTTGAATTATCATACACGAACGTACTCATCTCATCTAATATATTTTCAGATCTAATTATTAATAATCGATCTCTCATGGCTTGAGCAAAGTCGTCTATTAATAATTCTCTAGTCACTCTAGTTGTCTTCCACCCAATTCTGTCTGTATATCCTTGTGATATTGCATCAAGCTTTGACGGCCTAAAGTACATATTAGGATACATTTTTTGCTTAAGTGAGTTTACAGTAGATAGGCCATGGTTATTTATTTCAACAACCATTAAAGCCATATTATATGTCCTTCCCCAAGCGTCTAACTTCTCTCCAAAGACGTCTGGCGGAAGTTTTCCTCTAAAGAATCCAACCTGCTCACCAGTCATTCTGTCCCAGATGATGGCAACGGAATAATCTCCTATGCCGATTCCTTCTGAAACGTCTGCTCCAATAACATATATCGAACCCCTCTCTGGTGGCTTATAGCATATAAGCCCATCACGATCTTCTGTTACAACATATTCTGAACCATCTTGTAAAACAACTTTTTCACCAATTTTTAAAAGATTTTTTCTTTGTTCTTCCATGATCGTTCCATCGAAAACACCCCTACCAGACGTTAGAAACTCGCATCCGTATTCTTGAGCAAACTTGCGAGGATTGTTCATTCTTTTTCTAATGATCTCAATGTCTTCTTCGGTGTAGTTCCACCACCATCCGTAACGCTTCTTAACGTAATCGTTATCACCGCACCACGTTCTATGATACTGATTTCCTGTTCCATTAGGAGTAGACTCAATTATTATTTTTCCACCTCTTGGTGGTACAGAGTTTTCAAGAGCCGTCATTTTTTCTTCGGCCTTCTCCCAAAACGCCAACTCAGTACAAAGAATAAAATTAAGAGTATATCCTCTTCCTACATTATCACTAGAAGGTAGAACCAGAATCTTAGAACCCATTGCCGGAAACGATATTTCTGATTTAGAGTTATATTGAATAGTCGGACGTATTCCCTTGGGGGTTGTTCTATAAAACGTCTTTATCTTGTCTAGCAACTCAGCAGTCAACGCTGAGTTATATCCGATCAACGCAGTTGTAACACCTGGAGTGGTGATCGTTAAGTGGTAAAGATATCCAACTGCTGCCGTAGAAAATCCGATCTGACGACTCTTCAGAATAATAATTCTGTCATTTGTTTTTAACGTATTGTAAAAATCCTTCTGAGCTTCATTAAGAACAAATGGAATTAACCCTCCGTTCTTTCCCTTTATTTTGCAAAAGTTCTCTAAATAAAATTTTGGATCTTTTATTTTTTCTAATAAGACGTCATTATTAGGAACCTTATTATTAGAGACTTCGCATAAGCTATTTTCCTTCATATATACTTTTAAAGATTTCCCTTTCTTTGTCCTCTGAAGCCTTAACACTCGCTGGAATCTCTGGTTCAATCACTTCGTACATCTCAGTGCTTTCTTCCTTTTTACCTTGCAATTTTTTAGGCCCTTTAGCAGCATCTTCTTCTATCTTCTTGACCAATAACTCTTCCCAATTAGAGGTATTACTTCCTTCGCCTTTATATTCATCTAATCCGAGAGACTTTAACAACGCTTGATATCCCTTAAGCTTAGTCCCGGGATTAGATAATGGATTTTCGCAAACATGATCCTTTATTCCTTTAACGATGTAGTTGAAGTCTATCCCGGCCTCAGCAAGGGCGACGTGATATTCCTTTCTCATTGCCATTTTGTCCAAGGTTCTATAAACCTCGGCAACAGTCCTAACTCCGATCATCTTCTTAAGTTCTTTTGGATCTTGAGTTATCTGTAATCCTTTTAATAACAGTAATTGCTGAAAAGTGTTTTGTTTATGATAATTAAACCTACTGTTTATTAAAATTACTGGCTTAAGCTTATTATTCTTCATATAGATATTTTTTATTAACTCCCATACTGGACGTATACGCCTTGATGTATGGCGGACAAGCGAAAGTAATTACAAACTCATATTTTATCTTTCCAAATTCTTCATTAACGCAAGAAATGTAATTTATTATGTAGTCAAGAAACTCGTTATAAGACATCTTCCTGTCTTCGGCTCTTTGCAATAACTGCAATCTTTCTGGCATCTGATAAACGGTAAAAAGAAAATTTATTCCTATATTTTTATAAGGATACTTGTAATAAGAGAAGTCTTCGAATGGATTATTTAGCTTGAACTCCCTAGTTTCAAAGAAATCCTTAAAATAAGAATTAATCTTATAATAAATATTTGACCTAGTATAAAGCCTAAAATCTCTTCTCCCGTAATCTCTTAAGAAAAAGGAGAAAGTCATATCAGACTGATGGTTGTTAGCTGATGTCTTAAATCTTTCGAAGTTATTATACTTATAGTTGTCAGATAACCATCTCATCTTAACACTAAACTCCCACCAATGATCGCTCATCTCGTCTATTAGCTCTGAATAATATTTCAGAAACTTATTGACATCTAGACTTGGATTAACGAATGAGACTCTTTTTTCTTCAAACTTCTCATGCCCCTTTCCTTTGTAATAAACATTTTCAAATTGTTGAGAATATTCTTTTATTGGTTCTGTTATTTTTTCCTTCATTTTTTATATTTTTATTTTTATTGTTCCTGTCCTAACATTTCTTCTGGCGGCATTTCACCCTCCATCTGAGCCCCTCCTTCTGGCGGAGCTTCCGGAACATCTCCCTCTAATCCATCTAGCAGGCCGCTGAAAGAAGTTTCAAACATCTCATATGCATCTGGATTAGTATTTTTTAAATTTTCTAAAAATTTAGCTACCGAAGCTGGATCATCTGGTTTTATTCCTGCCTTAATCATTGCATCAAAAACCAACTTCAGCATATTCCTTTTCAGCTCTTTTCTAGAATCTTTAACCATTTCTAACTCAGCGTTCATGTTTCCTTTAGCTTGCTGCACAGAGTTAAACTCATTCATTAACTCTTGTTTGTAATCATCACTATTGGACTCATCAATCATTGGCCCAGCCATCTGCGGTCGCGCCATTCCCATAGCTTCAGGTTGTTCTAAAACGTTAGCCATATTTATTTTTTGTTAGATTCTTTATATTGAACATTTAATGGATAGGTAGATACACCAAACTGAGAACCGAGAGCTCTTAAGGTTCTTGAAGTCTTTGGCTCTTTACCAGTTACTCCTACTGGAGTTTTTCCTCTGACAGCATATCCAAGCTGTCTCCATCTATAACTAGGAACATATGGCAAAATCTTTTCTGAAGGAGTGGCAAGTCCAGCAAGTCCAAGAGCTCCAGGTGTAACTGTTTCTGCAAGAGCCCTTGTCGCATAACCAGCTTTCTGTACTGGGGTTGCACCCTTTGGATACAATGGTTGGCCAAACATCCCTTCTGGGTTTGACTCCCTCAAAAGAAGTGGCTGAATAAAATAATCAAACATAACTTGACCTTCTGGAGTTTTCATTATCGGAGACCTATCAACCATCTGAACAATAGCATCTGGCAATGTTTTTCCGTATTTTCTTTCTGACGGCTGGAACATGTTCATTGAATAATAAGGAATCATATTCGCCACATTCAAATACAACGGATTCTGCTCAAAGAAAGGGAGTTTAACCATTCCACCCTTGTTATACCAACTATAATACTTGCTCTTTAACTTCTCTTTCTCCAGCGGACCCTTTGTTCCGCTAAAGTCGTTTAAGGCAAATTGAATCTTGGTGAAGATTGCTGGATTATTTATCAACGTCTTTCCAGTTTTGGTCGTCATTCCATACATAAACGAGGCGAACGGACTTCCAAGAAAAGGAAGAATTCTTAAAACTTTAACAGCACCTGGCATTGCCTGATAGTTCATAAATATCTCATGTACAAGCTCAACAGCTCTCTCTGGCTTAATCTTGAATTTTCTTGTTCCATCTTTAGCGATATATTCAATGACGTCAGCAGCTTTCATTGGAACAACATTGCTTAAAAGCTTTAATTCGCTTAAAGAAACTCCATTATTTGTAAGATGCATAGCTGTCCCAAGCTTAAAGCTTTGATCTATTCTTTCATAAAACTCCATTGGCTTTTCTATATAAGCCTTGAGAAGTTTATGTGCAGTACTGCCAGCAGCTGCTTTAGCATCAATAGCTCTTTTCCACTCAGAGAAAGCTCCACTTCCATATATTTCAGATGTCAAAAACGATGTCGGAAGATCTGCGGCGCTTATTTCTCTGCCAGCTGCTCTCGCCTCTGCCATGATATCCTCAGCTGTTTGTCTTGTTGTTGCAGCTTTCTTAACTTTTCCTCCAATCTTCTTAGACTTTTCAGCAATCGCCGAGACAGCCTTTCCAGCAGCTGATTGTTTTTTAGCTGCTATCCTAGCTAAATTAGCTTGCTCTTCTCCAAGAACCTTAGAAACTAAAGAAATCTGATTCTCTGAAATAGTGTTACTCTTTAATCCCTGTGACAAAATATCGTCTATAACAGCCTTAGACTTTATAAATTCTGGACCAAATCCAAAACTCTTTCTAAATAACCCTGGATATTTTTTCATAAACAAACTCCACTCAGGACTGTTCATGAACAAGTTTATTGTATTTTGATCCACCTTTCCATTAATTAAATTAAAAGCATCCTTAACGTTTCCCAAAAAACCTGGGTCATAAATCTTAAGACCAGCCAGGGCAGGCATAGTTACGTTTCCAGCGACACCATTGACATAAGCAGGTGGAGATATGGCAACTTTGCCTAACTTAAATAATCCTATGAACTTATCATAAGCATCAAGAAATTTCTTTCCAACTTCCACATCCTTTACCTTGAATTCTGAAATCTTCTTTATCATGTTGTCAAACCACTGGACGCCAGTGTCACGAGAAGATAACGCCTTCATTTGGTTCACGGCATCTCTAAAAACCTCATCATTAGCATATTCTTCGTTTAGTCTTCTAAGAACCTCATCAGAACTTCCGGCCCTAGCTAATGAAGCTCTGTCAGTTGCTAAGTCAATTCCATCAGAAACATTCTTATTTACAATATTGGCTAAGCTTCTCTTAGCATCTGGAGCGCTTGAAAAAATGTCATCAACAACGTTATCTAGCTTGTTTGCCCCTAGACTCGTGGCCTCAATAGTTTCAATACCTCTTCGCATGTCACCTGGAGAGGTTGTTAAAAATCTCTCTCCTTCTCTGGCAGTTCCTTCTATATCATCTATAAGCTTGGCAGTTTCAAACCATTTCTTACTTTTAGACCAACAAGCATCTACAAATTTCTTCCCCATTGGATATTGACTCAACCAGTTGCCAATCTTCTCACCAAGCCGTGCTCTGCCAGTATTTTCCTCAAGCATCTTAGAAACAGTGATCCCCATAGCATCCTCATATTCTCTTCCAATTTTCGTGGCCTTCACTGCTAGGCCCTTTGAATATTTCTTTCCAATATAAGGGATAACTTTACTAGTAAAAGCAGCCTTCCCCAATAAACTAGACACTGCTCCTTTCTTTGCAACTTCAAGACCTCCCTTTTTAAGACCAAGAGCCACACGAGGAATAAGGGCGCCAGTTCCAGCTGTTGCCCAATTAACAGGATCAAAAGCAATATCAAGCATAAATCCAACCGGAGCCGATAAGTACTTCGGAGCGTTAAATTTTTGAAGAAGGTTAGAAAAAGTTTCTTTTTCCTTTATATTCTCAACAATATTCGCAAGTCCTGGCTTAGTTCCCTTGCCAAGTACTGCCTCAGCTGCCCCAACTACCCCGTACAACGGTGTAGATAGCCCATGCAACACCTTTGAAATAAGACCTTCTTTATTTTTACTAGATTCTTCCTCGCTCTGGCTGCCTTCTCCATACCATTTCTCCTGAAGAGATTTATTTTCGACAGCTTGTCTCTTATTTAAGATATTTTTATAGCGTTTCTCTGCAGAAATATCGCCAGACGTTGGCTCAACATTAGAAGTGTAGGCCGTCGGAGACAAAGATAGTGTTTTTTTTATTTTTTTTGCTTGTTCATCAAGCTTTTTTAGTTGTTCACTATATTCTGTGGCCATATTTTCTTTTTTAGGTGAAAAAATACTTATATTTATATAATATTATACCATAAGTTAACATTTAAAACAAAAAAGTTGCCGTTTCTGTGGCAACTTTTTTGTTTTTTATTATGAAATGTTAAAATACTTCTTCAATTTGTAATCAGCGTCGTATTTTATTGTCTTTTTAGGCGGTAAGAACTCAAATAATCCAGAATTTACGTTAAGACTTCTTCTTTGTTTGTGAAAAACAAGATAAAAATCTCCAAAATCAGGAAGCCTAACCATCCCTTTCTTCTTTAGCTCATTACACATCACCCTGATTAACCCGTAATAGTAGTTCTGAGTGCTCTGCTGATCCATAAAGCCCCATTTATCGGCTAATATTTTAAAGAATTCATTCTTTTTAACGAATTCATACCGACGTGGCGTTCGTTTCGTGGCCATATAGATTATAAAACATCACCCTCTATCTCCTCAACAACGTTATCTCCAAATATTTTCAAGACTATGTCTCTATCTTTCTTGGTTGAAAGAAGCAGGTGAAGGTTTAACTCCTCTAAGGAAGATATATATGAATACATTTTCTTCAGAAGTTTACGATTCCTTTTATCCTTAGAAGACATTGTCATCTCAAAAAGCATCTCCCTAAGAGTCGCCATGTCTTTCGGTAAACAATCTCCGCCAGCACCTCTTCCGCCCTTGTGAATAGCGTTTGAATGCGTAGGGCCTATCCTAGAATCAGCGGAAACCAGCTTGTAACAATCTTCGTATTTTATTCCAGATTCAAGAATCATCTGATAGAAGATGTTAGTCATCGTATTCTTAGCGAAAAAATAACAGTTCCCCATATATTTAACCATCTCAGAAACACCGCTATCAGTTATAAAAGTATGTTTAGCCTTAGGAAGCAAAGGCAAAAGCTTCTTTCCAAGGCCATGTGACCGTGCTGTTTCTCCAATAATGTTTCTTTCTGGATGATCAACGTCATACCTAGCTGTTGATTCTGTTAAAAACTCTGGACAATGTAAGATAACCCTACCAGGAAACCTCTTCTGCAACTTCTCAGTAAAGCCAACTTTGACCGTAGACTTAATAACAATTAGCTGATCATTGGCAGTGGCCTCATCTACAACCTTCTCAACAATAGACCCGTCAAAGCCATTCTTAAAGCTGTACGGGGTGTTAACCGCAACAAAAACAACATCGCATTCAGCGATGGCTTCTTTGTTCTTTATATACTTCTTATCTAATGAATATCTAATTACCTTAAAACCTCTTTCTTCAAAATTATCAGCATAGTTTTTTCCTATCCACCCAGTTCCGATGAACCCAATCTTAGCGGTTTTTTTGTTGAATGCTTTGTTCTTTTTCTTATTCATATTTTTTTTATTTCACAAGTTCTCCCGGAGAACTTGTCCTTAAAGTCTTATTAACCAAGATAAAAACAGTGTTAAAGCTATCGCGACAACGACGGCTATTGCCGTCACGACATCATTTGATATGTCCATAAAGTTCCTTTGACGGAAACTTTGTCTTTTATTCCGTCAGTAGCGGGGGTTGAAGTTGGACGAGAGCAGAACAATCCCCGCTTAAACACCAAACCATTATAAAATATAAAGTTAGGTCTTTCTTCGTTTCTGCCCGTTTTCAACGCCCACTACTGACGTTAATGTTGCTATTTTTCTAAGCAACCTTATTGTAAAAGACCGCAAGGGAGCCACTGCAACCAGCACATACAAATCATGCTAATCGTTAGAGCTCCCACAAACAACCAAAGAATCGCTGCGTTCAACTTCATTAATAGATCCCCTTTGATTTTAACTTCTTCTTTATATCTTTATCCAGCTTCTTACTTTCGGCCTCGACATTACTAAAACTCCTTTCCCACGGTGGAAGCTTGCTTGGTTGACGATTAACAAAGTCCTCTATCATTTTGTCCTGATTCCTTCTAGCCATAATAGCAATAAAGGCCCTAGAAGGAGCTGAAAGAACAGAGCCCAAAGCATTGATGACCTTTTTACCAGCGCCACCTTTACCGTCCATCATCTCTTTTTTCTTTCTTTTAACCAACTTGTCTTTGATCGAAGACAACCCACATTCTTTTCTCATACGATTAATGTTAAAAACTTTTAAAGTCTATTTGGATTGGATAGCCCTATAGGCAGCTGCCCTTTCCCGCTCAAGCTCACGTCTTGCTTTTAACTTCTCTATCATCTTTTTATTCAAGTTATCTCCATCTCTTTTCTGGTTATCCAACCTCTCTTGTGGAATCCTATCTTTTAACTGCTGTCTCATTCTGTTTTCCCGCTCAGATGAATCACTATCTAAAATAGGTCTATTTGGTATTTTAATCCCACCGGCCTTCTCAAAGGGAGCATTTGGAGTCTTGCGAGGAATTTTTGGAAGTTTGCCAGGAAAATTTGGCCTATTTCTTGGTGGAATACGAGGAATATATTTTCTTATCGGGTTCTCTCCAGGAGCAGATATAGGATTAGGTAGTTTTGGCTTATAACCAGGAGTATTTGGAAGTTTGCCAGGAAAATTTGGCATCTTTCTTGGTGGAATACGAGGAATATATTTTCTTATCGGGTTCTCTCCAGGAGCAGATATAGGATTAGGTAGTTTTGGACGAGGAATATATTTTCTTATCGGGTTCTCTCCAGGAGCAGATATAGGATTAGGTAGTTTTGGACGAGGAATATATTTTCTTATCGGGTTCTCTCCAGGAGCAGATATAG